>JADHED010000006.1_pt1 | contig 334652 bp, 124 predicted proteins | sample 8952041 | NCBI WGS metagenome assembly JADHED01 (sample SAMN16124423, study PRJNA663239) | bioreactor sludge metagenome | isolation source: sludge (control) | place: India:Bengaluru | collected 2018-09-08
ACCTTGCAAAAGCAATCCATCGATATCTACCAAGCCTTGGTCTTAACTTTCCAGGGTCAGCCACCCATGCCGCGCCTGGATTGAGGCAGGCCAGGTGAGCTGAATAGATACCACTGTAAGAGTCATCCCACTCCTCCAGGGTTGGTTAAGTCGGCGGACTAAGTTTAGTTGGTAGGTATGGAGTGAGCACGTTCCCCGGGGAAACCCTAGGCGCTATGGCTTTCACGGCACTTCCCATGCCTACCCAAGCCGCCGCGCCACCGCTTAGTTGCGAGTTAGCCCCCCTCAGGTCGAACCCGATTCCGCCTCCGTCCACAGCCGGTAGCCCAAGCCGTAGCCACTGAGGATGGTCTCCCGGCCGATCTTATGCCGCAGGCGCATGATCAGGCGCTTGAGGGACCGCTCGCTGGAGTGATCCGGGTCGTCATCTAGAATGCCGAATAAGATCTTGAAATATAATAAATATAGATCTTATAACTCCGCAAGTTACGCATTCATATTCCTTAATTTACGCTGAAGCCTCCCGCATTTTACGATAGCATGCGGCGATGAACACCACCTCTCTGTTCCCCCGTTGGATTAAGCCACGTATCGCGGAAGCCATGGCCGACACGCCCGTGGTTCTCCTGGCTGGTCCGCGCCAGGCAGGCAAGACCACGCTCGTGCGCCAAGTGGCTGAGAACGGGCTGCGCTACCTGACGCTGGATGATGAACTCACGCTGCTCTCCGCGCGCGAGGACCCGGTGGGCATGATCCGCAGCCTTGATCGCGCCGTCATCGATGAAATTCAACGTGCCCCCGCCTTGCTGCTGGCGATCAAAAAGAGCGTGGACGAAGACCGTCGCCCCGGGCGGTTTTTGCTCACTGGCTCGGCCAACTTGATGGCCTTACCTACCGTGACCGACTCGCTGGCGGGACGCATGGAGACCTTGTCGCTCCTACCTTTGTCACAGAGCGAAATCGCAGGGCAGTCAACGAACTGGATTGACAGCGTCTTCACTGGCCAGTTGCCGCGGCCGGGCTCATCTGCCCGTACGGATGACCTGGCCGGACGGGTGCTGCGCGGCGGTTACCCGGAAGCGATATCGCGCTCGACGGCCAGGCGGCGGACGGCCTGGGCCCGGCAGTACCTTGATGCCATCCTTACCCGGGATGTGCGCGACGTGGCGGGCATCGAAAAACTTGATCAGTTGCCGCGTTTTTTGCGTGCCCTGTCACAGACGGCTGGGCAAATGTGCAACTACACCCAACTGGGTGGCCAGGTGGGCCTGGACGGCAAGACGGCCGCCAAGTACATCAGCGTCTTTGAGCACATGTACATGCTTAAGCGTGTGGATGTTTGGGCGCGTAACCGACTTAACCGGGTCGTCAAGGCCCCCAAGCTGCAATTCATTGACGCTGGCCTGCTGGCCACGTTGCTGGATTTGACGCCGGATGAGGTGGAGAAAGACCGGACGCGGTTTGGCAATGTTCTGGAAACATTCGTGTTCGGAGAATTGCTCAAGCACACGACCACGGCCGAGAGCGACTACCGCCTGCTGTATTATCGCGATGCCGACAAGGTCGAGGTGGATGTGGTGATCGAGAACGCCGTCGGCCAGGTGGTGGGCGTTGAAATCAAGTCGGCGGCGACCGTCAAGGAGGGAGACTTACGCGGCCTAAGAAAGTTGGCTGGTTTGGCGGGGGGCAGTTTCCAGATGGGCGTGTTGCTCTACGACGGCGATGAGACCATGCCCCTGGGGGATGGCATTTGGGCCGCACCGTTGTCGACGCTGTGGGGGAAGTAGAGCGCCAACTGCGTGCCCGCCCCACTGGATATCTGCATCACCACCGCTGAGCCCCCCTCAGGTCGACCGTCAACGACCTGAGCCGCGGCTGCCTGGTGGCCGACATCGTCAACAACGTGGTCATCACCGCCATACAGGCCCAAACGGGGCTTTGATTACCCGCGTCCCGGTCCACGCTCCTGCCGGGCAGAGGCGTCCTCATCCTGGCGGCCGCCGGGAAACGGGGCTTCAACTTGCTGGCCTCCCTGGCCCCGAGAGGCAGGCCAGGCAGCGGGCGGGGATAACCGGCCGGCGACGATGGGCATGACCCTTCTCCGATTCGCAGCGAATTTACTGGGTTACTTCCTTGGGAACTTGGGACGTGACTCGGCTTCCCATGCCAAGCCTTATATTATCAATATGTTACAGGATGAATGGCGGCTGGAGACTGGGTGGTGGTCAATGGCTCGATTGACTCGCAAAGTCGCAACAACTGCCATCGGATGTCTGCTGGCGCTGCCGTCAGATCCACGGTAGCAAACCGAATGGGGTGCCCCTGGATCAGTACCATCTCGTCGAACATCTGGCCGATCGCTGGATGCAGCAACAAGCCGCTGGCGCAATCGGCAAGCGCGTCACCGCGCCCGACCTGAGAATGCAGATAGGCATAAATCTGGTACAGGTAGCCGTTGCGTATAGTTTCCTCACGGTACCAGCCGCTGGTCACGATGGAGGTGAACTTGGTGTCAATGACGATCCGCCGGCCAGTTGAAGGGTGGTCGAGCACCACATCAGTTCGCATCGTCGGCAGAATCTTGTCGATTCCAGCCGTCTTGCGCTCAACCTGCCAGCCCATTATCCCGCCACTCAGCACACGCCAACCCCGCGGACTCAAAACCACGTTGTAGAAGCCGCCCACCGCTCGTTCGAACAGGCGACGTACCCAAGTTGCCTCTCGATCTGGCAAAGAGAGCTTGTTCGCGCCGGATGCCTCCGTTGGTAGCGTCAGATCGAATGCCAGCTTTGCGGCTGCCAGCATGAATCGGTCGTCCCCATCGTTACGGCCAAAATGATCGGTGCTCATTTGGGTGCGGGTCGGTGCGTCGCCCGCTACACCCATCGCTTTCATGCCACTTGCCAGTAACCGGCAGCGATGGGCAATGTCCCTCCTCCGCACGATTCGGGAGATGGATTCCAGGGCTGCGCGGACAAAGCGATTACGTGGGGTGTCGAGGGTGAGTTCGTCGAACCGGCACGCCACCAAGCCCCGATCAAGCAACTGATGACGCTCGGTGGCCAGAACATTGATCCGGCCACGCACGCGATTGATCACGGCGCCACGCGATCGATAGCCAAGACTCAAGCGGCGACGCTGTCGCACCTCAACCGCATGGGCAAGAATCTCAGCGACCAGATCGGGCAGATCATCCGGGCTATCTTCCAGACCGACATTGCCGATCCCCCGAGTGCGGAACAGATCCGAGGCATAGAGCATCAGAAGCCAGAGGTTGCGCACTGGAATGCGACCGATGAACCCTGCGGCGCTGGCTGATGCACCTTCAACCCCTTCCGCGATGGCGGTCATCACCAACCCTGAGTCAGCCGTGCAAGCGCATTCCGTGCTTCGCCGGGTGCGTCGAACCAGTATTCATCCAGCAGAGGGCCGATTTCCGTCTCTACGACCTGCTGGAACCATTTCTTAGTGTCTCCCACCTCCAGTCGATGCGTGGGGGTTACATAGCTGTGGCCAATCCGGAACTGCTTGCCAAGACGGGCATCCGCCGCAATCTGGTCGTTCAACTCGGCGATACGGCATTCGATATCCGCGACCAAGGCGGGATCGACGGCACACTCCTTGACCACCCAGTCCCGCCATACCGGTCCTAACCTCGGCTCCAGTTCAACGAAAGCAAATCGGCGACGGAGTGCTAGATCGACCAGGGCAAGTGATCGGTCGGCGATGTTCATGGTGCCGATCAAATAGAGATTCTCGGGAATGTGGACGGGACGTCGTTTGCCGTCAGCATCCGGATAGCAGAGTTCCAGCGCCTCGTTCGGTGTCCGCTTACCGGCCTCCAGCAAAGTCAGAAACTCGCCGAAGATCTGCGCCGGGTTTCCCCGGTTGATCTCCTCGATCACCACGACAAACTTCGACGCAGGATCTTTCGATGCGGCCTTGATGGCTTCCATGAAGACGCCGTCCGCCAGCGACAATTTTCCTTCGCCCGTCGGGCGCCAACCGCGAACAAAGTCCTCGTAGGACAGGTTGGGATGAAACTGCACGGCGCGGACCTTGCCGTCGTCCTTCTGCCCCATGAGCGCGAATGCGAGCCGCTTGGCCAGCCAGGTCTTGCCCGTGCCCGGTGGCCCTTGCAGGATCAGGTTCTTTTTGGAGCGCAACCGATCAAGCAAAAGATCGATCTCTGCCCTCTCAAGGAAGCATCCTTCCGTGAGAATGTCCTCGACCGAGTACGGAACAATAGGTGCCGCCACTTGAAAGGCTTCGTGAACCTCACCTTCTGTTAGCTGCTGTTCTACGGAGCGATCATCAACATCACTGGGAGGCACGGATTCGTCGGCAAGGTCTTTGTACATCCAGGACGTCAGCGACAGGTCCGGAAAGCTATGAACGGGATAGCCGTCTTCGCCAAAGCGCGAGCGCAGATCGTCTAGCAGCTTCAGATAACTCCGAGCATCACAGGGGGCTTGTTTGCCATTGTGGCTTACAACCAGACCGAGACGCTTGTTGATGTAATTTCGCGACTGGCTATCGAGGGTCAGAAACTCCCATGGGTGCGCCCAGTAAAGCCCGGTCGAGAGATTCCAGGCGACGCCCCATACCTGAGTTGCCTCGTCGTAGGCCTGAATAAAGGCATTCTGGGCATCCGGATTATCGGTCTCCACCATGTGGTGCGCGGCCACGAACACCCGCCACAAGGTGTCAATGTCGCCGGTCCCCCGCTTGTCGGCATAACCAAAGAACCAGGAGCGTTGATTGTTGAGGACGGGAATACCTTCGAATGAGGGTGGCACGGGAACGGTGACCCCCAGAAACCTGGCTAGCTCAGCCGCGATGATCTTGCGGTTGGCATCGGTCATCGTACGATTGAAGATGCCCATGGCCGTGAATGGGCAGATATCCCGGAGGGGGCTAGTACTGCCATCCGGGAACTTGTCCCGCAGAATCTGAAACTTTGGGACATGTTGGCCAATTTTGTGAATCGCCGCCACCAGAGGCGCCCGGTTGTCGGCGTAGGGCAGCAGTTTTTCGGCCACCGACTCGTAGAAGTCCGTCCATTGGAAGCGCTGCTGTTCCGCTGGGATATCACCAAAGCGTTCACGCCAGTAAGGCTCATTACGAAATCGCTCAAGATCCTGCGGTGCGTTGTCGAAAGTGAACGCGATCAACGCATCACTCATCCAGTCACCAGGCAGTACACGCCAGATCGTGGCCCGGTAGGTATAGAAATACCATTCCCGAACGGAATCATCCACCTGCCATTGCACCCGCACCTGCTCACCATCCCGCGGGTTGCCGAGGATGGTACCCACCGCCTTGATGCGCATCACGGAAACCGTATGGCTGCGATTATCGAACGGCAAGCCATTCTTGCGGGTATAGGCGGCCTTGATCGCGATGCGTTCACCCGGTTGCATGGACCGCACCAACGCGCTTTCCTTGTCGGTCGGATTACGGATTTCCCAAATACCTTCGGCCAGAAAGCGCGCCACCTGGTCCTCGGCGCCATGGCCAAAGCTGGCGCCGACGAACCAGGTTGTACGAGAGCCAGTGCTGTCGGTGGTGGGATTCATGGCTGACCTCAGAGGGTGGGGCTCAAAGCGACGACCGGGTAACGCGGCCCATTCTACTAGCGCGGAAAAGGGCGCCGCGCAAATCGCGAAGCGCCACGCAGGCCAGGGGTTGGCGTGAAAGTCACGGGAAAGCCTTTAATTATCATGGGGGTGGTGCCTCTCCCCATGACGGTTAGGCAGGGTCATAAGGTTGCCGAAGTCGGGTGCGATGCAAGCTCAGATAAGACCGGGGCCCTTGCGGCGTTATGATTTCATGCACGGCCACCAGTAACCGCCGCAGGCAATCGCACGCCACCACCTCCAGGTCACAACCCGCATCCCGCACCAGTCATTAATTGGCCGCCTGGAGGGGCATGGGCCTTGCCCGGGGCGGAGGCTCATGGTCAGGCAGTTCAATGCCAAAATTCAATTCGACCGATATCGCGAGGGGATCGAGCCGAAACGCATCGAAATCCGCCCATGAAAACCCCGTCTCGGATGTCGGGTGCGGCGATTCGCGAGAAACTGCGCGGGACTCGCAGCCGCACCGAATGCCTTGTCGGCGCGGGCGCCTTTCAGGTTAGCGAGGCTAGTAGATCGATCCGCTAATCTGCTTTAGTGCTTCAAGGACATAAGCTTATATAAAACAAAACATTATGCATATTACGTTCGTAAGGATATTGGTGAAACGAACTACTAGAGAGGATTCCGGGCGGTCACCGGCGCGCGCAGCTGGCGCACGATGGCCATGGCCATCTCCAGGGCCTGCTCATAGTTGAGGCGGGGGTCGACCTGGGTGCGGTAGGCGCGCTCCAGGCCCACCTCGTCCAGGCCCCGGGCGCCGCCCAGGCATTCGGTGACGTCATCGCCGGTGAGTTCGAAATGGACCCCGCCCAGCCGGCTGCCCAGTTCCCGGTGAATATCGAAGGCGAGGCTGAGCTCGGCGAGGATCTTGTCAAAGCGGCGGGTCTTGTAGCCGCTGGCGGTAGTCTCGGTGTTGCCGTGCATGGGGTCGCTGACCCACAGCACGGGGATCTCGGTCGCGCGCACCGCCGCGATCATGCCCGGCAGTTCCCGGGCGATCTGGTCGGCGCCAAAGCGGTGGATCAGCACCAGGCGCCCGTTCTCCCGCGCCGGGTTGAGCCGCTCCACCAGGGCGCGCAGCCAGTCGGGGGTGGCGCCGCCGCCGACCTTGACGCCGATGGGATTGGCGATACCGCGCATGAATTCCACGTGGGCCCCCCCGGGGTCGGCGGTGCGGTAGCCGATCCAGGGCAGGTGGGTGCTAAGGTCGAACCAGCCCGGGAAGCGCCGCACCTGGCGGGTCAGGGCCTGTTCGTAGGGCAGGTGCAGCGCCTCGTGGCTGGTGAAGAATTGCACCCGCGCCAGTTCCCCGGCCCCCCCGCAGCCCACCGCGCGCATGAAACGCAGGGATTCACCCAGTTCCTTGACCACCTTGCGGTAGTCGCGGGCGCTAGGTGACTGGGCGACGAAGGCCAGGTCCCAGTTTTCCGGATGGTGAAGGTCGGCGAAGCCGCCCTCGGACAGGGCGCGGATGAAGTTCAGCGTCAGGGCCGCCCGGCCGTGGCCCTGAAGCAGCCGCGCCGGGTCCGGGGTGCGCGCCGCGGCGGTGAATTCAGGTCCGTTGACCAGATCGCCGCGGTAACTCGGCAGAATGATGCCGTCGCGAGTCTCCAGGTCCGCCGAGCGCGGCTTGGTGTACTGGCCGGCGATGCGGCCGACGCGGATCACCCGCTGCTTGAGCCCCAGCACCAGTACCAGGCTCATCTGCAACAGGATCTTCAGCTTGTTGGTGATGACCTCCGGATTACAATCGATGAAGCCCTCGGCGCAGTCGCCCCCTTGCAGCAGGAAGCCGTCACCCTCCTGGGCCCTGGCCAACTGCTTGCGCAGGGAGTGGACTTCCCAGGAGGTGACCAGGGGCGGCAGGGACCGCAGCTCCGCCAGGGCGGCCTCAAGGGCTGCAGGGTCCGGGTAGTTGGCCTGCTGAAGGGCGGGCCGGGCTTGCCAGGAAGCGGGGGACCAGTCACTCATGGCCGTGGATCATCGGCTATTGCGGGCGGTTGAAAAGGGGTTAGACTGGCCAGCTTACATCAACGACTCTTGCGGGCGATGGGAGGGAGTCGGGGGGCAGCGTACTATGGCCATCCGCAATGCCACAGCCGGGGATGCCGGCGTGACCGTCATCCTGGCCGGACATCGCGGATGCTCCGCGGTCGGTCAGGAGGCCGCCTGGGCCGCCCGCCCGGCCTCGAAGGCCGTTTCGTTGACCGCCACCAGGTCCGGCTTGCGGGCGCGGAAGCGGTGGACGATCTCCTCCTTGAGGATCTCGGCGGGGAAGGGCAGATAATCGGCGATGGCCCCGAGCATGACGGTGTTGACCAGCTTGAGATTGCCCAGCTCCCGGGCGATGGCGCCGGCGTCAAAGGCGTGGACCTCGATGCCCCGGGCGCGCATCTCCGCCACCGGATCATCGGGGTAGGTGAACAGCCCCAGGGTGACCACGGGCGGTTCCTGCCGCACCCGGTTGACCATGGCCACGCCGCCGGGGCGCAACTGGCCGCACCAGCGCAGGGCCTCCGCGGGCTCGAAGCCCACCAGGATGTCCGCCTCGCCATCGGGTATGGCGGGCGACAGGACGCGCCGCCCGAAGCGCACATGGGAGGTGACGACCCCACCGCGCTGGGCCATCCCCGCCACCTCGGTCTTCTTGACATCAAAGCCCTGGGAGAGGGCGGTCTGGGAGAGGACCTCCGCCGCCGTCATGACGCCCTGGCCGCCGATGCCGGCGACGAGGATGTTGGTTACCTGATCTTCGCCCTTCATGATCCTGCTCCATTCACGTGGGCCACCGGGGCACTGGCTGTCAGATGAACGGCGGACCCGCGAACCAGCGCCGACCGGCGCATCCCGTCTGCCACTCTCCGCCCGATCCGCATGGTCATACCGTCCGCAGCCGTAAGCCCACTTCGCTGACTCATATCGTCCGCCTCCCTCGACACGATCCACTGAGACATCACATCCGCGGCTCTCCGCCCGATACACCCGCTCATACCCGGGCCCCCGCGCGACTGAATTCCGCCAGCGGCCGGATGGCCTCGGGCCCGCAGGTACCGGGGCAGAGGTCACAGCCGGTGCAGGCGGCGCTGTCGATGGCGACGAAGGTCAGTTCCTTCTCGCTGCCATTGGGCTTGATGACGGTCTCGCGCCGGGTGACGGCGATGGCCGGACAGCCCACCGCCAGGCAGTTGGAGCAGCCGGTGCAGAGTTCCGCGTCCACCGCGTAAGGTGGCTGGTGGCTGTAACGGTCGGTGAGGACGCAGGGCTGGTTGGTGATGATGACCGAAGTGTCCTCGACCTTGACCTCCTCGCGCAGGGCCTTGAACAGGGTCGGCAGTTCGTAAGGGTTGACCTCGTGGATGCGCTCGGGCTTGACCCCCAGGCTCTCCACCAGCTTGCGGAAGTCGACCTGGGGGGCCTCCATGCCATGGATGTCACGGCCGCTGCCCGGGTGCTCCTGACCGCCGGTCATGCCCACCGTGCTGTTGTTGAGCAGCAGGATGGTGACGTTGCCGCGGTTATAGACGATGTTCAGCAGGCCCTGCATGCCCATGTGCAGGAAGGTCGAGTCGCCGATGACGGCGATGACGCGCTTGTCCTTGTCCGCCGGGCCGCGGCCCTTGTCCAGGCCCAGGGCCACGCCCATGGAGGCGCCCATGGCGATGCAGGTGTCGAGGGCGTTCCAGGGATGACCGGCGCCCAGGGTGTAGCAGCCAATGTCGCCGGCGATCTGGGTGTTCTTGATCTTGGACAGGCAGTAATAGATGCCCAGGTGCGGGCAGGCCACGCACATGGTCGGCGGCCGTGGGAAGACCTTGACCGGCACCGTGAACTCCAGGGTGCGCCGGGGGGCACGCTCGGGCTCGACCGCCTCGCCCAGGAAGGCGCGGATGGCCGGGCGCAGGACGTGGGGGGCCAGTTCGCCCATGCGCGGCAGCAGGTCCTTGCCATGCACCGGGATGCCGGCGGCGCGGATCTCCTGCTCCAGGAGCGGCTCCACCTCCTCGACCACCACCAGGTGCTCGACCCTTGCCGCCAGGGAGCGGATCAGGCCCAGGGGGGGCGGGTAGCTGAAGCCCAGTTTGACCAGGGGGGCGTCCGGGAAGGATTCCAGGACGTGCAGGTAGGTCGGACCCGAGGTGACGAAACCCACGCGGGCGTCCTTGCCGTCCTCGATGCGGTTGAGGTCGGTAACCTCGGCGAACTCCCGCAGCTTTTCTTCCCGCTGGAGCATCAGCGGGATGCGGCGGCCGGCGTTCAGGGGGGTCATGACCATGCGCGCCGGGTCCTTGCGGAAGCCCAGGACGGTGCGCTCCTCGCGCTCGCCCGGCACCACCACGCCCTTGACGTGGCAGATGCGGGTGGTGAGGCGCAGGATCACCGGGGTATCGAATTGCTCCGAGAGGGCGAAGGCCTCCCGGGTCATCTCGTAGGCCTCCTGGGCGTCGGCGGGCTCCAGGACCGGGAGGTGAGCGAAGCGGCCCCAGTGGCGGGAGTCCTGCTCGTTCTGGGACGAGGACAGGCCCACGTCATCCGCGACCACCACCACCAGGCCGCCGCCGACGCCGATCAGAGTCTGGGTCATGAGGGCGTCGGAGGCCACGTTCAGCCCCACGTGCTTCATGGCGCACATCGACCGACTGCCGGCCAGGGAGGCGCCGATGGCCACCTCCAGGGCGACCTTCTCGTTCACCGACCACTCGGCGTAGAGGTCGGCGTAGGTGGCGGCGTACTCGAGGATCTCCGTCGAGGGCGTGCCGGGGTAGGCCGCCGCCACCCGGCAGCCGGCCTCCCAGGCGCCGCGGGCCACGGCCTCGTTGCCAGACATGAAGCGGCGTTCGGGTTGGGGTAGAGGATTCACAGCGCTCAAGGCTGGGGCTCTCCGAGTGTTCGGTGGGAAAAATATGGCATTATACGGGCAAAGCTTGAGCCTGGGACCCCCCTCAACGGAGCCGCGCATGTCAGCCGTACAGACAGAAAACCTCAACGTCACCGCATTCGATCACATGCCGTCGCCGGACGAGATCAAGGCGCGGGTGCCGCTGACGGACGGCGCCGCTGAGGTGGTGGTGGCCGGGCGCCGCGCCCTGACGCATATCCTGGACCGCCAGGACCCACGACTGTTCGTCGTCGTGGGTCCCTGTTCCATTCACGATCCCGTCGCCGGGCTGGATTACGCCCGTCGCCTCAAGGCCCTGAGCGATGAGGTGGCGGACGTGCTGCTGCTGGTGATGCGGGTCTACTTTGAAAAGCCCCGCACCTCCACCGGCTGGAAGGGCTTCATCAACGATCCCTTCATGGACGACTCCTTCCGCATCGATATCGGCATGGAGAAGGCCCGGCGCTTCCTGCTGGATGTCTGTGAATTGGGCCTGCCGACGGCCACCGAGGCCCTGGACCCCATCGCTCCCCAGTATTACGGCGATCTGGTGGCCTGGACCGCCATCGGCGCCCGGACCTCGGAGTCCCAGACCCACCGCGAGATGGCCTCCGGTCTCTCCACCCCGGTCGGCTTCAAGAATGCCACCGACGGTGATCTGGAGGTGGCGATCAACGCCATCATCTCCGCCGCCCATCCCCACAGCTTCCTTGGCATCAATAGTCAGGGTCAATCGGCGATCACCCGCACCCGGGGCAATCCCTATGGTCATCTGGTGCTGCGCGGGGGCGGTGGGCGGCCCAATTACGACACCGTGTCCATCTCGCTGGCGGAAAAGGCCTTGGCCAAGGCCGGGCTGCCAGGTAACATCGTCATTGATTGTTCACATGCCAATTCCTGGAAGCAGCCCGATTACCAGCCCCTGGTGATGCGGGATGTGATGCACCAGATCCGCGAAGGTAACCGTTCCGTCGTCGGTCTCATGATCGAAAGCCACCTGGTGGAAGGGAACCAGCCCATCCCGGCGGATTTGTCGCAACTCATTTATGGCTGTTCGGTCACCGATGCCTGCGTCGGCTGGGAGACCACCGAGGCCATGATCCGGGATGCGGCGGCGGTCTTGAGGGAGGTGAGGGCGGCTGACCCTGACCGGAACGCTGATTGACGGGTCCTGGGCACGGGTCACCGACCCGGTGCCGGCCGAGCGCCCTTTTGTTTCTTTCCGACGCCCGAACCAGGCGCAAATGGCCTCTGGACGGGTGATAACGACAGTGGAATAAGCCTGAACCTCTCGCGGGCTTGATCCCTGATCCGACGCCGGCATGCCGCCGGCGTTTCGCCAATAACAACGAGAGAGACGAGGTCTCAAGAGACATGGGGAATAGTATGAAACTGGCGGGGGCGTTGCTTGCCCTGGCCGCGACACCGGCGCTGGGTGCAGAGGGGTTTTCCTGGGGTGGCGACTTTCGCTTCCGGATCGAGGCGTTGAATCACATCCCGACCGACCGCCCCCTGAACGCCGAGTTCTACCAGCTATATAATCGCGACCGCACGCGCCTCTGGGCCAAGTACGGCTTCAACGAAAACATCGACTTCTTCGCCCGCCTGGCCAACGAGTTCCGCTTCTTCGACACCAGCGATGGACGCCAGGATCCGGGTACCTGGGAATTCCTCGGCGAGGTCACGCCGGACCAGTTTTACCTGGATGCGCGCAAGTTATTCGATGGCCTGATCGACACCCGTCTGGGCCGGCAGGATTTTGTCTACGGCACCGGGAAGATTTTGTCCGATGGCACGCCGCTCGATGGGTCCCGGACCTTCTTCGCCGACGGCGCCAAGGTGACCTTCAACTTCGAGGGCCACAGCCTCGACCTGTTGGGCCTTTACACCGCCCAGCAACCCCAGCCGGTGATCAACAATCAGGACACCAACCTGATCGAGTCTGATCAGTGGGCCGCGGGCCTGTATGGCAAATACAACCGCTTCGAGCAGGTCCCCTTCGAGTACTACTGGATCTACAAGCAAGAGTACGACACGGCCACCAGCTATAAGGCCGCCGGCAAGTTTGTCCTCGCCGATGCCGACTTCAGCACCTTTGGCTTCCGCGTCATGCCCAAATTCGGTTATGGGTTGACGGGCAATCTGGAGGTCGCCACCCAGGCGGGCACTCACGGCGAGGATGACGTCAACGGCACGATGGTGGATACCAGCCTGTCCTTCGCCCCCCCCGGTTTCCTGCCCGATTTCAAGCCCCTGCTGAAGGTCGGCTACTGGTACCTCTCGGGCAACGAGCCGGATTCCACCCGCAACGAGGGCTGGCATCCGGTTTATGGCCGCCAGCCCCAGGACAACTGGGGCGAACTGCTCGGCTATACCCTCGTTGGCAGCCAGTACTCGATCTTTGGCTGGAGCAACTTCTCGACCCCCTTCGTTACCCTGGAGGCCTCGCCCCTCCAGAAAACCCGCCTGATCCTGCGCTACTCCTGGGTGGGCGCCGAGCAGGATGACGGCCTGGGCGGCGGGGATGGCACCGATCGCGGCGATCTCTTCTTCGCCCTCTTTACCTTCGAGTTCAATCCTCAGCTCAAGGGTCATCTCTGGGGTGAGTGGTTCGATCCGGGTGACTACTACGCGGACACGGCGCGGGGCGACAGCTTCCTGCGCCTGAATCTCGAGTACAGCTTCTAATTCGCCTCTCACCAAGGGTCACAGCACATGAAACTCAGACACATGCTCCCGGCCGTCGCCTGCGCCGGCCTGCTGGTCATGGGTGCCCCCGCCCAGGCGGCGGAGACCATCAAGATCGGCTCCTTCCTTGCCGTCACCGGCCCCGCCTCCTTCCTCGGCGATCCGGAACTCAAGACCTTGCAGCTCTATGTCGATGAAATCAACCAGCAAGGCGGCCTGCTCGGCAAGCCGGTGGAACTCATCCACTACGATACCGGCGGCAACGCCAAGGAGGCGGTGAACTTCTTCAAGCGCTTGGTCAAGAAGGACAAGGTGGACATCATCCTGGGCGGCTCCTCGTCGGGTGAATCCCTGGCGGTCATGCCCCTGGCGGAGGAGGAGCAGATCCCCTTCATCTCCATGGCCGGGGCGGTGAAAATCATCGAGCCGGTGCAAAAGTGGACCTTCAAGACCCCCCACACCGATCGCATGGCCGCGGCCAAGATCTACGAGGACATGAAGCGCCAGGGGATCACCAAGGTGGCCCTGATCACCGGGGACGGTGGTTTCGACAAGTCGGGACGGGAGGAATGCCTGAAGCTGGCCCCGGAGTATGGCATCGAGATCGTCGCGGATGAGTCCTACGGCAACAAGGACACGGACATGACCGCCCAGCTCACCAAGATCCGCAACAGCGGCGCCCAGGCCATCCTCAACTTCGGCTTCGGTACCGGCCCGGCCATCGTCACCAAGAACGTCCGCCAATTGGGCATCGATCTGCCGCTCTATCAGTCCCATGGCGTCGCGTCGAAGAAATATATCGAGCTGGCCGGCGAGGCGGCGAATGGGGTCCGCCTGCCCGCCGCCGCCCTGCTGGTGCCGGAAAAGCTGACGGACGACGATCCCCAGAAGGCGGCCCTCCTGGCCTACAAGCAGAAGTACGAGGCCGCCCATGGGGATGTCTCGACCTTCGGTGGCCATGCCTACGACGCCTTCGTCATCGCCGTCGACGCCATCAAGCGCGCCGGCACCACCGACAAGGCCAAGGTCCGGGACGCGATCGAGCAGACTCAGGGACTGCCCGGTACCGCCGGCATCTTTAACATGAGCGCGACGGACCACATGGGCCTGGGCCTGGACGCCTTCAAAATGTTGCAGATCTGCGGCGGTGACTGGGTCATCGTCGACGAGGGGGCGGCAGGCGACAGCCTGGCCAAGGCCAACGGCGACAAGAACTGCGGCTGAGCAGTGGTCCAAGGGGCCTGGGCCGCCAGGGTATCGGCCCAGGTCCCTCTCAGGCCCCCTAGCCAGGTAAGTCAACCACCCTCAAGATGTGGGACCAGATCCTCCAGTTTCTGCTGACCGGCGTCACCCTGGGCTCCACCTACGCCCTGGTGGCCCTGGGCTTCGCCATCATCTACAACGCCTCGGACGTGGTGAACCTGGCCCAGGGCGAGTTCGTGATGCTCGGGGCCATGAGCGCCATCGCCTTGTCGGCGGGGGAGGGCCTGCCCTTGCCTCTGGCCATCCTGCTGGCGGTGGGGGTGACGCTGGTCGTGGGTCTGATGTTGCAGCGCTTCGCCATCGCCCCCGCCAAGGGGATCACGGTGGTGGGGACCATCATCATCACCATCGGCGCCTCCATCTTCCTGCGGGGTCTGGCCCTGCTGCTCTGGGGCAAGGACATTCATGCCTTGCCGCACTTTTCCGGGGAGACCCCACTGCGCCTGGGCGAGGTCACCCTCCTGCCCCAGAACCTCTGGGTGATGGGCGGCACGGCCCTGCTGGTCCTGGCCGTGCATCTCTTCTTCAACCGCACCCTGGTGGGCAAGGCGATCCTCGCCTGTTCCTGCAACAAGACCGCGGCCCAGCTCGTGGGGATCAACGTCGGGCGCATGCTACTGGTGGCTTATGGACTCTCGGCCCTGCTCGGGGCCATGGCCGGGGTGCTGGTGGCCCCCATCACCTACACCTCCTATGACGCCGGGATCATGCTCGGCCTCAAGGGCTTCGCCGCCGCGATCCTGGGTGGTATGGGCAATCCCATGGGGGCCGTGGCCGGGGGCCTACTGCTGGGTCTGGTGGAGTCCCTGGCGGCGGGGCTGATCTCCTCGGGTTATAAGGACGCGATCGCCTTCGTCATCCTGCTCCTGGTCCTCTTCTTTCGTCCCAGCGGCCTGTTCGGGCGCGCCACGGCGGAGCGGGTGTAGCGCGATCATGAAGCGTTTGCGGGGCTGGTGGTTGCTCGCGGGGGTGCTGATCGCCCTGCCGCTGCTCTTTCCCGGCAACTACTACGTCACCGTGGTTGGTGCCGCCGCGGCCCTGCACGCCATCCTGGCGGTGGGGCTGAACCTGTTGATGGGTTATGCCGGGCAGATCTCCCTGGGGCATGCGGCCTTTTTCGGGCTGGGGGCCTATAGCTCCGCCATCCTCACCACCCGCTATGGCTGGAACCCCTGGCCCGCCCTGGGGGCGGGGCTGGTCCTCACCGGCCTGGTGGCCTATGGCATCGCCCGGCCGGTGCTGCGCCTCAAGGGTCACTACCTGGCCATGGCGACCCTGGGCTTTGGCATCATCATTCACATCCTGCTGGTGCAGACCGGGGAGCTCACCGGCGGGCCCGACGGCATCGGCGAGATCCCCCCCCTGGGCCTGTTCGGCTGGACCGTTGACAGCGACGAACGCTGGTACGGGGTCATGGCCGGCGTGCTGCTGCTGGTGGTGCTGCTGGCGCTGAACCTGATGGACTCGCGTCCCGGGCGGGCGCTGCGCGCCCTGCATGGCGCCGAGATCGCCGCCGGGCTGATGGGCATCGACACGGCGGCGGCAAAGACGGCGGTCTTTGTCCTCGCCGCCCTCAGCGCCGGGCTGGCGGGGAGCCTGTTCGCCCATCAGCAGGCCTTCGTCAGCCCCGACTCGTTCAACTTCTTCGTCTCCATCGAACTGGTGACCATGGTGGTCCTGGGGGGCATCGCTTCCACCTGGGGGGCGATCCTCGGGGCGGTGATCCTCACCCTGCTGCCGGAGTTGCTGGTGGTGTTCGAGGACTACGAGGTGCTGATCTTCGGCGCCATCCTGATGCTGATCATGATCTTCCTCCCCCAGGGCCTGGCCGGGGGCCTGCGGGACCTGTGGGCTCGCCGCCCGGACCGTGACGGGGCGCTGCCGCCCGGGCCACCGGCGCCGCTCGCCTCGCCCGGGCCACCGGCACCGGGCAGCGGGTCGCCCTCCCGTGATAGGGCCGCTGAGCCAGCCCCGCGTGACCGGGCCACTGGAACGGGCCCCCGTGACCGTGCCACTGGGTCGGTCCGCCATGACCTGGCCTCTTCGTCCCCGTCGGTGAGCCAGGATGTTGCTTGAGGCCCGGGGGCTGACCAAGTCCTTTGGTGGCGTCACCGCCATCGCCGACCTGGACTTTGGCGTACCAGCGGGCCTGGTCTACGCCGTCATCGGCCCGAATGGTGCCGGCAAGACCACCCTCTTCAACCTGCTCTCCGGGCTCTACCGCCCGGACGAGGGCCAGGTGCGCTTCGCGGGTGAGGACCTCGCCGGCCGCGCCCCTTACCAGATCGCCCGGCTGGGGCTGGCTAGGACCTTCCAGAATCTCCAGATCTTCTTCAACATGAGCGCCCTGGAGAACGTCATGGTCGGCGCCCATGGCCGCGGTCGCGCCGGCTTGGCCGCGGCCCTGCTGCGCACCCCGGGCCTGCGCCGGGAAGAGGCCGCGATTCGCCGTTGGGCGATGGAGGCCCTATCATTCTGCGGCCTGGACGACCTGGCCGACCGCCCGGCCAGCGCCTTGCCCTATGGCGCCCTCAAGCGCCTGGAGATCGCCCGCGCCCTGGCCGCCCAGCCACGGCTGCTGCTGCTCGACGAGCCGGCGGCGGGGCTCAACGACACCGAGACCCTGGCCCTGCAAGGGCTGATCGGGCGCATCCGCGACCAGGGCATCACGGTGCTGCTGGTCGAGCACCACATGGGCCTGGTGATGGCGGTGGCCGAGCGCATCCTGGTCCTGGACTACGGCAGCCGCCTGGCGGAGGGCGCCCCGGCGGAGGTCCGTGCCAACCCGGCGGTGATCGCCGCCTACCTGGGCGGGGAGGTGCACTATGCCGTGGAGTGAGATCCCTTGGCGGGGTGGGGTGTTGCGCGCCGTGGATCGGTTAGGGGCGGAATGGCTCCGGGGCCATGGCCAGCAACCGGCGCGGCCCGGTATCAGCGCCGTGCCCAGCGGCCCGTCCCCGGTGTCGTGGAGACCCCGACATGGCTGAGCCCCTGCTGGAGGTGCGCGGCCTGCGCGGCCGCTATGGTCCGGTGGAGGTCCTGCATGGGCTCGACCTGGAGGTGGCGGCGGGGGAGCTGGTGGCCCTGGTCGGCGCCAATGGTGCCGGCAAGACCACCCTGCTGCATCTGCTGTCCGGCCTGCTACGCCCCAGCGGTGGGAGCATCCGCTTCGCTGGCCAGGACTTGGGGCGCCTGCCGCCGCACCGCATCGTCGCCGCCGGCCTGTGCCAGGTACCCGAGGGGCGCCAGGTGTTCGCCCCGCTGAGCGTCGCCGACAACCTGCGCCTGGGGGGCTACGCCCAGCGCCACGACCCGGCGTGGCTGGCGGCGCAGGAGCGGCGCATTTACGAGCTGTTCCCCATCCTGGCTGAGCGCCGCCATCAGCTCGCCGGCACCCTGTCCGGCGGCCAGCAACAGATGCTCGCCCTGGGCCGCGCCCTGCTCGCCCGGCCACGGCTGCTGCTGCTCGACGAGCCGTCCATGGGCCTGGCCCCGCTGTTGGTCGCCGAGATCTTCCGCGTCATCGGCGAACTCAACCGCCAGGGGGTGACCATCCTGCTGGTGGAACAGAACGCCCGCGCCGCCCTGGGCCTCGCCCATCGTGGCTACGTGCTGGAGACCGGCCGGGTGGTCCTGGCCGCCCCCGCCGCCACCCTGCTGGCCGACGCCGGTATCCAGCGGGCCTATTTGGGCTATTGAGCGCCCCCGCACGATGGGTCACGTTGCCTGCTGCATCACGTTGTCTCCCGAGACCCTTCGCGCCAGAGACGTTCGCCCTCAGGACCCTCGCCCCCGAGACCCGCGCCTTTAGACCTTCGCCACCCCTGAAGCCCGTGCCCGATACCTTCGCCCCCAAGATCCACCCCTAGGATCCACACCCCGAGACCCCTTGCATTAGCGACCCTTCACCCCCGAGACCCCCGAGAACGCCCCAAGGACCCGCCATGTACGTCGAAACGATCATGAGCCGGCCGGTGGACACCGTCACCGCCGACCTCAAACTCAGCCAGGTCGCCCATCTGATGCGCGAGAAGGGGCGGCGCTTTCTGCCGGTGGTCGACGCCGCCGGGGGCCTGGTGGGCCTGCTCTCCCACCGTGAGGTGGAGCGGGCGGCACCCTCGGCCATTACCACCCTGTCGGTTGGCGAGGTCAACTACCTGATGGCCAAGGTCACTGTCGGTCAGGTCATGCGCCGCGAGGTCATCACCTGCGGCCCCCGCGCCCTGGTGGAGGTCGCCGGCCAGTTGATGCGCACCAAGGGCATCGGCTGCCTGCCGGTAATCGACGATCAGCGCCGGCTGCTGGGCATCGTCACAGACGACGACATCCTCGACTTCTTTCTCGCCATCACCGGCTGTGGCCTGGACGACACCACACGCATCGCCGTGCATCTGCCGGACCGCACCGGCGAGCTAAGCCGCTTCCTCGGCGCCATCAACGCCCAGGGCGGCTACATCGCCACCGTGGTCTCTCCGGTGGCCCCCGACGCCACTGGCATGCGCGTGGTCATCGCCCGCTACCGCGCCGCCGACCCCCAGGCGGTGGATCGCCACCTGCGGGCGCTGGGGATCGATATCTTCACCGAGGAGATGGCCCGCGCCCCGGTAGCGGCCGCCGCGCGGCCGGCGGCAACGGTTGCGGAGGTCCAGCCCGCGCCAGCCGCGCTGATGCCGCCCGGCGCCACCACGGTTACCGCCAGCGACCGCGCCTCCAGCCCCGTCACTGTCGTTGGGGCGTCTGACCCCGCCTTGGGGGAGCCCAGCACCGCGCCGGTGTCTTCCCAGCATATCGAAAGGGCGACCGCCCCGACCCTATCCGCGGCGGCCATCGTGACGCCAGCTACGGCTGTCGTCTCCTTCTCCACCCCGGCCCCAACGCCGGCAGTGACCAAGCCCGCGGATTCACAGGCGGAGGCTGAACGGATCGGTGCCTGGATGGCGCGGGAGGACCGCCTCGCGCGATTGCTGGGCATGGAACTGACCGCGGTCAGCCCCGGGGCCTGCGAGGTGCGACTGGTGGTGCGCGACGACCTGCTCAATGCCGTGGGCCTCACCCATGGCGGCGCCACCTACGCCCTGGCCGACTTCGCCTTCGCCGTCGCCTCCAACAGCCACGGCGAGGTGGCGGTGGCCCTGAGCACGCAGATGAGCTATCCCGCCGCCAGCCGGGTGGGTGATACCCTGATCGCCACCGCCACCGAGCAGAGCCGTGGGGCGCGCACCGGGCTGTACAGCATCGAAGTGCGCACCCAGCGCGGCAAGCTGGTCGGCCTCTTCACCGGCACCGTCTTTCGCCGTGGCGAGCCCCTCGCCGCCTGGCTGCCCGCCTGACGGTCAGGCGGGAGCACGTCACCCTCTGATAATGAGAGACTTTGCCGTGACGGTCACGCTAACTCTCATGAGGCGGCGCGCCACACCCCTGAAAATGAACGTCTTTGCCCTGACGGTCACGCTCATGGCCTTGCGGAAGGGCGCCACCCCCTGGCTCCGGCACGGCCTGGGCCATGACGTTTACGGTAACCCCCGGGCGGCCCAGTTTCGCCGCCCTCAGCCCCTTGGGAACTGACCATGATCCTGCACACCAAAGTCGAGACCCTGCCGCGCGAGGACCTGGAGCAACTCCAGCTCAAGCGTCTGCAAGCCACCGTTGAGCGCTGCTACCACACCGTTGGCTTTTACCGCGACGCCATGGACGAACTGGGCGTGCAGCCGCGCCATATCCAGCGCCTGAGCGATACCCGGCTGCTGCCCTATACCAAGAAGGAGCACCTGCGCGACGGCTATCCCTTTGGCCTGTTCGCCATGCCCCTCGACCAGGTGGTGCGCGTCCATGCCTCCTCCGGGACCACCGGCAAGCCGACGGTGGTGGGCTACACCGCCCGGGATATCCGCACCTGGGCGCAACTGGTGGCGCGCTCGCTGATGGCCGCCGGCCTGCGCCCCGGCGACCGGCTGCACAATGCCTATGGCTATGGCCTGTTCACCGGCGGCCTGGGGCTGCACTACGGCGCCGAGGAACTGGGGGTGATGGTCACGCCCATGTCCGGCGGCCAGACGCAAAAGCAGATCATGCTGATCAAGGACTTCGAGGTTACGGGCCTGAGCTGCACCCCCTCCTACGCCCTCAACCTGGCCGAGGAGGCCGAGGCCCTGGGGGTGGACCTGCGCAAGCTGCCGCTCAAGGTCGGCATCCACGGCGCCGAGCCCTGGAGCGAGGAGATGCGCTACGAGCTGGAGTCGCGCCTGGGGATCGACGCCATCGACATCTATGGCCTGTCGGAGGTGATGGGTCCCGGGGTGGCGGTGGAGTGCCTCCAGGCCAAGGACGGGCTGCACGTCTGGGAGGACCATTTCCTGGTGGAGTGCGTCGACGTCGACACCGGCCTGCCGCTGCCCTATGGCGAGCAGGGGGAGATCGTCTTCACCTCCCTGACCAAGGAGGCCTTCCCGCTGATCCGCTACCGCACCCGCGATGTCGCATCCCTCAACCCCGCCCCCTGCAAGTGCGGGCGCACCCACGTGCGTATGAGCCGCATCACCGGGCGCACCGACGACATGCTGATCATCCGTGGGGTCAACGTCTACCCCTCCCAGGTGGAATCGGTGCTGATGAAGACCGAGATCCTCTCGCCCTTCTACCAGATCGAGGTCTTCCGTCAGGGCAGCCTGGACACCCTGGTGGTGAACGTCGAGGCCAGCCCGCCGCTGGCAGAGCAGGGCGAGGAGGCGATGCGCAAGGTGGCGGCCAAGGCAGTGCGGGACATCAAGGACTTCATCGGCGTCAGTTGCCAGGTGGTGGTGAAGAAGGTCGGGGAGATTCCGCGCTCCCAGGGCAAGGCGGTGCGGGTGGTGGATCATCGCAAGGAGAAGCGGTAGGGCGGCGCGCGTTGGCAAGCGGGCGGCAGGGGGTAGCCTTGCAGGGGGTCGCGTCATGAAATTCCTGCTCGATCCCCATGTCTTTCTGTGGTGGCTGACCGATGTAGAGGGCCGAATGCTATGGAGATGGAAACTGTTGTGTGATCGGCTCCATCAGTGGAGGCAAGTTTGACCCTGGTTGACCGGATGGCTGAAGCCACTGGTCATCCCACTGGGCCGATCGGCGGTGAGTCAGCAAACCAGGCGTGGCGAATCCTGGACACCCCTGCGGGGGTGGCGGCGGCAGCCGTGGAATGCCTTTTGACCGCAGCTCAAGCTGCCATCGCTGCCCGGGGCCGCTTTCGAGTGGTGCTGGCGGGGGGGCGGACACCGGAGCTGGCTTATCGCCTGCTGGCCGAGGGTGAGGCGGAGTGGGCGCGCTGGGAGTTGTATCTCGGGGATGAACGCTGCCTGCCCGAGGACCACGCCGAGCGCAACAGCCGCCTGATTGAACGGGCCTGGCTGTCCCGAATACCCCCGGAGCTAGCCCGGGTTAACTTCATTCCGGCGGAACGGGGACCGGCGGCGGGGGCCGCCGGCTATGCGCCGGGGATCGCGGCGGCGGTGCCATTCGATCTGATACTCCTCGGGGTGGGGGAGGACGGGCATACCGCCAGCCTGTTTCCTGGCCCGCGATTGGACCCGGAGGCCTGGGTCGTTCCGGTCTGGGACGCGCCCAAGCCGCCATCGGAGCGGGTGAGTCTGGGGTGGCGCGCCTTGCGTGCCACCCGTCGGCTACTGGTGCTGGCTACCGGCGCGGACAAGCGGGTCGCCCTGGGGCGCTGGCGGGCGGGGGAGGATCTGCCGATCGCCCAGGTCTGTCGGGGCTTGCCGGTCACCGTTCTGGTCGATCGGGCCGCTGATCCCCAGCAATAACCGGGACCCTCACGGGTGCTCTATTTGGACCCTGTCCACGAAAGAGGGCCACTCGTCAGCAAAGGTTCCAGGCCCGGCCAGACGTTCTCCAGGATGCGGGGCTGGGCCGCGGCATTGGGATGCAGGTCGTCGGCCTGCATCAGTTGACGGTCTTCGGGGACCCCGGCGAGAAAATCCGGGATCAGAGGCACCTGCTCGGCGGTGGCGACCTCCCGGAACACGGCTTGAAAGCCGTCGGTGTAAGCCGCACCGTAGTTGGGCGGCAGCCGCAGGCCCGCGATCAGTATCTGGCTGCCAGCGGCGCGGGCCAGCCGAATCATGGCGGTGAGGTTGTCCCGCAGGACCCCGAAGCCAAAGCCGCGCAAGCCATCGTTGGCCCCCAGCTCCAGCAGGACCAGGCGGGGGCGATGTTCCGCCAGTAGCCGCGGCAGACGGGCGCGACCGCCAGCGGTGGTCTCGCCGGAGATGCTGGCGTTGACGATGCGATAAGGCAATGCCCTTTCGCGCAACCGTTCCTCCAGCAACTTTACCCAGCCGTCGTTATGGTCAAGCCCATAGGCGGCGCTTAGACTGTCGCCAAGGATCAGGATAACGGGCTCCGGGGCCGCAGTTGGCTGGGAGGCCGCATCCGGGGCCGGTTCGCTGGCGGCTACCGCCGGCAATATCGGCACTATCAAACCTAGCAGCAGGAGTAAGGGAATCATGGCGGTACCCATGGCTGATGTCGTTTCTCAGGCGGTTGGACTGAGCAAGCATGTTACCGGGCCGGCTGGCGATTTGACCATCCTCCAGGGGCTCGACCTGGAGGTCCAGGCCGGGGAGGCGGTGGCGATCCTGGGCGCCTCCGGGTCCGGCAAGTCCACCCTGCTGGGGCTGCTGGCCGGGCTCGACAACCCCTCCGCCGGGCAGATCCGGCTGTGCGGCCAGGTCCTCGACGGCCTGGACGAGGATGGTCGCGCCGCCTTGCGCGCCGGGCGGGTCGGCTTCGTCTTTCAGAATTTCCAGCTCCTGCCCAATCTCACCGCCCGGGAGAACATCCTCCTGCCCCTGGAGCTGACCGGTTCCGACGACGCATCCCGTCGCGCGGACGAGGCCCTGGAGCGGGTGGGCCTGACCGCCCGCGCTGGCCATTACCCCCGCCAGCTTTCCGGAGGTGAACAGCAGCGGGTGGCCATCGCCCGCGCCTACGCCCCGCGGCCCCAGGTCCTGTTCGCCGACGAGCCCACCGGCAACCTGGACCAGGCGACGGGGGAGCAGATTATCGATCTGCTGCTGGACCTGCGCCGCCAGACGGCCGCCGCCCTGGTCCTGGTGACCCACGATCCCCGCCTCGCCGACCGCTGTGATCGCCGGTTGCGCATGCGTGGTGGTCTTCTGGAGCGCCTGCCATGACCATTTGTCCTCAGCAAGTACCCGCAATTCCATTTCCTAACAAGCCTTGTGGACGGTCGTCAGGGCTTCCGTGCCAGGCCGTGAAACACTCTTTGACTCGGTTTCAATCCCCGTGGCGGTGCCACGGCGCTAGCTTTCCGGGGTATTCGTCATGACCTCCAGGCCCCTCCTGACGTGGCGCCTCGCCCTGCGCCTGTTGCGCCAGGACCGGCGCAGCGGGGAACTGCACCTGCTGGGCGCCGCCCTGGTCCTCACCGTCGCCGCCATCACCGCCGTCGGCTTCTTCACCGACCGGGTGGAGAGCAGCATGAATCGCCAGGGCGCGGACCTGTTGGCCGCCGACCTGGTGCTGGAGAGCACCACTCCCCTCCCGCCCGACTATCGCCAGCGGGCGGAGGGCTTGGGCCTGGCCATTGCCCAGACCATCGCCTTTCGTAGCATCCTGATGGGGGAGGGCGGGCCACAACTCGTCGAGGTCAAGGCGGTGGACAGCGCCTATCCCCTGCGGGGGCAACTGCGGGTGAGGGAAGCCCCGTCCCGCCCGGGGAGTGCAGCGGCGGCGGACTCCCCTCCTGCGGCGATCGTTCATTCTGGAACCCCGGGGGGTGCTGAAGCTCCCTCGGGAAGGGCCGAAGATCTCCCAGGTGGGGCTCAGACTGGATCATCAGCGCTTGCCGAAGCCCTAACAGAACGCCTTACAACCCGCGGCCCCCCTCCGGGCCAGGTTTGGGTCGAGTCCCGCCTGTTGCACCTGCTCGGGGCCGAACTGGGCACCACGGTGGGGCTGGGCGCCTCCCATCCCACCCTAGGCGCCATCCTGGGGGAGGAGCCGGATCGGGCCGGCGCCCTGTTCGCCTTTGCGCCGCGGGTGATGATGAACCTGGCTGACCTGCCGGCGACCGGGCTGGTCTCGGCGGCCAGCCGCGCCGAGCATCGCCTGCTGGTGGCCGGAGACCCGAGGGCCCTGGCCCGCTTCCAGCGGCAGATCGAGCCCCTGACCGCCAACATCCGCCTGATCGACAGCGCCAACGCCCGGCCGGAGTTCGCCGCCGCGGTGGAGCGGGCCGGGCGTTTCCTGCACCTGGCGACCCTGGTCACCCTGCTGGTGGCCGGGGCGGCCATCGCCCTGGCCAGCCGGCGCTTCGTCGCCCGCCAGACCGACGCCGTCGCCATCCTGCGCTGCCTGGGGGCACCCCATCACCTGCTGTGGCGGGTCTTCGTCCTGCGCCTGCTCCTCTTCGGCCTGTTCGCCAGCCTGGTGGGTTGCCTGGTGGGCTGGGCGGGTCAGGCCGGGCTCCTGGCGGTCCTCAGCGACTGGTTCCCCGCCGATCTGCCGGCCCCCTCCCTAACGCCGGTCCTGGCCGGGATCGCCACCGGCCTCGTCGCCCTGCTGGGCTTCGGGCTGCCGCCCCTGCTGCAACTGGCCCAGGTGACGCCGTTGCGGGTCCTGCGCCGGGACCTGGGTCCCGCCCGCGGCTCAGCCCTGGCTGCCGGGGGCGCCGCTCTTCTGGCCCTGGCTATCCTGACCCTGTGGCAGGCCCAGGACGCGCGGCTTGCCGGCTGGCTCCTGCTCGGGGTCGCCGGGGCCATCGCCAGCCTGGTCGTCAGCGTGCTGCTGCTGGTGCGCCTGGCCGGCGGGCTGGCGGGGCGGGTGCGCGGGGTCTGGCGCCTGGGGCTGGCCGGGCTGACCCGGCGCCCCGCCGGCGCCGTGCTGCACATCACCGGGCTGGGACTCGGCATCCTGGCCTTGCTACTGCTGGCGGTGGTGCGGGTGGACCTGCTCGCCTCCTGGCAGGAGCGGCTGCCGCCCGGGGCGCCCAATCAGTTCCTGATCAACATCCAGCCCACGGACGTCGCGCCCCTGGAGGCCTTTCTCCAGGAGGCGGGGATCAAGGTCGCGGCGCTCCACCCCATGATCCGCGGCCGCCTGACGGCCATCAACGGCCAGCCGGTGGAGCCCTCCGACTACGCCAATCCCCGCGCCCAACGGCTGGCGGCGCGGGAGTTCAATCTCAGCCAGGGCAGCCTGCTGCCCGCGGACAACCGCGTCCTTGCCGGCGCCTGGTGGACGGAGGGCGAGGCGGCGCCGCCCCAGTTTTCGGTGGAACAGGGCCTGGCCGAGACCCTGGGCATCGCCCTGGGCGACGAGATCAGCTTCCTGGTCTCGGGGCGCCCGGTCAGCGCCCGGGTCACCAGCCTGCGGGAGGTGCAGTGGGACAGCTTCAACGTCAATTTCTTCGTCGTCTCCTCACCCGTGCTCTTGGCCCAGGAGCCGGCCACCTACATCACCAGTTTTTATCTGCCCCCGGCGCGGGAGGACCTGATCCCGGAACTGGTGCGGCGCTTCCCCAGCGTCACCCTGCTGGACGTGAACGCCATCCTCGACCAGGTGCGGACCGTCGTCGACCGCGGCGTCATAGCCGTGGAGTACGTCTTCCTCTTCACCCTGGTCGCTGGCCTGCTGGTGATGTTCGCCGGCATCCAGGCCAGCCTGGAGGAGCGCCGCCAGGAGCATGGCATCCTGCGCACCCTGGGCACCGGCCGGCGGGCCCTGCTCACCAGCCTGGCGGTGGAGTTCACCGCCGCGGGGTTCCTGGCCGGCCTCCTGGCCTCCTTCTTCGCCGAGCTCACCGGCTGGTTGCTGGCGGAGCAGTTGTTCGGCCTGGCGTTTGGCTTCAATCCCCGACTCTGGCTCATCGGCGTCCTCGGCTCCGGACTCTTCATCGGCCTGGCGGGCACCCTGGCCACCTATCCGCTCCTCATCCGCCCGCCCCTCACCAGCCTCCGGGCCGCGGCGTAGGTGCTACGCTTGAGGGGAAGGTCCGGTGCCACCGCACCCCGGACCTGGGGATAGCCGCGGGCCCGATGTCATGACGGGGTCGGTTGATCCGAGAGTTATCGTCGTTTCCGCTCCAGGTCACTTCTTGACGCTACCGCCGTGAGCTTCCGTCTCAAGACGATTTTGGGAATCGCCCTCATTGAGGCGGTCCTGCTGGCCGTGTTGATCGTCAGTGGTCTGCGCTGGCTGCAGGAGTCCAATCAGGCCCAGTTGCTCCAGCGAGCCGAGACCAGCGTTCACCTCTTTGCCGCCCTGACCAAGGACGCGGTCCTGGCCGCTGACCTGGCGACCCTGGAGAGCTTCGTCCAGGAGATTCTGACCAATCCCGGGATCCTCTATGCCCGGGTCCGTGATGCCCAGGGGCGGGTGCTGGCGGCGGCTGGGGATGAGGCAGCCCTGGGCCGCGATTTCGTCCCCGATACGGCGCCGACCCAGGCGAGCGATGGCATCTACGATACCTTTGCCCTCATCGAGGTGGCCGGCGTCACCTTTGGCCGGGTGGAGATCGGCCTGGAAGTGGCGGCCTTCCGTGCCCTGCTCGATGAGGCGCGACTCCGGGCCATCGCCATTGCCTTGCTGGAGATGGGGCTGGTGGCGCTCTTCTCCCTGCTGCTCGGGACCTACCTGACGCGCCAGCTCCGGCAGTTGCGGCGGGCGGCCGGTCGGGTGGTGGAGGAGGGGCCCGGCTTCCAGCTTCCGGTCAGCGGCAGGGACGATCTCGCCCAGACCCTGATCGCCTTCAATGACATGTCGGCGCGCCTGGCCCAGGCCATGGGCGCGCAGGATCGGGTGCTGGCGGAATTACGCCACCAGATCGCCCAGCGGGAGGCCCTGGCAGCGGAATTGCGGCTCACTGCCCAGGCCTTCGAGACCCAGGAGGCCATTTTCATCACCGATACCCAGGCCCGCATCCTGCGGGTCAACCAGGCCTTCACGCGGATCACCGGTTATGCCGCCGCCGAGGTGCTGGGCCTGACCCCCGCCATCCTCAAATCCGGGCGTCAGGACCAGGCCTTCTATCAGCGGCTCTGGGCCACCTTGCAGAGCGAGGGCCACTGGCAGGGAGAGATCGAGAATCGGCGCAAGGATGGCGATATCTATCCGGAGTGGCTCAGCATCTCCACCGTGCGCGATCCCCAGGGTCAGATCACCCACTTCGTGGCCCATTTCATCGATATCACCGAGCGCAAGCGCACCGAACAGGACCTGGAGGAGGCACGGCGGCGAGCGGAGCTCGCGAGCCAGGCCAAGTCCCGCTTCCTCGCCACCATGAGCCATGAGATCCGCACCCCGCTCAATGCCATCATCAACAGCAACGATCTGCTCCAGGAGACGGCTCTCACCCGCGAGCAGGCGGGCTATGTGGCGATGGCCGGCGAGGCGGGGCGGAACCTGTTGTCGATTATCAACAGCGTGCTGGATTTTTCCAAGATCGAGGCGGGACGGGTCGAGGCGCATCCCGAGCCCTGTGACCCCATCGAGCTCACCGCCATGGTGGCCCGCATGCTCCTCAGCCGGGCCACGACCAAGGGGATCGAGCTCGACCTCCTCGTCGACACCCGCCTGGGACCGGGTTTCACCACCGATCCGGGGTTGCTGCGGCAGATCTTGCTCAATCTGGTCGCCAATGCCATCAAGTTCACCGAGCGGGGCGGGGTGCGCGTCGAGATCCGCTACGAAGGCCTGGCCGTGGGCGGACCCCAGACCGGTGGCGAAGCAGAGGAGCTGGATCTGCCCTTGATCGGTGAGGAGGAGGCGCCCGCGGGTCCCTGGCTGCGCTTTGAGGTCATTGACACCGGCATCGGCATCCCGGCGGAAAAAATGGATGAACTGTTCAAGGAGTTCAGCCAGTTGGACAGCTCCGACCGGCGCCGCTTCAGCGGGACCGGCCTGGGACTGGCCATCAGTCGTTCCCTGGCCAGCATCCTGGGGGGCGAGATTGGCTGCGAGAGCCAGCCGGGGGAGGGAAGTCGCTTCTGGTTGCGATTGCCCGCCGGCCAGATGGTGCTCCTCCCAGGTCCGCCCCCCGCCGACGTGGCGGACGGGGCGCGCCGCATTAGCCTCCAGGAACCCCTGCCTCCGCCGTCCAGGCCCGCGCCCCCCGCGCCCTCAGCCACCCCGGCCGAACCCGATCTGCGGGCCGGTGCGACGGGTGCTCCCCAAGCGGCACCTCCCCCCGGCGCGCCAGTTTCCTCTGTGCCACCCATCCTGGTGGTCGACGACAGCGAGGCGAATCGTCTGGTCATGACGGCGATCCTGGCCAAGGCTGGCTATAGGACTGAGATAGCCGAGAACGGCCGCCTGGCCCTGGCCGCCGTGCGGCACCGGCCCTATGGATTGGTACTCATGGATGTCGCCATGCCGGAGATGGATGGGCTCGAGGCCACCCGCGCCATCCGTGCCCTGCCCGGGGAACGGGGCCGCCTACCCATCATCGCCACCACTGCCGCCGCTTTCGTCGAAGACCGGCAACGCTGTCTCGAGGCGGGGATGAATGACTATCTGAGCAAACCGCTGGTGCGGGGGGACCTACTGGGGATGATCGCCCGCTGGCTACCCGCGGGGGCACCGGCATCAGCGGCAGACCCGGCTTTCCTCCAGGCTGAATCATCCCGGCAGGCTGGGTCTGCTGCCCCGATGGAGGCCCCGGCGGCGGCAGGGGCGATGGCAATGAATGACACGGCGCCAATGGATCGAGCGGCGGTAGCCACTTGCGCCACGGCAACGGCTGGGACAATGGCGCCGGCGGGCGCGGGCGAACCCCTGCTGGACGAGACCTGCCTGAGCAGGCTGGAGAAGGACGTGGGGCCCGAACTGCTGATCACCCTGGTGGCAAGCTTCACCGCGGAACTGGAGCGCCGGCTCGGCCAGGTCAAAGCGGCGCGGGCGAATAGCGACCTGAGCACCCTGGCTCAGGAAGTCCATGCCATCAAGGGGTCGGCCGCTACCTTCGGCGCCCCCGCCCTCAGCGCCTTGGCCCTGACGCTGGAACGAGCTGCCCGCGCCGGGGAAGCCGGTCTGGCCTGGGGCACCCTGCCCGATATGTTGGCCATGGCCGAGGGGACCCTGGCCTCCCTGTATCAGCGCTTCAGCGGCCACCCGGAGGTGGCTGGCGCCAAGGGATCCGCGGCGGGAATCCAGCAGCCTTAGCGCTCACCAGGGCTCAAGGGGATGCCAAGCAGGGATCAATGTTGATACAGATCAAGGATAATCCAGGAGACCCGGACGATAAGGGGGATTGCCGCCGGCACGTCGGGGCGGATCTGAACACGGGGGTGAGAATGTTATGAAGGTTCATGCTTGGGTGATGGCGAATTGCCTCATGGCCGGCCTTTTGGCCAGTCCCCGACTGGGGGCCATGGAAATGGTCTTTGAGGGGGTCGACCTGCGTAACGGCAAGGATATCAACGAGGTATGCGCCGGTTGTCACGGTGAATTCGGCCAGGGGGGCAAGGAGGGGGAATATCCGCGCCTGGCGGGTCTGCCCCCGGCCTTCATCGCCCGCCAGCTCGACCTGTTTCGCGACCGCAAGCGCACCAATCTGGCCATGGTCGAGTCGGTTGACCATCGCCAGTTGCCCGACGCCGATGTCCTGGATGTCTCGGCCTATCTCGCCTCCATCGAGATCCCCAGCAAACTGCCGCCGGTGGACGAAACGGCGCCGGGTTTCAATGCCTACGAACGCCTTCTGGCCAGCAAACGGGTCGTCCAGATCCCCCGCGCCGAGGGCGACGTGGAGGCGGGCAAGGGGCTGTACCGGCGGGAATGCGCCTCCTGTCATGGGTCCCAGGGCGAGGGCGACGCCAAGGATGCCGTGCCCTTCCTCGCCGGACAGTACACCAGCTACCTGTGGCGGCAGGTGCCAAAGTACATCGCCAAGGGTCGCATCCATGACCCCTCGGCCCCGGAGGAACCGGAACTCCTGGCCAGCTTTTCCAATGTCGACCTGCAGAACATCTTCGCCTATCTCTCCATCCTGGATGATTAACGAGGCATATTAGCGGAGCGATGGTTTCCGTCAGTTTGGCGTAGCGCGCCTGCTAACTACCCATTAGCCAAGATATCATAGGCCCTTAGGCCCTCGGTGCAGCGGGAGGCCCGAGCATGCTTACGCCCGCCGCGCCCACCGATTCATCCGCCACCCCTTTGCCCGGCCCCAAAGCGACCCCATTCCCTGGGCAACCCCGGTCCCTAAGCAACCCCAGGACCGGGGGCCGGCAGGCCGATGGGGGCTGCTGCCAAGCCAAACCCCTTAGCGGCGGCGCGAGACGCGGTGGGGCTTCAATGGAAGACGGAGGGAACGGTACGGAACGGAGGGAGACCGGCGCAAGAGGCCGGCGGAAGAGGGCGTCCCCCAGCAGATAGCTTGTCACAAGGTCTTGTCGGTCGACAGGAGAATGATTTTGCCCGGAAAGCGTTTACATAAGATTATCGGCCTACTCGCCGTCGCTGGACTAATCGCCGCCGCCGGGATGTGGTGGCTGCACGCGCCAGCCGTGCGGACGATCCAGGTTGGCATCGGGATTGACTTGCCGGTGATTTATGGGGCGGTCATCGATCCCAGCGACAAGAATACCGGCGACCTGTTCCTCGAGGAGCATCCCCAAAGCCGGATCCGGGTGTACGACATGTACAACGACGCGCGACCGGAAACGGCGGCGCCGGATCTTGAGGCGGCCATTGCCCGGGGCGTGCGCTTCTTCGTCACCACCCATGCCTCGAGTCATGCGGTGCCGAGCCTTTATCTCTTTGCCGACGGCCGGGCGCTGGGCATCAATGTCGCCTCCGCCAGTCAGGTCTTGAGCGGCCAGGACGATTTTCTGCTGCGCATCATTCCGGATCTGCGTCAGGAGCACCTTGAGCTGGCGCGGTTGGTGGAGCAATTGCCCGGCGAGCGCCTCCTGGTGCTGCAGGACACCGGCAATCCGGCCTATACCGATCCGGCCTTTGCGGTCTTCTCCGGCGCGCTGAGCGCCTCGGGCCGCTGGACCATCGTCCAGCACCAGCTGAAGGTGGCCGAGTTCCAGCCCGCCGAGCTCGGCGCGCTGATGGCGGCGCCCTACGATGCCCTCTACATCCTGGCCGGCACCTTCATGCCGCCCATCGGCAACCTGGCGCAGCTTTTTCATCGGCACCATCCCCAGGCGCCAATCCTGCTGACGCCCTGGGCGCGGTCGCCGGCGGTGCTGGAACAGGCCGGCGACGCCATCGACCGCGTGATCCTGATCGGCCACTATGGGTCGCGTCATGACGACCCGGCGGTGGACGACTATCTGCGTCGCTTCAAGGCCCGCTTCGGTTATACCCCTCAAGCCACCCTTGCTACCCGCCAGGCCCTGGAACTGCTGGATCAGGCCTTTGCCCGAGGCCACGACACCCCTGAGGCGGTCAAGCGCTACCTGCTCACGACGCCGGTCCACCAGACGAGCCTGGGCCCCATCGCCTTCGACCGCTACGGCGATGTGACCGCTGGCTTCCATACCCTGACCGACCTGCGCCGGGAGCTCCCATGAGGGCGCGACGCCGCATCAGCTTCTGGCGCTACAACCTCTGGCTGGAGCTATCGGCCCTCGCCTTGACGGCTTTTGCCTTTTCCGGGGGCAGGCTCGCCGACTATCTGCGCGCCAGGGGGGCGTTGGTCGGTGTCTGGTCATCACGCTCTCAGCAGGGTGATGGAGTGGACCGGAACGGAAGGGGGCCGGCGGATGCGTATGAACCCAAAAAGATTGATTTTAAAGAGGTGTTTTCCCTCGATAGGAGAATGATTTTGCCCGGAAAGCGTTTGCACAGGATGATTGGCCTCCTTGCCGTCGCTGGACTGATCGCCGCCGCCGGGATGTGGTGGCTGCACGCGCCAGCCGTGCGGCCGATCCAGGTTGGCATCGGGATTGACTTGCCGGTGATTTATGGGGCGGTCATCGATCCCAGCGACAAGAATACCGGCGACCTGTTCCTCGAGGAGCATCCCCAAAGCCGGATCCGGGTGTACGACATGTACAACGACGCGCGACCGGAAACGGCGGCGCCGGATCTTGAGGCGGCCATTGCCCGGGGCGTGCGCTTCTTCGTCACCACCCATGCCTCGAGTCATGCGGTGCCGAGCCTTTATCTCTTTGCCGACGGCCGGGCGCTGGGCATCAATGTCGCCTCCGCCAGTCAGGTCTTGAGCGGCCAGGACGATTTTCTGCTGCGCATCATTCCGGATCTGCGTCAGGAGCACCTTGAGCTGGCGCGGTTGGTGGAGCAATTGCCCGGCGAGCGCCTCCTGGTGCTGCAGGACACCGGCAATCCGGCCTATACCGATCCGGCCTTTGCGGTCTTCTCCGGCGCGCTGAGCGCCTCGGGCCGCTGGACCATCGTCCAGCACCAGCTGAAGGTGGCCGAGTTCCAGCCCGCCGAGCTCGGCGCGCTGATGGCGGCGCCCTACGATGCCCTCTACATCCTGGCCGGCACCTTCATGCCGCCCATCGGCAACCTGGCGCAGCTTTTTCATCGGCACCATCCCCAGGCGCCAATCCTGCTGACGCCCTGGGCGCGGTCGCCGGCGGTGCTGGAACAGGCCGGCGACGCCATCGACCGCGTGATCCTGATCGGCCACTATGGGTCGCGGCATGACGACCCGGCGGTGGATGACTATCTACGCCGCTTTGACGCCCGTTTCGGCTATACCCCCCAAGGCATGACCCTGGGCACCCGCCAGGCCCTGGAACTGCTGGATCAGGCCTTCGCCCGGGGCCACGACACCCCGGAGGCGGTCAAGCGCTATCTGCTCGCGACGCCGGTCCATCAGACGAGTCTGGGTCCCATCACCTTCGACCGCTACGGCGACGTGACCGCCAGCTTCCATACCCTGACCGAGTTGCGCCAGGAGCTTCCATGAGCGCGCGACGCCGCATCAGCTTCTGGCACTACAACCTCTGGCTGGAGCTGTCAGCCCTCGCCTTGACGGCGGTGGTGCTGGTACTCGCGGTGAGTTTCACCCTCGCCGAGGTCAATCGCAAGTACCTGGAGCTGCGGGTGGCCGATGCGATGCGGGTCGGTCTGTTCCTGGAGAACCACCTGAACGCCGCGCGGGATGCCCTCGCCACCTTCGCGGCGCTGCCCGAGGCCGAACGGTCGCCGGGGGTAATACAACTGATCGATACCTTCTCCGATATCTACCGCCTTGACCCGGACCTGCGCGTGGCGCACCTCTACAAGGGGGTGCCAGGCTCCCAGGTCTTTGCCGGTTTCGCCTTTTCCGCGGGCCAGCTCGCCGACTATCTGCGCGCCGGGGCGGCCGCGGCGGACCTCTCCGCGATCATGCGCGGCTACGAGGACAGCCGCTCCAGCGTCTATTACGCGGTGCGCGCGGGCACCGGGCACTTGCTGGGGCGCCTCGACCTGAGCTATGTCCAGGACTTCCTGACGCAGTATTCGCGGTTCACCGGCGCGCCGGTGCTGTTGGTGACGACCGATGGCTTTGTCATGCTCTCCGGCGATCCGCGGTTGCCGATCCCCGCCTTCACTCTTGCCGACTGGACGGGCGAGCCCTCCGCGCGCCGGACCTTGGCAGCGGGCGGGCAGCGTTGGATCCCGTTGGTTTCCGAGCCGCTCGCCATCGGCGCCCGGGTCGTGACCCTCATTCCGACGGACCTGATCGAGACGCAAGAGCAGGCCCTGCTGATCTTCGCCCTCCTGGTCGGCGCCAGCATCCTCGTCCTGGTGATCCTGAAGAATCTGCGCCTGCGGAAGCTCCTGATCCAGCCGCTGGTGGCCTTCGTGGAGAAGATGCGCGCCCTGGAAAAGGGCCGGCTCGACCCGGCCTTGTCCGACGCCGACCCCGACGCCGGGGCGGATCCGGACGACCGCTTCGAGGAACTGGCGGACATTCGTACCCGCTTCCGCGCCATGGCCCAGGCCATCCGCCAACGCGAGCAGTCGTTGGCGCGGATGAGCGCCCAGGCCCAGGCCGCGTCCGTCGCCAAGAGCGCCTTCCTGGCGAACATGAGCCACGAGATCCGCACGCCCATGACCGGCATCATCGGCCTGTCGCAGTTGGTGTTGCGCCGCCCCCTCGACGGCCAACTCCGCGGCGACGTGGAGAAGATCGAGCGCTCGGCACAATCCCTGCTCGGCATCCTCAACGACATCCTCGACTTCTCCAAGATCGAGGCCGGCAAGCTGGCCATCCACCGCGAGCCCTTCCCGCTGCGCCAGACGATCGACGACGTGATCCATCTGCTTGAGCTCAGCGCGCGGGAGAAGGGACTCGCCCTCGCCGTGGAATTTGATCCCAACCTGGCGGAGCGTTATCGCGGTGACCCACTGCGCCTCAAGCAGGTCCTCACCAATCTGCTCGGCAATGCCGTCAAGTTCACCCACCAGGGCCAGGTGCGGCTGAGCGTGCGTCCCGGTGCGGGCTCCGGCGACGCGGGGCGGCTGCGCTTCGAGGTCCAGGACACCGGCATTGGCATCAGCCCCGAGCTGCAAACCACGCTGTTCGATCCCTTCGCCCAGGCCGACGGCAGTACCACCCGCCAATACGGCGGCACCGGTCTTGGCCTGGCCGTCAGCAAGCAACTGGTCGAGCTCATGGGCGGCCAGATCGAGGTCGAGAGCAGCCCCGGTCAGGGCAGTTGCTTTCGCTTCGAGATCGCCGCCGAGCCGGTTGCTGGGTCGGTTGTGGAGCCAGTGGGAGAGCCGGTGTTGGCAGCGGGGGCCAAGGCGGAGCAGGTCGTGGTCGCGTCTGCGTCCGGTTCATCGCCTGGTCCAGAGACGTGTTTTACAACTGGTTTTGGGTCTGGCCCGGCTCCTGGCTTAGCAACTGATTCAGAGGCAGGCCGCATTGCCAGCTCAGAGGCTGGCCCTGCGACAAATTTGGAGGCTGATTCGGCGGATGGTTCAACAACTGGCTTAGCGGCTGGTCCAGCGGCTGGCTTAAAGGCTGGTTCAGAGACCGCGCCGGAAAGCGGACCGGCCAAGCAAATTGCGACCTCCCTTGCCGGTCGGCGCATCCTGCTGGTCGAGGATAACGCCATCAATCAGCAGATTGTCTGTGGCCTCTTGGAAGACACCGGATTGCTGATTGAGGTCGCCGACAACGGCCTGCGGGCGGTTGAGCTATTTCAGTCCCGCATGGCGTCCCAACTCGCCTCCCCATCCGGGGACCAACCCGGGAAGCCGATCCTCCTGGAGCGGAGACCGCCGGAGCTTACGCTTCCGGGGCGTATGCCCCCGGAGCCGAGCCTCCCGGAACTCATCCTCATGGACATCCAGATGCCGGTCATGGACGGCCATGAGGCCGCGCGCCGCATCCGCGCCCTGGACGCCCGGGTGCCCATCATCGCCCTCACCGCCAACGCCTTCCCCGAGGATATCGAAAAGGCCCACGCGGCGGGCATGAACGCGCACCTGAGCAAGCCCATCGACCTGCAACGGCTCAAGTCGCTGCTTGGCGAGTTCCTCCAGCCCACTTAGCCGAAACCCACATACCGCAAGCATCGCCGGAAACCGAGGCCTTCCCCGCCTAGCCTCGCGAGCGGGCCCCCAACTACCCCGGGTTTCCTCGGCCTTAACCCTTTTGCCGCCAGTCCTGCCTCGCAGGTCGCCCGTTCAGGCGGGGGCCACGAAACAGTCGCCCCAGACCCTGCTGAACCGCCGCGGAACGGCGCGACCGTTTTACGATGCCATCAAGGGATAATCGGTATAGCCCTTGGCGTCCGGCGTGTAGAAGGTCGACATGTCCGGCGCGTTCAGCTCGGCACCCGCACGCAGCCTTGCCACCAGATCCGGATTCGCCAGGAAGGGACGACCGAAGGCGACGAGGTCGGCGCGGTGCTCGGCAATGGCCGCCTCCGCGCTCGCCCGGTCGAAACCGCCGGCGAGGATGAAGGGGCCGTCGAAACGGCGACGCAATTGCGCCTTCAAGGCTTCAGGCACCGGGGGCGCACCCATCGCCGAATGATCGAGCAGATGTAGATAGAGCAGTCCGAGTGCCGACAATTCCTCGCACAGCGCAAGGTACTGGGCATCCACCTCCGGGAAGGCCCCCGTCGCGTTGAACACCCCATACGGCGACAGCCGGATACCCACCTTGTCCGCGCCAATGGCCGCGGCGACCGCCCGCGTCACCTCGATCGCGAACCGGTTGCGTCCCTGAATCCCGCCGCCGTACGCGTCGGTACGTTGGTTGATGTTGGGATTGAGGAACTGCTCGATCAGGTAACCATTCGCCGCGTGCAGTTCCACGCCGTCGAAGCCGGCGGCCAGCGCGAGATGCGCCGACTGGGCAAACTCCGCGACGGTCCGCGCGATATCGCCCTCGGTCATCTCTCGCGCGGGGCTGAACGGTTGCAGACCGAGGGCGTCGGTAAACATCTCTCCGGGACAGGTCCCGGCGACCGGACCCAGGACCTCCGCGCCAGTGGGCAAATTCGCGACGTGCGTCACGCGCCCCGTATGCATGAGCTGGATGACGATCTTCCCGCCTTTGGCATGGACGGCGTCGGTGATCAGCCGCCAGCCGCGGACATGCTCCTCATTGTAAAGGGCCGGGATGCGGGGATAGCCCAGTCCATTGGGCGAGGGCGAGGTGGCCTCGGTGATGATCAAACCGGCCGAGGCGCGCTGGGCGTAGTACTCCGCCATCAAGGCGTTCGGGGTATTGGCCTCGACGGCGCGACTGCGCGTCATGGGCGCCATGACGATGCGGTTGTTCAGTGACAGCGCGCGGATACGAACGGGGTCGAAGAGCATGGTGGATCTCCAGAACAATGAGAGGGCGATGGGGTTACGATAAATGAGCTCCAGCCGGATTGCCACGGTCAGCGTCCGCTCCTGTCAACGTCCGATCAGAGCACGGATCTGTCCGACAGCCCACAAGCTGGTACCGGGGGCCACTACGAAGGCGACGAACCGGCCGTCGGTCGCCGGGTTGACGGTGAAGCGCTGCTGGAAGCCCTCGATCGAAAACCCTTACCATGATCCACTCGAAGCGGCCGGCAATTCTGGCCGCCTTCGTGGCGGCAGCTCCTGTTTTGGCGCCCCGACGCCCCTGGCAAAGGTCCTTTTTCCCACCTACTCGGGCCCGCGCGCCTGATACCTAACACGGAGTCACCATGTCCGCCACCCCCCCGGAACCGATCCCGGTCCTCGCCACGGCCCCGGCCCCCGTAAGCCTGGGGGAGGCCCTACGCTACTGGCTCAAGCTGGGCTTCATCAGCTTCGGCGGCCCGGCCGGGCAGATCGCCATGATGCACCACGAGTTGGTGGAGAAACGGCGCTGGATCTCCGAGCACCGCTATCTCCACGCGCTGAACTACTGCATGCTGCTGCCCGGGCCCGAGGCCATCCAGCTCGCCATCTATATCAGTTGGTTGCTCCACGGGGTGCGCGGCGCGATTGTCGCCGGCGTGCTGTTCTTCCTGCCGGCCTTCGTACTGCTCTCCCTGCTGGCGGCCCTGTACCTCGCCTTCGGCGACATACCGGCGATGCAGGGGCTCTTCTACGGCATCAAGCCGGCGGTGGTCGCCGTGGTGCTGTTTGCCGCCTGGCGGATCGGCTCGCGCGTGCTCAAGAACGAAGTGCTGGTCGGCATCGCCGCGCTGGCCTTCATCGGCATCTTCTTCTTCGGTATCGGCTTCCCGTGGATTGTGCTGATGGCTGCCATCCTTGGCGCCATCGGCGGCAGGGTCATGCCTGCCAAGTTCCGCGCTGGTGGCGGCCATGGCGCATCTAACAAGAACTATGGTCCCGCGCTGATCGACGACCACACCCCGCCGCCCGAGCACGCCAGGTTTTCCTGGCCCAAGCTCGCCCTCATGGTCGCGCTCTTCGTCGTGGTCTGGGCCGTCGCGATGCTCGCGGTCCAGGGCGTACCGAGCCTCGCTGACATGGGCGGGTTCTTTACCAAGGCGGCTTTTCTCACCATCGGCGGCGCGTACGCGGTGCTACCCTACGTCTACCAGGGCGCCGTCGAGCACTTCGGCTGGCTGACCGGCCCGCAGATGATGGACGGGCTCGCGCTCGGCGAGACCACGCCGGGGCCACTGATCATGGTCGTCACCTGGGTTGGCTACCTCGGCGGCGTGACCAAGGAGGTCGTCGCAAACCCGGTGCTGGCGGGCATCGCCGGGGCGTCGGTCGCCACCTTCTTCACCTTCCTGCCGTCCTTCCTCTTCATCCTCGTGGGCGGGCCGCTGGTCGAGGCAACGCGCGGGGAGTTGCACTTCACCGCGCCGCTCACCGCCATCACGGCCGCCGTGGTCGGCGTGATCCTCAACCTCGCCGTATTCTTCGCCTGGCATACCTTCTGGCCGCAGGCAACCGACGCCGTGCCCTTTGCCGCGCCGTTCGATAGTTTCGCCGTGGCCGTCGCCATCGCCGCCTTCGTCGCCCTGTTCCGCTACCAGGTCGACATCATGAAGGTGATCGCCGCCTGCGCCCTGGTGGGTCTCTCCTACACGCTCCTAACCTGATCTTGGCGCCAAACCGGCCGCTTGACTGCCCTCCCTTCGCAGGTAACTTACCCTCGCGCGCGCAGAAGCCTCTTTGCACCCTTAGCCAGGAAGCACCATGACCCCGGACGACTTTATCAAGAAATGGCGGGGGGTAACCCTCAAGGAAAGCGCCTCCACCAAGGAACACTTCCTCGACCTTTGCCATCTGCTCGGCGAGCCGACGCCCATCGAGGCGGACCCCCAAGGGACCTGGTTCACCTTCGAGAAAGGCGCGCACAAGGCCGGGGGTGGCCAGGGCTTCGCCGATGTCTGGCGGCAGGGCTGTTTCGCCTGGGAGTACAAGAGTCCCGGCGCCAATCTGGACAAGGCCTTCCAGCAACTCCAGAACTACACCCCCGCCCTGGAATATCCGCCCCTCCTCATCGTCTCGGATATCCAGCTCATCCGCCTCAGTACCGCCTTCACCGGGCTGGTACCCAAGACCATCGACCTGACCCTCGACGACCTGCGCGACCCCGCCAAGCTCAATCTCCTCAAGTGGGCCTTCACCCACCCCGAACGCCTCCGGCCAGCGGAGACCCGGGCGCAACTCACCGAACAGGCCGCCAGTCAGCTCGGCGCCCTGGCCCAGACCTGGCGTGGCCGCGGCCATGACCCGGTGCGGGTGGCGCACTTCTGTCAGCAGGTGCTGTTCTGCCTCTTTGCCGAGGACATCGACCTCCTGCCCAACCAGATGTTCACGCGGATGCTGAAGGCGGCCCAGGCCCAGCCGGCGAAGGCCCAGGGACGATTCGAGGCCCTGTTCGGGGCCATGGCCACGGGCGGTGAGGTGGGTTTCGAGTCGGTCGACTGGTTCAACGGTGGCCTCTTCACCGATGCTCAGGCCCTGCCCCTGGAGCTAGAGGACCTTCAGCAACTCCTCGCCCTCGCCGCCCTGGACTGGCAGGCCATCGACCCGACCATCGCCGGCACCCTGTTCGTGCGCAGCCTGGACCCGGCCCTGCGGGCGCAATTGGGTGCCGAATACACCGACCCGGCGACCATCATGCGCCTGGTCAACCCGGTGGTGCTGGACCCGCTGCGGGCAGAATGGGCGGCGGTCAAGGGCGAGATTCAAGGCCACCTCGACAAGGCCCAGGCCGCCCGGTCGCCCGCCGCGGCGACCAAGGCGCGCCATGCCGCGATGGAGTTGTATCAGGGCTTCCTCCATCGGTTGCAGAAATTCCGCGTCCTCGATCCGGCTTGTGGATCGGGAAACTTCCTGCTCCTGTCCCTGCTGGGCCTGAAGGACCTGGAGCACCAGGTCATTACCGAGGCCGAGGCCATGGGCCTGCCGCGCCAATTCCCCATGGTCGGGCCGGAGAACGTGCTCGGCATCGAGATCAACCCCTTCGCCGCGGAACTGGCGCGGGTGTCGCTATGGATCGGCGAGATCCAGTGGATGCTCAACCACGGCTTCGCCCTGGCCAAATCCCCCATCCTGCGCAACCTGGACAATATCCAACTGCGGGATGCCATTCTGAACCCCGACGGGACCGAGCCAGAATGGCCAGAGGTGGATGCGATTGTGGGAAATCCGCCATTCCTGGGTGGCAGCAAACTCCTGGCGGCACTGGGTGAAGACTATGTGACCCGGCTTCGGTCCCTTTATCAGGGGCGGGTACCGGGCGGGGCTGATTTGGTGACTTACTGGTTCGAGAAGGCAAGGGCACAGATTGAAGCGGGCAGGGTCCATTACGCCGGACTGGTGGCGACCAATAGCATTCGGGGCGGAGCCAATCGTAGGGTGCTGGAGCGGATCGGGGACACGGGGGGCATCTACGAAGCCTGGTCCGATGAGCCCTGGATCAATGAGGGGGCGGCGGTCAGGGTGTCCCTGGTGGCTTTCGCTCTCAAGGACCATGGGCGTGTGATGCGGCTTGATGGCGAGGCGGTGGGGGCCATTCATGCCGATCTGACGGCGAGCGCTGGAGGTGGTGAGGTCAATCTGACGGTCGCTAAGTCGCAGACTACTAATCGAAACATAGCCTTCCAGGGACCAGAAAAAAACGGGGCCTTTGACATCCCAGGCGATCTTGCAAGGCAATGGCTATCACAACCCAATCCCCATGGTCGACCAAATACAGAGGTACTTCGCCAGCGTCGAAACGGGTTGGACATGGTCCGCCGGCCCTCCGATACCTGGATCATCGACTTTGGCACCGACCGGACTGAAGACGAAGCGGCACTGTATGAGGCCCCTTTCAGCCATGTTCTCAGATATGTAAAGCCAGAAAGGCTACTGAACCGCGATCCAAACCGGAAGAGATACTGGTGGCGCTTTGGACGCACGGGGGAGGATGTCCGAGCGGCCTTATCGGGTCTATCTCGCTTTATCGCCACACCAGAGGTCGCCAAGCATCGGGTATTTGCATGGATGCGAATGTCCATCATGCCCGATAAGAAATTGATCGTGATTGCCCGGCAGGATGACACCACCTTTGGCATCCTTCAGTCACGCATCCATGAAGTCTGGAGTCTGCGTGTCTGCACCTGGCATGGGGTCGGCAACGATCCCCGCTACACCCCCTCTACAACCTTCGAGACCTTCCCCTTCCCTGAGGGTCTGACGCCCGCCGATACCGCTGGCCCTGTCGAAAATCTGGAGGATGGCGTCGTCCTGCCCACCTTGACCCCGGAGCGGCGTCCGGTCGCCCTGGCGATTGCTCAAGCGGCTCATCGGCTGAACGAACTGCGGGAGAACTGGCTGAACCCACCCGAGTGGGTGGAGCGGGTGCCCGAGGTAGTCCCTGGCTACCCCGACCGGATCATCCCCAAGCCCGGTCTTGAGAAGGACCTCAAGGCCCGGACCCTGACCAATCTTTACAACCAGCGTCCGCATTGGCTGGACAACGCCCACAAGGCCCTGGATGTGGCGGTGGCGGCTGCTTACGGCTGGGAGGACTACAGCCCGGACATGCCCGACGAGGTGATCCTGGCGCGGTTGTTGACGATCAATCTGGAGAGAAGCCACGGGATGCAGCTTAACGGCTGACCCTGGTCAGCCTCGCTTCCGACACAACCGCCTGCTCGAGGATGACATCGACAATGTCGTAATAGGCGACCGCTTGTCCTTGATTTGTGGCTACGGCTACGCTATTGCTTGGCATAACGCCGGCACTGGGTGGTGACAACTTTCTCGATGCGTTGCAGCGCTGGATAAGCGCCGTATCGTCCCTCGAATGCTTCTCGCTCCTGACCGATTATCTCCTGGAGCGTGTCCGCGGTCTTACCTACCAGGTTACGCAGAAATTGTGGCCGCACATCACATTGCCTGGCGAGCGCCTCCCAGTGCGCGGGCGTGATGACACTGGGATTGCGTTCGCCGCCGACATCCAGGGCGAGGTGATAATCGATGCGCTCGATGGCGCGGGTACACACCAGGTCATAGAACGGCGCCAGGCGGGTTTTATCATCCGGCAAATGCAACAGGGATAGGTTCTTGGCATGGCCATCGGAATTGCCCGCCAGGACATTGAAGATCTGCCAGCGCAACAGGTGTTGCGCATCGATGGCCGGCTCGCTGGAGGCCTCCTGAACCAGACGGTAGCACTGCGCAAAGGACGGTCCGCCATATTCCTGATATTTCTTCTCGTGCCCGTACCCCAGAGCCTGGCAGAAATCCTCCTGATGCCATCGCCGCACCTCGCCGCTGTCACCCACTTTGCGGTCATAGCGGGCGATCTGGGCATAACGGGTCCGCCCGATGACACGCAAAGCGATGTCCACGACCGGCAAGGCGATGGCCGCTGCCAGTTGGGTGGTGAAGGTCTCGTAGGCGGGCAGATGACGGTAGTCGGCCAACTCGAACTTCAGGATGTGACTGGAAGGCGCTTCACCCTGCGGCAGAAAATACTGGTCGTCGCGCAGCAGTACCGGACACTTGTCCTGGGCGCCAGCGAGAGACAAACGCGGGCGTTCGTCCGCCGGCGAGATGGCATAGATTTGTCGCCGGCGCGCCGCCAGGTCGGCCAATTCCTCGTTTGTCAGCGGACGGTAGTGGCGCTGGCCCGATGGTTGTTGACCTTCGGGCAGAATCGACAGCGCGCCGGCGCATTCACCGCCGATGGCGCGCAGGAGTTCGAAATCCGTGTTCTGAAGTTTGAGGTCGCGGACGATATGCTCGCGAACGGCCCCCTCGGGTAACAGATTTGCAAACCAGTGATGCGCGGTGCCTTCCTCGGGGGCGAATTCCCGGTCCGCCAGCGGTAGGGAACGGGAGACGGCGAAGCCACTGCCGGCGGACCATTCGGGAGCGTAGCGAAACCCGATGGCCCCGATCTGGTTACGCCAGAGCTCACCGACCAAGCGCTGCTCATGCCAGACGTTGAGGCGGTCGGGGTCGCTCATGGGGTCTCCTCATGCGCCTGGTCAGACTTGTGCACCGGCGTTGTCCGCCCGCGCGGTTGGATGATCACCTCCAGCCCCAAAGTGCGCAGCGCCTTGAGGACCTTGCCGATCTCGGCAGTTTCCTTGCCCCGCTCAAACTCCGAAAGGAAACGCGTGCTCAGGTTACCGAGCCCGGAGACCGTCTCCAGCGTCAGGCGCCGCTGCTTGCGATGGGTGCGCGCCACGCGGCCGAGTTCCTCGGCGGTCTGGACCGCGCCGTAAAGGCTGTCTTCGTCGATCATGGCCACGTCCCTAAAAAAGATACAGTACGGTACAAAATAACGACCCGATTGCCCCATGGCAAGAAAAAGTTACCGTACGTGATAAATCTGGTCCCGCAAGACCCGCCGCGGAACGGCGCGACCGTTTTACGATGCCATCTGACCCCGGACGACTTTATCAAGAAATGGCGGGGGGTAACCCTCAAGGAAAGCGCCTCCACCAAGGAGCACTTCCTCGACCTTTGCCATCTGCTCGGCGAACCGACACCCATCGAGGCGGACCCCCCAAGGCACCTGGTTCACCTTCGAGAAAGGCACGCACAAAAGCGAAGTTAGAGCCTGGCCAAAGCCTGGTAATTGCGCTCGTTGAGCAGTTCGCTGGCCTGGTTGAGGCGGGCCTCCTCCTCGGGCGCGAGTTGCAGTTGGCGCAACCGGTCGATGGCCGCCCGGCAGTTGCGGGAGTTGCTGGCGCGGGCCTGGTCCCGGATTTCCTCAAAGAGCTGCTGGATGAGCGCCGGGCTGGCTGACTCCTTGCGGCGCGGCGTCTCAGGGGTGGACAGGTTGGCCAGGTAGGCACGGATATCGGCCAGGACCGCGGTCAATTCCCGTTGCAAGTCAGTCAGGAGGTCGCGGTCTCCCGTCCGCTCCAGCTCGATGGCCAATTCCCGTAACCGGTCAGCGCCGATGTTGCCGCTCAGGCCTTTCAGGCCGTGCAAGGTGCGTCGATCATCCGGGTCATCGAGATTGAGCTGGAGGTTGTCATAGGCCTGGGCAAAATCACCCAGGATCTTGGCATAGAGCGCCGTCTTCCCCCCCATCAGGGCGAGGCCGCGCTCCGGGTGGAGGGCATTGCGCCCTTCAGGTAGGTTGGGTGCCATGTATTTGCTCAAAACGTCCAGGAACTGTTTACGGTCAATGGGTTTGCTGAGGTGTTCGGTCATGCCGGCCTGAAGGGACTTTTCCATGTCCTCGCTGAAGGCGTTGGCGGTCAGGGCAATGATGGGAATCTGGGGGTCCAGGGCCCGGATGCGCCGGCTGGCCTCGTAGCCGTCCATGATGGGCATCTGGATATCCATCAGGACCAGGTCATAGGCCCTGGTCTGGAACAGCGTCACCGCCTGCTGGCCATCGCCAGCGATATCGATCCGCAGGCCGCTATCCTCCAGGAAACCGAGGACGATTTCCTGATTGAGCAGGTTGTCCTCGGCCAGCAATAGGCGTTTGCCGGCCAATTCTGGCGCCGGGCCCTGCTGGGGCCGGGCCTGGGGATAGCCCCCGGGCCGAGCAGGGGGCTGACCGGGGGACTGGTCATGTGGATGGTCGGAGGACTGATCCTGGGACTGATCAGGGCGCCGATCCGTGGACAGGGAAGAGGCGATAGCCAGGCTGGGGTTGGCCCCCTGGGCCTCGGCCACCTCAGCCCGGCCGGCGGGGACGCCCGGCGCCGCGCCGGCCGCCGCGGGAATAGGCCCCCCGTGGACGGGGGCCTCGATCTCGACGCTGAAGCAACTGCCCTTGCCGGGCTCACTGGTCACCTCGATGGTGCCGTTCATCAGCTCGACCAACTGCTTGGTGATGATCAGGCCCAGGCCGGTGCCGCCAAACTTGCGGGTGGTGCTGGAATCAGCCTGGGAGAAGGCCTGGAAGAGGCGTTGCCGTTCCTCGGTGGTCAGGCCGATGCCCGTGTCGCTGATCGCGAAGCGCAAGCGTCCGGCGGCGGGCTGACGAATGGCCAGGCGGACCGTGCCTGCCGCGGTGAACTTGACGGCATTGCTCAGCAGGTTGGTGAGGATCTGGGAGATGCGCAGGGGATCGCCCACAAAGAACCGGTCCTGGTCGGGGACCGCGTCAAGGCAGAGGGTCAGGCCCTTGTCATGGGCGGCGACCTCCACCAGGTGCATGACCTTCTCGACCAGAAGGATCAGATCGAAGGGCGTCCGCTCGGTCTCCAGCTTGCCCGCCTCGATCTTCGACAGGTCCAGGATGTCGTTGAGGATGCCCAGCAGGGAACGGGCCGAGTTCTCGATCTTGCGCACATAGTCGCGCTGGCGGGGATCCAGGTCGGTGCGCATCGCCAGTTGCGCCATGCCGATGATGCCGTTCATCGGGGTACGGATCTCGTGGCTCATGTTGGCCAGGAAGGCGCTTTTGGCCCGGTTGGCGGCCTCGGCTTGCTGTTTGGCAGCCATCAGGGCCTGTTCGGCCTCCTTGCGCTCGGTGATGTCGATGTGCGTGCCCACGGTGCGCACCAGCGCGCCGGTCTCATCGCGCTCGACGACCTTGCCGCGGTCGAGAAACCAGCGGTAGGAGCCGTCCTTGTGGCGCAGGCGGTATTCAAAGGCGTAGTGGTTGGCGCTCGGGTCCCCCCAACAGTCGTCTTGCATGACGCGCGGGTAATCGTCGGGGTGGATGCGGCTACTCCATTCGTCCAGCCGGTCGGACCATTCATCGGGCAGGTAACCGAGCTGTTGCAGATTTCGGGCGGAATGGAAGCGGGTCCGGGTTTGCAGGTTGGCCTCATAGAAGCCGATCTCACCCGATTCCAGGGCCAGCTCCAGGCGCTCGGCGAGGCGCCGGGACTGTTCCTCGGCGGCAAGGAGCTGCTCCTCGATCGCCTTGCGGGCGCTGCTATCGCGCACGACGATGACGATCCCCTGGGGCTGGCCGTCCCGGTCGCGCAGCAATTCGGAGTTGGCCTCGGCATAAAAGCGACTGCCATCCCGCCGGACCATCCGATATTCGGTGACGCCGCTTTTCGTCCCGGCGAACAATTGCTGCAACCGTGCATGGGCCCTGGCATGGTCGGCGGGGTCGATAAATTCTAGGAGATGGCGACCGATGATGTCAGCGGGATCGGCATAGCCCATCAGGCTGAGGGCGGAGTCCGAGACCTCCTGGGCGTAACCCGCCACGGAGGTGATGGCGATCCCGTCCGGCGAGGTCTTGATGATGGTCCGCCAAAGTTCCTCCCGCACCCGCAGCCGTTCCTCGGTCTGCTTGCGTTGGGTGACGTCACGGATGATGCCGACCGCGTTCCAGCCGCCATCGAAGGCAAAGGACGCCAGCGACAACTCGATGGCGATCTCCCGGCCATCCCGGCGACGGGCGGAAAGTTCGATCGTCTTGTTGATGACCGGCCCCTGGCCGTTGTGCAGGAATCCGTCGAAGCCCGTCTGATGCGCGTCATGAAAGCGCTCCGGGGCCAGCAGGCGGTGCAGGTTCTGACCCAGGGCCTCCTCGGGCCGATAACCGAGGATGGTCGTGGCGGCGGGATTCCAGAAGGTGATGCGCCCCTGGGCATCCATCATCAGGATGGCGTCGGGGGCCACTTCGGTGAGCCGGCGCAGGCGCTCTTCCGTGACATTCCGGGCGCGATGGGCGGCCTCGGCCGCCTGGAGCGCCTCGGCCTCCCGCACCGCCTGCAAAGCCTGCAGGCGGGCGATCTCCCGTGTCGCCACCCATTGGCGGATCATGACCAGGGCGGCGATGACCACCGCCGCCAGGATGGTCCCGCTCAGGGCCTCATCACCTGGGCCTTGATGGCCGGCGGCTGACGAGCCAAAGGCAAGCGTCAGGAGCAGGCCATAGACGGCGGCCACGGCGAGATAGGGCAGCAGGGTCAGCAGCCATTCGACGTTCCACCAGCGCCAGCGGCGCGGGGCGGGGGTGGTGCCGCGGTACTCCCGCCAGGCGCCCACCATCGTCAGGTAGGAGGAGAGGTGATAGAAAATATCCGTAATGCCGCCAGAGAGATAGCTGCCCTGGGCGGTGTCGTAGGCGTAGCGGGTATCGGCGACAAAGAAGGCGATCAGCCCTGCCACCAGCCAGGCGATGGGCACCGCGGAACGGTCGGCGCGACGTTTCAGCAGCAAGGCCGCGATCCCGACCAGGAGCAGGGTGTCGAAGAGCGGGTAGGCCTGGGTCAGGGCCAGGGCCAAGGTGTCTTCATACTCACCCTTGGCAATGGGCCAGAGCAGGAAATACCACACCAGGCTCCCCGCGCCGATGGCGACCACGCCCAGATCCAGCCAGAACTGGATCCGCTCGGTACGGCTTTCCCGGGGGCGCAGGAAGTAGGCGATGCCAACCAACAGGGGGGGATAAAGGGCCAGGTAGCACAGGTCGGCCCAGGAGGGGAAGGGATCGATGCCCAGGATCACTTCGTAATGGAACCACCAGCCACTCCCTAACAGGTAAAAGGCGAAGCCCAGGGTGAACCACCGCCATCCCCGGCGTGTGCGCCGGTCAAGGCCCGGTGCCAGGGACGCGCGCCAGGCCATGCCCACCTGGCAAAGCCCGAAGAAGATAAAGACCAGGTCACCGATGAGACGGATCCGGGCCTCATCCCCGCCCCGGAACGCCAGCCAGGACAGGAAGCCCCCCAACAGCAGGCTATTGAGGATCAGGACCCAGGTGCCTGGATCGGAGAAAACTCCCGGCACAAGTGCTTGGCCGGAACGGTTAGCGTCTGCTGGCATTTAAAAGGGCCATTTGCCCGGTCCTTGGGGGTTGTTGTGGGAGGAGAGCGGGAGGTAACGCGAAGGCAGGGTTATTCTACCCGACCAGGGAGAACTCATCCCCTGGACATGCTCCTCAGGCCCAATCGTGGGGGTGAAAGTGGCGGTGCTCCCGGTGGCCGTGGCGATGACGGTGAATGTGCACCAGGTTGGCGGCGAGGAGGCGATCGGGGTCGCGGAGAAAGGCGCCGATGGGACCGTCGAAGAGCAGGCGATGGTCCTCGCCCAAGACCAGGGCGCGGTCGCCGAGTTCCGGGGCCAGGCTGAGGTTGTGGGTGGCCACCAGGGTGGTGACGCGCAGGTCCTGGAGCAGATCCACCAGCCAGCCGGTCGAGCGCGGGTCCAGGGCGGCGGTGGGCTCGTCGAGCAGGATCACCCGGGGTTCGAGGGTGAGGAGGGCTGCCAGGCAGACCTTCTGCTTCTCGCCGCCGGAGAGCTTGAAGGGGGGGCGCTCCAGCAGGGGCTCGACGCCGCAGAGGCGGGCGTAATGGCGCACCCGGTCCTCCAGGTCCGGTACGCCAAGTTGGCGCGGGCCAAAGGCGATTTCGTCGAAGACGGTGGGGTTGAAGAGCATGCTGTCCGGATTCTGGAACAACAGCACCACCTCGCGGCGAAAACGACGGTGAAAGGCGGGGTCCTTGAGGCTGGTCGCCGTGATCTCGCGTCCCGCGTAGCGGTAGTGGCCAGCGCTGGCGAAGACCAGGCCATTGATGACCTTGAGGAGGGTGGTCTTGCCGGAGCCGTTGCTCCCCAGCAGGACCAGCCGCTCCCCAGCGGCGATGGCGAAGCTCAGATCGGTGAGGGCCTGCTCGTCCACATCGACCTGGTGCGACAGGCCCGCGAAATGGATGAGCGGCGTGTCGGGACTGTTCCCGGCCGGTACGACCGGCTGGGGCGATTCATCGGGCCTGGTCATCGAAGAATCCCCGCGAGCGCATGGCCTGGGCGGTCTCGGTGGCATTGCTCAGGGCCTTTTCGACAAAGAAGGAACCGCTGGCGGCGCCATGGCGGTAGAGATCGCGCAGCGACAGCCGGGTGATGGAGCGGCTGGCCAGGGCCTGACGCATCTCGTGGTAGAGACGCTGAAAGATCAGGGTCTGGCTATAGGCCAGGGTGAGCAGATAGGTGAGGGTGCGGGAGAAGGCCAGGGCGTGGAACAGGTCGAGGCGCGTCATGACCAGGAAGCTGAGGGTGGTGATGAGCAGCACCCGCAGGTTCAGCAACAGCAGATAGTCGCCGCAGGGGCGGCCCTGGTACCAGGCCAGGGCCGCGTAAGAGAGGCTGATCATCAGATTGAAGGCCAGTACCGTCAGGACCGAACGCCGGAGGATCGGCCAGGCCTGGCGCCCGGCGAGTAGCAGGCAGAGGGCCAGCCCGGCCCCCAGGGCTAGGGGCTCGTGGATCAGGGTCGCCGCGACCACGGCGGCGAGGTAGGCAAAAAACCCGAGGCGATGGCGCATCGCCGGCGATCGGACAAAAAACCCCAGGCGCTGGCTCATCACAGGCGACGGTCAAAAAACCCCAGGCTGTTGCGCATCATGGGAGAGTGGACAAAAACCCGAGGCGGTGGCGCATTGTGGGGGTCCGGACAAAAAAACTCAGGCGATGGCGCATAGCGGGGGACCGGCTTGCAGCCCTGGCGGGTTCAGCCCTGGCGGGCGCCGCGCAGGCGGGTCACGAAACGGTAGATGAAGACCGTCAGCAGGCCCTCGCCGACCGCCACCACCAGGTGGGGCAGGAGGACCGCCGGCAGGGTGATGGCCAGCCCGAAGGGAAAGAAGAGCGGCGTGCCGTCCGCGCGCTGGGCGATGAGGGGCTGGAGGCCGAGGGCCAGGGCCACCAGCAGGGCCGCGACCAGCACGGCCAGGGCGGCGGCGAGAAACACCGCCAGGCTCTCGCCGCGCCCGCGCAGCAGGTGAAAGACCCCGGCGGCCGTGGCGCTACCGACCAGGCCCATGGCCAGGGCATTGAGGGGCAGGGCGGTGATGCCGCCATCGCCAAACAGCAGGGCCTGCATCAGGAACACCAGGGACAGGCTGACGAAGGCGGTCCAGACGCCGAAAAGCACCGCCAGCAGGCCGATGCCGGTGGCATGCACCGTCGTCCCCCCCGGCAAGGGGATGGCGATCATGGACAGCACGAAGGCCAGGGCGGTCACCACCGCCAGGAGGGGAATGCCGCGCTCATCCAGGTTTCGCCGCACCCGGCGCAGGGCCAGTGTCCAGGCCGGAAGGGCCACCGCATAGAGGGGCAAATAGAACTGGGGGGCAATGAAGCCGTCGGGGATGTGCATGCAGGGGGGGGGCGGAATGCCAGTGGGGAGCGGGTCGCGGGGGTAAACAACCGGACACAATGGCTGGATCATGCCGGCCTGTTCCGATAAAACAGCTTGAGGAGACCGAAGAGCCCGAGCAGGATGCCTAGGCCGACGAAGAGGCGCTGGTAGCGCTCGAACAGAGGCCGCTCGGCGGCGATCAGGGCCGCCCCGGGGCCGATCTCGACCGAGATGACCAGACCGTGGCCATCCTGGGACATGGCGCGGACCTCGTAGCGACCCGGGTCCGGGGGCAGGAAGGCCAGCCGCCCTTGGGCGTCCGTCCTCCCGACCTGAAAGGGGATCTCCCCGTTCGTCGGGAAGATCTCGAACTCCTCATAGGCGAAGGGGCTGCCGTCGGGATAGGTCAGGCTCACCACCGTGGCGTTGGCCTGGCCGGTGGCATGGTGCAGGTCATGGGCCATGATCGGGGCGGTGACCAGCCATGAGGATGCCAGCAGTAGCGCCTTGGTGAGTCTTCCCAGAAGCGTGGCTAGTCTGGCATGAGACCCCGAAACAGGGGCCGGGGTGGGGATGATTGTCATGGCCTGGGTCAGAGGCTGATTCAGAGCCGGGCTCAGAGATTGGGAGCCAGCTCGAAGACGAGGGTGGTGGCCAGCACCTCCTTATCGGCCTGGGGTGTTGGCCGTGGGCGGTTGAGCCCGGCCGCGATCATCTGGAAGCCACCGTGTTGAATGCGCAGGTTGATGCGACCCCCCTCGTCCGTGAGGCCGCGGGGCTCGCCGTTGTAGGTCACCGTCGCCCCGGCGACCGGCTGGCGATCGAGGGTCAGTTGCAGGCGCAGCTTATCCCCCTTGGCCAGATGCAGGGGGTCCTCCAGGGGGACCAGTTCCAGGCCAGGCGTGAGGGGCTTGGCCAGGGCCGGGGACCAGGTATCGAGACGCTTGACCCACTCCAGGGACAGCCAGCTTTTCACCACCTGCCGTGCCTCATCCTTGGGCACGTTCAGGGTGCCCTTGGGGGTCTTGCTCCAAAAGCCGGAGGAGGCCGCGATGGTCAAGGCCGCGCACTCGCCCTCCAGACGGAATGGGCTGCCGCCCTTGGCCTCGTGCTTGACCTGGCCCTGGGTATCAAAGCACAGGGCTTGGGTGACGAAGGCAGGTCCGTAGTGGATCACCTGGTCGCCACCGTGGCCGCCGTGACCGCCGTGGTCGGTGTGCTTGTGGCCGTTGTACAGGGTGTAGGCCCCGCCGGCGCGCTCGATCCAGAGGTCATGGGCGCTGATGGCCGGGGACAAAAGGGTCACGACCAGAGCGGTCAGGAGCGGAAAGTACTGGCTTGGGGTTGAGGGACCCTGGCTGGTAAGGCGGCTGAACATACGCAAGATTACTTTTTCAGGATTCGTAACACCAGCCAGTCTACCCCTGGGATGGTTCCCGTACAACTTTGTCGCGCCTGTCCGGACGATACGCCTTACTTTTGCGGGTCACGTATACTTCTAACAGGCATCAGGCCTCGGGTATCAGGCGTTGGCAGTCGTTCTTCTCCGCTAACTCGTTGATGCCAGACGGCCTTTTGGCTTTCCCTGGAGGAGAATGGACACTAAAACCCTGATCATCGCTGGCTTGGTGGTCGCCATGGCTGTCAGTTACAGCATGGCCGTGGTCTTCTGGACGCGTCGCACCTATCCCGGCTTCGGCTATTGGCTGGCCGGGTCCGGGTGTCGGGTGCTGGCGGCGGCGCTCTTCCTGCTGCCGCGGGAGCAATTCCCCCCCTGGCTGACCATCATCCTGGCCAACTACCTGCTGTTTGCCGAACTGATCCTCTATCTGCGGGGGACCCTGATCTTTCGCGGCCAACCGGTCCAGGTCCGCTGGGATCTCGTGGGCTCCCTGGTCTTCCTCGCCCTGTTTTTCTGGTTCACCTACCTCGAGCCCAGTCTCAACGCCCGCGTCGCGGTTTCCAATCTGTTGAGCGCCGTCTGGACGCTGCGGTTGTTCTTGGTGCTCTTGACCCGGCGCCCCCCCTATTTCGGTTCCTTCGATCGCGGGCAGGCGGTCGTCTGGGCGCTGTTGACCCTCGTCGATCTAACGCGGGCGTACTATATCGGCCTCCTGGCGCCCCCGCTGGCGAACTACCTGGCCGCCCCCGCTTATCAGAGCGAGTGGATCCTGCTGCTGATCCTGACCTCCCTGCTGATCACCCTGAGCCAGGTGGTCATGAACACTCAGCGGCTGGAGTACGACCTGCGGCGGACCCGGGAGGCGCTGGAGGAGGATGTCCGCCAGCGTGAGCGCGTCGAGGGCGAGTTGCGCGAGGCCAAGGAGCGCCTGGAGGCGACGATCAACGCCCTGCCGGATCTGCTGTTACGGGTGGATCGCGAGGGCCGGGCATTGGAATTCCACACGGCGGACCCCGGTCGACTCTCCCTGCCACCGTCCGCCTTCCTGGGCCGGACGATCACCGAGGTCCTACCCCCGGAGGCCGCGCGGGTGATCCTCGCCGCCCTGGAGGAGGCGGAGCGGGAGGGCTATCACCGGGGCGCCAGCTACTCCTTGCCCACCCCGCAGGGACCAATCTGGTACGAGTTGTCGATCGCCCGGCTGGGAGGGCCAGCGCCGGCTGAGCACGAGTTCATCCTGCTGATTCGCGACATCACCGACCGCCAACGGGCCGAGGAGCAGTTGCGCATCAGTGAGGAGCGGCACCGGCTGCTGGCCGAGAACGCCCAGGATGTCATCTGGACCCTCGAGCCTGACGGCACCCTTTCCTATGTCAGTCCCGCCGTCGAGAAACTGGGGGGCTTCACGCCGGCCGAGGCCATGCGCCAGGCACTGGAGGAGGTCCTCACCCCGGCCTCCCTGGCCATCTACCGCCATTATTTCCAGGAAGTCCAGGCCCGTGCCCTGTCTGGTCTCCCCCTGGAGCCCTTCCGGGGTGAACTGGAATATCGCTGTCAGGACGGCTCGACTGTCTGGGGCGATGTCATGATCTACCCGCAGAGGGATGCCGACGGGACCTTGCACCAGTTTTTGGGGGTAACGCGGGACATCAGCGAGCGCAAACGTCATGAGCTCGAATTGCGCCAGGCCCAGGACCTCGCGGAACGGGCCAACCAGGCGCTCCAGGCCGCCAATGAGGAACTCCAGCGCCTGGCAACCACCGACACCCTCACTGGGGTCTGGAACCGGCGCCACTTCGAGACCGTCGTGGTCGCGGAGACCCAGCGCGCGGGGCGCTACGGCGAGCCCTTGTCGTTGCTGCTGTTCGATATCGACCACTTCAAGGCCATCAATGATACTTATGGCCACCTGGCGGGCGACCAGGTGCTGATCAACCTGAGCCACCGGGTTCACGATCACCTGCGTAGCGTCGATATGCTGGCGCGCTGGGGTGGTGAGGAGTTCGTCGTCATGCTGCCCCATTGCGGGGGCGATGAGGCCCAGCGCCTGGCGGAGAAGCTGCGCGCCCTGATCGCCGCGGAACCCTTCCCCGAGGTCGGCCAGGTCACCTCCAGCTTTGGCGTGGCGCAATTCCGCCCCCCGGAAAGCGCCGATGCCTGGCTCAACCGCGCCGATGACGCCCTCTACCAGGCCAAGGCGGCGGGACGCAACCGGGTCTGGATCGCCAGACACTAACCTGACGCCACGGAAACTGTTGCGAGGAACTGAGTCGAGGAACTGATTGACCGGCGGATGGACACCAAGACCCTGATCATTGTCGCCCTGACGGTGGCCCTGGCCATCACCCTGAGCATGGCCGTCATCCTCTGGACGCGCCGGACCTATCCCGGTTTCGGGTACTGGGTCGCCGGGGTGGCCTGTGGCTGCCTGTCGTCGGTGCTCTTCCTGCTGCCCCGGGATCAGTTTTCGCCCTGGTTGACCATCGTCCTGGCCAATTACCTGCTCCTAGCCAAGGGCATCCTCTTTCTGCGCGGTACCCTGATCTTCCGGGGATTGTCACCTCGGGTAGGCTGGGACATCGCCGGCTCCCTGGGCTACGTGGCCCTGTTGCTCTGGTTCAGCTATGGGGACCCCAACCTCAATGCCCGCATCGTGATCAATGCGGTATTCAATGCCGTCTGGATGCTCTGGCTGGCCGGGGTCCTCCTGACCCGGCGGCCGCCTTACTTCGGTTCCGCCGATCGCCTGCAAGCGGCCCTCTGGCTGGTGCTGGCCACGGCCGACCTCGGCCGCGCCCTCTATGCCGGGTTCTTCGCGCCACCCCTCACCGACTTTATCGCCGGTCCGGCCTATCAGAACCAGTGGATTTTGCTGGTGATCCTAACCTCGCTCCTGGTCGCCCTGAGCCAGGTGATCATGAACGCCCAGCGCCTGGAGCACGACCTGGGCCAGGCACGGGCGGCGCTGGAGGAGGACATGCGCGAGCGCGAGCGCGTCCAGGGCGCGCTGCGTCAGGCCAAGGCGCGCCTGGAAGCCACGGTCAATGCCTTGCCGGATCTGCTGTTGCGGGTGGATCGCGCGGGCCGGGCCCGGGAGTGTCACACGGCGGACCCCAATCGGCTCATCCTGCCCTTGGCGGATTTTCTCGGTCGGCCGGTCGCGGAGTTCCTGCCCCCGGAGGCGGCGCGGGTGATTCTCGCCGCCCTGGAGGAGGCGGCGCGGGAGGGTTATCACCGGGGCGCAAGCTATACGCTGCCCTTGCCCCAGGGACCGATCTGGCATGAGCTGTCGATCGCCCGGCTGGGTGGGCCGGAGGTGGCCGAGCCTGAGTTCATCATGCTGATCCGCGACATTACCGCCCGCAAACTGGCCGAGGAACAACTCCGGATCAGTGAGGGTCGGCACCGGCTGCTGGCCGAAAACGCCCTGGATGTCGTCTGGACCATCGAACCCGACGGGACCATCTCCTATGTCAGCCCCGCCATCGAGAAACTCCGCGGTCTCACCCCGGCCGAGGCCATGCGCCAACCGCTGGAGGAGATCCATCCCCCGGAATCACTGGCCAAGAACCTGGGTTACTTTCAGGAATTACAGGCCCGGACCCGGGCCGGTCTCCCCCTGGAGCCCTTCCGGGGAGACTTGGAGTATTGGTGTAAGGATGGGTCCACCATCTGGTGCCATGTCATGGTCCTCCCCCTAGTGGGTCCAGACGGCACGCTTCACCAACTCCTGGGGGTGTCGCGGGACATCAGCGAGGGCAAACGCCATGAGCTTGCATTGCGTCAGGCGCGGGACCTCACGGAACAGGCCAATGAGGCACTCCGGGCCGCCAATGAGGAACTCCAGCGCCTGGCCACCACCGACGCCCTCACCGGGGTCTGGAACCGGCGCCACTTCGAGCAGGTCGTCGCGGCGGAGACCCGGCGCAACCGGCGCTATGGCGAGCCCTTGTCGCTGTTGCTGTTCGACATCGACCACTTCAAGGCCATCAACGACACCCACGGCCACCTGGTGGGGGACCAGGTGCTGATCGGCCTCAGCCATCGGGTCCGGGATCAGCTACGCGGCGTCGACATGCTGGCGCGCTGGGGTGGCGAGGAATTCGTCGTCATGCTGCCCCATTGCACCGGTACCCAGGCCCAGCACCTGGCGGAGAAGCTGCGCGCCCTGATCGCCGCGGAGCCCTTCCCCGGGGTCGGCCGGGTCACCTCCAGCTTCGGCGTGGCGGAATTTCGCCCCCCGGAAAGCGCCGATGCCTGGCTCAACCGCGCCGATGACGCCCTCTACCAGGCCAAGGCGGCGGGACGCAACCGGGTCTGGCTGGGTGCCTGATCCATGAGCAAGGTAACAAAGTGCGGGTGTTGTGCGCTCGGTGGGGTCAATGTGCTGGGATTCCTGAACGGCATCGTGGTGCACATGACCTACACGGAGCGCGGCGATGACTTGCACATCATCAGCCTGCGCCAGGCGGAGAAACATGAAATCAAACGCTTTGCCCAAGGGCTTTCCCGTTGACCAACAAGACTGGGACAAGCTGATTGCCGATGCGCCCGGAGAGGATCGGCCGCCAACAGCCGAAGAGACCTCGATCTGGTCACAGGATATGGTCTGCCATGGCGGCGGTGTTGAGGTGTTCGTCGCCCAGCGCCGCGGACGCGGCCCGCAGAAAGCCCCGCGCAAGCAGCCGACTACAATCCGCTTCGACGCGGACGTGTTGGCTGCTCTGAAGGCGACCGGCCCCGGCTGGCAGACCCGCGTCAACGACACCATGCGCGAATGGCTCAAGACGCAACCTTCGGGGTAGGTAACGCGTTGCCGGTGACCGCATTCAGGGCAGAAAAAATTATTCAGGGCAAATCGCTGCGCTTGAAGAGGCTGAAGCCCGCCCAGGCGCTCAGGGTGCCGACCAGGATGGGGTAGAGGAGGGCGTAGGCGATGTAGCCTGCCTGGCCAAAGGCGTCGAGGATGACGTAGGCCGAGGGGCCGAGCATGACCAGGTGCTGGTCGAGGAGCAGCATGGCGGCGGTGCGGAAGACCTGGAGGGGATTGATCAGGGCGATGGCGACCGCGGTCTCCGGCGGGAGCTGGCCGCGGATCATGACGCCAAGCAGGATGAGGTCGAGGAACAGCAGGAGGGTCAGCCAGAGGACGAAGGCCGAGGCCTGGGCGACGTCGGCGGAGCGGGTGAGGGTGGAGAGCAGCATGGCCAGGCCGAGGAAGCACCAGGCCAGGGCCATGAGCAGGCCGGTGTAATAGACGAAGAGGGTCCAGGGGATGGCCGCGCCGCGGGTGGCGCCCCAGGCGATGGCGGCCACCATGGCCAGGAAGACCGGCAGAAAGACCACCAGGAAGCGCCCGCCGATCTTGCCCCAGTACCAGGGGGCCAGACCGATGGGCAGGGAGAGCAGGTATTCATAGATACCCGCCTCGCGGTCGCCAGCCACCGAGCGTACCGTGGTGATGAGGACGAAGACCGGCAGGATGGCCATGGCGAGCTGAATGTAGGTCACCATCAGCCGCGACAGGCCGGTGAAGCCCATGACCCGGGACTCGGTGAGGCCGAAGACGAAGAGCAGGGCCACCAGACCGCCGAAGATGAAGGTGTAGGCCAGGAACCACTTGGCGCGCAGGGATTCCAGGATGTCGGTTTGCGCGGTGAGCCAGAAGTTTTTCATTCGGTGATGTGCAGATGCGGGTGGCGGTGATCCTGGTCCGGATGGGCCGGGCCGGTGACCGGAGCGGAGGTGCTGGCAGCGGGTGCGCTTGGAGGGATCGGGTTGCCAGCTCCCGCTGGGGCCCTGGCGTCAGCATTGGCGACGGCGGGGGCGGCTTCGGTTCCCCGGGCATCTGGAGCAATAGTGCCGGCAGTGCCTTGAGCTAAATCTCCTCTGGTGCCTGTAGCGGTGGCCGCGGCGGTGTCTGGGGTTGAGGCAGGGGCGGTGGCACCAGGATTGAAGATGGGCACGTTGAAGCGCGCCTCGACCTCATAGATGTGCTTCCTGGCGGCCGCGAAGTCGATGGCCCCGGCGGCCGGCTCGGACTGGGCGCCCAGCCCGTATTGCATGGGGGTCTCCTTGCCGGGGAGGTAATGGGCGGTGCGGGCGTCGATCCAGGCCCCATTGCGCCAGTCGGTGACCCAGATCTGGGTGCGGGGGTCCTCCCGCCAGGGCTGTTTGTCCAGCCAGATGAGGGCACAGCCGATGTCGTCGAAGAAGTGCAGGCTGGACTTGCCGTCCGCCTTGAAGGCGCGGATCTGGGCGGAATAGGTGCGGGCGGAGAGGACCATGCGGCAGCGCTCGCAGGTGATCCGGTCCCACTTCACGTCACCGGGACCGGTGCCCGGGTCGCCGCAGCCGGCCAGGCTCAGCAGGCCCGCCGCCAGCAACAGTGGCATGGCCCGCCAGCCCAGCCAGCGGAATCCAGGCTGCAACCAGGGTGGGCAACGCACGCCCCTGGGGTTGGTCATCGCGCCTCCTCCAGGGTGAGACGGCCGATGAGGGCCGCGTAGCGCGACACCATCCCGAGGAACCGCAGCCGGTCGGCGCCGGGCACCTGACCCCGCCAGCTCAGGCCCTGGTCCGGGCCCTGATCGGGGGAGGTGAAGCCCCAGGGGGCGATAGCGCGGGCGAAGGCCTCGTCGGCGCGGGTCAGGGTGAGGTGACAGCGCAGGCGGCTGCTCAGATCCACCAGATCCGCCACCCGGTCGTCCAGCACCACCTGGCCCTGGTCCAGTTCGATGACCCGGTTGACCAGGGCCGCCACCTCGTCCAGGCGGTGGCTGGAGATGAGCATGGCGGCGCGGTCCTGGCGCTGGGCCAGGAGGTCGAAAAAGATGCGGCGCGCCTGGGGATCGAGGTTGGCGGCCGGCTCGTCGAGGATCAGGAGGTCGGCCTCACGCCCCAGGGCGATACTGATGAGCAGTTTCTGCTTCTGCCCGCCGGAGAGCTTGACGAAGGGGTGACGGCGAAAGCGCTCCACATCCAGGCCCAGGTGTCCGGCGACCGCGACCATCCGCGCCGGATCGGCCTGGCAGACCCCGGCGGCGAAGGCCAGGAGCTGGCCCACCGGCATGCGCAGGGGCGGCGGCAACTGGGGCACGAAGCCGATGCGGGCCAGGACCCGCTCCCGCTGTTGGCGAGGGTCTAGCCCGTCGATGGTCACCCGGCCCTGATAGTGGTACTCCCCCAGCAGGCAGCGGATAAGGGTGGTCTTGCCGGCGCCATTGGAGCCGATGAGCGCGACGCGGTGGCCGCGATCGATCTCCAGGTCGATGCCCTGGAGGACGGTCTGGCGGCGAAAGCGCTTGACGAGCCGTTCAAGATGGATCATGGGGTCAGAGTACCTTATCCAGCCCCTTGACCGCGAAGTTGAGGGAATCGGTCGGGCAGATATCGACGCACAGCCCGCAACGGGTGCAGTCGGCGCCGATGTCCGTCAGCACCGTGCGCGCCCGGCCGCGGATGGTGACATCCAGGACATGGGGCACCATGCAGATGGCGCGGCAGTCGCCCTCGTGATGGCAATCCTTGACGCTGTACTGCACCCGCACTGGCGACAGGACCCCCACCAGACCATAGGTGACGCCGATGGGGCAGACGTAGCGGCACCAGGCGCGCCGGGAGACGAAGACCTCGAACAGTAGCAGGGCCAGCACCCAGAGCAGGGCCAGGCCGGGGCCATAGATGAGGGCGCGGCTGAGAATACCGGTGGGGGAGATGGTCTCGAAGAGGGTGTAGCCGGTCACTACCGTCAGCACCACGAAGAGTAGATAGAACCCGATGCGACCCATGCGGGCAAACTTGAGATCGGTGGCCCAATTACGCTTGGCCAGCCAGAGATGAATATTCTCCGCCCCTTCCGCCAGGAGGTGATAGGGACAGGCCCAGGAGCAGAAGGTACGACCCCCCAGTAGCAACCACATGATGAAGACCGTCATCGTGCCGATGACCAGGTTCAGGACCAGATGCTTGTAGGCCAGGATCACCTGGAGGGCGGAGTTGAGGTCGGCCAGGTGAAAACCGACCAGCCGCGAGGCGGTCAGTGCCCCTTCCAGCAACTGGACATCAAAATAATAGGAGACGACGAACAGCAGGTTGGCGATGATCAGGGTCGTCCAACGGCGGTTGCGCCATTTATGCCGATCCGCAGCCTGGGCCCGTCCGGCCTCCACGTCGCGGAGCCCGTCCTTGGTCAGTTTTTCCTTGCGTTTCTCCGTCATGATCTCGACCACCTCGGGGCGGCGGTCGTCGGGGCCGGGCTTGACGGGTTCCAGGCCGATGATCTGGCGCATGGAATCGACGATGTAACTCATGGCGGCGACCTCAGACGGCGGGTGCCACGTCGGTGACGCGGTCGATGTCGATAACGATGGCGGCGGGTTCCACGGGGCAGATCATCTCGCAGACGCCGCAGCCGACGCAGCCATCGAGGACGACGGGCAGGGCCCCACCCTTGGCCTGGGGTTCCAGGCGGATGGCGGCGCGGGGGGGACACTGGTTGGCGTCGCCCGAGGGCGGCTTGCCCGCCGCGCACTGGGCGAGACGGATCTCGATGGGACACTGCCGCCGGCACAGGTCGCATAGGTCCAGGTCATAGGGTTGGTCGGCGACCTGGGTGGGATTCCAACGATCCACCTCGTCATAACGCAGCTTACCGGTGAAGTCGGGGCCCCGGGCCTGGCCCTTGAAGCCCTGGCCCAGGACCGCCAGGCAGGACTCGGGACGCGAGAGCCGCGCCAGCCCCATGCGCGCCTGGGCCGGATAATCGATGTCGTGGGTCAGGGCCCCGGTGGGGCAGGCGAGGACGCATTGCAGGCCCTCGCAGGAGAAGTCGCAGGCCTGATTCCGGGCCTGGATGTAGGGGGTGCCCACCCCGACGCCATCGATCAGATCGGCGAGGTGGATGGCCTCCACCGGGCACACCTGGACGCACTGGCCGCACTTGATGCAGGCGGCGAGGAATTCCTGCTCCTGAAGCCGGTCCTTGATGGCCCCCGGCGGGCGCAGCCGGGCCTGGGCCTGGCCGATCAGGGGGATCATGCCCGCCAGGGTCGCCCCCAGGACGCCGAGGCCAAGGATGCTGGTGCGGATGAACTCCCGGCGGCTCTGCTCGCGCCGCTTGGGGCTGAGGGTTGGGCGGGGCCGGGCTGGCGATTGGGCCTTGGCAGGGCTGGTTGCTGGACTGGGGCTAGGGGCTGGGCCCTGGTCTGATCTGGGTGCGGGGCCTGGGGCTGAAGCGCCGGCGGGATCGGGGGCCGATGTGGGTGCGGTGCCGGAAGCAGGCTGGGAAGCGGGGTGCTTGGCTGTTGCCATGGCTAACTACTCGGGGTGTCAGTCGGTCGGACGGGTCACTCGCGGCCCAGGGATTGGCGCAGGGCCTTCAGGGCGTCGTAACCACCGCCGACGGGGGCGGAACTGTCGGAAGCAGACCCTGCGGAGGCAGGGGCGGGGATGGAACTGCCCGCGGCGACCGTGGTGGGGGCAAAGGTCCGGCCCGGGGCGACGGAGGTGGCGGCCGGCGCTTCGCCCTCGTCCTCATACGCCTCGTCCGCGTAGTCTTCATCCTCATCCATGACGATCCCCCGGGACTTGGGGGCATGGCGGGCGAGGGTGGCGAGGATGTCGATGGGGGTGTCCGCGGTGCGGATCGGCCGCTCGTCACGGGCCAGGAGTTTGGGTTCGCTCAGGGGGGCCAGGCGCTCCAGGAAGTCGATGACCTCCAGCATGGGCGAGCCCTTGAAGAACTGGGCCTCCGGCAGGTCCATCCACAGGCGGTCGGCGTAGGCGTATTGCACCAGGGGGGTGTCGCCGATGCCGTCGCCATCCCGGTCGAAGCCCTCGTACTCGTCCCAGTAGTTGCCTTCCCAGGAATTGAAGGTCGCGCCCTTGCCGGCACCGCCCTCAAGGACCGTGGGGGTGATGTTCCCCTCGAAGCGGTTACCGACGAAGATGTTGCCGTCCCGCCCCGGCAGCCAACGCACCCCCACGGCGTTGAAGGCGATGAGGTTGTTGGTGAAGCGGTTGGTGGTGCCGGGCTGGTAGGGCGAGAGGTCCAGGTAGATGCCGGTGGCGCTGTACAGGACCTTGTTGCCGCTGATCTCCACGTCGGAGGAGTCCTTGAAGCCAATACCGACCCCGGTCGGACCGGAGGCATTGACGATGGTGTTGTTGCGCAGGATGACGCCATCGCTGTACATGACGAAGATGCCGACGCTGTTGTCCTCGTAGAAGTTGTCTTCCACCAGATTGACGTGGGAATACATGAAGTGCAGGGAGTAGCGGCCGCCGCGGGCGTCGTTGCGGGCGATGACGTTGTCCTTGGAGTACCAGACCACCGTGTCCCGGGAGTCACGGATGACGTTGTCCGTCGCCTGGTTGTTATAGCTGTACCAGAAGCGGATGGCGTCGCCACGGATGCCCAGTTCCACCGGCTTGGAGGAGATGCGGTTGCGGCGAACGATGTTGTTGCTCGACTGCTGCAGGTCGATACCGAACAGGCAGTGGTCGATGACATTGTCCCTGATGATGTTAAAGTTGCCGCGCACCTGAACGCCGGCGTCGATGTCGTTGTGGGAATCGCCGGAGTTGGTCAAGCGCAGGTTCTTGAGGGTGGCCCCGTCGGTCTGGAGCAGGACGACGGTGCCCTTGCCCCCGCCGTCGATGACCACCTGGTCGCGGCCATCCAGGGTCAGGGGCTTGGAGATGACCAGGGGCCCGGTGTAGGTGCCAGGTTCCAGGACCAGGGTGTCACCCGGCTTGGCCGCGTCCACCAGGGACTGGAGGGAGGCTGGGGCGGGTAGGTCCCCCTGGCCTATCAGGGGCAGGACCAGTCCCGCGATCGCGACCAGGCGCGGCAAGGGGTTCACCCGGCCTCCCGCATCCCCTTCCGTCTGACCAGGGCCAGGACCGCCAGCACCACCGAGAACAACACCATGAGGCCAAAGCCCAGAGAGGGGTAGGAATGGGTGGCGAACTGGGCGACCTTGCCGTCACCAAAGACGGTGGGCATGAAGGGCTTGACGGTGAAGGCCCCCATGTCATTTAGGGTGTGGCCGTACCACCAGAGCCAGGCCGCGTAGTCGATGATGAAGAACAGCGGCAGGGCCAGGGGCGCCAGGACCAGCAGCCAGAAGAGGAGGCCGGTGCCCTTCCAGGCGCCCCACAGCAGCAACAACATGGCCACCACCAGGACCCAGAAGAAGGCATGGGTCGCGATCGCCATGCCCCGCACCATGGGTGCGATCATGACCGGATCGTTGAAATAACGCCCTAGGCTGGTTTCATAATGCCAGAGCAGGGTCTGAATGCCGCTGCCGGTCCATTCCTGGCGTTGCCCTGGCGGCAGGCGTTCCTGGGTCTTCTCGAACCGGCTCTCCAGGCTCTCGATCAGAACCTCCTTTTCCGACTCATGATCCTTCCTGGCCTGGTCAGCCCCGGCGACGGGGGCGGCGGCTTCACCCAATTCAGCCCGCATCCGCGCCAGCAGGGCATCGGCGGCGGAGAGCTTGGGCGCTTCCTTCTCCATGCCCCCCTCCTGATCCAGGGCGGTGACCAGGGCCGTCAGATAGCCCAGATTCTGGTACTCAAGCCCATCCTCGCCATACAGGGTGAGGCCCATCCAGCCCAGGATGCCGGCGAACCCCAGGCTCATGATGATCAGCCGCGGACCCCGGCCAGGGATGGCAAAGCCCAGGACCATGACCCCCAGCAGGCTGATGATGAAGGGGGAGAAGGCCCGCTCGACCACGCCCCCGGCGGCGATGGGGTACATGCCGACGTAGTGGTTGATGGTGTCCATTTCGTGGACGCAATCCAATGCCTCGTCCTCATGGATCTCCGCCTTCTCGACCTTCTGGCAGCCGTTGAAGACGCCGTTCATGTGGAAATGGATCCGCACCCCGTCGGGGAAGGACTCGGGGGGGTAGTTGGGCGCGGTAAGGGAGACCCACCAGATGGGAGAGTAGTAGATGGCCGCCAACAAGCCGATGGCGACCAGCGCCAGGAGGCCGGCCACCAGGCCTCGGGAGGCATTTGTCTGCGCGTTCATCTTAGATACCGCCAATTGCTGATGAAGGCTGGATCGGCCACCGGCCGTGGCCGGCGGGTCGAGGGAGGCCGGTCAACCCGGAGGCTGGCCGGGTCCCGGCCGGCGTGATACCGGTCGGGAGGCGTGGATGAGGAGGGTCTACCGCTCGCCCCCCGGAAGGACTCCTTACTCGAAGTCTGGGTTCTTCCAGTCGCTGGACTCGGCCAGTAACTCCTTGGGTGGCTTGAGCCGTGAGGTGTAGTCACTCACCGCCAGCACGTCACGCTCGGAGAAATTCTTGACCTGCTCGACCATGTCGGGGTTGGCGTTGCGCCGTTTGCCGTTTTTGATCTCGCTGAACTGGCGCACGATGTAGTTGTAGTGCTGCCCATGGACCCGGGGATAGTACTTGTCGTTGTCACCCTCGCCCGTGGCACCATGGCAGCGCACGCAGTTGTCCTCGTACAGCTTTTTGCCATGCTCCAGATCATCGCCGGGGCCGAGACCGTTCTGAGGCGTCATGGGCAGTTTGGCCAGGTAGGCGACCACGTCCGCCAGGGCCTGGGCCCCGCCGATCTGGGAGGGCAGGGCGAAGGGATACATGGTGGGGTTGTCACGGTTGCCAGCGCGGATGTCGGCCAACTGCTTGACGATGACATTGTGGTGCTGGCCGGCGAGCTGCGGGAAGGTGCCGTCGTCCAGACCCCATCCCTCGGGCAGGTGGCAGGCGGCGCAGACCTCATAGACGTCACGGCCATTCTCGGCATTGCCCTGGAGATGGAGGGCCTCATCCTGTTCGCCACCGCCCTCGTTCCAGGCCAGGGCGGCGCCCGAAAGACTGACGGCGATGGCCGCAACGGCCAGGCGAAGCGACTTGTTACTCATGTTCAATACTCCTGCATGCGATCGGGGACTGTCGGGCCCGGGGAAATCAAGGTATGCCACCGGTGCCGCTGATGATCAGACTAGTTCCCCAGACCGGCTGCTACTTTGACCAAGGTCAATTAACCACACGCTAACTCTCATGAGGCGGCGCGCCACGCCACTGAAAATGAAAGACTTTGTCGCGACTCTCGGGCCCAAGCCGGGGATTTATTTCAGGGTGCCCAGCCAGTTGGCGATGGCGCGCAATTCATCGTCCGTGACCAGGTGCATGATGGCCTTCATGGCCACCGTCTGACCGTTGTTGCGGGCCCCACTCTGGATGTCCTTCATCTGATTGTAGGCGTAGTCCGGATTCTGGCCGGCGAGCTTGGGATAGACGGGCAGGATGGGCGTGTTGGCGTCCTTGCCGTGACAGGCGACGCAGGTCTTCTTGGCATAGAGCTCGGCCCCGTCCAGGGCCAGGGCGTTACCAGCGACGCCCAGCCCAAGGGCGAGGCTGAGGGCGGGGAGGAGGGCCTTGAGGCTTTTCATGATGCGATAACCTTTACTGATACGAAATGAGGGTGAGCACCCAGGTCCCTGTGCCAACCCTCCCGCTCCGGTCAATGACCGGCATCAGGAGGGGGCATGGGTTAACGGGGGATCAGGGCTTGGTCGGCTTGGCGCCACCCTCGTCAAGGAGGGCCTTGGCGCGCAGACCCAGGTCGGCGGCCTTCACCTGATACTGCCACCACTGGTTGGCCCAGAGCATGGCGTTCTGCCAATCCTGCTTGCCGGCGGCCTCCTCGGACTTCTTCTTGGCGTCCTGGGAGAAACCGAGCTGGTCGGTGGCGTCCTCCACCAGGGAGACGACCACCGGGAAGTCCTTGAAGTTACGCCCGGTGATATAGGCGACGACCTGGTCGATGACCGCCTGGGTCTCGTTGTTGGTCTTCACCTGGGTCTCATAGTCCGCCTGACTGTAGGCCGTGCCCTCGACCATCTTGGCCCCCGCCTCCTGGTAGCCCTTGGGCTTGACCACCAGGTAACCCTGCATCTCCAGGTGCAGGGCCGAGCAGAACTCGGTGCAGTAGTAGGGGTAAACGCCCGGCTTGTCGGCGACGAAGTTGACGCTGGCCGTCTTGCCCGGCTCGATGGAGAGCTGGACGTTCTGGCCGTACATGGCGAAACCGTGGACCTGGTCCTGGGCACGTTCCAGGTTGGTCAGGGCGATGCGGACGTTATCGCCCTCCACCGCCTCGATGATCTCGGGGGTGATGTGGGAGCGGATGACGGTGCCCTTGACCGTGACCGTGCACTTGCCCTCGGCGTCGCAGTTGCGCTCGGTGGTCTCGCGACCGGCGCGGGTGGCGTCGGGGTGCTTCTGGTCGGTGCGGCTGTCGGTGCCGGACTTGTAGCGCACCTCGGGCTTCAGCTTGTCGGCGGCGATGGCCACGGCGTAGTGGGGCTCGCCCAGGGGCAGGGGCATGTCATAGAGGAGCTGCATCTTGTCGTTGCCGATGTCGATGAGCTGATGGTTTTGCGGATGCAGGGGCCCCACCGGCTGATGGCGGTCGATGGACAGCTTGTTGAGCGCCACCAGGTACTTGCCATCCGGCTCCACCGAGTCGCCTTCCATGGTCATGAGGTGGCCGATGTTGTAGTGGATGGACAGCTTGTCCAGCACCTTGCCCTCGCAGTAGTCGTACTTGGCGACCTGGGAGTCGACGTAGAGGGAGGTGTAGGCGATGCAGGGCTTGCTGTCGAACTGGGTGTGCAGGGGGCCCAGGCCCAGATTGACCTGGTGCTGGAGCACGTCCTGCATGGCGATGATGGGCACGCCATAGGGGTCCTTGCCCTCGAACTTCTTCTCGGCGATGGCTTTCTGGATCTTCTCGAAGCTGAAGACCGAGACATGGCTGTCGAGCTTGCCGGAGACGATGATGAACTTGCCGTCCGGGGTCACGTCCACGCCATGGGGGCTCTTGGGCTCGGGGATCAGGTAGAGCAGCCCTTCGGCGATGGCCTGTTCCATGGGGATGAAGAAGTAACCCTTCTCCTGCTTGACCTTGCCGGCCTTGACCAGTTCCTCGGCCTTCTTCCAGTTGGTCACGTGCAGGAAGTCGGTGTCCTTGGAGGAGCAGCCGGCCTCGAAGGGCGGACGGCCCCGCTCGATGCCGCCGACGTAGCGCTCCGAGCAGAAGGAGTTGGTGAAGCCCCAGCCATAGCTGGGCCCCTTGCCGGCGTCGGAAAGGTCCTGGCTATAGGGCCCCAGCTCGAAGGTGAAGGAGTTCTCGGGTTCGAGGCGCCCCTTGTCGCGGTTGAACTTCCAGTAGGTCAGGCCACCGCGGTACTTGTCATTGAAGGCCTCCAGGGGCACGAAGCCATCCTCGATGAGGGGCGCCGCGTATTGGGCGGCCTCCATGACGTATTCGGTGTTGGGGGTGACGAAGGCGCCACCGTGGGCGGACTTGAAGAAGGGATTGGCGACGATCTGCTTGGTCTCGAAGTCATGCAGGTCGACGACCGCAATGCGGGGATTGGCCTTGTCGTTGATGAACAGGTAGCGCCCGTCATAGGCGCCCTCGGTCTCGGAGATGGCCGGGTGGTGGGTGTCACCGTAGTTGATATCCTTGCCGCGGATGCGCCCCTGGGCCAGGACCGCCTTGGACTCCTCGTCGAAGCCATAGCCCTGCCAGGGCTCCGGAGTGAAGACCCCGATGTACTTCATGATGCGCATCGAGGGGATGGCGTAGACGATCACTTGCCCCGACTGGCCGCCGGAGCTGAAGACCACGTACTCATCGCGGCCGCCGCTGGGGACATAGGTCTTGGCCGCCGCCAGCAGGTCCTTTTCGCTCAAGCCGCGGCGCTGCATCACGTCCTGGAGGGACTCCGCCGACCAGGCCGACGAGGCCGCTCCTATCGCCAGGATGGTCCCGACCGCGACGGCTAATCCGCGCCTGGAAAACTTGTTCATGGAACTGCCCTCGTGAAGCTGAAAAAAAACTGGTACGCCGGCGTGCCTCGGGGCTCGCCGTTAGAATCAACCTAGTCCAGGAATCGGGGATGGGTTTTGACCGAGGTCAAAATAGGCCAGCGGATGAGCATTTAGTTGATCTGAGTCATATAACGCGCCGACTGTGGCAAATGCCACGGTTGGCGGGAGTCAGGGGGGGCAGGGAGTCAGGAGGCGTGGGCATGGGGCCGGGGCGAAAAGGGGGAAAGGGTGGAAAGGAGGGGATGGCGGGAAGGGTGGGAAGGGCGTAGATGGCAGGGTGCGGGGGAATCCCGCGTCCCGTCAGCCTGGGGTTGTGCCGTGATTATTGACCATAAAGCCAGGATCGCCGGGACTCCCCAGGGCGGCGATTTCCTCCAGGCCCTTGAGGTTCAGCACGTGGATGCGGCTGCCGCGCACGGCAATGATGCCCCGCGTGCTCAGTTCCTTTTCGATCCGGGACAGGGTCTCGGGCTTGATGGAGAGGCGGGAGGCAATGATCCCCTTGCGCAGGTCTAGTTCCACGGCCAGTTTGTAAGGGGGGAGGTGAGAGAGGAGGTAACAGGCGAAGCGACTACTGGCGGAGTGCAGGGTCAGGTTCTCGATCTCCTGGACTAGCCCATGCAGCCGTTGGCTGAGGGCGCCCATGATGAGGAAGCAGGTCGCCACCGACTCCTGCAGCATCTGGGCGAAGTCCCGGGTGTCAAGACTGATCAGTTCGACCGGTTCCAGGGCCGAGGCGCAGACCGGATAACGCGCCTGGGCGAGAAACATCAGGGCCTCGGCGAAGGTCTCCCCGGGGCCGATGATCTCGATCACCTTCTCGGCGCCATCCACCGCCAGGCGGAACAGCCGCAGGCGACCGCTCAGGACCAGGTAGAAATGCCGGGCGGGATCGCCCTGGCTGAAGAGCAACTGGCCTTCCTGCAAGTGCAGGCGGGAGGCATGGCGCTGAACACGCTCCAGTTGCTCATCGGAGAGGCGGGACAACAGCAGAGCCCGCCGCAATTCTTCCATCATGATCAAGACCTTGAGAATGTCATGCCCCGTGGGGGTGGGGCACCCCAACAGACGGGCACGGCCCAGGTTGGCAAACGATAAAAGAAATTTATCGGTTGCCCGGTGGGCCGGCCTTGATCAAGGTCAAATCGCCGGGGAAGGGGACGATCTCCCCCGGCGTCGCGGCAGGACTCAATCCACCGGCGCGGCGGCCCTGGCTGGTTCACGCGTGGGCAGGGCCACCTCAACCGGGGAGACCGTCAGGGCGTCGATCTCCTCCTGGCTGAGCTGATCCTTGCCACCACCACAGGCCATGATCTGGACGTTGACGTCGTTCAGGTTGGGCGAGGGCGGGTTGACCGTCAGGGCGTCGATCTCGGCCTGGCTGAGCTGGTCGGGGCTGCCGCCGCAGGCCATGATCTGGGCCTGGAGGTCGCCCTTGATCTTGCGGGTGTGCTTGCCCTTCCAGTCGGTGCCGCCCTCGGCGACGCGGGTCTTGGAGGTGTCGAAGTGGAAGTCGACCTTCTTCTTCGACTGGGGTCCCCAGTAGTTGACCTTGCCGAGGTCGTAGAAGGTGCGCTGGAAGCCGGCCTTGAGGAAGGCCTTGAGGCAGCCCAGCAGGTAGCGCCGCCGCTCGCCACTGCCGGCCCAGGGGTAGGAGAAGAAGGCCTTGTACATGTAGAAGCGGCGGTAGTTGTGCATCACCCGGTCGAGCAGTTCGGCGCGGTCCATGGCCGCCGGCTTGATGATGGGGGTGACGAAGTTGTACTTGTCGTAGTCGAAGATTTCGACCTTGTCCCCCAGCTCGCGGAAGAGGTCGGTGAAGGGCCAGGGGGTGTACATGGCCCAGTTGGCCAGGTCCGGGTTCCAGTCCCGCGCCATCTGGTAGGTCTCTTCCAGGGTCTCGCGGGTCTCGTTCTCCAGGCCGACGATGAACTGGGCCTCGGTGAGGATGCCGGCGTTGCGCAGCAGCTCGATGGCCCGCTTGTTATCGGCGACCGTGGTCTCCTTGTTGAAGCGGTTAAGCTTGAGCTGGGCCGCCGCCTCGGTGCCGAGGGAGACGTGGATCAGACCGGCCTTGCGGTAGAGGGGCAGCACGTCCTCATCGCGCAGGATATCGGTGACCCGGGTATTGATGCCCCAGAGGATGCCCAGGTCCCGGGCGATGAGCTCCTCACAGAAGGCGATGAACTTCTTGCGGTTGATGGTCGGTTCCTCGTCGGCGAGGATGAAGAAGCCGACGTCGTGGTCGCGCACCAGGGCCTCGATCTCGTCCACCACCTTCTTGGGGCTGCGGATGCGGTAATCGCGCCAGAACTTCCACTGGGAGCAGAAGGAACAGGTGTAGGGGCAGCCGCGGGCCATGTTGGGGATGGCCACCCGCTTGCCCAGGGGGATGTAGTTGTACTTGGTCCAGTCGAGGATGCCCCAGTCCGGGGTAATGGCGTCCAGGTCCTTGATGGTGGGGGCCGCCGGGGTGGCGACGATCTGGCCCTCGTCGATGTAGGCGATGCCCTTGACCTGGCCCCGGTCCGCGGGCCAGCGGCCCTCGTCGACGGTGCGCGCCAGCTCGACCATGACCTCCTCGCCCTCGCCGCGGACGATGGCGTCGATCCAGGGGGCCTCGCCGAGGACCTGCTGGTACATGAAGGTGGCATGGACACCGCCGAGGAGGGTGACGATAGCCGGATCGACCTCCTTGACGATCTCCAGCACTCGCTGGGCCTTGTAGATCGAGGGGGTGATGCAGGTGCAGCCCACGATGTCCGGCTGGGCCTGACTGATGAGCTGACGCAACTGCTCCTCGGGGATGTTGTCCGTCATGGCATCGATGAACTGGACGTCCGTGAAGCCAGCGGTCTTCAGCGCACCCGTGAGATAGGCGACCCAGGCCGGTGGCCAGGTCCCGGCGATCTCGGCGCCGCCCGAGCGGTAGTTGGGGTGGATGAAGAGTATGCGCATGGCGTTTAGGTCCCGATCATAGATTGCCAGCGATCCACCATAGCATTTCGCGGCTAAATCCTCCTTGATTCAGGTCAGGAATTCACGCTGGCCAGCCGCCGCCATGGACCGGGACCCCGACGCCTAGGGGCACTTGGCCTTGTCGCCGGGAATCTTACCCGTCAGTTGCAGGAAGCTATCGAAGGGCCCCATGACCCCCATGGCCTCCCCCTTGGGGCCCTTGAACTTGAGCTTTCCCGTCATCATCGCGCCCATGGCCCCGCAGCCAAACTTACCCTCGCCCATGCAGGTCCAGTCCTCGTCCGTGGCGTTCATGAGGTAATCGACATCCGCGTTCAGGCTGGCGGTCTTGACCTTGCCGCCATAGGTGCAGAGGGCCTTGCCGTCCTTGTCGCTGATCTGCAATTCCACCCGGCTGGCCTCGCCGCACTTGTCCCGGTAGAGCTGGATGACCTTATAGCCACGACCGGCGTTGTTGGCGGCCCAGGCGGAGCCTGCCAGGCCCCCGGTCAGTTCGGCCGATTTGTTCCAGGCCTCGCAGGCCCCCTTGGCCCAATCGGCGTCCATGAAGGTCGCGGCCTGGGCCTGCGTGGCAGCGGCCAGGGTCAGGGTGGCGAGGCTGAGGGTAATGAAGCGGTTCATGGGTTGTCCTCTCATTGGTTGTGAATCGCGCCTTGTGGCGTTAGTCGTTGTTTTTCCGGGTGAAGAACGGCTTCGACCCGGGAGGCCGGGCATGGCCTGGCAAAGGGTCAGCATGATGCGACCGGTTGGTCATCGGGGTGGCCACATCCAGCCATCGCCAATATAACCTATTGTCGCGAGGTGGGTCCTGCCGGGAGTGGTGGGCGCGGGAAGGGCAACGGCGCGGGGGCTCAGGGGCCATGGGTCACCTGGTCGCGCAGATAGACGGGCAGGGCCAGTTCCGCCGCTACGGCCAGGCCACTGGCGAAGCCCGCCGCGGCGAGGGGAATCAGGTCCTGGGCCTCGGCGAGGGCGCCGGGGTCCACGGCGATCAGCCGCTCCCCCAGGCGCTGGCTGAGCCGTTCCCCGTGGGCCGCCCAGCCACTACCCACGCCCTCCCAGCCACCGTCCGGGGGGAGTTCGACCCCTTCCGGCGTGGACACGACCTCCGGACCAACCAGACGCATCAGGCCCTGGCCGTCCAACGCGTAGCGGCCCCAGTAGACCTCGCCCATGCGGGCATCCAGGGCGGCGAGGCAGCGGCGGGCACCCTGGCGGCGGTGCCGGCCCTGGGCGAGGCCGGCCAGGGTGGAGACGGGTACCACCGGCAGGTCGGCGCCAAAGGCCAGGCCCTGGATCACGGCGGTGGCGATGCGCACGCCGGTGAAGGAGCCCGGGCCGCAGCCGAAGGCCAGGGCGTCCAGCTCCGTGAGCTTGAGGTCGGCCTCCTGGAGCAGGGCCGCGACCATGCCGAGGATGAGATCCGCGTGCCGGCGCGGTTCCGGGGTCAGTTGCTGGTGCAGGCCGGTCTCGGTGAGAAGGGCGGCGGAGCAGGCGTCGCCGGAGGTGTCGATGGCGAGGAGGCGCATGGCGGGGTCGTCGCGAACGAATGGTGTGGAAGAACAGGACCGCGCGTGGTGGGTCAGCTTTGGGCCCGGGTTCTATCTGGCGTGGTGGCCTCCGTGGCGAAGAACGCTTCCACCAGCGCCAGGTCCCGGGTGCGGGCCATGGGCGGCATGCTCTTGAGGAAGGCGTGGCCGTAGGACTTGGACAGGAGGCGGGGATCGCAGACCACCAGGACGCCTCGGTCATGGGCGTCGCGGATCAGGCGGCCGGCCCCTTGCTTGAGGGTGATGACCGCCTGGGGCAACTGAAAGTCGCGGAAGGGATTGCCACCCCGATGGCGCAGGGCGTCCATGCGCGCCGCCAGCACCGGATCGCCCGGGGAGGCGAAGGGCAGTTTGTCGATGATGACGCAGGACAGGGCCTCGCCACGCACGTCCACCCCCTCCCAGAAGCTGGAGGTGCCGAGGAGGACGGCGTTACCCAGGTCACGGAAGCGCTGGAGTAGTTCCCCGCGGGGGGCCGTGCCCTGCACCAGCAGCGGGTAGTCGAGCTGGTCCGCCAGTTGCTCCGCCGCCTGGCGCAGGGCGCGGTGACTGGTGAAGAGCAGGAAGGCGCGGCCCCGGCTGTAGCGCAAGATGTGGACGGCCAGGTCGGCGACGGCCTCGCCGTAGGCGGGCGAGTTGGGGTCCGGCAGGCCGCGGGGGACGAACCAGAGGGCCTGTCGGGGATAGTCGAAGGGGCTGTCCCAGCAGGCGGTACGGGCGTCGGCGATGCCGAGCTGGCCGGCGAAATGGTCAAAGCGTTCGGCCACCGCCAGGGTGGCGGAGGTGAAGACCCAGGCGGCGGGGTGGCGGGTCATCCGGCCCTGGAAGATCTCGGCCACCGACAGGGGGGTGAGGTGGAGGCGAAAGCCCTTGCCCTGGGTCTCGAACCAGCGGATGTCCGCGGTGTCCCCACCGGGCTCGCAGATATTGGTCAGGGCCGTGGCCAGATCGGTCGCCCGGGCCAGGCAGGCGTCGAGCCCCTTGCCACGACCCTCCAGGGCCGCCAGCGCCCCCTGGACCTCCGCCAGGCGCTGGCGTAGTTCATCCAGGCCCGCGGCGGCGGCCGCGTCGGCGGTGATCTCCCGCCAGGGACCCCGGCGCGCCTCCTCCCCCAGGGCCAGCCGCAGGTCGAGGGTGGCGAGGCGCAGCTTGGCCAGGTGTTCGGGGAATTCCGGCACGTCGCCGGCCTCCCGGGTATATTCCATCTCGGCGTCGCGGACCAGTTCCAGCAACTGGCGGCCACTGATGGCGGAACCGAAGAAGTTGCCGGCCACCTCCGGCAGCTGGTGGGCCTCGTCGACGATGAAGGCGTCGGCGCCGGGCAGGATCTCGCCGAAGCCCTCGTCGCGCAGGGCGATGTCCGCGCACAGCAGGTGGTGGTTGACCACCACCAGGTCCGCCTCCTGAGCCCGGCGGCGGGCCTGGAGCAGGGGGCAGCGATCCCAGTCGGGACACTCCTGACGCAGGCAGTTGTCGCTGGTGGAGGTCACCGCCGGCCAGACGGGGGCCTCGTCCGGGAGGGGTAGTTCGGCGATGTCACCGCTGCGGGTGGCGCTGGCCCAGTCACGCACCGCCAGGAGTTGCTGGCGGAATTCGCGTGTACCGCCCCGGTGTTCGGCGAGGGCCAGCTCCAGGCGGTAGGGGCAGAGGTAGTTGCCCCGGCCCTTGAGGAGGGCGATGCGCACCGGGATGTCCAGGGCCTCGCGCACCAGGGGCAGGTCGCGGTGATAGAGCTGGTCCTGGAGGGCGCGGGTGCCGGTGGAGATCAGGACCTTGCGTCCGGCGAGGAGGGCGGGGACCAGGTAGGCGTAAGTCTTGCCGGTCCCGGTGCCGGCCTCGCAGATGAGGGTGCCACCCTCGGCCAGGACCTGGGCCACCTCTTCCGCCATCGCCGTCTGCTGGGGGCGATGGTTATAGCCGGGCAGACGCTGCGCGAGCAGGCCCTCGGGGCCGAGGATATCGCTGACCTGGATCATGGCCGCGCCGCCAGGCAACCCAGGCCGGAGCCAGCACCACCCCTCACCGGCCGCCGGCCTTGGCCTCCGCGTCCTCGGCGCCCTTGGTATCGCCCGTGGCGCGGCGGGTGGCGGCGATCATGCCCCAGTTGTCTTCCTTGATCTGGGCCTGGTCCTTGGACAAGGCATTGGACTTCTGGGCCAGGGAGCTGGCCTGGGTATAGTTCTTCTGGTCGAGGCGGACCCGGGCCAGGCGGTTCCAGAGATAGGCCTCCCGGGGTTGGATGCGGATGGCGCGCTCCAGGGTCGCGGCGGCGGCGACGTAATCACCCTGCTGGCGTTGCTTCTCCGCCTGGGTGGCCAGGGAGGCGGCTGCCGCGGGTAATTCTGGCGCCGGCGGCGGGGGGGCCGTGTACCTGACCACGGGGGGCGGGGGCGGCGGCTTGGGCGCCGCGGGGGGTGCCAGGGAGGCCAGGGTGGTCGGGGCGCTGGTCCCCGTGGTGGCTACCGGGCCTGAACCCGCGGCCGCCGTGGTTGACTGAGCCGCGCTGGGGGTGCCGGACCGGGCGGGAGGTGGATTGGCCGTGGACGGGGAAGCGGACGTCTGGGCCTGAGTTTGGGTCCGCGTCGTTGCCGGACCAGAGGTAGGGGCAGGAACGGAGGTGGAGGCCGGGGCGGGGGTGGTCCGCGGGGCACTGGCGGGACTGGCGGGTGGCGTCCAGGTAATGGCGGAGGCCAGACCCGGATCGGTGTCGGGAGGCAAGGTCGCGGGGCCGCGGCCGCCGGGGCTGCCTGGACCTTCCGCCACGGGCGGGGTCAGGGGCGCCGGAGCGTATTCGGCCGCCTCGGGGGCGGGGGCCGGGGGCGGGGCCGTGTTCGGGGCCCGGTAGGCATAGACGTCCACCGCCGGTGCCTGGGGGGGCGGGGCGGTCTTCACCTTGGGATTTAGGGCGTTTTCGACCGGGGCTGGACCGCCCTGGCGCGGCTTGCCGGCGCAACCGGCCAGCAACCCGAGGGCAAGGAGAAGGATCAGGGCTTTGTTCATCAGTTACCTAGAAAATCTCGCAGGAAGCTCCCGATGCCACCTTCGCTGGCTTTCTTCTCTTCCTTGGGTGGGGGCGGGGCCGCGGTGGCGGCCTCCTCGGTGGCCGGTTCCGGGGGCGGGGCGGCGCCACAATCGGAGGTGCCGGTGGGCAGGGCATCGTCGTCGAAGGGCATGGTCAGGGCCCGGCCGCAACCCTTGGGGGCGCGGCGGCCGTTGTAGCGATCGACGGTGACCATCTCGACGCCGTCCGGTGGATAGTCCGGCAGGGGTTGGGTGTCGAGGTTAGCCATGATATCACCCCAGACGCGCAGGGCCCCCGTGCCCCCCGTCAGCCCGGTGGGCTGGTTGTCGTCCCGCCCCACCCAGGCGACGATCACCTTGTCGCCGCTGAAGCCGGCGAACCAACTGTCGCGGAGTTCGTTGGTGGTACCGGTCTTGCCCGCGACGGTGAGCTCCTTGGGCAGGCGCTCCTTGAGCCAGGTGGCGGTACCCTGCTGGATGACCTCCCGCATGGCCCAGGTGAGGAGATAGGCCGCCTGGGGACTGGAGGCCGGCTCCACGGCCAGGGGATAGCGGTTCAGGGGCTCGCCCTGGGTGTTGAGGACCTCGCGGATGGCCCGCAGGGGGGCGCGGAAGCCACCCGCGGCGATGGACTGGTAGACCTGCGCCACCTCCACCGGGGACAGGGAGATGGAGCCCAGCAGCATGGCCGGCACCTTGTCGAAATCCCGCTGCACGCCCAGCTCCTGGAAACGGCGGGCGACGCGATCCAGCCCCAGTTCCATGCCCAGGTTCACCGTCGCCAGGTTGTAGGACTTGGCCAGGGCCAGGTAGAGGGGCACCGAGCCATGGGTCTTGCCATCGTAATTCTTGGGCTCCCAGCGCTTGCCATCACCCGCGTTCAGGCTGACGCCCTGATCCCGCAAGGGGGTGGCGATGTTGTATTTCTTGGGCTCGTTCAGGGCCTCGATGAAGATCATCGGCTTGACCAGGGAGCCGATGGGCCTGATGGCCTCCAGGGCCCGGTTGAAGCCGGCGTAGCCCGCCTCGCGCCCTCCCGCCAGGGCCAGGACCTCGCCTTGGGCCGCCGAGACCACCACCGCGGCCCCTTCCAGGGTGCCGGGTTTGAATTTGCGCAGCTTTTCCAGATCGGGCAGGCGGTCGCGAATCGACTGCTCGACGATGCCCTGGATGGTGGGGGAGAGGGTGGTGAAGATGATCAGGCCCTCTGAGCGCAGATCCTCCTCCCGGTAGTCCCGCTTGAGCTGGCGGCGCACCAGGTCGGTGAAGGCCGGATAGGTACCCGCCGGCCGGCCACCCTTCTCGCCGACGCCGAGGGGCGCCGCCTTGGCGTTGTCGGCCTGGGCCAGCTCGATCACGCCCTGGTCGGCCATGATGTCGATGACCAGGTTGCGGCGCTCGAGGGCCCGTTCCGGGTTGCGGCGCGGGTCATAGTAGGAGGGGCCCTTGATCAGGGCGATGAGCAGGGCGGTCTCGGGGATGCCCAGTTCGCTCAGGTCGCGATTGAAGTAGAAACGACTGGCGAGGCCGAAGCCATGGATGGCGCGGCTGCCGTCCTGGCCCAGATAGATCTCGTTGGCGTAGGCCTCCAGGATATCGTCCTTGGGATAGCGCCACTCCAGGAGGATGGCCATCAGGGCCTCGTTGAGCTTCCGTTCCAGGCTACGTTCGTCCGAGAGGTAGAAGTTCTTCACCAGTTGCTGGGTCAGGGTGCTGCCACCCTCCACCACTGCCCCGGCCTGGAAATTCTTGATAGAGGCCCGGAGGATCGCCTGAGGGTCCACGCCAAAATGCGAGCCGAAGGATCGGTCTTCCACCGCCTTGAGGGTATCGACCAGCAGGAGCGGCAGATCCATGGCGCGCACCAGGACGCGGTCCTCGTTGTGACTGGGGTAGATGCTGTCGATGAGCACCGGGTCGAGGCGTACCAGGGCCGGGTCCTCGCCGCCGCTGGCGTCGGTGAGACTGGCGATCTGGCCATCGCTGATCTGGAGATCAATGAAGCGCTCGGGCTCGGTCCCGTCCCAGAACTGGAAGGCGCGGGTGCGGATGAGGAAGTGGCCATCCTCGCGTTCATAGGTCCCGGGGCGGAGGGGCTGGGCCACCGGCCGGTAGTCCAGCCGCTTGAGTTCCGCCACCAGTTCCGCGGGGTCCAGGGGGGAGCCGGTGTAGAGTTCCAGGGGGCGGGCGTAGACCCGCGCGGGCAGGGCCCAGCGCTTGCCCTCGAACTTCTCCCGCACGGTGCGATCGAGGGGGATGGCATACAGGACCAGGGCCACCAGGCCCGCCAGTCCGGCCAAAATGATGGTTCCTCCCAGGAATCGCAGGGCACGCCACACCCAGCCACGGCGCTGGCGCGGTTTCTCCTCCTCGGGGGGGTAGTCCTCCTCGTCCTGGTCTTGATAAGGCCGGCTCAACTGGCTGAATCCTCTCGGCGATCGTTCACCGGGATCTGGAATGTCAGGCGGACGGGCAACCTGGCGGCTACCTGGCCGAAAAATGGCTTATAGTCCCATGGGGGGCTTGGGGCGGCAACTCTTCTACTACTTTAAAGTTATGCTCAGTGCATAACCCAGCGTGAATCCCCTTGGGCCTGGGCCGGGTCGGGTGGCGTCTGGCGGGGGTCACCGTGAATCCGTCCTTGGAGGCTTGCCAACCGCATCCATGCGGTTGACACCCCCGCCAGACGCCCTCCGACCCTCCCTCCCTGCTTGCCTTGGTTCGGGTGGCTTCTGGCGGTGGGGCGGCCCGCTCAGGTCTTGATCCCCACCCCGCGGTCCAGGAGGCGCAGGCTGTAGAGGGTCAGGGCGACGATGAAGCCGAGGATGATGGCCAGCGCCAGCCCCAGGTCGATGTCGCTCACCCCCAAAAAGCCATAGCGAAAGGCATTCACCATGTAGAGCACCGGATTGGCCTGGGACAGCCAGCGCCAGAATTCCGGCAGCAGGTCGATGGAGTAGAAGACGCCCCCCAGGTAGGTGAGGGGGGTGAGGACGAAGGTGGGGATGATGGAGATGTCGTCGAAGCTGTTGGCGTAGACGGCGTTGATAAAGCCGCCGAGGGCGAAGAGGATCGCGGTCAGGGTGAAGACCGTCAGGCTGGTGAGCAGGCTGTGGATCTGGAGGTCGGTGAAGACCACGGCGACCAGGGTCACCGCCAGGCCCACCGCCAGGCCCCGCGCCACGCCACCGGCCACGTAGCCGGCGAGGATCACCCAGTTGGGCACCGGGGCCACCAGCAGTTCCTCGATGAAGTGGGAGAACTTGCTCGAATAGAAGGAGGAGACGACGTTGGAATAGGCGTTGGTGATCACCGACATGAGCACCAGGCCGGGGACGATGAAATCCAGGTAGGCGAAACCGCCCATGGGCCCGATGCGCTCGCCGATGAGGCGGCCGAAGATGACGAAGTACAGGGTGGTGGTGATGACCGACGGCAGCAGGGTCTGGATCCAGATGCGACTGAAGCGCAGGATTTCCTTCTTCAGGATGGTCAGGAAGGCGACCCGGTAACGGGCCCAGCGGCCCATGACCGGGTGGGGGCCGGGTGCGGGGCGGTGCCCCCCGGAGGCTGCTGGGTCCCGGCCAGCCTGGAAGCGGGGGGCGGGGCTCATGCCGCCTCCTCGCCGCGCCGTTCGAGGGTGTCGAGGAAGAGTCGTTCCAGGCGGTTCTGCTTGTTGCGCAGGCTGGCGACCTCGATGCCCCGGCGGGAGAGGGCGGCGAACAGGCCGTTGACGCTCTGGCCCCGGGAGATCTCCACCTCCAGGCTCAGGTCATCCAGCAGCAGGCAGGGAAAGCCGCCCAGGTCCGGGGCCTCGCTCAGGGGATGCTTGAGGTTGAGGACGAAGGTTTCCGCCTCCAGGCGCCCGAGCAGGGTGGTCATGCCCTCCCGCTCGGCGACCCGACCCCGGTTGATGATGGCGATGTGGCGGCAAAGGTTTTCCGCCTCTTCCAGGTAATGGGTGGTGAGGATGATGGTGGTGCCCAGCTCGTTGAGTTCGCGCAGAAAGTCCCACATGGAGCGCCGGATCTCGATGTCGACGCCGGCGGTGGGCTCGTCGAGGATCAGCAGGCGGGGGCCGTGGATCAACCCCCGGGCGATCATCAGCCGGCGTTTGAGGCCACCGGAAAGCTGGCGCATCTCGGTATCGCGCCGGTCCCAGAGCTCCAGCTTGCGCAGGTAGTATTCCGCCCGCTCCCGCGCCTCCGGGCGGGGGATGCCATAGTAGCCGGCCTGGTTCAGGACCACCTCGATGACCGGCAGGAAGATGTTGAAGTTGAACTCCTGGGGCACCAGGCCGAGGCAGGCCTTGACCGCCTCCGGTTCCCGGTCCAGGTCGTGACCGAAGACCCGGACCTCGCCGGAGGTCTTGTTGACCAGGGAGGCGAGGATGCCGATCAGGGTCGACTTGCCGGCGCCATTGGGGCCCAGCAGGGCGAAGAAGTCGCCCTCCTCGACGCTCAGGTCCACCCCCTTGAGGGCCTCGAAGCCGTTGCGATAAGTCTTGCGGAGTTGGCGGACGCTTAGGGCGGGCATGAAAGATAGGGGTCCCTGGCTGGAATGGGCCTGACAACAGCATGGAGCGATCAATCGGTATTGCCGGGTCGGGGGCGTCTGGCGGGGAGGCGGGGGAAACGTTCCCGCAGGCTTGACAAGGGCACCCTAGGGGTCGAGACCCCCGCCTGAGAGACCCCGCAATCCTCCCAAGGCCGACCGGAAACCGAGCGGATAGGAGTATAAACTAGCCGTCCCAGGCTCCGTTATCAATGCGAGCCCCGTGGTCGCCGCCGCGCCTCCTGACCTTTAAACCCCCTATCCGAACTGGAGCAAGCGCCTATCCCGTCGTGGAGACCGAGTTCTTTCTCTTTGTTCTGGCACTGATCGCCGGCCTGGTGGACAGCATCGCCGGCGGGGGCGGGCTCATCACGGTCCCGGCCCTGCTTTGGGCGGGCCTCGGCCCCCTGGAGACCCTGGCCACCAACAAGGCCCAGGGCGTCTTCGGCACCGCTGCAGCCACGGTCAGTTTCCTGCGCCAGGGCCTCATCGACCTGCGTCAGGCCGCCCTGGCCTTTGTGTGCGCCTTCACCGGCGCCGCCAGTGGGGTCCTCTTCATCCGCACCCTGGGGGGGGATATGCCGGGGTGGCTAATTCCCGCGCTGCTGATCGGCTTCAGCCTCTATTTTCTCTTTTCTCCCCGGGTCGCCGATTTCGACGCCCGACAGCGCCTGGGCCAAGGCGCCTTCGCCTTTTTCGTCGCCTTTCCCATCGGCTTTTATGACGGCTTTTTCGGCCCCGGTACCGGTACCTTCTTCGCCATGGGCTATGTGGCCTTGCTGGGCTACAACCTGCGCCGCGCCACCGCCCACACCAAGTTGCTGAATTTTGCCAGCAACCTCGCCGCCATCCTCTTCTTTATCCCCGGCGGTCACGTTCTCTGGCGCTATGGCCTGGTCATGGCCGCCGGACAGTTCCTGGGCGCCTGGCTCGGTGCCCACCTGGTGGGACGCCACGGCGCCCGTCTCATCCGCCCCCTGCTGGTGGCGGTTTCCCTGGCGGTATCCATCAAGCTGCTCCTCGATCCGCCCTGAGTCGCATCCCGATCTAACCAACATGGGAAGGGATCGCCACGTACAGGCAACTGCCAGGTTTGACCGTGATTTTCACGCGCGCTGGGATGAAAACTGCTTCTTGATCCGTCTTGGGGCCGCTCACCTTTTTTCCAAGGCTGGAAACTTTAGCTTGATGAACGTCTTGACCGCGCGCTCTTACCCGGCGGGTGACGCCTTGGCGAGAAAACGATCCCGATAGCAGGGGATATCGCCGACGCTCTCCGCCTGGAGGATGCCATGGACGACCGCGCGGGTCAGGGTGTCCGCCGCCGCGGCGCCGGCGCGAATGAGGGCGGCGGGGATGGAGCCCCAGGCGGCGTCCTCCTCCAGGGCGGCGAGGGGGATCTGGCCGGTGGCGAGGGCGAAGACGGTGTCGCCGTCGAAGAGGGTATGCGAGGGGTTGATGGCGCGCGCCAGGCCGTCCTGAGCCATCTGCGCCAGCTTGGTGGCTTGGGCCTTGGTCAGCGCCAGGTTGGTTGCCACCACCGCGATGGTGGTGTTGCGGATGGGGGCCGGGTCGGGCGGGGGGGAAGCGGTGGGGTTGGCGGTGCGGGGCAGGGGGCCGAATTCCGCCCCGATCCCCAGGCTGGCGCCCAGAAGTTCCCCGGTCGCGGGGTTGATCACGCTGCCGAAGGGGTTGACCGCCACCAGGGCCCCGACCCGGACGCCCTGGCCCAGGTCAAGGCTGGCGGACCCCAGTCCCCCCTTGAGATTGCATCCCAGGGCGATGGCCCCGGCCCCAGCGCCGACGTTGCCGAGGGGGAAGGCCCCGGCGGTCAGATTGGCGCACGCCCGGCGGCCGAACTCCGCCGTGGGGCGGTCGCGAAAGGCTCGGCCGAAGCGTTCCAGATCGAACAGCACCGCCCCGGGGACGATCGGCACCACCCGGCCCGCGCCCAGGGGCCAGCCCAGGCCCTGGTCCTCCAGCCAGCCCATGACTCCGTCCGCCGCCGCCAGGCCGAAGGCGCTACCGCCGGAGAGGACGATGGCGTTGACCCGGTCGACCAGGTTCACCGGGTCCAGGAGGTCGGTCTCGCGGGTGCCGGGGGCTGAACCACGGACATCGACGCCGCCCACGGCCCCCGCCCGGGCAAGGACCACGGTGGTCCCGGTGTGATTGGCCTGGTGGTTTCCTACCTCGATCCCGGGCACGTCGGTGATAAGGTTGAGGGGACCGGTCCGAAGGGGCGGGGAGGTAGGGGCGTTCATTGTGGCGGTTCTCGGTTTAGATGCCGGATACTGTCTGGTGCCGGCATTATCCGCAAACCCGTCCACCAGGAGGAACCTTCATGCCCTACGTCAACATCAAAATCACCCGCGATGGCGCCACCGCGGAACAGAAGGCCCGCCTGATCAAGGGGGTGACGGACCTGTTGGTCGAAGTGCTGGACAAGAATCCCGCCACGACCATGGTGATCATCGACGAGGTCGAAACCGACAACTGGGGTATCGGTGGAGAAAGCGTCACGACGCGGCGCCAGCGGGGATGAATCCAGGCGCGATCAGGCACGAAAAAAAGGCACCAGGGCGATGAACCCTGGTGCCTGACTTATCCCGGAAGGTGTCCGTATCGGTTCCCGCCGTGAGCCCGCACCTCGGGGGTAAGATCGGGAACTGGAAGCGGGACGCCTTCCAAGGGTTCAGGGCTGACGCCAGCCCCCTCAGGGCTTGGCGATCTCCTTCTCCGCCTCGGCCATCAGCACCGGCTGCTTCAACTCGTCCGGCAGTTGGGTGAATTTCTTCGCCAGGGACGGCCACAGCAGGTTGTAGTACAGCTCACCGCGCACCAGGACCACGTCCTTGGCAGGAATCTCGTAGCTCAGGACCCGGGTCTCGTGGGGCTTGAGACGGGTGTCGGCGCCCGCCTTCTTGGCCTGGGGCGGGGGTACCGGCTTGCCTTCGTCGTCCACCAGGGTCAGGAACATGTAAGCCTGGGGGTCATCCTCGCTGGGGTGGCCCTTGGTGCTCTGCCACACGACCTCGCCCTTGCCGTTATAGGCCATGACCTTGAGGAACATGTTCCGGAACGGGGCGCCCGTGGGCAGGATGTGAGGCTGCTGGTTGGTCATGCTGACGTCGACGGCCAGCTTGTCGCCCTTGGGCTGGGCCTTGAGGTCGAAGAGCACGGAGCGCTCGAGCATGGCCTGATCATGACCGCCGCCCAGGGAATGGTCGCTGAGGCCGCCGGACAGGGGCATGTGGCAGGAGATGCAGGTCACCTGGGTCCGGGACTGGACATACTCGTCACCGGTACCGCACAGGGCGACGCCGTGGGGGTTGTTGCGCTTGTCGTGGCAGCCCATGCAGGCATCGTTGGAGCGCATCAGGCTGGGGTTGCCCTCCATGGGCAGACCCGGGATCTTCTTGCCCTCGAATTCCACCGCCTCGCCCAGGTGGGGATTGGGCTTCTGCTCGCCACCGGCGCCAGCGCCGCCGAAGGGATCATCGCCGGCGGTGAGTTTTTGCAGCCCCAGGTTCAGGCCGGTGGGGGCCTGAATCTTGTCGGCGAGCTCGTAGGCGCTGATGCCCAGGCGGAGCTTGCCACCCTCGTCATTGATGCCCTTGTACTTGGCCAGGGTATGGCAGGCAACGCAGTTGACGCCCTCGGCGTAGGCCGGCTTGGCGTCGAGCTTGGTGGTCTTGTCACGGGCGGCGTTGGGGGCATGGCAGGCGAGGCAGACCGGATACTTCTTGTTGGCCTTGGCCACCATTCCCTCCTCGGTCGGCGAGCCCACCTCGGACTCATAGAAGGCGGCATGGATGGGGTCCTTCATCGCCGAGGAATGGGCGTGCATGGAGCCGCTCCACTGTTTGTAGATCTCCTGATGGCAGTTCTTGCACACCTCCGACGGGACCTGATGGATGGGGTCGGCGGCCAGGGCGCCGCCGCACAGGCCGAGCAGGGCGGCCAGGGCGGTGGATTGGATCAAACGCTTGGGGGATAGCATGGTTGTTGTGTCTCCTCGTGCCTCTCGGGTTGTTGGCGGCTATATCGCCTGAAGTCTAAATACTTAACGTCCTGGGTCCTCCCGTCAACCAAGTAATTCAGTAAACTACTGATTATAGTTATATAAATAACGACTGAAATGCTAATTCGCTTGCCCGTTCGGAGAGTCCTCCGGATAATCCAGGACAGGGACCCCCTGGTGACGGGGATGCCCGCCAGGAACGCCGCGTGAGGTCCGCGGGCCCCGGTCCCGCCCCGAACCCAGCGCGCGTCCGGGTGGGAAATCGTCGGTCTTTCTCAACTGAGGAGGTAGCTAAGGTTGCCCAGTATCCCCCCCTTGCCCAGGGTCCCGCCGCCCGAGGGCCGGTTGCCTAACGCCATGATCATCCTCGGCTTGCTGCTGGCGGGTCTGGCCGGTCCCCTGTGGGCCGCCAAGGTCACCCTGGACCCCAGCAACTGGGGCCACGCGGCCGGCCAGGAGTGCGTGAACTGCCATGTCAAGTCCTCCGCCGGACTGGCCCAGGAGTGGCGGGAGAGCGCCCACGCCAAGGCCGGGGTCAACTGTATGGACTGTCACCAGGCGGCGGTGGCCGATCCGGACGCCATCAAGCACGAGGGACAGGTCATCGCCACCATCGTCTCCCCCCAGGACTGCGCCCGCTGCCACGAGACCGAGTTCAAGGAACAGCAGGGCTCGGTCCATGCCGAGGCCTACAGCCTGATCAAGGAGCGCATCCCCGCCATGGCCGCCAACCTGACCGGGCCCGCGGTCCAGGCCGCCGGCTGCGACCAATGCCATGGCTCCAAGGTCAAGGTCAAGGGGGATGGCACCCTGGACCCGGAGACCTGGCCCAACTCGGGCATCGGCCGCGTCAACCCGGACGGTTCCAAGGGCTCCTGCTCCTCCTGTCATGGCCGGCATCTGTTTTCCAAGGCCCAGGCCCGGGAACCGGAGGCCTGCGCCCGCTGCCACTCCGGCCCCGATTCCCCGGACGCGGAGATCTTCGCCGCCTCCAAGCACGGCATGCTCTTCTCCTCCCAGCGGCACCGCATGAACCTGGACGCCCCCCAGTGGGTCGCCGGCAAGGACTACACCGCCGCCCCCACCTGCGCCACCTGCCACATGGGCGCCGCGGGCAAGCTCCCCTCCACCCACGACGTCGGCATGCGCAACGCCTGGGCCCTCAACGCCCCCGTGTCCCAGCGCCAGTACCTGGTGCTGCTGGAGGATGGCGGCAAGCTGGAGATCCCCGCCGGCTCCCCCGTCCCCAAACGCGGCGAGGAGATCACCAAGCTGGACGGCGGCCTGGGCAAGGTCAAGTCCGTCGTCACCCCGGAACGTCGCCGCGAGGCCATGAGCCTGGTGTGCCTGGAGTGCCACGGCAAGGCCTTCACCCAGGGATTCATGCGCCAGTTCGACAACCTGGTGGAGCTCTTCGACAGCAAGTTCGCCGTGCCGGCCAAGGCCATCATGGCCGACCTCTACGCCGGGGGCTATCTGACCCCCTTACCCTTCGACGAGCCCATCGAGTTCACCTACTGGGAGTTGTGGCACGACGAGGGCGCCCGTGCCCGTCATGGCGCCTCCATGGCTAGCCCCAACCATGCCTGGTGGGAGGGCATGTACCTGGTCAGCCGGAATTTCTACGGCAAGTTCTTGCCCGAGGTCCGGCAGGAGGCGGGTGCCGAGGCCCAGGCGATCATCGACCGGCACCTGACCGAGGACGCGGGTCACGGTTGGCTGGACGCGCCGGAACAAGCCAACGCCATCCTCGGCTTTGGCACCCACCAGGGCCCGAAAGCAAGTCAGGCGGGCAGCGGTGAGGGCATCCCAGGGGAAAGCCAGGAAGACAACGGAACGAAGGCTGGCAGCGATGGCTAGTTTCCTCTCCACCATCCCTATCACCCGCCCCATCCTGATCGCCCTGGCCATCGGTGGCCTGGGCGGCATGGCCTTCATGACCTTCCTGCTGGAGTTCGACCGCTACAGCAGCACCAACGAGTTCTGCACCAGTTGCCACTCCATGACCTACATGGAGGACGAGTATCGCAAATCGGTCCATTACAACCCGGTTTCGGGAGTCCGCGCCGAGTGCGGCGATTGCCACGTCTCCGAGGGCGTCTTCGCCGCCACCTGGGACCACATCAAGGGTGGCAAGGACCTGTGGAAGCAACTCTTCGGCGCCGATTACGATGATCCGGTCATCAACGCCCTGCACCTGCCGGAGGCCGCCTTCGCCACCCGCCAGTGGTTCCGGGAGACGGGGTCGGCGACCTGTCAGCGGTGCCATGTCCTGGAGGCGATTCAGGGCAAGCGCGCCGATACCGCGGCCATCCACCGGGAGGAGACCGCGGGCAAGAGCTGCATCGACTGTCACGAAAATATCGTCCATCGCCCGGTGCCGAGCCAGGAGACCTTCAAGCGCGAGGCCTGGAACCGGATGATCGAGGAGGAGTTTGGGCTGGAACCGGGTACGGCGGAGAAACTGTTAGCCCGGTAACAGGCCCCCCTTGCGGCATTCCGCCAGACGCCGGGCGCTGCCCGGCAGCAGGGCGGTGACAAAGGTCACGGCCAGAATGGCCAGGGCCGCCAGCCCCGAGAACAAGGCCAAGGCCATGACCGGCGCGGGGAAGGCAATGGAGCGGCCGGCGAATTCCAGCACCAGACCGACGATGAGCAGGGAGGCGGAGAGTAACACCGCCGCCCGGAGGCGTTGGCAAGTGAGCATGGCTGTCTCCGATGAAAAGTAGATAAGTAAATACTAATACTCTTATCGGTAAACCGCAAGGACGATCCAGGACGATCCGGATGATTGAGTCCCCGCCGAAAAGTCAAAATTCGGGTATATCAGTCAACACTTATGGTGCTAACTGTCATGAGGGGCGCGCCACACCCCTGAAAATGAAAGACTTGGCTGTGACGTTCACGCTAACGGGCTGATGCGAAATTGGAATTGTTCGTGAGCATTCGCTGATATAGCCCTGGACAGGGCATTTGGCGGGGACTCATGATGCCAGGGCCGGATCAATTCAGCTCGACCAGCGGTAGCTTTCGCAGTTCCAGGTAGTTGCGTTGCTCCAGAAGACGCTGGGCCTGGGCGAGCAGGGCCGCCTGGGGGGCGGGGAGATCCAGGGCGGCGAGGCGGTCGGTGGCCTCCCGGCATTTGCGGGAATTGCCGGCCTCGGCCTGATGGTGCAACTCCCTGAACAAGTTGGTGATGGTTTCCGGGCTGGCGGCGGCCTTGGGGCCAGGGTCGGTTGGGGGCGGGGTCCCGGTCGGCGTCGCGACCTGCTCCTTATCCCGGAGGCCGGGCGGGGCCTCGATCTCGAAGCTGAAACAGCTACCCTGACCCGGGGTGCTGTCGACCTCGATGTGCCCGCCCATGAGTTCGACCAGTTGTCGGCTGATGGTCAGGCCCAGCCCGATCCCGCCATGGCGGCGCCTGATCCCACCATCCAACTGGGTGAAGGGGGCGAAGATCTCTTCCCGCTGGGTGGGATTGATGCCGATGCCCGTATCCCGCACCGCGAAGCGCAAACGCCCGGGGGCGGGCCGCTGGACAAGGAGGGAGACGGACCCGGCGGGGGTGAACTTGACCGCGTTGTTTAGCAGGTTGGCCAGGACCTGGGTGATGCGCCGGGGATCGGCGAAAAAGTAGCGTTCCAGGCCGGGCTCCATCTGGGTGCTCAGGGTCAGGCCCTTGTGATGGGCCTCGATCTCCACCAGGTGCAAGGCCTTGGCGATCAGCGCGCGCAGGTCGAAGCTCGTCCGGTCGATGACCAGACGGCCGGCCTCGATCCGGGAAAAATCCAGCAGATCGTTGAGGATCCCCAGGAGGGAATTGGCCGCGCCATCGATCTTGCCCAGATAGTCCCGTTGCCGCGGGTCCTGGGCCAGCCCCAGGGCCAGATGGGTCATGCCGATGATGCCGTGCAGCGGCGTGCGGATTTCGTGACTCATGTTGGCCAAAAACTCGCCCTTGGCCCGGTTGGCGGCCTCCGCTTGCTCCAGCGCCCCTCGCAGCCTGGCCTGCTCCCGCCCGAGTTGCGCCATCTGGTCGAGGATCACCGCCTGATCGGCGCGGTTCTGGAGCAGGGCGCCGACTTGCTGGGCGAAAACGGCCAGGGACTCCCGATGGGCCGCGCCCAATCCGGGGTAGAAGTCGGCGCTGGCCACGTTGATCCCGGCAATCAGCAGGGCCAGGGGGGTGCCCGCGGGGCCCGTGCAGGCGCGCAGGGCCAGTTGATGCAGGCCCGACAGGCCCAGGTCGGCCAATTCCCCGGCAGACCAGAGGGCGGCGCAGGCGGCCCGACAGCGCGCGGATTGCAGCAGGGTCTCCAGCGCCCCCTGCCCCAGTCCCTGGTCGGCGATACCCACCACCGCGCTCGGCGCCTCCCGGGGCTGGCCCTGGGGGTCCGTGGGCCAGAGCAGGGCGAACTCCACCTCGAACAGCTCCAACACCGTCTCCAGGGTCACCTCGGCGAACCGGTCCGCGTCCGGAATGGCGATCGCCCGGGTGTTGTAGGCCTGGATACCGGCGAAGCGCTCCAGTTCCTGATCGAGCTGATTGCGCGCCTCGATGAGCTGTTGCTGGACGATGGTCAGTCGCGCCAGGTGCTCCTGGAGCCGGGCAATCTCAGCCCGCGTGGAGTCCTGGTCGCCGGGGATACTCATGGGCGCGACTCTGCGGCCGCCCCTGTCACCCCCACCGCGGACTCCCCGGCCGTCCCCCGCTGCTCCGCGGCTATGAGTTTGCCAGGGGCGAGCAGGACGCGGATTTCGTCGAGCACCAGGGACAATTCCAGGTCGAAGCTGGCGAGGAGGGCCGGGTCGTCATTCTTTTCCAACGCCGCCGCCAGTTCCTGCAACCGGCTGGCGCCGAGATTGCCGCTCAAGCCCTTCAGGCTGTGCAAGGTGCGGCGATCCTCCGGGTTGGCGAGGTCCAGGCGCAGGTTGGCATAAGTCTCCACGAAACTTGCCAGAATCCGCTGGTAGAGTGGCGCGTTGCCACCCATCAGGGCCAGTCCCCGCGCCGGGTCCAGGTGGCCCTCGCCCGGATTGGTCGCCCCGGGGCCATCATGCATGACGCGGCCAGGCGTGGCGCCGCCGGGAATGTTGTCGCCAGGCGCGGGGGTCATGGTTGGATGTGGCGGAAGATGACCCGATTGCGCCCGCTGCCCTTGGCCTGATACAGGGCCTGGTCGGCGTCGTGCAGCAGGGCGTCGATGTTGCGGGTATCCGGCGTCCGGGAGGCCAGGCCGCAACTGATGGTGCAGCTCAGGGTCCCCGCCTCCAGGGGGATGACCAGATTAGCCACCGCCTGACGGATCCCGTCCATGGCCGCCAGGACGCCATCCGGATCGGCACTGGGGAACAGGATGGCGAATTCCTCCCCCCCCAGACGGCCGAAAACCGCCGCGGGGGGGAGTTGCTCGCCGATGGTGTCGGCGACCAGCCGCAGGACCTGGTCACCCACCGCGTGGCCGTGGCGATCGTTCACCTGCTTGAAATGGTCGATGTCGAGCATGACCGCCTGCAAGTCCCCCGGGGCCTCGAACAGGGCCGTCGCCAGATCAAAGAAGCGCCGGCGGTTGGCGATGCCGGTCAGGGCGTCGAAGTAGGCGAGGTCATGCAAGCGCTGCATGAGGAACTTCAGCTCCAGATGGGTCTTCACCCGGGCCAGCAGTTCCATGGGGCGAAAGGGCTTGGTGACATAGTCCTTGCCGCCGACCTCGAAGGCGCGACTGATGGCGGCCTCGTCGCTCATGGCGGAGATGAAGATGACCGGGATGGCCCGGGTGCGCTCGTCCGCCTGGAACTGACGACAGAGTTCGAAGCCGTCGATGTCCGGCATCATGATGTCGAGCAGGATCAGGTCGACGGGGGAATGGTCCAGGATCCGCCAGGCGCTGGCGGCGTCGGTGACATCCCGCACGTCATAGTCCTGGAGGAGACTGGTGAGAATATCCAGGTTGTCGACCTTGTCGTCGACGGCGAGGATGATGGGGGTGTTGCCATTCATGTCGGTTGGTTTGGCCTCAGCGGTCCTGCCATTGGCGCATCACTTCCTGTGCCTGGGGCAGATGGTCCAGAAAGAGCGCGACCAGGGTCGGGTCAAAATGCCGGCCGGCCTGGTCACGGAGATAAGCGACCGTGTCCTCGAGGGGCCAGGGCTGCTTGTAGGGGCGCGGTGAGTTCAGGGCGTCGAAGACATCGGCGATGGCGGCGATCCGGCCCTCGATGGGGATCTCCTCACCGGCCAGGCCCCGCGGGTAGCCCGTGCCATCCCACCTTTCGTGGTGGGTCAGGGCGATGGTGCGGGCCATCTCGAACAGCCGCGACTTACCCTGGTGTTCGCCGATGATCCGGGCCCCGGTCTCGCAGTGCTGCTTGATGATCGCCATTTCCTCGGCGGTCAGCCTGCCGGGCTTGAGCAGGATCTGGTCGGGGGTGCCGATCTTGCCGATGTCGTGCATGGGCGCGGCATTGAACATGAGGCGGCACTCCTCCTCGTTCCAGCCGCTGGCGCGGGCCAGGAGTTGGGTGAAGTGGGACATGCGGATGACGTGCAAGCCCGTCTCGTTGTCCTTGAACTCGGCCGCCCGCCCGAGCATCTGCAGGGCATGGAGGCGCGACTCCAGCAGGTCCGCGTGGATCAGGTCGATCCGCTCCTGGAAGGCGCGGTTCTGGTCACTCAGGGCGAGGTGGGTCCTGACCCGGGCCAGGGCGACGGTCGCCCGCACCGGCTTGTTGATGTAATCCACCGCCCCCAGGCTGAAGCCCTTGACCTCGTCGACCTCCTCGGTCATGGCGGTGCAAAAGATCACCGGGATATCGCGCCACCGGGGGTCCGCCTTGATCTGCTCGCAGACGCTATAGCCGTCCATGCCCGGCATCATCACGTCCAGGAGCACCAGATCGGGTTTCTGCTTGAGGAGGGTGGCCAGGGCATCGGCCCCGGACTTGGCGAAGGCCAGGTCATAGTCGTTCTTGAGGATTTGCCGGAGCAGATTCAGGTTCGCCGGCTCGTCGTCGACGATCAGGATCTTTTGCTTGCTATTCATCGTCCGTACTGCCTTTTCGGAGGGTGGTTCTCAAGCGTTGGGCATGGCTGGCGGCCTCGGCGAAGTCGAAGCCGTCCAAAAGTTCCTCCAGCGGCTGGAAGGTATCCGGGTCGAGGGCCTCCCGCAACCCCTGGATCACCTCGTCGTCCAGTTCCGCCTTGTCGAGGGCCAGGATGAGGCAATCGAGCAGGCCGGTGATGCCCTCGACATCCAGGCCTTGGCCACCCCAGGCGCCGCCGTCCGCGGCGGCCGCCTCGGCCGCCGGGGACTGGTCGAGCACCTCCAGGTCCCGCGCCAGCCGCGCCAGGCTGGCGCCCAGTTGTTCCATCAGGCTGGCGCAGGCGTGATCCCCGGCCTTGAGCTTGGTCTCAATGGCGTTGCTCAGCGCCGGCACCTCCCGCACGCCCAGGTTCGCCGTGACCCCCTTGAGGGTGTGCAGGAGCAGCCGGGCGTCATCCTGGGCCCCGGTCGCCAGCAGGCGGGCGAGGCGGGCATGGACATCGGCGTAATCCTTGCCGAGCTTGAGCAGGGCCTTGCGGTAGACCAGGGGGTCGTTCCACAGGGCCAGTCCGGCCTGGAGGTCGATCATCTCCAGACCCAGGCCCGCCAAGTGCTCCCCATGGATCTCCTCGCCGACGGGGGCGTGGGGGAAGGAGGGAAAGTGCCGGGCGATCTTCTGGTAGAGGTCGGCGAAATCGATCGGCTTGCCGACGAAATCATCGGCCCCCGCGTCCAGGCAGAGTTGCCGGTCACTGTCGAGGACGCTGGCAGTGAGCATGATGATGGGCAGATGTGCCCCCGTCGCCTCCTCACCGCTGCGGATGGCGCGGATGGCGTCGAAGCCGTTCATGACGGGCATGTGGGCGTCCATCAACACCAGATCGAAGGCCTGCTCGTCCAGCCGGGCCAGGGCCTCGCGGCCGTTTTCGGCGATGGTGACCAGGTGATGGCGCTGGGCCATGCGCCGCACCACCAGCTCCTGGTTGAGCTGGATGTCCTCCACCAGCAGGATCTTGAGCGGCCGGGTCCAGCGATCGGCCTTGGCCTGCTCCGCGTCCGCGCCCGCGCACTCGGTGATGCCGGTGGCAGTGGGCAGGGGGACGACAAAGTGGAACTGGCTGCCAACCCCCTCCTGGCTTTCGACCCAGATCCGCCCGCCCATTTCCTCGACGATGCCGCGGCAGATGGCGGTGCCCAGGCCGGTGCCGCCGAACTTGCGGGTTGTCGACTGATCGGCCTGGGAGAAGCGCTCGAAGATCTTGCCCAGGTTTTCGGGGGCGATGCCGATGCCGGTGTCGCTGACCAGGAAATGGATGTCGTCCGGGTCGGTGCCGGGCTTGATGGTCAGGGTCACGCTGCCCTGGGGGGTGAACTTGATGGCGTTGCCCAGGAGGTTGAGCAGCACCTGGCGCAGTTTGGTCGGATCACCCAGGACGCAGGGCGGCAACCGGTCGTCCAGTTCCAGGAAGACGTCCAGCCCCTTGCGGGTCGCGTTGACCCCGACCATCTCCCCAACGCTGGTCGCGAGTTCCAGCAGGCTGAAGGGGATGGATTCGAGCTCCATCCGGCCAGACTCGAGCTTGGAGACGTCGAGGATGTCGTTGAGGATGTGCAGCAGCGACTTGGCCGCGGTGGTCACCGAGCGGAGCAGCTTGTACTGCTGCTCCTCGAGGGGCATCTCCAGCACCAGGTCGGTCATGCCGATGATGGCGTTCATCGGGGTGCGGATCTCATGGCTCATGTTGGCCAGGAACACCGATTTGGCCTGGCTGGCCTGTTCCGCCGCCTCCTTGGCCACTTCCAGGCTCGCCCGGCTCTGTTCCAGTTCCTGGGTGCGGAGGCGGACCCGTTCCTCGAGTTCCTCGTTGAGCCGCTCCATGCGCTGGGTGTAGGCCCGCTGGGCGGTGATGTCGCGGGCGAGGAAGACACTTCCCAACCAGTCACCGTTGGGGGCGCGGACCGGGGTGACGCGGTTTTCAAAGACGTGGTCGGGCAGACCGGGGAAGTCGCTGGCCTCGAAGACATACTCCCGGTCCTCATGCACCGCTTGCAGGATCTGGCGCAACTGATCACTGTCCAGCCCCAGGGCGGTCCGCAGCACCTCCAGCGGTCGGCCGAGGGCCTCCCGCTGGCTCAGGCCGAAGATGGCCCCGGCGGCCGGGTTGAAGAGGGCCAGGCGGTGTTCCCGGTCGATGGCGAAGATGCCCAGGTGACGGGAGGAGTCGAGAATGCTGTTGAGGAAGGTGCGCTGCTCCAGCAGGGCCAGCTCGGCGCGCTTGAGGGCGGTGATGTCCTGGCGGACGATCAGGGCGCCCTGAAAATCCCCCGGCAGGCGGGTGGCGACCAGGTCGAACCAGTGGGTTTCCCAGGCGAGTGGTACCTGGACCTCCTGACGGAACTGGCTGCGTTCCCCCGCCAGGACCGCCCGCACCCCGGCGGCGAAGGGCTCACCCCCGAGGGCTGGGTCCCCATCCCCGGCCTGGAGGGCGGGGAAGTCCTGGCCTTGCCAGGCCGCGGCGCTGGTCCGGGGGCGCCCCCGCGCCAGTTCGTAATCCAGCCAGGCCGCGTTGACCATCAGGACCTGGGCGGCGCCATCCAGCACCAGCAGATGCGGCGCCATGGCCGCGGCGATGGCCTGGAGCAGGCCGCGGCTGGCCGCCAGCTCCTGCTCCAGCCTTGTCAGGCGCTGGCTGGCCTGGCGCTGGGCGCTGATGTCGGCGATCAGGCCCTCGCGCCCAATGCAGTCGCCGGCCGCGCGCCGGGCCAAACCGCCATCACGCACCCAGATCTCGCTGCCATCGGCCCGCCGCAGCCGGTACTGGACGCTGAAACGGTCCCCCCGGCGGAGTTGCTGCTCCAGTTCCCGTGTGATCCTTCCCCGGTCCGCGGGAGCTATCAGGGCATCGATAGTCAGGGCCCCGACGCCGCGAAATGCGTCCAGGGCCAGACCCAGCAACCCTTGGGTGTCACCGCTGATCTCCCAGACCGGCGGCTCTTCCCTGGTCAGGACCCGATAGGCGATCAGGGGGCCAAGCTGGGGAGTCAGCAGCTCCAGGGCGGGGCAATCGACCGCGGGGGAAATCCAGTCGCTGGCGGGCACGGAGTTCATCCTGAGGGTCAGGGTACGGCGGGAGGACGATGGCAGCGCCCAGCCAGGGGGTGAGTGCCCTTGTGGCGCTGGCGATGAAATCCTTTCATGTCCATCTGGTTAAATCCAGGTCATAAGTTGTTCCCGCAACTGGCGGGCGGCGAAGAGGCTGTCCTCATCCCAGGCCCGGGAGTAGCCGTGGCGGACCTCCACCCACTTGTCGAAGGAATTACGTGGGGACAGGCGCTGGCCGTCCGGGGTCGCCTCCAGGGGTTTCTCGGGATTACCGGCCCAGGCGATCTCGCGCGCCTCCTCGGGGCGCAGCAGGTAGAGGCTGACCAGGGCGTCGCCCAGGGTTCGGGCGCGCAGACCGATGGCCAGGACCCCATGGGGCCGGTCTTCACGGCTGCCGAGGGCCTGGCTCAGGTCCTCCGGCAACTGGTCGAGGGCGACGACCGGCTCACTCTGCTGCCGCAGCCACCACTGGTGCAGGGTCTCCAGGGCCCCGGGCTCCTGGGGCGCGCCGAACTGGGTCAGGTGCTGGTCGATGAAGAGGGCCCCGCTTGGCGCGCCAAACAACGGGGCCAGGGTGGGGAAGGCGCGGCCGAGCGCCTCCGGCAGGCTGGCGCCCTGGCTGACGCTGGCCTTGATCGGTCCCAGGCAGCCGGTGAGGGCCGCGTGGATACCCCGTTGGGCGGTCTTGCGAAAGCCATGCAAGGCGGTCATGAATTCGCCGGCCAGTTGCTGGCAGCGCAGCCGGACCGGGAGGGGGATGGTCCACGGCTCGGGGTGATGGCAGGCGACCAGTCCCCAGAGCTTGCCCTCCAGCATCAGGGACACGGAGAAGGAGGAACGTACCCGCATGTTGCGCAGGTATTGGGCATGCACCGGCGATACGGAGCGTAGTTCCGACCAGGTGAGGTCAAGCTGGGTGCCAGCGCCCTGACGGCTCACCAGGGGGACGGGGTCGGCGGCGGCGTCCGGGATGTGGCGGTAGGGGGTCTGGGCGTAGAGCCCCCGGGCGATGGCCGGGATGTCGGAGGCGGGGAAGCGCAGACCCAGATAGGTGCCGGTCGCGGAGCGGACGGCCTCCGCCAGGACCTCGCCGGACCAGTCGGGGTGAAACTGGTAAAGCATCACCCGGTCGTAGCCCGTCAGGTCGCTCACCGCCGCCACCAGGCGCTGCTCCAGCCCTTGAAGCTGAGTGGCGTCCGAGGGCGGCTCCTGGGACCGGCGTGGCCGGGCGCCCCAGTCTTTCGCACCAAGGTCGGCCGCGCCCGTTTCTTCCGCCCCTGGGTCGTTTGCGCCCTGGACGTTCGCGCCCGGCTGATGGGAACCCGGGTTGTCCGCACCCAACACATTCGCACCCGGCTTCGGTTCCTCAGCGCCTGGGTGGCTGGGCTCGAATTCCAGCAGCCAACCCGCGCCATTGGGCGAGATCAGGACATCGAGCAAGCCACCGCCCAGGTCCAGGGCGCCGCTCAGGGGCAGGGGCTTGCCGACGATGGTGGGCAGGACCACCAGCTCGGGCAGATTCCGCTCCAGCCAGTCCCGGCCGTCCCGACCCAGCAGGGCCTCCGGGGGCTCGCCGAGCCAGGCCTCGGCATTGGCGCTGACGTAGCGGAAGGTCCCGGAGGCCTTGTCGATGAAGAGCAGCACGCCGTGGGGCTGGATGAGCCCGGAATTGGCCAGCCGCTCCCGCTCACATTCCAGTACCTGAGAAGGATCGAAATCGCTCATGGGTCAAGACTCCGCCCGCGCCGCCGGCGTGGGATGGAAGTGTCGGTAAACCGGCGACCCGATCTGGTGGGTCGTCGGGTGGGTGCGACGGGTTCTTCGTCGCGGCTGTCCGCCTGGCCGGGGCTTGCTGGTATGGAATCGTTCACAACCCCATGCCGCGTGGGCTGGTGTCGTCAGTACAAGCCGCTGATTCTCTTCCACCCTCCCCCTTGCTGGGGGAGGGTAGGGGAGAGGGGGTTCTGAACGGCCACGCTAGCCTCAGACGTTCCGGCAAATGGCATAGATGGCCGTGGTGTAGTTGTGGTACTCATTCTTGCCGCCCAGGCGGGCGAATTCACCGAAGCCATACATGCCGAGCCAGGGCGGGATCTCGCCATTCCGGGCCAGGGGGTACTGCATGCGACCCACCAGTTCCTCCTTCATCACCCGGTTGAAGAGGAAGCGACCCCGGGCCAGGCAGTCGGCGTGGAAGACGGCCACCACCTCCCGCCCGCCGATCCGTGCCACCATCTGGCCCATCATGCGGTCCATGTCACTAAAGATGCGCTCCTCGTCGCGCACCGTCAGCCAGAGGCGGGTGCCCTCGGGACAGGTGGTGGCGTAGTGCATGGCCCCGTCCGGGTCGCGCTTGGTGACCACGCGCAGGATGTGCTCATTGCCGTACTCTTCCGCCAGCTTGGGCCGCAGGTGCTCCGCCAGGGCGCCGATGGGGATGGTGTCGCCGCAGGTGGCGGTCTCCGGCAGGGCCAGGCGACGGGTGTACTCGCTCCAGGCCGGGCGGCCATCGAGCTGGAGGATGCGGTTCTCCTCCGACTTGGTCACCACCATGGGCTCGCCGATGGCGACGAAGCCATGGGTGGCCTGAGTGACGACGTCCAGGGTCGGGTCGGCGAAGCCCACGGCATAGGCGGCGTGCTCATAGACCCGGTCATCGACCATCTGGAAGCTGGCGATACCCTTCATGTTGTCGGCGGAGGTGGCGCCGAAGATGGTCACCTCGGGCCCGAACACCGACTCGATGCCGGCGATGCAGCGGTCGTCGGCAATGTCGATCCCGGGGGCGAGGAAATATACCATGTTGACGCCGGGGTTGGCGGCCTTGAGCTGGGCGGCCAGTTCGACGGACTTCTGGTAGGAATTGTGGCCGTAGATGCCATCGACGCCGGCGACGGCGATCTCCGCTGCGCCGCGCACCGCCATGATGGCCAGGTCCTTCATGGACTCGCTCACCCCCTCCTTGCCGACGACGCCACAGCAGGAGGAGCCAACGATGCGGGCGCTGGGGGCCAGGGCCCTGGCCTCGGCGATCAGTGCCCCGTGGTCGTGCCCCATGGAGGCGTGGATGACCACCAGGTCGCAGTCGGTGGTGCCCTCGCCCAGGGCGGCCTCCAGGCATTCGGCCATGGCGCGGCGGGAGTTCACCATGCGGGTGCTGGCGGAGAAGAATTCAAGCATCGGTCTGGTCCTCGTCTACTGGTGGCGTCGCTCTCTGCGCGGGAACTGCCTGGTCGCCAGCGCCCGTGGGGGCGATCATTAGGGAAAAAATGAAAATACCAAGGTTTCGAGTGAATACATAGCCATTTCAATTTTCAGCCGGGTGGGCGGGGCTGGGGGATATCCCGTCCGGCATCAGGAAGCGCCGCAGGACCCCGAGAAGCTGAGTGAGGTCGATGGGCTTGCTCAGGTGGGCGTTCATGCCCGCCGCCAGGGCCCGGTCGACATCCTCCGGGAAGGCGTTGGCGGTAAGGGCAACGATGGGCACCGCCGGGTCCAGGGCGCGAATGGCCCGGCTGGCGGCGTAGCCATCCATCACCGGCATCTGCACGTCCATCAGGATCAGGTCGCAGGGGGATTGCCGGAACCGGTCCACTCCCTCCTGACCATCATTGGCGGTGAGGATGACCAGGCCGGTACCCTCCAGCAGGCCCATCACGATCTCGCGGTTGAGGGGATGGTCCTCGACCAGCAGGACCCGCCGTCCGGCCAGCCCGGCCGATCCGGTAGGAGCGGCCGAGGGAGTCATGCTGGATGGAGCGGCCAGAGTGACTGAAGTGGCGTGAGTAGCCGGACCGACTGAGGTAGTCGCAGTGGCCTGAGTAGTCGGCGCGGAGGGAATCGCTGGGCTGGCTGGCGGTGATACACCGTTGGCCAGCGTCGGAGGAGGGAAGGGTGGGTATCCGGTGGATGGCATCGTCACCGTCACCTCGCTGGGACTCCGCAACGCATCGCTTTCCTCAACAGGCAGGTTCTCAGTCGAGCCAGCCTCGATCGCGGCCAGGTCAGCCCGCGGGCAGGCGGGGGCGGGGATCTCGAAACTAAAGCAGCTCCCCCGGCCGGGTTCACTGTCGACCTCAATCCGACCGCCCATCAACTCCACCAGTTGCCGGCTGATGGCCAGGCCCAGGCCGGTGCCACCGAAGCGTCGGGTGGTGCTGGTGTCTGCCTGGGTGAAGGCCTGGAACAGACCGCTTTGCTCCTCGGGCGTCAGGCCGGGGCCGGTGTCGTGAACCTCGAACCGCAGCCAGTCCGGGCCCGGCCGCCGCGCCACCAGGCGGACGGAACCAGCCGCGGTGAATTTGATGGCGTTGCTCAGCAGATTGGTGAGGACCTGACTGATGCGCAGGCTGTCGCCCAGAAAACAGGCCTCCAGGTCGGGGGCCAGGTCCAGGGCAAGGGCAAGACCCTTGTCGGCCGCCGTGATCGCGACCAGGTGCAAAACCTTGTCGATCAGGGGGCCAAGTTCGCACGGGGTCCGCTCGATGGCCAGTTTCCCCGCCTCGATCTTGGAAAGGTCGAGGATTTCATTGAGGATGCCGAGCAGGGAGCGGGCCGAGGTCTCGATCTTGCGCACCTGGTCCCGCTGCCGGGGGTCGAGCGGGCCGCGCAGGGCTAGTTGCGCCATGCCAATGATCCCGCTCATGGGGGTGCGGATCTCGTGGCTCATGTTGGCCAGGAAGGCGCTTTTGGCCTGATTGGCGACCTCGGCCTGGGTGCGGGCCCGGTTCAGTTCCGCCGTGCGCGCCTCCACCTTCCGCTCCAGGTTGGCATTGAGATCCCGCAGGACGGCCTCGGCATCCTTGAGGGCGGCATTCTGGCGTTGGATGAAATGGGCGTGGCCGGTCATGCCGAGCATCAGGATCTGCAGCAGGGCGACGAAGAACAGGCCCAGCACGCCGACGCCCCAGGCGATCCAGGATTGGTGCCCCTGGAGATGGCTTGGGGTGGCGAAGACCGACAGAATCCAGGCGTGATTGCCAACCCGCAGCTCCCACTGCCAGCTCGCGTCCTCGGTCAGGGTGGCCGGGGTACAGTCCCGGTCACCCGCGCAGTCCAGTCTGGCCCCAGCGGCGTCGGTCAGTTGCAGGCCCAGGCCGGCGGGCAGGGTGTCCCGGGTGGCGATGGCGATCATGCGGGGGATCTTCACCACGGCCGCCACGAAACCCTGGGGTGTGGAAGTGCCACGCGCGTTTAGGTCGGCACCCCCGGCGCCCCCATCATGGATAACGCCGCTCCCCTCTCCATCACTCCCATCATCGCTTTCACCCTTATTCCCTCCATCGCCCCCATCCGGCCAATCACCCCCATCCGCCCGAGCACCCCAATCCCCCCGCTTTCCCCAAGCCACCGGCATGACCTCGATCATCGCCGGGCCTTGGTCGGGGGCCTGCACCAGGCGGACCGGCGCGGCGACCGCCAGGTCGCGATGGGCCAGGGCCCAGTCGAAGGCGGCGCGGCGCACCGGCTCGGTGAGGTTGTCGAACCCCAGGACCTCCCGGTTGGGCTCCGCGGGGGCAAGGGTACGGACGGGGATATAGCGGGGTCGCGGGCCCGCCGGCACCAGGGTCCCCTGGCCGTCGAGTTCACTGATCCGGAAGGCATCCGTCGCGGATTGTCGCGCCATGGCCGCCTCGTAAGCCGCCCGTTCCTCGGCGGTCACCAGGTCGCAGAAGCCGATGGCGAAGAGATCCGGGTTGTCGCGCAGGGTCTGGCGGGTGAAATAATCGAACTGGCGGGGGGTGAAATGGGGCGTGACCGCGATGAACTGCCGCAGGGAGGACAGCAGCTCCCGATGGGTCGTCAGCCGGCTGCGGATGTCCTTGGCGATGGACTCCCCGGCATGGTGAATCCGCTGAAGCATCTCCTGGCGCTCCCATTGGCTGGCGCTATAGAAGGCCAGTATCGCCAGGCCCAGGGTGGCGACCAGGGGGATCAGGGTCCGGCGTCGACGCTCGCGCCACAGGGGGGAGGAGAGGTTGAGCAGCCCCAGGGTCAGGGGGGCGAAGACCAGGATGCCGATGGTGTCGCCGACGTACCAGGTCCAGCCGGTGTAGAGCGCCGCCGCGCCGGTGATCTGGCCGCTGGCCCAGAGGGCGCTGGTACCGAAGCTGGCGGAGACCACCGCGGGCAGCACGCCCCCCAGGAGCAGAAAGCGGACGACCTGGGTCTCGCGCTCCAGCTCCCGCCAGGTCGCGCCCGTCAGGCGGCGCACTAGCCAGCCTCCCAGCCAGGCCTGGAGGCTGGCGCCGGTGGCGATCACCGCCGTCACCGCCAGCAGGGTCCAGTCCAGCCCCTCCCCCAGCCAGTGGTCGCCGAGCCAGTTGAGGGACAGGTTCAGGGCCACCGCCCCCAGCCAGACCCCGGGGAGTGCGCGGTTACCGAACCAGAGCAGGGCGGCCAGGGCCAGGCCAGCGGGCGGAAAGACCGGACTGGGCGAGCCCAGCAGCAGTCCCGCCACCCCCAGAATCAGGTAATAGAGAGCGATGCCCAGGGTGATGGCCAGCAGGGGGGGCTGCCGGCCGTCGTCCGGTGGGGTGGCGGTATCATCCATGAGCGCGGGAGCTTAACGACCGCAAGGTGCCGTTGCATTCCCCCTCATCGGCCCCCTCAGAGGGAGACGCCGCGAGGCGTTGCGGGGTCGATCAAGGGGTCACGCCTTTAAGGGGCCACGCATTCAAACAGATAATTGGCGGAAATATTGGTTTTACTGTCTTCCCGCATCAAGGATGCCTTCTTGCCATGGGCGGCGCATTCCCTGTCGGCGATGACCTGGGCCTCGTCGGCGCGACGCAGGTCGGCGCTGATCACCACGGTACGGCTGTCCGACAGAAGCACCTCCGAGGTGCAGCCAGCCGACAGGAGGGGTAAGAGCGCGATCAGGAATCTCATGGGTGGCTGCCTTGGATGCTGGAGAGCAAGTGGATGAATGTCGGGATAACAGCGTTGGGTGTCCCCACCCCTGGTGGCCGGGACCGGCCCTGGAAGCTGTCCGTTCCCCGGAGGGGTTGAATTATGATAACGCTTGACTACCGGAAACGGGGTGCCTGGTCGCCAGTGCAGGCCACGTCATCGCGATCGGTGGTGCCGCAGACCGGCCAGGCGTTGCTGGAGCAGCGCCGGGGGGATGGTGATTTTCAAGCCGTCAACGCAGCGGGCGAGGCGTCGTGGATCGTCCGTGAGTCGCGTCAACGCCGCATCGAGCGCCCGCGGCACGGCATCCCCATAGGCGTCTTCCGCTTTTTGCAGGGCAACCTTCCAGGTCTTTCGCGCGGGCTGCAGCATGGCAAGGTCGATGATGTCGCGACTCATTACCCCGTCATCCGCCCAGCGGTCAACATTGGCGAGTAACTTGCTCGCGACAAGATCGACCTCCGTGAGCGTGGCGACCCCCCCAATTTGGTCTTGCGCTTCAGGCGTATCAAACGAGATACGCGCCTCGAGAACGATCTCGAATTTGATCGGACACAACTTCAAGGGCAAACGGGTGCGAATTCCGTACTGGTCGGCGCGTATATCTGGCAGCGCCAACAAGGGCCCTCGTCCGAGTCCAAAAAAGCGCGCCAATGTCTCGCTGTTTTGCAACGATTTGCGCAATTCGCGGTAGCAGACCAGGTCGGACACCAAGAAATCCATATCGACGGATTCCCGGTACTCCCCCCGCTGCATCACGATGGCGGTTCCGCCACCAAAATAACACCGCTGTTCACGCAACAACCCGGCGTCCAGCGCGAGCAAGACTTCATGAATTCGTTGGTGATGCGGTCGCTCGAACATGTCTTAACCAAAAACCAGGCGCAGGTTTGAAATCAAGACCTGCTCCGTTGGGGTGAGAGCCGCTTCATCGAGGTGGCGCGCATTTCGCTCATAGACGTCGAATGCTTCCCGCGGCGACAGAACAACGCTCCCACCCATCTGCCAGGCAAGAGCCGCAAGCTGTGGATAGTCAGCGAGCGGGATGGCGAGCGGAATTGCGTCAGTGGCCGAGCGTTCGGCTTCCCCCGCCTCCAACCCCACACCAAATCGCAGCCCGAGCACCGCAAGGGCGTTGAACCAGGCCCCAATCGTAACTGTTGTCTCACCACGCTCCATGCGATACCAGGTATCCCGTGACATACCCGATGCCGCCGCCGCGTTCTGGACGGTGACGCCCAAGGCTTTGCGACGCTGGCGCAGTTGATGCGCCAACTCCTTCGCTCGGCGCTCCAAGGCTTCATTGGTCAATCGCTGGATGCTGGTCGGCATGGGTGCCTGGATATGTTGCTTGTTTCGGGCATTTTAATCGAATTGCCTGAAATAGGCAACTTTATGGCCAAGAGGATGTCTCCACCTGATTCTCCAACCGCTTGAAGGGAAACCGTGCCTGCTGAAAGTGTTTCCAGAATTGCGACAGGCGGTACTTACAGGTAGTATTCATCCAGGGTAGGGAAATGATCGTAGATAACCGATTAATTTAAATAGCCTTTAACTGGCGATACCCGCTCTTCTCCCTTTTTTACTCCCCCACGGGAGGAAAATTCCCTGTACCGCGCAATGTTGCGCTTGGCTAAAGGGGTATCTGCAACCTTCGGGCAAGGGGCATCCTCATGGAGCGTCGTACATTTCTCCAGCATACGGGTCTGGCGGGCATACTGGCCAGCGGCGTCGCGCCGGCGCTGGTCCGCGCCGAGCCGCCGCTCCGCTGGCGCCTGGCCTCCAGCTTCCCCAAGTCCCACCGCGTCCTGTTCGGGGCTAGCGAGTCCTTCGCCCAGTACATCGCCGACGCCACGGGCGGGAACTTCACCATCTCGCTCCATGCCCCCGGTGAGCTGGTCCCCGCCTTCGGCGTGGTCGATGCCATCCAGCAGGGCACGGTCGAATGCGCCCATACCGCCTCCTATTATTTCTTTGGTAAGGACGAGACCTTCGCTCTCGACTGCGCCGTGCCCTTTGGCATGACCGCCCGGCAGATGAATGCCTGGATGTTTGATGGCAACGGCCTGGCCCTGCTGCGGGACTTTTTCGCCGGCTACCAGATCGTCAATTTCCCCTGCGGCAACACCACAGCCCAGATGGGTGGCTGGTACCGCAAGGAGATCCGCTCCGTCGAGGACCTCCAGGGCCTCAAGTTCCGGGTCGGCGGATTCGGCGGCCGCGTCCTCGCCAAGCTGGGCGTGGTGCCGCAGAACCTCCCGGGCGGGGAGGTCTACCAGGCCCTGGAGAAGGGGACCATCGATGCCACCGAGTTTGTCGGGCCCTATGACGACCTGCAACTGGGGGTGCACCGCGTCGCCCCCTACTATTACTACCCGGCCTGGTGGGAGGGTGGGGCGCAGATCTCCATCTACATCAACGCCGACCAGTGGCGGAGCCTGTCCCCGACCTACCAGGCCATCGTCACCCAGGCCGCTGCCGCCGCCCACATCCAGTGTCAGGCGCGCTATGACGCCCGCAACCCCCAGGCCCTGAAACAACTGGTCGCGGAGGGGGCCAAACTGTCGCGCTTTCCCAAGGAGGTCATGGACGCCGCCTTCCGCGCCTCCCGGGAGGTCTACGCGGAACTGGAAGCCAGCAACCCCAACTGGCGCAAGATCTACCCTGACTTCAGCCGCTTTCTGGCCGAACAGGTCCAGTGGGAGGCCGTGGCGGAGGCCAACTATTTTCAATATCTGGCGGCAAGAGCACCGGCTGTATAGCGCTATCCAAGGCCGAGTTGCTGTATCAGCAAATTTATTGCCATTCAGAGTGCCATTCTGAGTCTGCCCGTGACTGCGAGACCCCCGCCATCCGCCATGCCTCGCCAACCGCTTCCCTCCCACTACCTGGTCCTGCTCCTCTTGGCGGCCCTGCTTGCCCTCGGGGGGTGCAGCGCCACCCGTCTCGCCTATGACCAATTGGATTTTTTCATCCAGCTCTACGCGGCGGACTACATCGACCTGGAGGCGGAACAGGAGGCCGTCTGGCAACCGGTCGTGGCGGCCGAGCATGAGCGCCACCGGGCCGAGGAGTTGCCTTATCTGGCGGCCTATCTGGAGGAGATGCTGGTGGCCAGCCGACGGGGCTTTGATCAGGAGAACATGACCTGCCTCCTCGGCTCCCTCGACGCCCTTTATCGCCGCCAGGCCGGTTATGCGGTGAACCTCGCCGCCCCCTTGCTGGCGGCGCTCTCCCCGGCCCAGGTCCAGACCCTGGGTACGCGCTTTCGCGAACGGACGGCGGAGGATCTGGAGGAGGTGTCCGCGGCGGCCACCCCAGCGGGGCGGGACAAACGCGCCCGTCGCTATCTGGAGACGATCGAGGATTGGACCGGCCCTCTTGATACCAGCCAGCAGGCACTGGTGACGGAGATCGTCGACCGGATGCCGGAGTCCCGCCCGGTCTTTATCGCCTACCGCGACCAGAAGCGGGCCGAACTGGTCGCTCTCCTTCAGGCCCGCGCCGGCGAGGCGCGGCTCCGCGCCTTCCTCACGGACTGGCTGGTGGAGTTCAAGGACCTGCCGCCGGAGCTGACGCAGGCACGGCGGGAGATGCGCGCCCGGGTCACCGAGCTTTTCATCCAGTTGGGGGGGCGCCTCGATACCAGCCAACGCCACCACCTGCACGACCGCCTACAGGACTTGCGGGACGACCTGATGAAACTGCAACGGCAGCCGCGGATGGCGTCCCTGTCCTGTTAGCGGGCGTCCATCTGCCTGTGCTCCCCGGCCCTGTTGCAGGCCTTGGCACCGCCTGGCTAGACCATTTCGCGCAACACTTCGGGATGGCGCTCCGCCACCCTGAACAAGGTTTGCGCCGCACCACTCGGATGGCGCCGGCCTTGCTCCCATTCCTGCAAGGTGCGCACGGAAACGCCGAGCAGCTTGGCGAACTGAGATTGGGACAGACCGGTTTTCTGGCGCGCGACCGTGGCCGACGAATACACCAGTTTTCCTTCTCCGGCCTTCATCTGCCGGATGGACGCCAGGAGTTTTTCACCAAGCTCTTCGCCGGTGATGACATCGTCATTGTTCATCAACGAGTTCCTCGCGAATGGCCTTGAGAAGGTGCGCCGGGATGTTGCCGCGTTCCGCCTTGGCATAAATTACCAGCAAGTAGATCAGTCCATTCTCAAGTTTGTTGTAGTAAATCAATCGCGTACCGCTGCGCTTACCCATGCCGGGACGTGCCCAGCGGATCTTGCGGCATCCGCCACTACCCGGGATGACATCACCAACCAACGGGTTGGCTGCCAACCAGGCGCAGAATTCCCCGCGCTCTTCCTCGGACCAGATCGAGCGAGCATCAGCCGTGAACAGCGGTGTTTCGATGATCGAGTGCATAGCTTAATCCTACGTCTATGACGTATAAGAGACAAGGACGTATCCTTTTGCTTATATCCCTGCACAGGCGTGGTTGATCTGGTTATCTGTTTGACTGAGCAGTATGTGCCTCAGAAAACGCCTTCCTACTGTGTGTAACCACTGATTGAGCCTTTTGCCGTTTCACAACCGCAGGCTCACCCGCACCAGGCCGGGCTCGTCGACGATGGGGCCCTGGGTAAAGCCCAGGATCTTGCATAGCTTGAGCATGGGCCGGTTCTCCCTGAGCACCTCGCCGTGGACCTCCTCCAGGCCACGACGCTGGGCATAGTCGAGCAGACGGCGCAGCAAGAGGATGCCCAGGCCCATGCCGGTCATCTCCCGATTGATGACGATGGCGAATTCGGCGCGAGTGAGACCGGGTTCGGCATTGAGGCTGGCGACCCCATGGATGGGTCGGGTGCCGGCTGGTCCGGGTTCGGTGAGGACCAGGGCCATCTCACGGTCATAGTCAAGCTGGCAGAAGCGCGCGGCGGTGATGTGATCCAGCGTCCGACGGGGGACGAAGAAGCGCATCCGACTCTCCTCCGGGTCCAGCCGACCAAAATGGGCCTGGAGGGCGGGCTCGTCCTCGGACTGAATGGGGCGTAGCCAGAGTTGGCGACCGTCGGGAAGTGGTACCTCTTCCTCCAGTTCCCGGGGGTAAGGACGAATGGCCAGGCGCTCGTCCCCTGCGGGGATACTCCGGTCATCCCCCAGCCCGTTCGCTGAGTAGAGGTCCCTTGACCCGTCGGACCCTGGACGGGGAAAGATCGGGGAACAGGGTCGGAGCTCAGTCTGGGGACTGGGCCTGCTATTGGGCTCGGGACTGAAATTGGGATAGAGATCGGTACTGAGCTCGGGACGGGGCTTGAGACTGGACCCGGGACCAGGACCGGGTCGCAAACGGATGCGGGCATCCAGGGCCAGGATGCCGTCGGCATCCGCCAGCAGGGGATTGACGTCGAGCTCGACGATCTCGGGGACCTCCACCACCAGGGACGAGAGCCGCACCAAGGCCAGGGCGATCGCCTCCAGATCGGCGCACGGCAAGCCGGCCCCACCGCGCAGGCGGGCATGGACCCGGGTCTCCTCCAGCATCGCCATGGCCAGGCGCAGATTGAGCGGGGGGAGACCCAGGGCCCGGTCCCGCAACACCTCCGCGCCACTGCCACCCTGACCGATCAGCAGCACGGGGCCAAATTGCGGGTCTTCGCTGAGGCCGAGGATCAACTCGCACGCCGCCGGCCGGCGCGCCATGGCCTGGACCGAAAAGCCGTCAAGGCGCGCCGCGGGGTGGGACTGGCGGACCCGGTCGAGCATGGCCAGGGCGGCAGCCTCTACCGCCTCAGCACCCGTCAGTTCCAGGGCCACGCAGCCCGCGCGGCGTTTATGCGGGATATCGGGGGAGAGCAGCTTGAGGGCCACTGGGGTGCCGATCGCCGTGGCCAGGCGCCCCGCCTCCGCGGGTGAGGTGGCAACCCGGGTGGGGATCACCGGGATACCGCAGGCGCTGAGCACTGCCTTGGCCTCCGGCTCGGTCAGCCATTCCCGGCCCGCCTCACGGGCATAGCTCAAAAGGGGCCGGATGGCCGCCAGATCCGGTCGGCAATCCGCCGGGAGGGCAGGGGGCGTCTCCATGAGTTCGGCCTGGGCGCGGTGGAAGGCGACCAGGTGCATGAAGGCGCGGACGGCCCGTTCCGGGGTGTCATAACTGGGCATTTGGCTGGCGGCGAGGAGCCGGCGGGCCTTACTCACACTGACGCCGCCCATCCAGCTCGCCAGCAGGGTGGGTGTTCCCCCGCTACCCCAGGGACCGGGCTTAGCGCTCGTCGCCACGGCGGCAACCAAGGCCCGGGCGCAGGCGGTCGCCCGGATGCCGGCGCTGGGGCTGTGCAGGGCCAGGACCGCATCCACTCCCGGAGCGGTGCGCAGCACGTTCAAGGCGCGGGCATAGCGCTGGCCATCCGCGTCGCCCAACAGGTCGATGGGATTGGCCCGGGACCAACCGGCGGGCAGGACCTCATCCAGCGCCGCCCGGGTAGCATCACTCAGTTCCGCCAGCCGGCCGCCATTGTCCAGCAGGGCATCGGTCGCCAGCACGCCCGCGCCGCCACTGTTGGTGAGGATGACCAAGCGGTCCCCCCGGGGCGGGCGGGTCAGGGCCAGGGTGGTCACGGCATCGAACAGTTCCTGTAGGCTGTGCACGCGCAGCAGACCGGCGCGACGAAAGGCGGCGTCCTGGACGGCATCGCTCCCGGCCAGGGCGCCGGTGTGAGAGAGGACCGCCTGCGCCCCGGCCGGGGTGTGGCCGGCCTTGACCAGGATGACGGGCTTGAGCCGGGCGGCGGCGCGGGCGGCGGAGAGGAATTTACGCGCCGGCCCCAGGCTTTCGATGAACAGCAGGATGGCGCTGACCCCGCCATCGAGGGCCAGGTGGTCGAGCAGATCACCAAAATCCAGGTCCACCATGTCGCCGAGGGAAACCAGATGGGAGAAGCCGATCCCCCGCGCCAAGGCCCAGTCGAGCACCGTGGCAACCAGGGTGCCCGACTGGGCCACGAAGGCCAGACGCCCCGGGCGGGGCAGGCAATGGCCGAGGCTGACGTTGAGGCCCTGACCGGGCACCATGACCCCGAGGCAGTTGGGACCCAGCAGGCGAAGGCCATGGCGCCGGGCGACGGCCAGGATCTCCGCGCGGCGGTCCAGACCGGCGAGGTCGCCGCCTTCGCCAAATCCCGGGTTGGTAAGGATGGCGGCGCGGGCGCCCAGGGTGCCGAGCTGGTCCAGGTACGCTGGCGCCAGGGCCGGTGGCGTGGCGAGGATGGCCAGATCCGGTCGCACCGGCAAGGCCGCCAGTTCGCTGACGCAGGGCAGGCCATAGAAGCTGGGGGCCTGGGTGCCCGGCAGGCTCAGCCGGCCCGACTGGCTCAGCCGTCGGGGACGGACGGCCCAGAGGGGGCCGCGAAAGCCAGAAGTGGCCAGATTGCGTCCGAGGAGACGGGATCGGTCCCGCGCCAGGGGTTTCCCCAAGGGGTCCTGGCCACCGCTGGCGCTAACCAGGACGATGGATTCAGGGTGGAAAAGGCAATCGAGGGGAGAAGGGGACATGGGGGCTCCCTAGCGGAATGGCAGTACAGGGCCTATCCTGCCCAGGCAGACGCAAGAAATGCAATGACCCACCCCCAGACCTGACCCAACCGCGGCCATCAGTCATGGATCACCTGAATCCCGACCATAAGCGCGCTTCCTCACCCCCGGCCCCGGCCCCGGCCCCGGCCCCGAGCCAAAACCATGGGCCAGGGCTCACCAATCCCGCCGCTTTCGACGAGCTAACCCAGCTCATATTGGCGACCTTGACCACCATCGCCCCCGAGGCGGACCCCGCCAGTCTGGACCCGGCGCGGGCCTTTCGCGATCAGATCGAGCTGGACTCCGTGGACTTCCTCAATTTCGTCCTGACGCTGGAAAAACGCCTGGAGCGCCCGATCCCCGCGGTCCATTACCCTCGCCTGTCCAGCCTCAAGGGCTGCCTGGATTACCTAAGGCCAGTGTCATCAGTCCCTGTCACCAGCAAGGGGCCTGAGTAGGCGTCACAACTCCCCCTCACGGCATAATGCAGATCTCACCGTTCCCGATCGGTGGGCTGAGTCGGCGTTTCTCTTGCTTCCCCACCCCTCGCGGAGGCGGACTGGCAGGAGGGAGAGTCAGGGTTGCCCTCAGTACCACCAGGGGATCAGCTTAGGTGTCCTGCGGGCATAGTCGGCGTATTCCGGATGCCGCTCCGTCAACCAGGCTTCTTCCCGGCTCGCCTTGTAGTCAAAAAATACGAAGCCGATGACCAGCAACAGCAGGTGACTGAGGCTCAGGCTATAGACCACCCAGCCCAAGGCGGCAAAGAGTTGGCTGCTGTAGAGGGGATGGCGGATCAAGGCATAGATGCCCTGGGTCACGAGGCGGTTGCCATCCCGGGGATAGGGTAAGGGCGTCAGATTAGAACCCAGCTTAAGGACGCCAAGGCCACCGATGGCCAGGGCAATGACGCCGCAGAGGACCAGGATGGCGATGCGTGGGGTCTGGGTCGGCTCCAGCAAGTCGGGCGTGAGCCAGGGGTTCCAGGGGGAGGTGAACAGGAAGGCCACCACCAGCGCGACTTGCAGGGCGACCAGGAACTCTCCCCGCTTACCCTGGCGCGGTGGCGGGGGGCGATCCGCCTGGGCGGCGTTGGCCGGGGAAGAATCAGAGGGCTTGGACTCAGGCATCGCTTTGGGGTAAGGAGGGGGCAGGCGTGGTGGTCCTGGACATCGCTTCGGGTCAGGCTCGCGCGAGGTAGGCCCGGCGCCGGGGTGGTACCTGGTTTGGCTTAGCTCCGGAAATACTGTTGCTCGAATTCCCCGGGAGGCAAGGGTCGACTGAAGAAGTAGCCCTGGAACAGGCGACAACCATTGGCGAGCAGGGCATCGCGCATGGCCTCGTTCTCCACCCCTTCGGCCACCACCTCCAGGTTCAATTGGCGTGAAAGGCCGATGATGGTGGAGACCAGGACGGAATCATTGGGGTTTTCCAGCATGTCCTGGACGAAGGAGCGGTCGATCTTGATCTCGCTGATGGGCAGGCGCTTGATATAGGCGAGAGACGAATAACCGGTGCCAAAGTCGTCAATGGAGAAGCGCACCCCCGACTCCTTGAGGGCCTGCATCTTCTCTACCGTGGCCTCGACGTCACCGACCAGCATGCTCTCCGTGATCTCCAGGATGAGGTGCCGGGGGTCGGCGCCGGTCTCGGCCAGGGCCTGGTGGACCTGTTCGACGAAGCCGTCCTTGCGGAATTGCAGGGCGCTGACGTTGACCGACAGGCGCGGGATGGCCTGGTTGGGGAAGTCGCGCACCCACCGTTCACGGGTCGCGAGGGCCTGATGGAGGACCTGATGGCTCAGGGGTTCGATGAGGCCGCTCTCCTCGGCCAGGGGAATGAAGCGCGTCGGGGGGATCATGCCGAGCTCGGGGTGCCGCCAGCGGACCAGGGCCTCGACCCCGGTCAGCCGGTCCTGGTCGTCGATCTGGGGCTGATACCAGACCTCCAGGCGGTGCTCGGTCAGGGCCTGACGCAGGTGCGCCAGCAAGTGCATGCGCTCCTCGATCTGCCGTTGCATCTCCGGCGAGAAGAAGCTGAAGGCATTGCGACCCGCCTCCTTGGCCTGATACATGGCGGTATCGGCCTGTTTCAGGATGTCGGTGGCGGAATCGGCCTGGAGGGGGAACAGGGTGATGCCGATGCTGGTGGTGGTGTGGACGCGGTTGCCGTCGATATCGAAGGGTTCGGCGATGCGGGCGATGACGTCCTCCGCCACCCGCGTCGCCTCGGCGATGGCCATTGGGAGTTGGTCGCCGAGTTCGGACAAGAGGACCACGAACTCGTCCCCGCCCAGGCGCGCGACCGTGTCCTCGTCATGCTTGCTGGCCAGGATGCGTTGGGCCGCCGCCTGCAGGAGCTTGTCGCCCACCGGGTGGCCCAGGCTGTCATTGATGTGCTTGAAGTTGTCCAGGTCGATGACCAGGATGGCGCCGAAGTGATGGTGGTGGCGGCAACGCTCCAGGGTCTCCGCCAGGCGGTCGAGGAGGGTGATGCGGTTGGGTAGTTGCGTCAGGGCGTCATAGGCCGCCTGGAAGCGGATCAGGGCCTCGGTCTCGTAGCGCTTGGTGACGTTTTCCGCCATCACCAGGTAGCCCAGCATCCGCTCCTGGTCCTGGTCGCGGATGGGGGAGATCCGGGCATCCACGTACTGCTGCTTCTGGCCAATCTGCTTGGTCAGGGAGAGGCGGAACTCGCCCTGTTCCCGCGCCTGTCGCAGGGCGTGCTCGTCCAGCAGCCCCTGGGTCTTGCACTGACTGAAGGAGAGCTGGCCACCCCGGGCCAGCTCCGGGTCGGCGCCACAGATGCGGGCGGCGGCGTCGTTGTAGTAACGAATGTCCAGATTGAGGTCGGTGCCGATGAAGCCCACCGTGGCCGAGGCGCTAAGGATGCTGTCGAGGTAGCTCTTCTGTTCGATGAGTTGGGCCTCGGCGCGCCGCCACTCGGTGATGTCGTGCCAGACGCAGAAAAAGTCCTCGCCGCCGCCGGGATGGGGGATGCGGGTCAGGGACACGTCGATCAGGCGCGGGCTGCCGTCCTTGCGCAGGTGTTCCCACTCGAAGCGCAGGAAGCCTTTGGCCTCAGCCTCGTCGAACAGGGCCTCGGCCTTGGCGAAGGAGGGCTGGCCGTCCGGTTGGTGGGCCGGGGAGAGCTTGGAGGGGTGGGCGCGCAGCAACTCCGTGGCATCGGCGTAGCCCAGCAGCCGGGCGGTGGCATCGTTGGCCATGACGAAGTGCCGGTCGTGAATGACCAGCATGGGGTCCTCGGACAACTCGAAGAGGCGACGGTAACGCTCCTCGCTTTCGCGGATAAGCTGCTCCTGATGTCGCAGATGGTGGGTCTGGTGCTCCAGCAGCCGGTTCTTGCGGCGCAACTGGACCAGAAAGAACAGCAGGATCGCCAGGATCACGATCAGCAGCAGGGTGGTGACCAGGATGGCTTGCAGGTGGCGCTCGACGAAGCTCAACCGGCGATTGATCAGCCGCGCCTGGGCGGCGATCTCCTCCGGCAGGCGGATGCCCAGGGTCCCGAGGCGGGTGTCATCGAACAGGTATTCGTTGGGGCTCTCCAGCACGGGTGGCAACATCCGCAGTGGCCGGCCAGCGAGATGAGCCAAGGCAAGGCGGGCGGCCGTCTGCCCTTGGGCCAGGCCACTGGTCACGTAACCCCCAAGCACGCCGTCAAACTGGTAGGCGTCCTCCATGCTCAGGACGATATCGCGCCCGGCGGCCAGGGCGGGAATGCTTTGCTCCAGATTCAGCACCTGGCCATCCGCGCCCTTGAGCCCGCCCAGGGTGGTCAGGAACAGGGGACCTGGGGTCTCCGCCAGCCGGGCCAGGATCGCCTCCAGGCTGGCGCCGGCGATGAAGGTGGCCTTGATCGCAGGGCGCTTGGCCAGTTCCGCCTCGATCTCGTGGGCGACGGCGCGATAGGTGGTGGAGCCATCGCCGACGATGACGACAGAGGATCCCATTGAACCCGGGAGCGCCTGGAGCAGGTCCAGGTTGGGGCCAATATCCTTGTGCTCGAACACGCCCGTCTGCCGGTTGGGGTCCAGCCGCTCCTGGGCGTGGTAGTCGTTGACGCCGGAAAAGAACAGGGGAATCTCCGGGAAACCCCGGGCCTGGACCTCAAGCCCCAGCTTGAGACCGTCGTCATCGGTGACGTAGAGGAGTTGGGGGTGAAAGCCCTGGTATTTCTGGCCCAGGTAATCCGCGAACCAGGCCAGATAATCCGCCTCCAGTCCCAGGCGTTTGCTGTCCAGGTACTCCGTCTTGATGGTCGGTGGGATCGGCAGGGACTCAGTCAGGGTGCTGACAAAACCTTCATGCTGGCCCTTGGTCCAGGGATACTCCTGGCTATAGGCATGGACGATGAGGACGCGGACCGGTTCCAGCGCCCAGGCGGGGGTGGCGGCCGCCAGGGTCAGCAGCAGGACCAGCGCCATCAGCGGGGCGCCCGGGCGGCCGGGGAGGCGCTCTTTATTCATCAAGTGCTTCCAGCGACAGGCGTTGCTCGGTCACTCCCCGCTCCCTTAAGGCCGTCGCCAGCGGTTCGATGCTCCCGGCGGGACCTGCCAGGTAGAAACGCCGACTGGCGGGGTCGGGGTGGTCGGTCAGGAGCCGCTCCAGGAGGTCGGAGGGGTCGCGCTCGGGGACGAGGGTGAGGGTGAAGTTGTCCAGGGCATCCTGGAGGGCCCGACACCAGCGGCCCGGCTCCTGCGCCAGGAGAGCCCCGTCGTCCAGGGCCTGCCAGTACAGGTGGAAGGCCTCGATGGCGTCGAGGGACAGGCCATGCTCGATGAGGCTGCGCATGGGGGCGATACCCGCGCCGAAGGCGATGAAGACCGCCGGCGCCGACGTCGTCTCATCCAGGACGAAGCGACCCAATGGGCCGTCAAGGAGGATGAGCTGGCCGGGCCGGACCTGGTCGCCGAAGAGCGCCGCGGCGAAGGCATTACCCGGCCGGCGGCGCACCAGAAAGCGCAGGTTGCGGGCATCGCAGGGACAACTGGCGATGGGCAGTTCGGCGGCGGCGCCGTCTTCCAGCCGCAGCAGGGCGCGCTGACCGGCCATGAAACGCAGGGTCTGGGTCCGGGGCGTCTGGAGGTGCAGGCTCATGAGATCGGGGCCGAGCAACTCCTTGGCGCGCAAGGTGGCGCGGATCTCCTGCCGCGGCAGGTCGTCGACGCTCAGGGCCTCCGCGGCCTCCAGCACCAGGTCGGTGACGGCGGTGTTGGAGCAGGCCAGCATGTAGCCCATCTCCCGCTCACGCGCGCTGAGGGGGTAGTCGTGGTCGCGGATCTTGCGGACCTCGCCGCTGACCACCCGCGCCTTGCAGGCGCCGCAGTTGCCGCTGGCGCAGCCATAGGCCAGGTGCAGACCCGCGCGCACCGAGGCCTCCAGGATGCTCTCGTTGCCCTCGACGAAAAAGTCCCGCCCGCTGGGAATGACCTTGACGTTGGCCGCCATCAGGCGCAGCAGGCTGTCCTTGGCCAGGACCTGGGCCTGGTCGTCCAGGGTGGTCCGCTCCGTCAGGGTCTGGCGATTCTGGGCCAGCCAGTCTGCCAGTTCCTGGATACCGGCCACCAGGGCCGGCAGAGTCGTGACCTGGCCCAGCTTGGGCAGCCGGACCGCCACCTCATCGAGCAGGCCGTGGGCGGCGTCCAGGGCCGTGATCTTGGCCGCCAGGGCCTCACTCATGCCCTTGAGGCGCGCGACCAGGACCTCCGGACTCGGCAGCACCGTGTCCGCCTCGTGGGAGCGGGGCAGGGCGGCGGCCTTGATGCGCTGTACCCGTTCCAGGGCATCGTCGTTATCGAGACTCACCTGGGGGAAGACCCGCAGCAGATCGCTGACGGCGATCTCACCCTCAAACGTGGTCAATTCGCCACGGCGGATGCGCCGTTGAATTTCGGCGCGGGTCACGCCCGCCAGCCGCGCCGAGCGCGAGAGACTGAGAAGTTGAGTCATGGTCGATCCGCAGGATGTTGACGGCAGCCCCGCCCGGCGGGCCCCAGGTGACTTCCGGATTGTCCTGGCCTTGGGGTCTCTTTATACCCGGTTACCGAAGGCTTCGCCAGAAGGCCGAGAGTCGGCTATTGTTTAATGGTGGGGGCTGAGTCTGGATGCTACCCGGCAAGGGGGCATCGCTCCCGGGTCCCCCTTTCGTCCTTGTCACGTGCTGAGGATCGCCATCCATGCGCAACCTGCTGCTTCCGCCCCTGATCAGTCTGATCCTGATGGGCTGTCAGACGCCGCCCCCCGTTTACTCGACCACCTACAACTTCTACGACTTCCCGGACTGTACCCCCGGCAGCAAGGACTGCCGGCCCACCTCCACCAGCAAGACCAAGACCACCCCCAAGCCCCCGCCGCCACCGAAGGTCGAAAAGGCCAGCGAATTTACCGGCGGCGGTCGCGCCCTTCAGCCTGGCGAGTGGTGACCGGGCCGGTACGTCGGACGGGTGAACGGGGCCCTGATCCGGCCCTCTGCTTCCTGCTCCCTCCCCTCTGGTGGGGGAGGGTTGGGGAGAGGGGGGTCTAGGGGTTACCCGGCGGAAAGGTCTGGCTCAGGACCTGGTCCCGCGGATACCCCGTCCAACTGGCGCAGGAGCAGCGCCAGTTTGAAGAGCAGCGCCCCGTTCAGGAGGAGGATGCCGGCGATGACCGGCAAGGGCACCAGGCCCGGCAGGAGCATGGACAGACCAAAGGCGATGCCCACCAGGTAAAGCAGGGTCTGGGTGACCGCCAGTTTGCGTAGCGGCGAGGGGAGCGGGGGCGGTGGCGTTCCAGGGTCCGCCCCGGGTCCTCGGTGCCCCCCGGGCCAAAGGCTGCCGGCCAGCGGGAGCAGATTCCCGCCAAGGTTCATCAGGCCCAGCAGGATCTGGAGGCTGCCAGTCAGGATACCGGGGACGATGCTGGAGAAGATCCCCAGCCCGGCGAACCCCATCCCGGCCAGTATCAGCCACCCGGAGCGCCGGAATCGCCCCACTGGGGTGTCCCCCAGGGCCAGGATCTGGATCGCCATCAGGACCAGGATGAGCCCGAGTTGGCCATCCGGCGAGAAGGGGAGCAGCCCCAGGCCGACGGGAAACAGCAGGAGACCCAGCAGGCTGAGCAGGATCGCCAGGAGCAGGAGGATGGCCGTGTTCAGTGTAAGGGATGCCTCGCCGCCCAGGGGCCACGGGATCGTGCCAGAGCCGGGACCCGCGGGCTTGGGGCCTCCAGCAAGCGCTGGTCCCCCGAAGGGCTCAGCCCCCCCAGAGGGGCCAACCCCGGGTTCGCTGGCCGCGGCAGACAAGGTGGTGGGAGGGTAGAGCCGGCGAACCTGTCGCAAGGCCCCGGCGAGATAGAAAAAACTCGCCCCGCAGGCGATAAGCAGGGGGGCGGTGAGTTCGGGGGGGAGCACGCCAGGCAAGAGGGTGATCAGACCGGCGACCAGGGTGAGGCCGTAAACGAGACCGGCGGCCAGGGTCAGGTGCCGCAACGGGGCCGGGCCACGCAACCACAGCCGGGCCTTATCCCGAGAGACCAGCAAGCCCAGCAGCAGCGTCAGGCCCCCCGCCGTCAGCAACCAGCCCACCAGCAGGCGCAAGGGCTCGTGCAGCAGGCCAGGAATGAAACAGCCGACCATGCCGGTAATCGCCCCAACCGTGCCCAGGGCGACGAGGAGCCAGGAGCGGCGGAAATCGCCGAAGGGGGTCTTGCCCAGGGTGATGGCCTGGAGGGAGAGCAGGACGAGAAACAGCCCATGGGTGCTGTCCGGGGCATAGGGCAAGGCCCCGCGATAAATCCATGGCAGGAGCACGCCGAACAGGGCCATGAAGAGCCCGAAGATCAGCAGGATGATGATTTCGAGGGACGGATCCGCCTGCTCGGTCCGGAGGGTGGGGGAAAGGGTCTCCGTCTGGCTCATGGTGGCGATGCCTGCGTTTTCAAAATCAACGCGAGATGCCGGCGTCATTAAAACAGCGCGATCAACCGCCAGGACACCACATGGGCGGCGGGGAGATCGGGCCTTTGCCCGGGATCGGGAATGAAGCTATAGGCCAGGACGCTGGTGAGCGTCCAGTAATTGGCCGGGGTCCCGATGGCGAAATTGGTCTCATAGGCCGCCTGCACCATCAGTTCGCTCGCGCCGAGATCGACGGAAGGCGAGGGGACATCGGGGAAAAAGAAGGCCCCGGCGCCTGGCGCGTCATTGAGTTCCGAATAGGCCAATCCCAGGCTCAAGGTATCGTCGTGACGGCCAGGTATCAGGCCAATCCCCGTCAGGCCGGCCCCCAGATAGGTGTTGACGATGGCTGTCGCGGACCCCGTGTGACCGAATTGCAGATAGCCGATGAGCCCGGCGTTGTCGATACCGGGATTCTTGAACCAGAGTCGCTGATTGGCGAAGAGATAATAGCCTTGGGCACCGTCCTCGACGTTTAGGGCGGGGGTATAGAGATCGCCGGTTTGCCACCAGCCACCCAGACCCAGGCGCCCAGGCTTGCCTTGCGCGCCCAGACGCCAGGAATAGCCCATCTCGGCGATATTGAAGGTGTACTCATTGAAGGTGGGCAGCCATTCCTTTCCAGTCTGGACCCCCGTGGCGCCATTGCCGTCAAAGATACCGAACGAGGCATAAAAGTTCGCGGTCGGCGCCAGGTGAACCACGGCCCCATAAGCGGTGTTGTAATAGGCGGGGAGCCTACCGAAGAGGGTAGGATTGAGGCCAATTGGAATCATGATCAGGTCGCTGATAGTGGCATCCCGCATCCAGGGAGTATCGACGATGACCGGATTCAGCACCGTATTGAAGATACCAGAACCGTTCAACTTGCCCACCTGTACTAGCACCTTGTCGTCGAACAGGCGCTGGAGCCACCAGAGTTGCATCATTTCCTGACGGTCGCGGGGTTCGTCGCCATCCATGTTCGTATACATCTGCACCGTCCCCGCCGCCTCATTGTTGTCCCCCCCCGTGGTGGCCAGGAATTCCACGCCCCAGGTCGCGCCAGGGATGTTCAGGGCCTTTTCCAGATCGACCTTGGCATGCAGGCCCAGGGCGAGGCTGCCATAGGCGGTATCCGGCTCGACCCCTCCCGAGACCACCCAGTCGAATTCCGGGAGCAGAAAGCCGCCGAGTTGCAGGGCCGAGTCACGCTCCAGCCCCAGGGCCCGGCCCAGGTAGCCGTTGCCGAGGAAGGAATAGGTGGCCTGGGGGTTCACGATGATCCCGCTGGAGGGCGCTAAAGTTCGCGACGGCTGATCCGTGGCGCTTAACTCCTGGCAGGGGATGACAAGAGCGGTAACCAGGAAAGGTAACCATCTGACTAGGGTAAAGCTCATGGGTAGCGGGTACCGAAAAGCGACAGATTTCGACCGCAACACTTCGCCGGGTCTCAGCATAAGGGTCAGCCTCGCCGGATGGACCAGGCCAGTACCCGGTGGGTTGCGTACTTGCAAGGGTAGAAAATAATCGGCGTGGCCGCCGATTATTTCTGGCTGACGGAGTGGTTGCACGGCCAGCATCCTAGGCCAATCCGATCTGCTCGGCATGAACCTCCCGGAAGGACGCCGGTCGCCTTGTAATGCCTGAACCCCCGACTATGCTTTGGGGACAGGGCTAGCGGCGCCATCCCTTGACTTGCTTAGCGTAGCCGGATTAGCCCCCTTTGGTTCTCGGAAATGTCTGGGTATTACTCCCACTACCAGCCGGTCTCGGGACGTGGGGGGATAACCCTGGTCGCGAATGCGCTTCTAAATCCTCTTTTCATCCTGCCGCTTTGGCGGTCCTCGGGAGTCCTTCGATGAACATCGACGATATCCGTCACGTGCTTGTGGTCGGTACCGGTACCATGGGACAAAAAATCGCGCTGCAATGCGCGCGCTATGGCTATGAGGTGATCGCCTACGATGGCTTTGCCAAGTCCTTGGAGAATGCCCAGGAGCGGATACCGGCGTATGCCGCCGACCTGGTGTCCCAGGGATTGATGACAGCGGCGGAGGTCGAGCCCACCCTGGCCCGAATTACCTATACCCTGAATCCGGAGGATGGCGCCCTGGCCGATCTGATCAGTGAATCGGTACTGGAGGATCCGGAACTGAAAGGCAAGATCTTTGCCCAGTTCAATGCGATCTGTCCGCCCCATACCCTATTCACCACCAATACCTCGACCCTGCTACCCTCGATGTTCGCCGCGGCTACTGGCCGGCCCGACAAATTCGCCGCCTTGCATTTTTATGGGGTCTGGATGAAGAACCTGGCCGATATCATGCCTCATCCCGGCACCTCTCCGGAAACCCTCTCCCTACTGATGGCCTTCGCCAAGCGGATTGGCCAAGTCCCAACTTTACTGAAGAAGGAATATCCCGGCTATATCGGCAATACCATCCTGGGTGCCTTGAACGCTGTCGCCCTGAAACTGGTCTTTGTTGACCGGGTGGCGTCCGTCGAAGACGTGGATCGTGCCTTCATGCTGCTCGAAGGTACCCCCTACGGCCCCTTTGGTTGGCTCGACTCTAATGGGCTGGATACCATCTGGCACGTCATGGAGAGTGGCGCCAAGACCTCCGGCGATCCTGGGGCACAGGAGTTTGCGGATATGTTTAAGCGGGAATACATCGATAAGGGTTGGCTGGGGGTCAAGTCAGGCAGGGGATTCTATAGCTACCCGAACCCCGCCTTTTCACAACCCGATTTTCTCAGCGGTCCTGGTGAATGAGGGAAGGGAGCCAGCCGATGTATTCCAACCTGTTCAGCCCGGTCTCGATCGGACGCCTGGAGATCAAGAACCGCGTGGCGATGACCGCCATGGGCGCCAACCTCGCCGCGGCGGGCGGGGGTGTCAACGACGACGCCATCGCCTTTTACGAGTCCCGGGCCAAGGGGGGGGTAGGCCTCATCATCAGCGGTGTGTGCCGTGTCCTCGATGGCGCGGGGGCCAGCGAACCCAACCAGCTCGCCGCGCGCAGCACCGCCGACCTCCAGGGTCTCGAACGGCTGATGGATACGGTGCACAAGTACGGCACCCGGATGTTCCTTCAGCTCCATCATCCCGGGCGGGAGGGCCAGCTCCTGTTCGGCGAGGAGCCCGTGGCCGCCTCGGCGGTCCCCCATCCCCTCTCCGGCCTGACGCCCCGGGCCTTGACCGTGCCGGAGATCCAGCGCATTCAGGCCGCTTTCGTCACCGGGGCGCGGGTCGCCCAAATGGCGGGTGCCGATGGGGTCGAATTGCACGGCGCCCATGGCTACCTGATCAATTCCTTCCTCTCGCCCTATCTCAACCGCCGCGACGATGACTATGGCGGCAGCCTGGAGAACCGCCTGCGGTTTCTGCTGGAGATCCTCGCCGGTATGCGCGGGGCCTGTGGCGGGAATTTCCCCCTCGGGGTGCGCCTCTCCGCCGAGGAGTTTCTGGGGGACCAAGGGAATGACCTCGCCACCTCCTGCCGGATCGCCGTGGCACTGGAACAGGCCGGCGTCGATTTCCTCGACATCAGTTGCTGCATCCCCGAAACCCCGCCCGAGTCCGCCCTGGCCTGTATCGAGCCCGGTACCTACGAACAGGGGTGGAAGAAATACATGGCCGCGGCGATCAAGCAGCACGTCAGGATTCCGGTCATCGCCGTAGCCAATATCAAGGAGCCCGAGGTCGCGGAGGCGATCCTGCGGGAGGGGTGCTGCGACCTGGTGGGAGTTGCCCGCGGCCATCTGGCCGATGCCGCCTGGTGCAACAAGGCCCGGGGGGGTCGGGCCGAGATGATCCGCAAGTGCATCGGCTGCTTGGTGTGCCTCAACGAGATCTTCCACCATCGGCACGTCAAATGTTCGGTCAACCCGACGACCGGGCGCGAGCGTGAGTTCGCCCGCCCCGAGCGCAATGGCGCGGGCCGCATCATCGCCGTGATCGGCGGTGGCCCGGCGGGGCTTACGGCCGCCCTGGTCCTCAAGGAGCGGGGTTTCCATCCCGTCCTGTTCGACGCCGCCCGGCGCCTGGGCGGTACCCTCAATGTTGCCGACAAGGGGATCGGCAAGGACAAGATCACCCGCTTCATCGACTCCATGGTCGCCCAGGCCCAAGAGACCGGCATCGATCTGCGCCTCGGCGAGGAGGCGACGGTCGCCAAGGTTCAGGCCCTGTCACCCAGCGGGGTCTTCATCGCCTGCGGCGCCCGGCCCTTCACCCCCCCGGTGCCGGGCATCGATGGCGGCAACGTCGTCCTGGCGGAGGAGGTGCTACTCCATCCCGAGGAGGCCAAAGGGGACTGCGTCATCATCGGCTCGGGTATGACCGGGCTGGAAACGGCGGAGGTGGTGCTCAAGTCCGGACACCGGACCACCATCGTCGACCTGCTGCCGGAGATTGGCGCCGGCGCGGACATGATGACCATTCTGGATGCCAAGCAACGCATGGCGCCCTACCAGCCTACCTATCTGCCGGGGCACAAGCTGACGCGGATCACGCCGGAAGGGGCGGAGTTCGAGTGTCTTGCGACCGGGTTGCCGGTCCAGGTGGCCGCGGACACCGTCATCCTGGCCCTGGGCGTCCGGCCCCAGACGGATCTCGTCGCCCGCTTCAAGGCCGCCTTCCCGGACGCCCATGTCCTGGGGGACGCGTCCCGGGGCGGGCGGGTGGTGGATGCCACCCAGGACGCCCATGGCCAGGCCTTTGTTTACGAACCCTGATCCTAAATCCGGCGGTTGACTCGCGCAAAGACGCCAAGAACGCAAAGAAAACAGAATCTTGAGTAAGTGCAGCGACTCACCAGTCAGGCGAACGGCATCGCACTGCTAACTGATTGAAAAATCTCTGCGACTTTGCGGCTTTGCGGCTTTGCGCGACAACTAAATTATTTGGGCTGATCACTGATCTGACCCAGCCTTATCCGCGCCCAGCTTGGAGGAGAGCTGCCATGAATGAGACGAGCGAATACTATCGGGACAAGGTGGCCGTGGTGACCGGAGGTGCCTCCGGCATCGGTCTGGCCCTGGCGGAGACGATGTTGGCCTACGGGGCCACAAAAGTCGTCCTCGCGGATTTTAATGACGAGAATCTGCAGCGGGAGGCTGCGCGGCTGAACACGGCATATCCCGAACGTGTCCTCGGGGTCCACTGCGATGTCACCAAGGAAGAAGACGTCAAGGGAATGATGCAACGGGCCGCGGAGTTCGGCGGCGGGCGCCTCGATCTGTTGTTCAACAATGCCGGCGCTGGCCTCGGCGGGGTTTTCGACGCGCAAACGAACGAGGACTGGGAAAAGGCATTCGCACTGAACTTTTATGGCGCACTGTACGGCATACGCGCGGTGCTGCCGATCATGCGCGCGCAGGGTGGCGGGCACATCATCGACATCATTTCCGGCATCGCCTTGTATCCCATGGCCCAGCAGACGATGTACGCCGCCACCAAGGCCGCGCTGAACGGACTGACGCTCGCCCTACGCTACGAGTTGTGGGACGAGAACATCCGGGTGACATCGGCGACGCCCGGTACGACCGTTACCGCCATCTGGAAAGGAGTGCCGCCCCCTCCCAGTGCCCAGTCGCCGGCCCAGTCCGCGCGGACGATCCTGGCGGGGGTGGCAAAGAACGAACGGCTGGTCCTTGGCGACGATAACGACTTAAACAACGCGAAGCATGCCTTCGATCCCGATGCCGCCAAAGGGATAGATGGGTACCTGCTGAACGTGGCCCGCAAGCGCCGCAGCGGCCAGTGGGTCGTGTAATCGGCTAGAAACAAAGAAAACACGAGGGCAAACACCGTGAAAAACGGAAGCTACTTTATCCCCCGGGAACAGCTCCAGGGGTTCATGAATCGCCCCGCCATGAACAACCAGGAAGGTCTCACCGTCTATTGGCAGACCGATCCCGCCATCGCGCGCCGGGTATTGCCGCCACCGCTGGAACTGGTCACCCCTGACCAGCCCCTGGTCTACGCCTATGCCGTCAATATCCGTGAACCCACCTTCGCCCCCTGGTACATGGAGGCGGGGCTCGGGCTCCTGTGCCGCTATGGTGAGACGACGGGAATCTATTTCCTCAACATCCAACTCAGCGGCCCGGGAGCGCCGATGGGGCTCTGCAGCGGGCGCGAATTCTCGGGGCTGCCCAAGAAATTATGTGAGCGCATCCTGGTCGAGCGGACCGACACGTGGGCCCATGCCCTGATCGAGAGCAAGGGTCGACGGATCTTCGAGATCGAGGCGGAGCTCGGCGCCTACAATGATCCTTTGATGGCTCAATTTTATAAGGATGTGGGGCCGGGATGCCGCCAGCAGGGCTCATGCCTGCTTTTCAAGTATGAAGCCGGCGTGGGGGCCGAGGGACAAACGACTTTTCCCAGGATGTGCCTGGTCAACTATGACAGTGCCAATGACTACCAGTCCTGGGAGCCGGGAAGCATCGAGTCACTGCGGATGGAGCCCTCCCTTGACGATCCCTGGGCCGAGCTTAGCGTCGTGAAGCCCCTGGGCGTCGGTTATGGCATCCTCTCAAACCCGGTGTTTGGCGTCTCCACCCTCGCCGAGTTCACGGGTGAAGAGGCCGACAAGCTGTTCTCCTACCTGTTCTCCGGCCGTTGGGACCGTTCCACCCTCTGCGCGGGCCATCAGCGCTACGGCCAGTTTTAATGCTCACCCTTGGTCCGCAGCAGGCCGGCCAGGCGGTTGCCCTGCTTCTGGGGGCCACCGCGCGGAAAGAGGCGGTGCAGGTAGCGGTTGCTGCCGCGTTCCGGCCCCCAGACCCGGCGGAAGTGGGCGATCATGTCGCGCACCGTGGGCTGGGTGCCGTGGCGGGCGAAGCTGGCGCGCAGGAAGCGGATCACCTCCCAGTGCTCGGCGGTCAGGGCCAGGTCTTCCTCGGCGGCCAGGACCCGGGCGAAGTCCTCGGACCATTGCGCCGGATCGACCAGGTAGCCCTCGCTGTCGGTGAGCAGCCAGTTCGGGCCCACCACCACGTAGCGGGTGGTCATGCCGGGGTAGGCGTTGCTCCCCGCCGGCAGGCCTGCCGCGAGGCCACGGCTGTCCTGGTCGGCCTCGGTGATTGACCAGAGCTCAATGGGGATCTCACCCTCCAGGCGCCCGTCGTAACGCTGCCGCCCGGACACCAGGACCCGGCCGCTGGTGGCGGGCAGGTCGAAGCGCGCCACCCCAGCCCGGTCGGTCAGCACCGGCGCGGTCTCCAGGTCATTTTCATCCAGTTTCAGGACCACCGGGGTCCGTTTGAGGGGCTCGTGGGTGGCCTTCATCGATACTTTGACGGCGATCATCTGTCATCTCCGGTGAGGTAGGCGGTACAGCGGTCCGGTTCGGCACAGCTATCTGGCCCTTTGGCCTGCTAGCTATCGTTGGGAGCTAGGCGTCTTTGGCAGGTACCGTAGGGTACGCCCGCCTGGCTAATTCCCGACTGTTGAAGTAAAGATTAGTCGTCGCTTATAGGGATGACAAACGAAATTAATCCGCATTTGGTATCGAAAATCTCGATAGATGGCCGCCATTACACGAGGCATGAGATCGGCTGACGCTCCCCCCATCCGCGCGGGCTTGGGTTGACCGAAATCCGCCTGTGACGGGTATAAAATCCCTCGCCATGGACATCGAACAGGTCAAGACCTTTCTCCAGGTGGCCGCCCACGGCAGTTTTCTCGAAGCCGCCAACCGGGTGCATGTCACCCAATCCACGGTCAGCGCGCGCATCCAGAGCCTGGAGCAGACGCTGGGGGCACGGCTTTTCATTCGCAATCGGGCCGGGGCGGTCCTGACACCGGCGGGGCGGCGCTTTCTGCGTCACGCCAAGACGCTGGTGCTGACCTATGAGCAGGCGCGGCACGACGTGGGCCTGCCGAGCCGCTTTCGCGCCAGCCTCACCATCGGTGCCCGGATCGCCCTCTGGGATGAGTTCCTGCCACGGTGGGCCGCACGGATGCGCCACCTGGCCCCGGACGTGTCGCTGAATACCGAGATCGGCTTCGAGGACGACCTGATGCGCCGGGTGATCGCCGGCACCATGGACCTGGCGCTGATGTATGGCCCCCAGCAGGGGGCGGGTCTGCGAGTGGACTACCTGTTCGATGAGACCCTGATTCTGGTGACCCCGGACCCGCAGCCTGCAGTTCTGGTGGGGGGAGAGCGGAACCCTCAACTGGACCGAGGCCAGGACCCCTTGATGGGGGTCGATGACGACTATGTGTACGTCGACTGGGGACCGACCTTCTACGCCGAGCACCGCAAGGTCTATCCGGAGTTCGAGCGGCCGGCACGCACCGCCAACATCGGCTGGCTCGGTCTGCAACTGATCCTGGCCGATGGGGGCACCTGCTTCGTGCCCGAGCGGGTCGCGGCGGCTTATCTGCGGGGCGGTTGCCTGCATCGGGTGGCGGGAAGCCCCACCCTGCGGATGCCGGCCTACGTGGTCTACCCCCGGGAGTCGGACAACGAGGTCCTGGCCACGGCCCTGGGGGTGCTGCGGGAACTGGTGTCGGATGAGGAGGTGGCAGGCGGGGTGGCTGGGGCGATTGGGGGCTAAGATGCCTGTGCCTGGTGCGTACGGTCTGATCCCGGGTCTGTGGTTATAGCCATGGCGGCGTTCCGGCTCCAGGGAGCCTGTGTTGGGCGCGATAGGGATTGATACCGCGCCGGGGCTCAGGCAGATGCCGGCGCCTCCAGGTGGCAGGCGTGGAGGAACTGCTTGCGCAGCAGAAGACCCGCCAGCCGCCCCTCGGGGCTAACCACCGGCATGGCCCGGCCGGGGTGGCTGGCGAAGGCCTTCATCAGGTGGCGGAAGCCGGCCGTCACGGGGACGGTCGTCGCCGGGCTGGTCATGAGGTCCGCCACCGGGCGCTGGCAGTCCGCGGGACTAAGGAGATCCGGCTCGGCCATCAGCCGGGCGAGCAGGGCGAGAAAGGTCTCCGCCCCCAGGGCGCGCAGGACGTCCGTCTCCGTGAGGATGCCGATAACCTGGCCCGTCGCGTCCACCACGGGCAGGGCCTTCAGCCCCTGGCGGACGAAGAGGGGTATGGCCTCCTTGAGCCGCATCGTTGCCAGCAGGGGTTGGATGTCCCCGCGCATCAGTCGCCCGGCGGTGATACCCCGAAACAGCCGCTCCCGTCCGTGGCGATAGGCCAGGTGGTACAGCTCCCGAAAATCGCCGGTGGAGATGTCCAGATAGCCGGGTATCTCACCCATGGCCTCCAGGATGTCCGCATCTGAGAGTTCGATCTCGCCGGCCTCCAGAGGAGGCGCGGCCAGCTCAGAGGATGCGATGTGGGGCGTTTGCGTCATGACGGTCAAGTTAATCAGGTATGTCAGTCCGGTCTCTGAGGCTGGAAGCGAGGGATTGCCTCTGGCCGGGATCGCACGCCCCATGCCTTGGAGCGGTGCCATCCGAGCCCGGGCGCCATTGATGACAGTTGGCATTGGTTGCGGCCAATGCCCGCCGTCATGCAGACCTCGATTGCCACCACCCGGCAGAGTCTATTTCTTAACCAACGCCTGGAAGGTATTCTCCACCAACGGCTCGGCGTCGGCCTGCGGGACATGGCACTGGGTGCAGAAATGCCGGTTGCCGACCGGTTTGCTGTGCTTCTTGCCGTTACGGTCGACGTAATGGGACTTGCTCATGGGCACCGATTTGGCCTCCTCATCGTCGTCCTTGGCGGCGGCCCCCTCCATGTGGCATTTCAGGCAGCCATTTTCCTTGAGATTGATCTCGTACTTCTCTGTGGTATGGGGGACCAGGGGCGGTTGCTGCTCGAAGTTGCGCGGGATATTTTCCTTGTCGTTGATGTACTTGAATGGGTCCGGCGCCGGTTCGGTGGCGGTGATGGGCAGGTCGCCGCGCAGTGAATCGATGGTCGTCGCGGCTTGTCCGGGCAGGGTCGCCAGTCCGGTCAGACCGGTGAGCGCCAGGGCCAGAAGGGCTGTGGATGGCTTCATGACGATACCTCCTGAGGGTGGTTGTCGCCGGTCTTGACCGGTCGGGTGTTAAGAGTGAAACGGGTGGTGAAGGCGAAGACCTCGCGCCCGCAGACATCGATGCAGCGGCCGCAGTTGGTGCAGTGGCCGGAGAGGATCACCGGCCCTAGGCCCTTGTCCGCCCCCTTGAGGGCGGGTTTGATCACCTGCTGTTCCGGACAGACGGCGAAGCAGTCCAGGCAGTCGTCGCACCGCTCCCGCTGAAGAGCGCCGACCCGCACCAGGGCAACCTCGCCCAGCAGGCCGTAGAAGGCGCCCACCGGGCAAAGATGACCACACCAGGCGCGCCGGCCGACGAAGAGGTCGAGGAGGAAGATGGCCGCCAGCACGCCCCAGGCCAGCCCCATACCAAAGACCAGGCCCCGGTAGACCATGGACACCGGGTTGACCAGTTCCCAGGCCAGGCCGCCGCTGACGGCCGCCAGCAGCAGGATGGCCCCCAGCAATCCATTACGGGTCTGGTCGGAGAATCGGGCCCCCCCCTTGATGCCGAACCGGCAGCGCAGCCACTCGGCGGCATCGGTGATGGGATTCACCGGGCAGACCCAACTGCAATAGACCCGACCGCCGACCAGCAGGTAAAAGACCAGCACGATGGCCGCGCCCAGCATGGCGGTGGCCGCCGGCATCTGGCCACTGGCCAGCACCTGGAGCAGCAGCAGGGGATCGGTCAGGGGCAGGACCTCCAGGGTCAGACTGGAGGCAAGGGTGCCCTTGACGATCCAGATACCCAGCCAGGGCCCGGCAAGGAACAGGCCCAGAATGACCAACTGGCTGAAGCGGCGCGCCAGCAGCCAGCGGTGGGCGCCCCACCAGCCCTTGCGCCGGATCGCCTCGGCCCCGGGTCGATCGCCGGGTTTCATCGCTTACCTCTCCCGTACATCAGATGAGTCCCCCGCCCAGCGGCGGACTACTTCGGGTATTGGAGCAACTTGCCGCAACTTAGATTCCTCCCCCGCGGTTGAGAGTCTCCAGCGGATTGGCGGGGAAGGGGGAAGCGGCAGCCTCCGGGGGCAGGGGGGCTAGGGCCGAGGGCGATGAGAAGTTCGCCGGTGGCGAGGGGGTGGCGGGTGGCATAGTTGTGGCGGGTGGCAGCAGTGATCCCTGCCGGGCCGGCGTCGCTGACCCTGGCAAGGCTGACTCTGGCAAGTCAGGCCCCGGCTTGCCAGGCGCCGGCTCGCCAAAGATCAGCCCCCGGCCGCCATGCTCGTAACGCATGCCCTCCGGCAGGTTGTATTGGTGCGGCGTGTCCGGGGTGACCAGGGACCCACCCGCGTCAGCCTTCTGTTCCCAGCCCAGCCGGTAATGTTGGCCCAGCATCCCCTTGGCCAAGGCGATGGGCAGGACCTTGATCGCCGCCTCGTCGAGGATGCAGGCCTTCTCGCACTTACCGCAGCCCGTGCAGTCCCGGGAGTGGACCACCGGGATGAAGAGGGCATGCTTACCGCTGCGGGCGTTGTGCTGCTTGTTGAGGCTGATGGCCTTGCCGCGCACCGGACAGATGTTGAAGCAGACCTCACAGCGCAGGCCCTGGAAGGCGATACAGGACTCCTGATCGATGAGCACCGCCAGCCCCATCAGCGAGTCCTCGATCCGGGTCAGCTTCGGGTCCAGGGCCCCGGTGGGGCAGGCCTTGACGCAGGGCAGGTCGTCGCACATCTCGCAGGGGATGTCGCGGGCGACGAAATAGGGCGTGCCCAAGGCGACCTCGTCACCGAACTCGGCTAGCCGCAGGGTGTTATAGGGGCAGTCGCGCACGCATAAGCCGCAGCGGATGCAGGCCCCCTGAAACAGGGCCTCGTCATCCGCCGCCCCGGGGGGACGGATGGCGGTGGCGGGCAGTGCCCGCGCCTGGCGCTGCTGGACGCCCACCAGCCCCGCGACCAGGGCGACCCCGGCGAGGGTGCGAAGGCCGTCCGTCAGCCAGCGCCGCCGCCCAGCATCAAAGCCCTTTTCGCCTTTGTTATTGCCGTTCATGGTCGTAGGTTACCGCCAGATTGGCGCTCACCCCCTCCCCCCAACCCCCTCCCACCAGGGGAGGGGGGGTCTCAAAAGCTCCCTCCCCCCTGGTGGGGGAGGGCTGGGGAGAGGGGGAAACACGCCCGCCACCCCCACACCCCTCGCTATGGCAACCGATCGGCATCTCTTGCCTGACCCTAGGCCAAAGGCATTCAGGCCTTCATCACCTTCACCGCCACCTTCTTGAAATCTGTTTCTTTCGACAGGGGATCGGTGGCGTCGAGGACCAGCTTATTCACCAGGCGGCTGGCGTCGAAGAAGGGGACGTAAACCATGCCCTCGGGCATCTTGTTGCGCCCCTTGGTCTCAACCCGGCAGATGACCTCACCGCGGCGGCTGGCGATCTTGGCCGCGTCGCCGCGCTTAAGGCCGCGCTTCTCCGCGTCCTCAGGGTTCATGAACACCTGGGCGTCCGGCACGGCGCGGTAAAGCTCGGGCACGCGCCGGGTCATGGAGCCGGAATGCCAGTGCTCCAGCACCCGGCCGGTGGACAGCCACAGGTCGTATTCCTGGTCCGGGGCCTCCGCCGGCGGCTCGTAGGGGGCGGTGATGATGTTCGCCTTGCCGTCCGGGTTGCCGTAGAAGGCGACCTTGGCGCCCTTGGGGACGAAGGGGTCATAGCCCTCGCGATAGCGCCACAGGGTCTCCTTGCCATCCACCACCGGCCAGCGCATGCCACGCACCTTGTGGTACTGATCGAAGCTGGCCAGGTCGTGGCCCTTCTTGGGCCCCTCCAGGCCGAAGATGCGGTACTCCTCGAACAGGCCCTTCTGCAGATAAAAGCCGAAGGCCTCCATCTCGTCGTTGGGGTAGACGTTGCCCCGGTCGTCCTTCACCTTCTGCTTGGCAAACTTGTTCACCGCCCCATTGGCGAATAGCACCTCGTAGAGGGTCTTGCCGCTATACTGCGGGTTCTTGTCCAGCAGTTCCTGGGGCCAGACCTCGTCGGTCTTGAAACGCTTGGAGAACTCGACGTACTGCCACAGGTCGGACCGACTCTCGCCCGGGGCCTTGACCTGCTGCCGCCACAACTGGGTGCGACGCTCGGCGTTGCCATAGCCGCCCTCCTTCTCGGTCCACATGGCAACCGGCAGGATCAGGTCCGCGGCCAGGGCGGAGACGGTAGGGTAGGCCTCGGAGACCACCACGAAGGCGGCCAGGTTACGCCAGCCGGGGTACATCTCCTCGTTGATGTTGGGCCCGCACTGCATGTTGTTGGTGGTGCTGGTCCAGTAGCAGTTGAGCTTGCCGTCCTTGAGCATGCGGCTCTGCAGCACGGCGTGATAGCCAATCTTGCCCGGCAGGGTACCCTCGGGGAGCTTCCACACCTTCTCGGCGTAGTCCCGGTGCTCCTTCTTCTCCACCACCATGTCCGCCGGTAGCCGGTGGGCGAAGGTGCCGACCTCGCGGGCGGTGCCGCAGGCCGAGGGCTGGCCGGTGAGGGAGAAAGGCCCGTTGCCCGGCTCGGAGATTTTGCCGGTGAGCAGGTGGACGTTGTACATCAGGCCGTTGACCCAGACCCCGCGCACATGCTGGTTGAAGCCCATGGTCCAGTAGGAAACCACCTTCTTTTTGGGGTCGGCGTAGAGCTTCGCCAGGCGCTCCAGGCTCTCCACCGGCACCCCGGACAGCTCAGCCACATACTCCGCCGTGTAAGGCTCCAAGGACTTCTTGTACTCCTCGAAGCTGATCTTGGTCAGGTTGCCCTTGGCCGGGTTCTTGGCCGCCTTCTCCAGGGGGTGATCCGGGCGCAGGCCGTAGCCGATGTCGGTGGGCGTGGAATTGAAATTGACGTGGGCGTTGACGAAGTCCCAGTTCACCTGGTCGTGGCTGACGATGTAGTTGGCGATGTAGTTGAGGATCGCCAGGTCGGTCTGGGGCTTGAAGATGACGCCGTGGTCCGCCAGCTCGAAGCTGCGGTGCTCGAAGGTGGAGAGGACATGGACCTCGCAGCCCTCCTTGGTCAGGCGGGTGTCGGTGAGGCGCGACCAGAGCACCGGGTGGTTCTCGGCCATGTTCGCCCCCCAGAGGACGAAGGCGTCCGCCTGCTCCAGGTCGTCATAGCAGCCCATGGGCTCGTCGGCCCCGAAGGCGCGCATGAAGCCCACCACGGCGGTGGCCATGCAATGACGGGCGTTGGGGTCGATATTGTTGGAGCGGAAGCCGGCCTTGTAGAGCTTGGCGGCGGCATAGCCCTCGTAGATGGTCCACTGGCCGGAGCCGAACATGCCCACCCGCGAGGTGACCTCCTCGGGCGGCTTGCCCTTGTTCTCCTCCAGACTCTGCTTGATCGCCGCCTTCCACTTCTCCGCCATGAGGTCGAAGGCCTCGTCCCAGGACACCGGCTCGAACTGGCCCTCCTTGTCGTACTTGCCATCCTTCTTGCGCAGCAGGGGCTGGGTCAGGCGGTCCTCGCCGTACATGATCTTCGACAGGAAGTAGCCCTTGATGCAGTTGAGGCCGCGGTTGACCGGGGCGTCCGGATCGCCCTGGGTCGCCACCACCCGCCCGTCCTTGGTGCCCACCAGCACCGAGCAGCCGGTGCCGCAGAAGCGGCAGGGGGCCTTGTCCCAGCGGATATCCTTGTCCTCCTTCTTCGCGGCGGCGGCCGCCACGCCTGGCAGCACCAGCCCGGCCGCGGCGGCGGTGGCGGCGATGGCGTTGCTTTTAATGAATTCCCGACGGGTCTGGTTCATGGCGCGGTCTCCTGCGATGGCGATGCGTTAGCGATGGCCTGGCCGGATCCTGTGGCGGAAGCGGTGCCGGTGTCGTTATCGATCTGGTGGTAGACGAGGGAGGAGGCGGCAACCCCCGGGAGGGTCGCCAGATGATTCATCATGTCGGCGCAGTGGGCGGAGGAGGGCCCTTCGACGGTGACGACCAGGCGGCCGCCTTCACTGGCATGCAGTTCCACCCCAGCGAGCCCCCGCAGCGCCAAGGCTACCCGCGGGGCCCGTTCCGGGTGGGTCATCAGGAGGACGCCACAGACGTGATATTCGTCCATCATGGTTTTTGTAGTGGCGGCATCCTGGGGGTAGCGGATGCCTTGGTGACAAGGTTACTCTTCGCCCACCACCAACAAATTGACCGTGGTCAAATCCGAAAAATCGCCATCGGTATTGCACTAACCATAATTTCCCTGTAACTGCTCAGCCAGGGATCTCAGGGTCTTTGTGTGGTCCTGATTTCAGGTCGAGATCCATTGCTCATTCGGGGGGCGGCAGATGTCTGAGCGAGTGATCCGGTTTATGGTGACACCGGCCTTGGCGTCGGCTTTGCCGCTGACTGTCATGGGGAGGTGCGCCACGCCCCGGTACATGAATAATCGTGCCGTGATTTTTACGCCAACCGGTATGAATGGGCGCGTCAACTTTGTGAAAATGAGAGACAGATCCGTGAATTTCACGCTGGCTTTCGCCCTTGCGCTGGCCTTGGTTCTAACCGGATGCGCCAGCCTCAAGTCCGGCGATCCGGCTGCTATCCCCCAGGCGGGCCGGACGGAAGCCCACGCCATTGCCGACCCAGAGACCACGCCGTTGGGTAAGCGGGTCCGACACCTGGTCAGCCACCAGCCCGCCAGCCAGTCAGGTTTCCTGCTCCTGGACAAGGGCGAGGAGGCCTTGTTGTGGCGGGGGATGCTGGCCGACCAGGCCACACGCACCATCGATACCCAGTACTTTATCTGGTACCAGGACAACGTCGGCAAGATCGCCGCCGAGCGCCTCCTGCGGGCGGCGGAGCGGGGGGTGCGGGTGCGGGTCATCGTCGACGAGATCTCCCTCGACGCCGATCCCCGGTTTCTGGCCTTGCTAAATGATCACCCCCAGGTCGAGATCCGCCTCTACAACCCGGTGGGCGCCCTGGGTCTGGATACCCTGGGCAAGTTGGGACGGATCCTTGGCTCGCTGGGTGATTTCTCGCGCCTTAACCGGCGCATGCACAACAAGACCTTCATCGTCGACGGCAGCCTTGCCATCCTCGGCGGGCGCAACGTGGCCGATGAATACTATGACCTTGACCAGGAGTTCAATTTCCGCGATCTGGATGTCCTGACCCTGGGCCCGGTGGTGCCGCAGATCTCTCGAAGCTTCGACGAATACTGGAACGATCCCTGGGTGGTTCCCCTGGAGGCGGTGGTCCAGGTCCCCATCACCGCCGCGGAGCGGGAGGCCTATTATCGTGGGCTGCACCAGTATGCCGCCCAGCCCGAGAACTTCCCTCCGCGGTTCGACGCCGGTATCGCCGCGACCACTGCTCGCCTCAAGCGGCTGCGGGCCGCGGATCTCGCCTGGGGCCAGGCGCGGCTCATCTATGACCGGCCCGGCAAGAACCCGGAGCTGGACCGGTACGATGCCTTCGGCGAGAGCGGGCGCCAGTTGACCGAACTGGCCCGCGGCGCCCGCCAGGAGGTGCTCAGCGCGACGCCCTATCTGATCATGCTTCCCGGCACCTTTAAGCTGCTGGAGGACCTGCGGGCACGCAACGTCCGGGTCGCCATCGTCACCAACTCCATGGCGGCCAACGATGCCATCTGGGTGCATTCCCGCTATGCCTTTCAGCGCCGCCGCCTGCTGGGCATGGGGATCGAGTTGTTCGAGTACCGCGGTGACGCCGAGGATCAGCCCCTCCTGATCGAGCGCTATCAGCGGATGCCGGAAAAGGTTCCCCTGGTCCTGCATGCCAAGACCCTGGTTGTCGACCGCCGGGTGGTCTATATCGGCTCCTTCAACATGGACCCGCGCTCCACGCACCTGAATACGGAGATCGGTCTGGTGATCGAGAGCCCGGCCCTGGCCCAGGCGGTGGCCGCCCTCATCGAGCGCGACATGGCGCCCCACAATAGTTGGCGCCTGGAACTGACCGCGGAGGGCAAGATGGAATGGGTGACCCGCCGGGAGGGCAGGCTGGTGCGCGTCGAGGCCGAGCCGGACATCGGCATTGGCGAGGCGCTGAAGTTCCTGCTCCTGGCCCTCCTCCCCATCGGGGAATTGATCTGAAGTAACCGTTCAGACCCCCTCTCCCCAACCCTCCCCCACCAGGGGGGAGGGAGTAAGAGGGCCAACCCTCCCCCGCCCGGGACCTCAGGGCAGGTCCTCGGCCCGGACGCTCTCTGTGGCGTAGGCGGCGCCAATGCCCCGCAATAGGGGGATCAGCTTGAGGTTGTCAATACCCGGCGACCTTAGACCAGATCCTCGGCCCGGACGGTCTCCGCGGCGTAGGCGGCGCCAAGGTCGCGCAGCAGGGGGATGAGCTTGAGGTTGTCGATGGCGAAGCCGGTACTGGCGAACTGCTGGGCCCGGGCGTGCTGCTCCGGGGTGAAAAGCAGGTTGTAGCGCAGGTAAGTGAAATTGTTGCCTGAAGCCTTGCCAGAACCTTGGCCTGAAGCATCGCCAGAGGCCTGGCCTGGCACCAGGCCCGGGTTGGCTCCGGCACCCCCGTCCTTGAGATCCCCGATCTCGCAGTCGATTTCGTCACCGACCCGGCACTGGCCGAGGATCCGGCACAGCAGGTCCTGCTGCAGGCTGGAGGAGTCGATGAGGGCCACCGGGACGCGCCGGGCATGAAAGAGCAGGCTCATCTCCCCCGCCGTGGCCGTGCCGGAGGTCACGCGCACCCGCCCGGTGCCGATCGAGACCAGCAGCAGCTTGTCCAGGCCCCGCTCCCATTCCAGGTGGAAGCAAGGCATGGTCGCCATGAGGTAGAGGAGCAGGCTGGGGTTGTTGTAGGGGGTGATGCCGCCGTCCACAAAGACATGCTGGCGGCCACCCAGGACGATGGTCTCCGGGGGGAAAAAGGTCGGGGCGGCGGTGCTGGCCCGCACCAGTTGCCAGAGGGGGATGCGCAGATTGCACTCCGGCGAGGCGGGGTCGTTGAATTTGGCGGCGGGATTGTTGGAGATGGGCCAGGGGGAACCGGTGGAATAGTTGCGCATCACCAGGCACAGCAGGGTGCGCAGTTTGCGGGTGCCCAGCAAAGCCGGCACCTGGCCCGCCGCATCCTCCGCGAACACCTCCTTGAGCATGGCGGTGATGGCCTCCGCGGCATATTTGCTGCGCCAGCGCTTGTACCAGGGCGCGGGTCTAAAGATGTCCATCCCGCGGCGGATGTAGAGGTCTTCGATCTCCGCGACCGGCATGCCCCAGGACAGGCAGGTGGCGATGATGCCGCCGGTGCTGGTCCCGGCGATGTAGTCGAAGTAGTCCGCCAGGACCAGAGCGGGCCGGCCGGTCTTGGCGCGCAGCAGGGCCTCCATCCGCGCCAGCACCTCCAGGGTGAAGATACCGCGGATGCCGCCACCGTCCAGGGCCAGGAGTCGTTTCATGGTGCAAGCCTCTCGTCACATCACCTCATTACTCACCCTAACGGGAATCCTGGCTCAGGATAAACCAGGCGGCGATTTCCTGGGCCAGGTAGTGTTCGACGCGGGCAATGGCCCGCCCTAAGGCCGGCACATGTTGACAGGCCTGGATCTCGCGCCGCGCCGAGGCGAGGAAGGTCGTCAGGGCGCGGGAATGGGCCAATTGGCCATTGAGGTCGAAGACCGAGACCAAGGCCAGGGCGCAACCGGCCAGACCGGGGAGGGCCAGGGGCAGAAAGTGGGTCAGGGTGCGGCTGACCTCCGGGCTGAACCCTTCGATGCCATAAAGCCCCACGAACAGCCCGCGCACCACGGCCAGGACGGAGAAGGTCCAGAAGAGGGTGATCAGGCGGCGGCGCAGCCGGGCCAGCCGGGCGGCCCGGGCCTGGTGGTAGTGGAGTTGATCGTCCAGGCGCTGGCGCAGATAGCGCTCCCGGATCTCATCCAGATGGGGGGGCGTGGCGGGGCGCGTGCCCAGATGCATCATCCGCAACGAGGTCTTGAGGCGGCCAAAGGTCTCCCCCAGGCCCGGGAGGTCCGGCAGCACCAGCCGCGGCAATTCCCAGGTGGCGATGGCGGCCCGGCAGATCTCCGCCGCCACCCGACAATGGACCCAGCGTTCATGCACCTTGCGGTATTTGATGTAGAAGCCGGCCCCCATGGCCCCGGCGGTCATGAGGAAGGCCAGGGCGTCGAGAGCCGGCAGGCGCAGGGCGAAGGCGATGATGCCGGCCACCAACAGGCTGGCGCCGGTGTTGAGTAACAGGGAGGAGGCGACCCAGTGGCGGAAATTCGGCGCCGTCCGGCTGGCCGTGCGGTCGACCTTGGCGAAAAAGCGCAGCAGATTGAGGGGGACGGGGGAGGGGAGGGCCGGTACCATCCCAGGCTCCTCCCCCAGGCCGTTGAGGTAGCGCAGTTCCTCATCCACGAAGGGCCGCGCCCGCCAGCCCTCGCGCCGTTGCTCCAGGGTATCCGGGTTGAGGATGATCAGGGGTTTGCCGACGGCGCGGGCGTAGGCGACGATGTCCGCCGTGCCGCCTGGTGCCGCCGCGGGTTGGCCATCCCAGATGGCGATGACCAGGTCGGCCTGATCCACCGTCTCCATGCCACATTCCAGCTCGGCCTCATTCCCACCCTGTATTCGTTCAGACCCCTCGCTCCCCAGGTGGGCTTTGGCGGCACAAGCTGCTAATTCTCTGGCCACCTCCCCATCGGCCTCATTCCCGCCCTGTATTCGTTCAGACCCCTCGCGCCCCGGGTGTGCTTCGGCAGCACAAGCTGCTGATTCACTGACCCCCTCCCCCCTGGTGGGGGAGGGCTGGGGAGAGGGGGGCTGGACGGTTACCCCGCCATTACGCGTGCCATATACCTGGACCTCGGTTGCCCGGGCCAGCAGTTGCTCCTGGAGTTGCCTGTCCGCTGGGGAAAGGTCCTGATGCAACTCGGCCACCGACACGGGCAACAGGGCACGCCAGGGGAGGGACATGCCCAGGACCGTCTGGGCGAAGAGGGTATCCGCCCCCGGGGCGATGGACGAGACCCCGACCAGGGTGCCCTGAATCTCCACGCTCAAGGTGCGGAGCAAGGCGGACAGGGCCTCCCCGACCGCCTCTGGCCGACGCACGTGCCGGTGACCCTTGAGAGCCACGAGCCAGTGGGGACGAAGAGCGGAGGCGGCGGGGGAGGTCACGGAAGCGGAGATGCGCGGAAGCCATGGGGGAGCAACCGGCACATCATCGTCGAAATCAACCCATCCCGCCACGCGCCAGGCGCAGAACTTTGGCCTATCCTGTCTTTCTAGCAGAGGCGCTACTCTTCCCTTGTCGAGACAGCTTTCTTTCCACTCTCGTTACTTTCTCCGCCTGCCGCAGGTGTGCCGATGGCCGATCCCCTGGTTCGCATCTTCGTCTCTTCGCCCTCCGACCTGGATCATGAGCGGGCCCTGACGCGCAGCATCATCGAGGCCCTGGCCCAGGAGTATCTGCCCTATTTCAAGGTGCAGGCGGTCCTCTGGGAGCAGGAGGCCCTGACGGCGGCGCAGAGCTTTCAGGCGGGGCTGGTGCGGCCCTCGGACTGCGAGATCGTGCTGGTCATGCTTTGGGCGCGCCTGGGGACGCCCCTGGCCAACGACCCCTATGGCGGTCTGACCGGGACCGAGTGGGAATTCGTCGACGCGGTGGAGGCCTCGGCGCGCACCGGCAGCCCGGAGGTGCTGGTCTATCGCAAGACCGCCCCCTGCCTGGTGGACGTCAACAATCCCGAGGCGGCGCGGGAGGCCCTGGCGGACCGCAGCCGTCTCGAAGCCTTTTTCCGCACCCATTTCTTCAACCCCGATGGCAGCTTTCGGCGCGCCTTCCGCCAGTTCAGCAATGATCATTCCTTTCGCGAGCTGGTCGAGACCCAACTGCGCAAGCTCCTCAACCGCCGCATCAGCGCCGAGCGGCGCCTGACCTCCCACCTCCAGGATTGGCGGGGCAGCCCCTTTCGCGTGGACCGGCCCTTCGAGTTCAGCGACCAGCCGATCTTCGTCGGCCGGGAGACCGAGACCCGGGACCTGATCAGTCGCCTGGAGGCCAATGTCGACCGCGGCCGGGGGCTCCTACTGGTCACCGGCCCCAGCGGCGTCGGCAAGAGTTCCCTGATCCGCGCCGGACTCCTGCCCCGCCTGGCGCGGCCTTTCCTGTTTCCGGGGATCGCCCTGTGCCGCTGGTGCCTGGTCGACCTCGCGGCGGCGGAGGGGCCCCTTCAGGCCCTGGCCACGGCCGTGAGCGCGCCGTCGATCCTCGGCGCCTCTCTCCAGCAGTTCGGGCTCGATGGCCAGGCCCTGGCCGCCCTGCTGGCGACCACCCCGGAGGTGGCCGCCACCGAACTGGCCGCGGCTCTGACCCAGGTCAGCGTCAAGTTCGCGGAGCAGGGGGGCGGAAACGGTGGGCGGGCGCAACTGGTCATCGTCGTCGATCCCCTGGACCCCCTGTTAGGCGCCACCAGTTCCCGGCCCTTTCTCACGGCCCTGCGCTGCCTGGCCGCTCGGGACGGCATCTGGGTCATTGCCACCCTGCGTAGCGACTTTCTTCCCCTGCTCGCCGACTTACCCGAACTCGCAGGGGAACTGGACGAGGTGAGCTGGTTCCCCCTGCAACCCCCCGCCACGGCCCGCATCCGGCAGGTGATCGAGATCCCGGCCCGGGTCGCCGCCATCGATTTTGAAGAACCGACCAGCGGTATCGGGCGCGGCCTGGTGGACGCCCTGGAGGCGGAGGCCGGTCTGCTGACGCATTGGCCCCCCGCCTTGCAGGAGGTCCTGGACGCCCTCTACCGCCGGGCGGCCGCCCGGCGGGACGAAGGGGCGGCGCGCTCATCCCTGCTGACCCTGGCCGATCTGCGCAGCCTGGGCGGCGTGACCGGCAGCCTCATCGCCCGCGCCGATGCCCTGTGGGCGGAGCTGGAGCCCTCCCAGCGGGCCGCCCTGCCGACCCTGTGCCGGGCCTTGGTCACCCTGGAGGGGAGCGGGGCGCCCCGTCCCGGCCTCCGCGCCGGGGATCTCCAGACCCTGACCCGTCTGCCCGCGGTGGCGCCCCTGGTGGAGCGCCTGATCGCGGCGCGGCTAATGGTAGCCGACGCGGAGGAGGAGGACGCCGAGGCGGTGACCGCCCCAACCTCCGCCCCGGGCATCTGGGACGACCTGCGGCGGTTGTGGCGGCAAACCCGGGAGGAGCGGCGCATCCGCCATGGGGGGGTGGGACGCCTGTTGCGTTTGGGCACGGACCTGATCACCAAGGAGTCGCCCACCACCCCTGAGCCCCCCCTCGCCACGGGCGCGTCGCCAACCACCCTCGATCCCGGTGAGGACAGCGTCGCCACGTCTGATCCCCGGGAGGCCGCCCGCCGGTGGGAGCGGTTCCGGCCCATCGCCACCCTCGTCCATCCAGTACTGCTGGAGCGCTGGCAGCCGCTGCGGGACTTGCTCGCGGAACCGGCCCAGCGCCGGGATCTCATCCTGCGCTATCAGCTCAGCCGCCAGGCACGCCTCTGGCGGCGCACCGACCGCAACCGGGAATACCTGCTGGGCGAGACCGGCTACGCCGCCGCCCAGGTCTTCGCCACCGCCTACCCGGCGGAGTTGGAACCTCTGGAGCGCGACTATCTGGAGCAGAGCCGTCTCTACCTGGGCGTGCAACGGCGCCGCAACCGTCAGGCGCGCGTCCTGGGCTGGACCCTGCTCAGCCTGCTGCTGATCGCCACTTCCACCGCCTGGTGGGCCTGGGACGCCTCCAGCCAGTCCCGGCTCAGCTTCTACCGCAGCCAGTTGCGCAACGCCGAGAGCGCCATCGACCGCGGCAATACCGCCGAGGCGGTCCGTCTGGCCCTGGCGGCCGGCCCCTATCTGCCCGCGGAGGCCACGGATAGCCTGAGCCGGGCCTTCATCCGCAACCGCCTGGTGACCATGGTCTCTGGCCCGACCGGGGGCGGCGGCGCCCTGGCGGCGGCCTTTAGCGACGACGGCGAGCGCCTGGCGCTACCCGCCCCCGGGGGCGGCGCCGAACGCTGGATCCTCCAGGGACAGCGCTATCACTACGCGGGGTCCCTGGCGGCTCCGGACCTGCCGATTCACGCCCTCCGGTTTCCGGGCAGCGGGGAGTCGGCCCTGCCGCTGGGGATTGGGGAGGGGGGCGTCTGGCGCCTGCCCGCCGCCGCGGCGGATCCCCCGACCTGGACCTGCGGCGCGCGCCCCCGCGCGCCCATCGCCCTGGACCCGAGCGGGCGCTACCTGGCCCTCATCCATGGCGAGCGGCGCGCCCCCGCCCTGTGCGTCCTCGATCTGGAAAACCCCGGGGCGCCCCTCTGGGATCGCCAGATCCACGACCGCGGCGTCCGCGCCCTGACCTTCTCCGCGGATGGCCGGCGGCTGATGACGGCCTCCTTCGATGGGACCGCCAAGGTGGTGGCGACCCACACCGGGGAGGAACTCGCCGTCCTACCGGCCGGGGGGTCCCAGGGTCGCCCGGCCTACCATGCAGTGATGGACCCACGCGGTGAGCGGGTGGCCGTGGCCTTCGGCGACGACCGCATCCGGGTTTACGACCTGACCGGGCGCGAGTTGGCGGAGCTGGGGGTCATCACGCGGGATGGGCGCAAGATCCGCATCCACCGGGCCTCGGTGCGCAAGATCGCCTTCGGCCCCAGTGGGCGCAACCTGGTGGCGGTGGATGACGATGGCCAGGTGGTGCGCTGGGACCTCGAGAGCGGGGAGGCCCAGATCTTCGGCCATCACGACCTGGCGGTGGACCAGGTGCAGATCGCTCCGGGACAGGATCACAGCGAGGAGGAGCCCATCGTCCTCACCGCTTCCCAGGATGACAGCATCCGGCTCTGGGGGCTCTGGACCGGCCAGAGCCTGGCGGTCGTCAGCCATGAGGGGGATATCACCGAGGCGCGTTTCAGCCGCGATCAACGGCGCATCCTCAGCTATTCCAGCGAGGACGGCTCGGCCCGGCTCTGGTCGGTGCGGCCAGCGGCGACCTTCGTCCTCCAGTTTCCCCAGGCGGACCAGGTCGCCCATCTCGCCCTGGCCCCGGCGTTACCGGCTTCGGCGGGCATGGGTCCGCCCGGCGCGTCCTCCCCCAGGTCCAGGGAGCCCCTCGACGCATCCCCTGGGCCGGACGGATCCTCCCCCAGTCCGGGCGGCACCCTGACCAACCCATCCTCCCCACTGCTGCTGGCGACGGGTGCCCATGATGGCCGCATCGAGGTCTGGCGCCTGGAGCGCGGCGCGACGGGCCTGATACCGGCCTTGCGCTGGCGCCTGGGGGACGAGGGCCAGGGCCACCGGGACCGGGTCCGCCGCGTCGGCTTCTCCCCCGGCGCCGGTCTGCTGGCCAGCGCCGGTTTTGACGGCACGGCCCGGGTCTGGGACCTGGCCAAGGGCGAGGAGATCTGCACCCTGGCCCTGACCCCCGACGCCCAGCCCTGTACCCAGAACGGCAGACCGGACTGTCCGGCGGTTTACCAGGCGCTCTTCGCCCCCCAGGGCGACTGGCTGCTGACGGCCTCGAACGACTCCTGGCATCCGGTGCGGCTCTGGGACCTGCGCACCTGCGCCCCCCTGGGGGAGGATTTGCCAACGGAACCGGGCGCCGGCGGCGTCCGCGCGGCGGCCCTGGCCCGGGATGAGGCGGGGATGGTCTGGGTGGCCAGCGGCGCCGAGAACGGCTCGGTCCAGGTGCTGCGGGTCGATGGCGCTGGTCACTGGACCCCGGTCTGCGCCGGGCCCTGGCACAGAAACACCGTCCAGGACCTGGCCTTCAGCCCCGGCGCCCGCCACCTGGCCACGGCCAGCGAGGATGGCCGCCTCGCCCTGGTCGAACTCACTGGAGACGCCGGGGCCACCGGGCCAATCGAGGCCACCGGGAGCGCTGGCAGAGCGGGTAGCGTCGGGAGCGCGGGGGCTGCCTGTAGCGCACCCCGCTATCTGGACCCTCGGGCCGGCGCGGTCACCAGCGTGCGTTTCGCCCCGGATGGCCGGACCCTGGTCACCGCCAGCGGCGAGGGGGAGGCCCAGGTCTGGGACCTGGACGGTACTCAACTCGCCCGGCTGACCGGCCACAAGGCGCGAATCCTCAGCCTCGACTTCTCCCCGGATGGGCGCTGGCTGCTCACCGCCTCCCGGGATGGCACGGTGCGCCTCTGGCCCAACCCCACCCGGCTCCAACTGCGGCCCCTGACGGCCTACCTGACCCTGTCCGCCGGGCTGGGCGGCGCCTCCCATGCCAGCTTCAGTCCGGATGGCCTGAGCATCGGCGCGGCCTATCGCAACGACGTCGCCCTGCTCTGGCAACTGTGGGACGAGGGGGCGGAGGCGGACCCGGCCCTGGCGGCGGACTGGGGGGCGGATCGGGCGCGCCTGGCCCTGATCCAGGCGGCCCGGCGCTTCATGGATGAGAACTTGCAGGCGGCGCGACCTACCTCGGCCCCTTGAGGTCGCGCCAGGACCGCAGGTCCTCCACTACGGCGGCGGCCAGTTGGTCCGCCAGGTGGGTGGCGGCGGTGGCCATGTCCGCCGGGGTGGTGCCGGTGACCGGCACCTCGGCGTCATGGCGACGTTCGAGGAGGGGATGGCCATCGCTGGCCCTGATCAGGGTCAGGCTGAGGGTCCCGGCCATGCGGGGCGGGTGTGCGGTGGGCAGGTGCTCGAAACGTTCCACCTCGCCGCCGAGAAGGTAATCGGCGCGCCCCCGGTCGGCGGGGATGAGGACGAAGCGGAAGACCCCGGCGTCACGAATGCGGGTCACCAGGTGACGGGAGAGGGCCCGGGGCACGGGTTCGTCCCACAGGCGTTGCTCGTAACGCTGTGTCTCCCGGGGCGCCTCCGCGGTGCGGAAGAGGATCTGCCGCCCACCAAGGAAACCGCGGGCGGCCAGTTCGTTGACTTGCAGACTGGCGGGCAGGGGCGCGCGGTCGCGGGCTACCGCTCCACCCTCAGTCGCGAGGGAGCCAGGTTCCAGCGTGGTGGGCGGAGTGAGGGAAAAATACTGATCCTCCTTGACGGGCACCGGGGAGCCGCAGCCGGCAAGACCAAGCCCCAGCAGGAGGCCCGTGAGCACGACGGCACCGCGCGCGGCCCAACCAGGGCCCTTCATGCCCTTGGCTGGGCGAGTCGGAATCGACGGGAAGGCATGAACCGGCATCATTTGAACCATGGTGCTTGCTCCTGGGTTTCCCGGTTACGAAGGAGGTTGAGCGGCTGGTTGCGCAGTTCCTGGGAAAAGGCGGCCAGGTTGCGGCTCGCGTCCTCGATATTGGTCAGGATGGGGGTGAGGGACGCCGCCAGGGCCTGCAGCAGGTACTGGGTGTCATCCAAGGAGCGCCGCAGGGCAGGGCGGTTCTCGTTGACCAGGCCACGGATGTCCGTGGCCAGGTCGCCGTAGTTGGTGACGGTCCGCTGGACGTCCTGGGTGCTGCCGGCCATTTCGGCGGTGATGCGCGCCAGGTCGGCGGACATGGTCTCCACCGAGGCGAGGATGGCGCCGATGGTCTGGGGGTCCACCGTCTTGACCAGGTTGTCCGACAACAGGCGCAGGTTCTCGAAGGCGCCGGCCAGTTGCTCGCGGTTGCCAGCCAGGCCCTCCCCCTGGTCCTCGCCGGTGCCAACCAGGAGTTCGATGGTCTTGACCTGATCGCGGATGCTGGCCAGGGTCGGGGCAATGCTCTCCTCGACCACCAGGCGCACCGTCTCGGTGAGGACGGCGAGCTGCTGGGTCAGGTCGGGCTCGGGGGCGAGGGCGGTGATGACCGTGCCGGGAGCGAGCAGCTCCGCCGATTGGCCGACCTCGATGCGCAGGGCATTGCCCTTCAGCAAGCCCAGGGTCGCCAGTCGCACCTGGCTGTCCCGGGGAATGGGCCACGGGTCACGGATGCGCAGGGTGGCGCGAAAGCAGGGCAGGGTGGGTGAGCGGGGTGGACCAGCCGTGGCGGGGGGAGGGCAATGAAGGCCATGGGCCGGGTCGCCGGGGAAGACTGGTTGGACACGTTCGACCAGGCCGATGACATAGCCCTCCTGAACCAATTGCATCCCCGGGTCCAGGCCCTCGGCGTCGGGGAAATAGGCCTCCAGCCGGTAGACCTTGCCCAGGAAGCCCGGCAGGATCAAGGCGAAGGTGGCCACGACCAGGACCCCCATGGCCAGGACGAAGAGCCCCGCCAGGAGCAACTGGCGGCGCTCGGCCAGGGCCCGGCGCTTGCCGGGGGCGCCGATCTCCGGGGGGGCATAGAGGCGGTCGAGACGCCGCGCGGCGGGCGGGATGGGGTGGTTGTCGCTCATCGGGTCAGCTTATCAGTCGTCACGGCAGGCATGACGCGGTTTGTTGCATGATCAGGTCGGGTGGCGTCTGGGGGAGGACGCCGTGAATCCGTCCCTGGAGGCTTGCCAACCGCATCCATGCTGGCGACACCCCCGCCAGACGCCCCCCGACCCTCCCGCCACTCCCCGTGAAGGAGGAAGATGGATGCGCCTGGGTTGGGATGAGATCAAAACCGGCCTCCCAGGGCGGTGCGCAGTTCCAGGTCCTGGGCACTGGCGGCGGCCAGGGTCTCCGGGGGGCCCTCAAAGAGTAGGCGCCCGCGGTTCATTACCGCGACCCGCGCGGGGATGCCCCCCAGGGCATCGGGGGTGTTGTCGGTGGCGAGCAGGGCCATGGGCTGGCCGCCGCGCAGGCTGTCCAGGACGGCGAGGATCTCCCGGGCCACCGTCGGGTCGAGGCCGTCGGAAAGGCCGTCCCACACCAGGAGTCGGGGGCGGCGGATCAGGGCCCGGGCCAGTTCCACCCGCCGCTGCTGCCCCAGGGACAGGGCCTGGGGCTGATGATTTTCCATGCCGTCCAGGCCGAGCAGGGTCATCACCAGCCGCGCCGCCCGCGCCATCTCCCCGCGTGTCATGGGTTCATGGCGCAGGGGCAGGAGGATGTTGGCCAGGACGCTGTGGTCGGCGAGCAGCGAGCCGCGCTGGATGACGGCGCCGACCTCCCTCCGCAATCGTTCCAGTCCGCGCCCGTCAAGTTGCGCCAGGTCCCGGCCCAGGACCCGGACGCGTCCGGCGGAGGGCCGGTCGAGGCCGAGCACCAGGCGGGAGAGCAGCGTCTTACCCGCCCCATTCGGGCCGCAGACCAGGAGCCAGTCTCCTGCCGCCAGGTCCAGGCTCAGGTCCCGCAGGGCCAGACGTCCGGCCACGTGCTGAAAGACGCCATCCAGACGCAGCGCCAGGGACATGTCGGTGTTGCTGTTGGAAGCCATTCTCCCGCCGCAAGCCAAGTCAGGCACAAGTCAAGCCAAGGTCGGGTAACTCAGACCCGCACCAGGACGATATAGAGCAGGTCCGTGACCAGGATGGCCGTGACCGCCCCGATCATGGTGCCGGTGGCGGCACCTGCGATCCCCCCTGGCCGGCGCCCCGCGCCGATGCCGTTCAGGGTGGCGATGAGGGCGATGAGCACCGCGAACAGCAGGGGTTTGACCAGGGCCTCGACGAGGGCCCCGGGGGTGAGAGCGCTGGTCAGCATCTCCAGGAACAGGGCCGGCGCCACCCCGGTGCTGGCCCAGAGCCAGGCGCCGGCCACGGCGAAGGTCACCAGGGTCCCCCAGACCAGGAAGGCGAAACTCATCAGCAACATGGCCAGCAGGACCGGGGCCAGGGTAAAGGGCAGGGGCTCTATCCCGCACACCAAAAGCCCATCCATCTCGCCAGTGGCCAGGAGGGTCGCTTGGCGCACCGCCAGGGCGACCCCGGCCCGCCCCGCCACCAGGATGCCGACCAGGACCGGCAGCACCTCGATGATGATGACGAAGGCGACCGTCAGGATCACCACCACCGGCAGGTCGAACTGGGTGAGGATGCCTTCCACCTGATGGCCGAGGATGAGACCGATGGCGATCATGACCAGGGTGATGGCCGGCAGGATCGACAGGCCGGATTGTTGCAGGGCGGCGGCGAAGGCCGGCAGGTCGAAACGCGCCCGCCCCGCCAGGACCCGACCGTAGTAAGCCAGGCAACTGGCCAGGGCCAGGGCCGCCAGGCCCAGGGCCTCGATCCAGCCCCGGGGGCCACGGAAGTTTAGTAATCGAAGGTCCATGTCAGTCCGGCGCCGTCAGGATTGAGCAGGATGCATTTGTTCGGCGTTTCCCCGCCGTACGCAATCGCCCTGATTTCCGGGGATTGGTCGTTAAGAATGAGGTGGATCTCGGCCCGGCGGGCGAACCAGGTGGCCAATTCCGCCTCGCCGCGCAGGCTGATCCGCCGTTCGGCCCGGGTCAGCAGGTCCAGGAAATCGCGGCGGGCGGCGGGTGGGGTCAGCCGGGCCAGAAGCTGGTTGAGGGGGTGGGGCAACAGCAGGAAAAGTCCCGCGGGCTCGGCACCCGCCATCAACACTTGGGCCAGGGCGCGTTCCCGGGCATCGGTCAGGGTGGTGGCGAGGACCAGGGCGCGGTCCGGATAGCGTTCACGCAAGCCCTCCCCGAGTGCCCGCGCCAGGTGGCGCAGGGGCTTGCCTGTCGGACAAGCGGGTCCGGGGGGGTGAACGCCGAGGATCAGCAGGCGCTGGATACCGAGCCCGAGCCGGGCGGCCAGGGTCGGCAGGCCGCGCACGGCGAAGCGGTCCAGGTCCTTCATCGCCTCCGACAGTTCCGCGTAGGGGATGAGCTGGGGGTGGAGCTTGCGGGCATTGTCCCGCGTGGGGCCATAGGACCAGCCATCCAGATAGCGATCCGCCGCCCAGCGGTCATGTTCGACCATCGCTAGCCGCTCGACCTCCAGGGGGCTCAGGGCGAAGGCCTCCACCAGGTCCTCCGCCACCGCCCGGCAGTCGGTGACGGCGAGCTTGGCCCAGACGTGGTCGGCCTGATGGCGGTTGGCCTGGCGATAGGAGGTTGCCAGCCGTTCCCAGGGCTGGCCGGCGGGCTCCAGGGCCAGATCCCGGCCCTGGGCGGTGATGGTGTCGCAGTAGTGTTCATGGATGCTGCGCGCCAGTTCGTCCCCGACGCCGTCAAGGAGCAGGGCGGCGTTGCAGGCCTCCCCGCGATAGGCGATGGGGATGATCTGGCCATCCCAGTCGTCGAGCCCACCCTCCGATTCGGCGTTACCCACCTCCAGCAGCACCGGGGGGGAGACCCCCTGGCTGGCCGCCAGTTCGTCGATCAGGCGCCGCGCCAGGGCCAGGCCCGGGTAGTCAAGGCTCTCAACGGCGGAGAGTGCCAGGCCAGGGTTGCTGACCTGATCAGCGGTGGAGAGGACCAGACCGGGGTTGCATGCGATATCGGCGGCAGAACGGGCCAGGCCGGGGCTAGCGGGGTGATCGGTGGTGGGACGGTCCTCCGGGATGGTAGGATCGCCAGGATCAGGATGGGCGGGCGTAGTGCCCGCTAGACAGATCAGGGCCAGGGTGACGGGGGGATTGGCCGGGGACGGCGTGCCAGGATCGGGCGCGGCCGTTTCCCGGAGCAGACGGGACAAGTCCTCCAGGGGCGCGAAGCGCAGGTCGGCAATCAGGTGGGCCTGGGGATAAGCGCCCAGCAGATCGGCCGCGATGGCCTCATGATGGTCGCAGACCAGGCTGATCCGCGGCCGGCCCTGGCCGTAATGGGCCAGGCGCAGGGCCTGCAGCAGCAAGGCCCGCGCGGGGGGGGCGAAACCGAGGAAGAGCAGGTGGGGGACCTGGCCAAAACCGGGGTCGAGACCCAGGTGCGGGGGCCAACGGCGAAGGACCGCGCGGGCGGCGCGATCCTCGATGGCGAAGGTCTCGATTTGCAGCGGATCGCCCGGTTCCGGCGCGGGCAGGACGGGGGCGGGGTCACGGGGGTGCATGAGGATCAGGCGCTGAACCGGTCGCGGTCGGCCCGGCCAACCCCCTTGCCCAGCCAGCCGACGCCCCGCCAGGTGCTGGCGTTTGGCTTCCCGGATGTGGGCGAGTAGGTGGGCAACCAGGGTAGGAGCATCCGGCGGATCGGCCAGAATCAGGACGGGGGTTCGGGTCGGGTCCAGCGCTGCTGGGTCCAGCAGGGTCAAGGTGTTGGCCTTGTCCGGTGCCAGCGAATCCAGAGGATCGAGGCGCCGCGCCCGGTGGCCTTCCCGGCGCAGACTGGCGACCACCTGGTCCGCCAAGGCATCCCCGCCCAGGACCAGGATGGATGTTCGCCGCAAAGAGAGGGCCATCCCTTGTTTCTCCTCAAGAGGCTAAGCCTTGCGCCACAAGCCGGGGCAATTCGTCGGGGGCCTCCATCAAGTCCAGAACCTCGACCAGGGCGGGAGCGAAGACCGCCTGATCGTCCACCGGTAGCGGTCCCTCGCCCCGGCGCCAGGCGACCAGGGCGTCCGCCGTGCCTCCGCTGCCGGCGAGCGCCAGGATCCGGCCGGCCTGACGGAGCCGGTGCAGGATATCCCGCCGGGTGATTTCCCCACCCCCGGCCACCAGCATCAGGGTGGCCCGCCCACTGGCCAGCCTTTCGGCCGCGGCCGTGAGCCAGGGGGATTCGTCTCCCCAGCGCTCTCCCGGCACCAGGAGGAAAAGGCTGTGATGGGGGTCCAGGGCGACCCGGGTCTCGTCCCGGCCGGCTGGCGGGAATCTCGCCGTTGCATTCACCCGCCCGCGAGGCGCGATCCCGATGAGCGGAAAACGCCCGCTGGCGTGCTGGCGCGCCTCGCCCATCAAGGCCATGACCCCAACATCGGTACCACCGTCGATCACTGCCGCCCCCAGCCGATCCAGAACGGGCACCAGGTCCCTGAACAGGGGACGCAGCCGGACCGCCACCTTCGGGTCGAGATTGGCGGCGCCCCCGACCAGGATCAGCACCGGGCGGGGGCCGGTCAGACCAATAGCGGCCAGAGCGGCGCCCACCGCCGACGCCGGCGAACCCTGGGGGCAGGCGAATGCCGCCGGGAAAGCGGAGCCAATGGCGTGAGGATCAGGGTTCATCGCGAGGGTAAAGGCATGAATGAAAGTAGTCCCTGGAACATCTGCTAGGCGTTGCCGCTGCTCTTGAGGGCAGGTTCTTGAGGGCAGGGTCAGCGTCCTCGTCCTGCACTCCCGCCAAGAGGATAAACTGACCCAGTGATCCCATGACATCGGTCTATCTTCGCGGCGCATTGTCCGCGATCCGTGGCATCCTGTCCGAAGTTTCACCCGTCGGCCTGCGGCCCGATAATTATGATGGAGGCTGGTCTTACCGTGGGTGTGAAACGATCCGCCATTCTCTGCTATCCATACACCCTCCCAATCCTCTTCAGAATGGGCAAATCCCGATGCAATTCCCCTACGGCCTGAGCGACTTCGGCACCCTGATCCAAGGGGGCTACTGGTATCAGGACCGCACCGATCGGCTGCCGCTGATTGAGACGACCGGGCGGCAATTGCTGTTCCTGCGTCCTCGCCGCTTCGGCAAGAGCCTGCTCCTGTCCATGCTGGAGCACTACTACGACCTCAACCGGGCGGAGCAATTCCCGGACCTCTTTGGTCGCCTGGCGGTAGGGCGCGCCCCCACGCCTTTGCGCAACAACTTCTTCGTCATGAAGTGGGACTTCTCCCTGGTCCAGGCCCAGGGGGAGGTCAAGGACATCGAGGCGGCGCTGCATCAGCATCTCAATGACCGCATCGCCGGGTTCGTTAGCGATTACGCGGCCTACTGGACCCGCGACATCGCGATCCATCCTGACAATGCCATCTCCTCATTGGAGACCGTCCTCGGGGCGATCCGCGCCACCCCCTATAAGCTTTACCTCCTCATCGACGAATACGACAACTTCGCCAACGAGGTATTGATGGCGGACCGGGACGGCAGCCAGGGACGCTACGAGGCCCTGTTGTACGGCGAGGGTCTGCTGAAGACCGTCTTCAAGGCGGTGAAGGCCGCCGCCGGAGGACTGGGATTGGACCGGGTCTTCATTACCGGCGTCTCCCCGGTCGTGTTGAGTGACATGACCAGTGGCTACAACGTCGCCGAAAGCATTTATCTAGAACCGGCCTTCAACGACCTGTGCGGCTTTACCGAGGCCGAACTGGCGACGGTGCTGGGGCAGTTGGCGGCGGAGGGCGGCGACTGGTCTCCCGGATTGGCCCTGGAGACCATGCGCATCTTCTACAACGGCTATCGGTTCAGCGAGGAGGCCAGCGAAAGCCTCTACAACCCGACCCTGAGCCTCTACTTCCTCAAGGCCCTGGCGCGGGATGGGCGCTATCCCCGCCGCCTCCTGGACGAGAACCTGGCCATGGACCGGGGTAAGCTCGCCTACGTCGCCGCCCTGCCGCGTGGGGTAGACCTGTTGTTGGACGCCCTGTCAGGGGACGACCGGGTGGTGATCCCGGAACTGGCCCGACGCTTCGGCGTGGTGGACGTACTGATGGCCACGAAGGACCAGCCCTTCATGGCCTCGCTGCTCTACTTCTTTGGCATCCTCACCCTGGCGGGGGTGACCTCCTTCAACGAATGCATTCTGCGCATCCCTAACCTGGTCGCCCGCGGGCTTTATGTCGAGCGGCTACGTGAGGACTGGCTGCCCCCTGCCGGTGTTGGGCGGGCGTTGCCCGATGCCGTTCGCCGTTTGGGCCAACGCGGCGACCTGGCCCCGCTGGCCGACCTGATCGAACAGGGCTATTTTCGTGTGCTGTCTAACCGCGACTACCGCTGGACCAATGAACTGCTGGTCAAATTCGCCTTTCTGACCCTGCTGTTCGACGACCGGCTCTACATGGCCGTCTCGGAACTGGAGACCGAACGTGGATATGCTGACCTGGCCCTGATCGTGCGTCCCGATATGCGCCGCTTCCAGGCCCTGGACCTGCTGCTGGAATTCAAGTACCTGGGCCTCAAGGACCTGGGCCTGACCGGAGAACAGGTACGCGCCCAACCGCGCGAGGCCCTCGCTGCCTTGCCGGCGGTAGCGGCAAAGCTGGAAGAAGCCACGGAACAGGCGCGGGACTATGGCGCCCTCTTGCGCCAACGCCATGGCCTCGCCGAGCTGCGCGCTTTTGCCGTCGTGGCTCTCGGGGTAGAGCGGCTGGTGTGGCGTGGGGTCTGAATCGGGCAACCAGGACCTGGGCGTGGTAGTGAACCAGCAGGAGTTGGTTCCGCCACGCGGTGGATCAGTCACCCGCCCATGCTGGTTACGGAGGGGACCAGGAAAGCAGTCTGGCGCAGGTTTCCCTCAACAAGGCGATGAGTTGCGCTCGTCCAGACGCGCCGGCCAGGCGACTGGCCTCGGCCCAGTCCCGGCATTGCAACACCATGACGATGAGGGGGATGGCCTCTTCCCGCGAACAATGCCCCGCGCGGAGGGCCGGCCCAAGCCGGTCCCGGGCCAATGCCTGAAGGGCGGCCAGGCTGGCCTCGAAGGGCCGCTGGGCGAAGGCAAAGGCGGCCAGTTCCCGCCCGTCGAGGTCACTGTCTTCTGATTGATTCCGTGGCGGTTCTGAAGCCGGGTAGGTGAGCGCCAGCAGGTCGGCGACCAGGCCCGGCTCCAGGTGGCGGAAGGGACCGGTCAGTAGGAGCGGAAAACGGCGGCGGAAGCGCGCGCTGGCCCGCCGCGCCAGGTCCTCGCCCGCCAGGGATAGGGGGCGCAGGACCACGGCGGCATGGGCGCCGCTGGCGGCGTTACGGCTGGTACCCAGATGGACGGGGGTCAGCCCGCAGGCGGCCCAGAAGCGGAGCAGGTCGGTGGTGGCGCCAAAGCTGACCCCCAGTAGATCCAGGCCCTGGCCCTGGCTCTGGCCCTGGGTCTGGGCACCTTCCAGGTCCAATGGCAGGTTCTGATCCTGGGTCAGGTCCAGGTCAAGGTGTAGGTCCTGATACTGATCCCGGGCCAGTTCCAGGCCGTTAGTCCGTTCCGGGCTCTTGGGCCGGTCCTCTTCTTGGTCTTGGTCTTGGGTGTGGTTCTGGTCCTGACCCCGATTCTGGTCCCCGATCCACTGAAGCAAACGCCGCCCCAGGCCCCGGCCCTGGACGGCGGGGTGGACGGCGAGGCGGACGATCCTGGCCCAGCGCAGGGTGGGGGCGTCCGCCAGACCGGCATGGGCGCTCAGGGTCTGGGGGAGCAGATGACCCTGGGGCCGCCGCCGGCCCTGGTAGATCTCCTCGGCCAGGTCCGGGGCGATGCCGCCCTCGATGGCGACCAGGGCGGTGGCGACAATCTGGCCGCTGTGCCTCAGGGCATGGACCTGGAGGTTGGGACCATCCAGCAGGTGCCGCAGATCCAGCGGCCGGGTCTGGTAATGGGCCAGCACCAGGAGGCCGAAGAGCTGGCTCAAGGTGGCTTCGTCCCGAGCCAAGGCGTCGCGATCGAACCGGACCGGTTCCACCCCGTCCGGCCGCGCGCCCGATACCCGTGCGTCCTCGGTGGGATTGGCATCCAGCAGCAGCGCCCGGGCGACTAGGGCCTCGACGGGATCATCCGCGGCCCAGCGGATGGGGGTCCGCAACTCCAGCCGACGATAATCGGGGGTGAGCCGCTCCAGGGCCTGGCGGAAGCGCACCTCGAAGCCGCGTCCGGTACCCTCATAGCCATGGATGGTGGTGGCGAAGACCAGGCGGGGATAGGCCTGGAGCAGACATTCCAGCAAGGGCGCGGGGATGGCAGCCGCCTCGTCCACCAGCAGCAAGTCAGCGGGCTCGGGGGCCTGACAGAGGGCGTCCGGGGCCCGAAAGTGCAACTCGCCGGCGGCCTGAGCCGCCGGGCAGCGCGTGGCGGCCAGGCAAAACAGCGGCTCGACGGCGGCCAGGCGCGGGGCGGTGACCAGGATGCGCCGCATCCCGCCGGTCAACAGTTCGCCAGCGGCGATCCCCAGGGCGGCGGTCTTGCCGCGACCGCGGTCGGCGACGAGGACCAGGGGCCGGCGGGCGCGCCCCCGGGCGGCACGCAGGATGGCCGCCACCGCCAGACGCTGGTCCTCGGTCCGGCAGAGGAGATCCGCCCCCCCCGGCGCCCGGTCAGAGGCCGTGGCCAGTTCCGGGCCGAATTGCCAAAGTTCGGGGAGTGATACGGGGATGGGGGCACCTTCTTCGACCTGGATCAGTTCCGCCGCGATCCCCAGTACCCGCGCCAGGCGGGTGAGGAAGCGGTGGCTGAGCTGATCGGGGTGAAACGGCGCGACGGTGACGCGCTGGGCTTGGGGGTCCGGCAGATGGGGCCAGAGGGGGAGGGGAGGGGTCAGAAGCAGAAGCAGTCCACCGCCACGCAGGGCGCCGGTGGCGGCGCCAAAGCCGTCGGGGTCAAAGCCGGCATGGGCGTCGTAGACCAGATAATCGAGTTCCTCGCCCAGCAGTCGCGGACCGGCGGCGAGGGGGTGCCGATCATCGGGTCCGGGACCATCGGATAGCCAGACGCCCAGGCCCGGGCTTGCCGCCAAACAGACCTCCGCAGCCAGCCGACACCAGGAGGCGGAACCGGCGAGGAGCAGGGCCAGACGGTGTCGGCGCTGCCGGGCCAAGCACAGCCCTGACGCGACGAGCCGTCGCAGGTTCTCAGCCTGCTGGCTGTCCGGAAAAATGGCTTCGTTTCGCAAAATGACCTTTTCGACGTGTCCTGGGAATGGCTTATTTCGCAAAAGGCCCTTCTCGACTAGCCCATAAAGGGGTTGTTTCGCAACATGACCCCGTAAGTGACCAAGTTTTGCTGGAGGTCACGGGCCAAGGCGGCTGATGGCGGGGCGAAAAGGCGGGAGATCGCGGCGAGATTGCGGCAAGATTGCTTCCGCGTCCCCGCGGCGAGGGGATTATACTGCCGCCCTCCGCCCTTCCTCCGGTTTCCGCCCCATGTCCATCGCCGCCCGCCTTGCCCGCCGCCCACTCCCCATCCTGCTGTTTTCCCTGGCCCTGACCCCCTTGAGCTTCGCCCCGTCGCCGCTGGCCGCCGCGACGTCGCCGCCGGCCGAGGAGAAGGCGCCCGTGCCCGCGGTCGTGGTCACCGCCATCGAGGAGGGGCTGGTGGACAAGCAGGAGCGCTTCATCGGCACCATCAAGGCCATCCAGTCGGTGGACATCAAGGCCCGGGTGGAGGGCTTTCTCACTAAGCTGGCCTTCGCTCAGGGAGCCATGGTCGCCAAGGATCAACTCCTTTATCAGATCGAGCAGGCCCCCTTCCAGGCCACCCTTGACGGTGCCAAGGCGCAACTGGCCGTGGCCCAGGCCAGCCAGGCGGCGGCGGAGGCCGATCTGCTCAACAAGCAGGTGGACCTCGACCGTCAGGAAACCTTGTTGAAGAAAGGCGACACCTCCCAGGCCAATCGCGACAAGGCCAAGGCCCAGCGCGACGAGGCCCAGGCGGCGGTGGACAAGGGCAAGGCCCAGGGTGAGGATGCCAAGGCGTCCATCGCCACCGCCCAGATCAACCTGGGCTACACCACCATCACCAGCCCCATCGCCGGGCGCATCGGCCCCACCAAGTACACCGAGGGCAATCTGGTCAATACCTCTAGCGGCACCCTCGCCACCGTGGTCCAGCTCGATCCCATCCGCGCCGTCTTCTCCATCCCCGGCGCGATCTTCGTGCGCATCGCCGAGTTGAACGATGGGGATGGCCTGGAGGTCATCCGCAAAAAGTTCATTCCCAAGCTCATCCTGCCGACGGGAGAGACCTACGCCCACCCCGGGGAGATCGCCTTCGTCGATAACCAGGTCGATCCGCGCACCGGCACCGTCGCCGTTTACGCCGATTTCCCCAACCCCGAGCAGATGCTCTTACCGGGCCAGTTCATCGCCGCCGTGATCCACCGCGCCGAGGAGGAGCGCCAGCCCCTGGTGCCGGCCTCGGCCATCCAGCGGACCAAGGACGGCGAACAGGTCTTCGTGGTGGGAGCCGACAACCGGGTGGCGGTGCGCGCGGTCAAGACCGGGGCCCAGGTGGGTACCAACTATGCCGTCCTCTCGGGCCTGCAGGTGGGGGACATCGTCATCGTCTCCGGGGAGCAGAAGGTCAAGCCAGGCATGGTCGTGAAGCCGGTGAAGCAGAGTCAGGCCGATGGGGATGGCGCCAAGGCGGCCCCACCCAAGCCAGCGACGACGGGCCAGGGTGGGGACAAGGCACCGGCGAGTGCCCCGGCGGCCCCTGTCGGGGCGGCCAAGGACGCGGCTACCCGGGCGGGTGCCGGTGGTGGTGAAGCCACCCAGGCGGAGCAACGCCCATGATCTCCCGGGTCTTCGTCGAGCGGCCCCGGCTGGCGTCGGTCGTCTCCATCGTCCTGGTGGTGGCCGGACTCCTGGCCATCAAGGCCATCCCCGTCGCCCAGTATCCCGACATCACCCCGCCGGTGGTCATGGTCAACGCCACCTACCCCGGCGCCGACGCGGAGACCATCGCCAGTACCGTCGGTGGTCCCATCGAGCAGCAGGTCAACGGCGTCCAGGACATGCTCTACATGTCCTCGGTCTCCTCCGCCGCGGGGACCTATGCCCTGACGGTGACCTTCGCCGTGGGCACGGACCCCGACATCGCCCAGGTCAACACCCAGAACCGGGTCTCCCAGGCCCTGGCCCTGCTGCCCACCGAGGTCCAGGACCTGGGGGTGACGGTCCAGGCCGAGGCCACCAACCTGCTGCTGGTGGTCAACGTCTATTCCCCGGACGACAGCAAGAGCGCCCTCTTCCTGTCCAACTTCGCTACCATCAACGTCCAGAACGAGCTGGCTCGGGTGGCGGGGGTCGGTCAGGCCGACCAGTTCGGCCCCCTCAACTATTCGATGCGCATCTGGATCGAGCCGGAAAAGATGGCCGCCCTGGGCATCGCGCCGGAGGACGTGGTCAACGCGGTGCGCAAGCAGAACCTCCAGGCCGCCCTGGGTTCGGTGGGTGGACCGCCCATCGGCGACGATCAGGTCTTCCAGTTCACCGTCGTCACCGAGGGGCAACTGGTCCAGCCCGAGGAGTTTGAGGACATCGTGGTCCGCACCAGCGCCGACGGCGGTATCGTCCGCGTCCGGGATATCGCCCGGGTGGAGTTGGGGTCGCAGATGTACAGCTCCTTCTCCAATTTCAACGGCAAGCCGACGGCGGCCATCGGCATCTACCAGGCGCCGGGGGCCAATGCCCTCCAGGTGGCCAGGGACGTGCGCGCCGAGCTTGAGGCGCTGAAGGCCCGCTTCCCGGATGGGGTCGCGGCGGAGGTCATGTACGACTCGACCCTGTTCGTCCAGGCCTCCATTGCCGAGATCATCTCCACCCTGGCCATCACGGCGGTAATCGTGCTGCTGGTGGTGTACATCTTCCTCCAGGACCTCAAGGCGACCATCGTCCCGGCCCTGACCATCCCCGTCTCCCTGATTGGCGTCTTCATCGTCCTGCTGGCGGCGGGCTTCTCCGCCAACACCATCAGCCTGTTCGCCGTGGTACTGGCCATCGGGCTGGTGGTGGATGACGCCATCGTGGTGGTGGAGAACGTTCAGCGTGTCATGCTCGAAGAAGGGCTGGACCGGCGGGCGGCGACCCTCAAGGCCATGGAACAGGTCACCGGGCCTATCATCTCCACCACCCTGGTGCTGTTCGCCATCTTCGCCCCGGTGGCCTTCCTGCCGGGCATCAGCGGTGGCCTCTTTCAGCAGTTCTCCCTGACCATCGCCACCGCGGTGGCCATCTCTGCCCTCAATGCCCTGACCTTGTCGCCCATGCTCTGCGCCCTGTTCCTGGGGACCCCCAAGGAGGCCAAGCGCGGGCCCTTCGCCTGGTTTAACAAGGGGCTGGACGCCACCCGCAACGGTTATGTCCGGGTGGTGGGACTGATCGCCCGGCGCTCCATCGTCGCCGGCCTGATCATCATCCTGGTCGGCGGGGCGGCGCTGTGGATTCTGGACCGGCTGCCCACGGGCTTCATCCCCAACGAGGACCAGGGCGTCCTCTTCGCCGACATCAAGCTGCCCACCGGGGCGGCCCTGCCGCGGGCCACCGAGGTCCTGAACGAGGTGGCGGCGATCGCCCGCTCCACGCCGGGGGTGGCCAATGTCCTCACCGTCACCGGCTACAGCATGCTCACCGGCGCCGCCTCGTCCAACTCCGGCCTAGGGGTCTTCGTGCTGGAGCCCTGGGACGACCGCAAGACGGCGGAGACCCAGATCCGCGGCCTGATCGGGGCCATGGAGGCCCGCTTCGCCGCCATCGCCGATGCCGAGGTCCTGGTCTTTCCACCGCCGCCCATCCCTGGTCTCGGCAACGCCGGCGGCTTTACCTACCAGCTCGAAGGGCTGGGCGGCCAGTCCTCCCAGGAGTTGACCCAGGTCCTCAACGGCCTGATGACCGCGGCGCGCCAGGACCCCAGCATCGCCTCGGCCTATTCTACCTTCGACGCCGACGTGCCCCAGCTCTTCCTCGACCTGGACCGTACCCAGGCGGAGTATCTTCAGGTGCCGGTCGCGGACGTCTTCTCGACCCTGCAATCGGTCTTCGGCAGTACCTTCGTCAACAACTTCACCTACCTGGGCCAGACCTACCAGGTCAACGTCCAGGCGGACCAGACGGCCCGGGCCCGGGTGGACCAGATTGGGGAGACCTACGTCCGTTCCAACACGGGCGCCATGGTGCCCATCGGGGTGCTGGCGGAGGTGCGCGACGACCTGGGCGCCGATCTGGTGTTCCGCTACAACCAGTTCCCCACCGCCGCCATCAATGGCAGCACCGCCCGCGGCTTCACCAGCGGCGAGTCCATGGCGGCCATGGAGGCGGCCTCCAAGAAGACCCTGCCGGAGGGATTCGGTTATGAGTGGACGGGCATGTCCCTCCAGGAGGCCCAGCAGAGTGCCGGGGTCGAGGCGGCCATCTTCGGCCTGGCGGTGCTCTTCGGCTATCTCTTCCTGGTAGCCCTTTACGAAAGCTGGACCATCCCCTTCTCGGTCCTGACCTCGGTCGCCGTGGCGGTCCTGGGCGCCGCGGGGGGGCTGATGCTGCGCCATCTGGAGAACGACCTCTACGCCCAGATCGGTCTGGTGCTGCTCATCGGCCTGGCGGCGAAGAACGCCATCCTCATCGTCGAGTTCGCCAAGGAACAGCACGAGGCGGGCAAGGGCCTGTACGACGCCGCCCTGGCCGGGGCGCGAATGCGCTTCCGCGCCGTACTCATGACCGCCCTGGCCTTCATCATCGGCCTGCTGCCCCTGGTGATCGCCACCGGCGCCGGGGCCAACTCCCGCGTTCACCTGGGCACCACGGTGCTCAGCGGCATGCTGGCGGCGACCCTGTTCGGCATCCTCGTCATCCCTGGCCTCTATGTCATGTTCCAGGGCATGGCGGAAGGGTCGGGACGCTGGGTGCGGCGGCTGCGTGGCCAGCCCAAGGCCGTGGCCAGCGTGGAGCGGGAGGCTTCGTGAGGTATCCCCGCCCCGGTAAAACGGAGCGGATTGTTTTACCTGTCCCGCGGAGGAGTTCCCATGAGGGCCGCCATCCCTTTACCCTTGCTGACCGGGGGGAGCGTAGCCCCCATGCCGGCGCCTCGGACCCATTTCCGACGATCTCTATCGGGATTGATCCCCCGCATTGAGCCAATGAAAGGGGCTCTCCTATAATGCCTTGAACTATCCAGGCGCCTTGAACGCTTCAGATACCTTGAATTACCCGGGAAATCGGCCCCGATCTCCCATAAGAGCCTATTCGTCGCCATCCTCACGGGGAACGAGCTCATGCATAGACGTATTTTGACCCTCGGTCTGACCCTGGCCCTCGCGGGTGCCGGACCGGCCCTGGCCGAAGATCTGATCCAGATTTACGACCTGGCGGTGCTGAGCGATCCGGTGCTCAAGCAAGCCGAGCAGCAACTCCTGGCGACCAAGGAGGTCAAGCCCCAGTCCCTGGCCCTCCTCCTGCCCAACATTGGCGTCAATGCCTCTGGCACCTATCAGAACGTCGAGGCCTATGACGTTCAGGTCGGTCCTGCAACCCGCAACATGCGGGAAGACTTTTCCACCGGTACCGCCACGGCCACCCTGAATCAGACGGTCTACAACCGTGGTCAGTGGATCGGATTACAGAAGTCGGACGACGTCATCTCCCAGGCCGAAGCCCAGTACAAGACCAACCAGATCCAGTTGATGGCCCGTACCGCCGAGGCCTACTTCAAGGTTCTGCGGGCGGCGGACCTAGTGCGATCCGGGGAGGCATTGATGCGGGCCAACGAGCGCCAGTTGGAGCAGTCCAAGCAGCGCTTCGAGGTAGGCCTGGTGGCGATCACCGACGTGAATGACAACCAGGCCGCCTATGACCAGTCCCGGGCCGAAGTCATCAACTATAAGAATCAGTTGGAGAATGCCTGGGAGGCCCTGCGGGTCATCATCGGTCCCGTGAGCGTCCCCCTGGCGCGCCTGGGCGACAACCTGCCCCTGGCGCCCCCCGAGCCCAATGACATCGAGCAGTGGACCAAGGTCGCCCTGGAGAACAATTACGATATCCAGGCGGCCTCGATGGCGGTGGCGGCGGCCAAGAAGGAGGTCGAGATCCAGCGCTCCGGCCACTATCCGACCCTGGGTCTCCAGGCGGGCTACAACCTTGATCGCAGCGGTTCGGAGATGTTTGGCGGTTACGACACCGATACCTCCTACATCGGCCTGAACCTGAGCATCCCCATCTATCAGGGCGGGGCCGTGGTCTCCCGCACCCGCCAGGCCGGGCATAACCTGGGGGCGGCCCAGGAGCAACTGGACCAGACCCGGCGCAAGGTGAATCAGGCGGTTACCGATGCCTTCCGCGGCGTCCTGTCCAGCATCAGCGAGGTCGAGGCGCGCAAGGCGGCCATCGTCGCCTCCACCAGCAAACTGGAATCCACCCAGGCCGGCCTGGAGGTCGGCACCCGGACCCAGGTGGATGTCCTCGATGCCCAGCGGCAGCTCTTCAATAACGAATACCTGTATCTCTCGGCGCGTTACGACTACATCCTCAACGGAATCAAGCTCTATCAGGCCACCAGTGGCCTGAATCGCGAGGCGATCGAGCGGGCCAACACCTGGCTGAATCCCGGCGATCTCCTCACCACCTCCGACCTTTGAGGTCTGATCACATCCAATCTCTGACGTCTGATCTCCGCAGGTATCAGCCGGTCCAAGGCCATTTTCGCGGCGCCGGGTTAGGGTCAGCCTTACCCGGGCCCACGGCCGCCGAAAATGGTTGACTAATCTCTCGTTAGCTTTACGCGCCCTAGGATCGAGCCTCCTTATCCCATGTCAGGCAACAGTTTCGGCAAGTGCTTCGTCACCACCAGCTTTGGCGAGAGCCACGGCCCCGCCATCGGCGGCATCGTCGATGGCTGCCCGCCCGGGCTGGAACTGAGCGAGGCGGACCTGCAAGTCGACCTGGACCGGCGGCGGCCCGGCCAGTCCCGCCATACCACCCAGCGCCGGGAGTCGGATCGGGTGCGGATCCTCTCCGGGGTCTTTGAGGGTCGGACCACGGGCACCCCCATCGCCCTGGTGATCTACAACGAGGATCAGCGCTCCAAGGACTACGCCGAGATCGCGGCCAAATTTCGTCCCGGGCATGCGGACTACACCTATAGCTTTAAATACGGCTTCCGGGACTATCGGGGTGGTGGCCGCTCCTCGGCCCGGGAGACGGCCATCCGCGTCGCCGCCGGCGGGATCGCCAAGAAGTATCTGCGCGAGCGGCTGGGGGTGCGGGTGCGGGGTTATCTCTCCCAACTCGGGCCCATCCGGCCCCAGGGCTTCGACTGGGACGAGGTGGAGCGCAACCCCTTCTTTTGTCCCGATGTCGCTGCCGTCGCCGAGCTGGAAGGCTACATGGATGCCCTGCGCAAGTCCGGGGACTCCATCGGCGCCGAGGTGACGGTGGTCGCCGAGGGGGTGCCGCCGGGTCTGGGGGAACCCATCTTCGATCGTCTGGACGCCGACATCGCCCACGCCCTGATGAGCATCAACGCCGTCAAGGGGGTGGAGATCGGCGCCGGCTTCGCCAGCGTGATCCAGAAGGGCAGCGAGCACCGGGATCAGATGACGCCGGCGGGGTTTCTCAGCAACCATGCCGGCGGCATCCTCGGCGGTATCTCCAGCGGCCAGGATATCGTCGCCCGCCTGGCCCTCAAGCCGACCTCCAGCATCCGCCTGCCGGGCCAGACGGTGGATGTGGACGGCCTGGCCACGGAGATCGTCACCAAGGGCCGGCACGACCCCTGCGTCGGCATCCGCGCCACGCCCATCGCCGAGGCCATGCTGGCCCTGGTGCTCATGGACCATTGGCTGCGCCACCGGGGGCAGAACGCGGACGTCCGGCCGGGCGCGCCGCTAATTTCCGCCCGCGCCGGGACCTGATGCCGCTGGCCTGGCCCAAGGCCAGGCCGCCACCATGCCTTACTGGCGACTCTCCGGCTTCTACTTTTTCTATTTCGCCTCCCTGGGGGCCATGCTGCCCTTCTGGGGGCTGTACCTCCAGGACCTGGGCTATTCGGCCCTGGCCATCGGCCAGTTGATGGCCATCCTGCAGGGTACCAAGATCATCGCTCCCAACGTCTGGGGCTGGCTGGCCGACCGTGCCGGTCGCGGCATGCCCATCGTGCGGCTGGCCTCCCTGCTGTCCTGGCTTACCTTCGCGACCATCTTCGCCGTGCGGGGTTTCTGGGAGATGGCCCTGGCGATGATCGTCTTCAGTTTCTTCTGGAATGCCTCCCTGCCGCAGATGGAGGTGGTGACCATCAACCACCTGGGGTCGCGGTTACGGCGCTATGCCGGCATCCGCCTCTGGGGCTCCATCGGCTTCATCCTGGCAGTGCTGGTCCTGGGGGCGCTGGTGGAGCGTCTGGGCAGTGGCGTGGTGCCGATCATCACCCTGGGGCTCCAGGTGGGGATCTGGCTCACCAGCCTGCTGGTCTTTGAGCGCCCGGTGGAGGCCCGCACCGTACAGGACGGCACCTCCGTCCTGGAGGTCCTGCGCCGGCCCGAGGTCGCCGCCTTTCTGCTGGCCGGTTTCCTGATGCAGACCAGCCATGGGGTCTACTATGCCTTCTACTCAATCCACCTGACCCAGGCCGGCTATGCCAGCGACCTCATCGGCGCGCTCTGGGCCTGGGGGGTGGTGGTGGAGGTGCTGGTCTTCGCCGTCATGCACCGGCTGTTGGAGCGCTTCGGCGCCCGCCGCATCCTGCTGGTGAGCCTGGCCCTGGCGGCGCTGCGCTGGCTGCTGATCGGCGCCTTCGTGACGGAGGCCAGCGTCCTGATCCTGGCGCAGGTCTTTCACGCCGCCACCTTTGGCGCCTTTCACGCCGGGGCCATCCATCTGACCCACCATTACTTTACCGGCCGGCTGCAGGGCCGTGGCCAGGCCTTGTTCAACAGCCTGGTCTACGGGGCCGGGGGGGCGGTTGGCAGTCTGGGCAGCGGCTGGCTGTGGGGCGAGGTGGGTGCCCTGTGGACCTTCGGGGCCTCCGCCCTGGTGGCCGCCCTGGGCCTGGTCATCGCCTGGCGCTGGGTGGACCGGGAACGGCGCTTTTGAGTTCAAGGCGCGCCTGGAGCGGGTGGTTCAATCCCCCCTCGCGCCGAGCGGAAAGAGCTGATTTCGCTTAAGAATCTGATGGGTATTCGTTCAGACCTCTCGTGCTCCATGAGGGCTTTGGTGGCCCAAGCGCTGGCGCTCTTACTCACTCCCCCCTGGCGGAGGAGGGTTGAGGAGAGTGGGCTGAACGGTTAACCCGCTGGTACTCCAAATCCACCAGACTCCCCGGCAGGAGAATAGTCGCCGCCAGGCCGCGCCGGCCTTCAACGCCAACCTTCCTCCCCTTCCATCTCCGTTTCGGCGGTGGGCCGGCGCACCCTGACGGGCTCGTCTGGCTCCAGGGTGCGACCATTGCTGGCCAGGAAGGCGCGGCGGGCGCTGAGGCGATGGTTGATGCAGGCGGTGATGTCCACCCCGGCCTGGGTGTCCAGCCCCGCGCAGCCAGCGGGAGGGACGTACTTGGCCTCGAAGGCGTCTTCCAGTTCGTAAATGGAGCGGTAGAGCTCCACCGGCTCCTGGCGGATCAGGGCGGGGAGGGCGGGTGGAGTGTCGGTGGGCGCCACCGTCTGGCCAAACTCGAACTGGCCGATCGGCGGCAGGGTCCTGGCTGGTGCCGCGGCCTGACTCGCCCGGGGCGCGGCCGCCGTCTCCTGGCGGGCGCTGCCGAGCAGTGCCCAGGGCGATTGGGTCGGGGCCTCGGGCAGGGCCAGGAAGGCCTGGTAGCCGAGCCAGAAGAGCGGCAGGGTCAGTGAGATCCCCAGCAGGTCCAGAAGCCGCCGGAAGCTCAGCCAGGAGCCGCCTCCCCGACGGGGCGGAGTTTGGCGGGGGGGGTCGTCCCACCAGGGGTCGGCGGGGGCTGCCGCGGGGTGGCCGCTGGCCACGGCGAGGGGCGGGGTCGTCCCCCGCTCCCGGATCAAGGCCCCCAGGGCCTGGGCCAGACGGCGCTCTTCGGTCTCGGTCTCGGGATGGTAGGATGGGTGGGGAACCTGCTGCGCCCCCCCGGGCCCCAAGGAGGGTCCCGACCGGTCCTCCGTCAGTTCGGCGGGACTCAGGTTGCCGATGACGGGCTCCGGGCCGGGCCGGGCGGTCGGGGATTCCAGGTCCTGGCGGATCATTGACAATCCTCTGTGCGTGGATTAAAAAAATTAACAACAACAGTCTGTTCGTTCTTCCTGGCCGAGGAGGAGGAAGATGACCTCACTAACGGGCAAGAGGGCGCGCGTCATCCCACCAAGGATGAAAGACTTTGCCCTGTCTTTCACGTTGACCCGGGGCCTGATGCGCTGCCTGCTGCTGGGCCTGCTGCTGGCCTTGGCCGGCTGCGGCAGCATCGGTGATAAGTATGGCATCAAGATTCCCTCCGGTCCGCGAGGCAAGGCGGTGACCGCGGCCCTGGAGGAGATCGGTACCCCTTACACCTACGGTGGCAGCAAGCCGGGTAAGGCCCTGGATTGCAGCGGCTTGACCCAGTATGTCCACCGCAAGGCCGGGATCAAGATCCCCCGCGTCTCCACCGATCAGCAGGACAAAGCCAAGCCGGTCAAGTTGTCCAAGGTCAAACCCGGGGATCTGATCTTCTTCCGCGTCAAGGGCGATAGCCACGTGGGGCTGGTGGTGGATCCCAACCGTTTCGTGCATGCCTCCTCCGGGGCCGACGAGGTCCAACTGGCCCGCTTTACCGATGCCTTCTGGCGTCAACACACCACCGGCGCGGGGACCTATTTCCGCTAAACGGGCCGGTAAAGGGGCGGGCCGAGCCCGGGCAGCGGTCGCGCAAGATGAAAAAATCATGGTTCCGCCGGAACCTTGCTTAGCCAGGGTGGAGTTTCCCGGGCGCTTGGTGCAAAATCCATTCTGACCCCCAACGCATGGCCGGCGGGTCTTAACCCCCCCACAATCTCATAGAGGAGAAGAGCGAATGTCCGAGATGAACAAGAGCCGTCGCAACGCCGTCAAACTGATGCTCGGTGGCCTGGCCGCCGTGCCGGTCCTGAATCTGGTTGGCATGACCAGTGTCCAGGCCGCTGATCTGCCCCATGTCGACCCGGCCGCCGATCCGACCGCCAAAGCCCTTAAGTATGTCCATGACGCGGCCACCGCCACCCGTCCCGACAAGGCGGGCACCCCCGGCGCCAATCAGCATTGCGCCAACTGCCAGTTCATCCAGGCCGCGGAAGGCGAGTGGCGTCCCTGCTCCCTCTTCCCCGGCAAGGCCGTCAACGCCAATGGCTGGTGCGCCTCCTGGACCCTGAAGGCCGGCTAGCGCCCGGCTTAAGCACGGCTATACCAAGCCGCGCTCGTCGCGCGAAGGGGCCTCCAACCAGGCCCCTTTTTTTGTCTCCCGGATTTGATGGCAGGTATTCGTTCAGATCCCTCGCGCGCTAGGAGGGCTGCGGGAGCGCAAGCCACTGGTTCTCTTATTCCCTCCCTCCTGGCGGGGGAGGGTTGGGGGAGAGCGGGTCTGAAGGGTTACATGGAAGCGGCGGCCAGGGAATTTGGCTTCTTTAGCGATTACTGATCAAACCAGTTGCCGACGGTCCGCCGAGGACGGAAAATGATCGCCTCCGCCAGACCCCGGGCGCCCGTCCGGCGCCACCGACAGCAGTATCCGTTCGGTATCCTCATGTCCACCTCCCTCGCTACCTCCCGGACCTCACTGGTCTTTTTCCGGGGGCTCGTCTGGGCCATCATCGGTCTCATCTACGCGCCGCTTTTCACCGCCCTGTACCTCCTCTTCCAGGCCCTGGGACTGGAGCACGCTGCCTTCGCCCCCGCCGCGGCCATTGCCGGGGCCGTCGGCGCGGCCTTCTACAGTGCCCGGGAGGTGGCGCTGGTTGGCACCGTCATTGGCCTGCTGATGGCCAGCCTGCTGTTCATGCTGCTGCCGGGCACCGTCGCCCTCTGGCAGGTGGCCCTGGCGGCCGCCCTGGCGGGCGCCCTGTTCGGCCGACTGCTGCGCTTTCCGGATCAGTGCGCCCTGCAGGCCCCGGGCAAGGCCATGGCGGGTCTGGTCTCGGGGGTGGCCTGTGGCGCCCTATTGGGCCTGATCGAGTCCCTGCACCACGTCACCTTCAACGTGGCGGCCATCGTCGCCTTTCTGGTCTCGGTCAATGGCACCTTGTACTCCGCCACCGTGGGTTGGTGGCTGAGTCTGGCCAGGGTCAGGAAGGGCGCCACCTGCCAGGTCATCGAGGGTCTGGTGATCGGCCTGGTGGCCGCCGTGGTGGCCGCCAGCCTCTGGGTCTTCGGGGGGCCGCTCATCGGTGCCGTGGATGGCGGTTACTACGCCTTGCTGAACTCCATCCAAACCGTCATGCCGGGGGCCCTGTTCGGCGGTTTTGCCGCCGGTGCCGTCACGGGCGCCTTGCTAGAGGCCTTCGATTTCGATTGGATGATTTGAGACCAGGTTGAGATCAGGGCTGGCGAGGGGAGAGGGGGGTGTGGTCAACGACTCGCGATCTCCCCTGTCGGCTACCCTCTTCAGCTTCCCTGTGGACCTTGTTTCACGGCCTCGCGGTCAGGATCAGTTCCGCCCCTGGACCAAGGCGCGCCGATCCGCCGGGAATTCCCTGGCCCACAACGCCGTCGCCCCGGCTACCGCGCTGGGCATGGCAATGAAGTTGACCAGCGGGATCAGGGTCAGCACGGCGGTGGCCGCGCCAAAGCCCAGACTGAGCACCGGTCGGCCGCGCAGCCGCTGACGGATCTCCCGCGCCCCAAGCCCCTGATTGCCCAGGGGGTAGTCCAGATACTCCAGGGCCAGGATCCAGGCGGTGAAGACAAACCACAGCAGGGGGCCAACGAGGGGCAGAACCAGGGACAGGATGAAAAAGGGGATGGCCCACAGGAGCACGTGCAACAGCTTGCGGGCCTCGTCCAGGAGGGCCGCGCCCATGCCCAGCAGGGCCTGACCGGGACCCGGACCACTGTCCGGTGAGCCCCCCTGGAGCAGTTGCGCCACCTTTTCGGCCAGCAGGCCATTGAAGGGGGCGGCGAACAGATTGGCGACAAGGGTGAAGCCCTGGAAGATCAGCACCACCGCCAGGAGCACGAACAGGGGCCAGAGGAGCCAGGCCAGGCCCTGTTCCAGCCAGGAGAGCCAGGCCGGCAAGGTGGGCAACTGGGATTGCAGCCAGGCGATCAGGGACTGAAACCAGCCGATCCCCCAGTACAGGGCGGCGCTGAAGACCAGGATGTTGATCCCCAGGGGCAGGGCCACGAATCGCCGCAAACCCGGACGGGTGATGAGGCGCATGCCTTCGAGAAGATAGGCGGGTCCGGCAAGGGGGTTGGTGGTCGGCATGGTACGGCGAAGCGGGTTGAGTGGCTGGAGGGGCAAGTATAGCCCGCCAGCCGGTCCCGCGGCGGCGGTCGGGAAAGGCTGGCCGGGAAAGGCTTACCAGGACCCCGACGGGCGACTATGCTTAGGGGGCAGATTCCCGCCTGGAGATTGGCCCCATGCTCCCCCTCAGTTTTTTGCTTGGCATCGTCCTCTACCTGGTGTTCCGGGTCCTGATCCGGGGCTTCTACACCGTCAAGCCCGACGAGCGGGCGGTGGTGACCAGCTTTGGCCGCGCGCAGCGGCTGGGTCCGGCCATGGTCACCGATCCGTCCCTCAACGACGAGGAGCAGTCCCGTTACCAGTTCCCCATGGTGCGGGTCATCCGTCCGGGGGGACCCTACTTCAAGTGGCCCTGGCAGGAGGTGCATAAGGTCAGCGTCGCCACCCGCTCCCTGCCCATCACCTGGGACCCAACCAAGGTCCAGTCCACGGTGGAGGCGGTCACCAAGGACAACCTGACCACCGGGGTGGACGGACAGATCCGCTTCCGGGTCGCCGAGCGCAACCTTTACGCCTACCTGTTCGGCGTCGCCCAGCCCCTGGAGCACGTCATGGGCTATTTCATCTCGGTGTTGCGCGAGCGGGTGGCCAATTTCGTCGACCCCCGGGGCGCCTCCCTGTTGGATGGCGGTGATCTCGCCGCGGGTCAGCGCGAGGAGGAGGCCGCCGTGGCCCCGGAGTTGTCCGAGGGGGTCTCGATCAACGACCTGCGCAAGAACCTGCCCCTGCTCAACGACTACATGGAGCAACAGTGCGGCTCCACGGCGGCGCGCTATGGGCTCGAACTGGATGCCGCCCTCATCACCCAGATCGATCCCCCGCCCGAGGTCGATCGGGCCCTGTCCGCCATCAACTCCACCCGCAACCAGGTCGCCGCTGACATAAGCACCGCCCGGGCCGACGCCGAGCAGCAGATCACCATGAGCAAGCGGGCGGTGGACATCGCCATGAACAATGCCCAGGCCGAGGTGGCGCCCCTTCAGGAACTCGCCGCGACCCTGGTGGCCATCAAGGCCGAGGGCGGTCCGGCGGCCCTGCGCGCCTACGTGCGCAACATGGGCCTGCCACTGCTGGGCCGGGCGCGGCGCATCGTCCGGGTGCAAAGCTCGCCATTATGAAGCGGATTTCAGACCTGGCCGACGAATGCCGGGTCGGGTGGCGTCTGGCGGGGGACGCCATAAATCCGTACCTGGAGGGGGGTATCCAAGCACAAGGATGCAGTTGCCAAGCCTCAGGGGATGGATTCAGGGTGCCCTCAGCCCGGAGGCGGGGGGGGGGGGGGGGGGGGGGGGGGGGGGGGGGGGGGGGGGGGGGGGGGGGCCCCCCCCCCCCCCCCCCCCCCCCCCCCCCCCCCCCCCCCCCCCCCCCCCCCGCCTCCGGGCTGAGGGCACCCTGAATCCATCCCCTGAGGCTTGGCAACTGCATCCTTGTGCTTGGATACCCCCCTCCAGGTACGGATTTATGGCGTCCCCCGCCAGACGCCACCCGACCCGGCATTCGTCGGCCAGGTCTGAAATCCGCTTCATAATGGCGAGCTTTGCACCCGGACGATGCGCCGCGCCCGGCCCAGCAGTGGCAGGCCCATGTTGCGCACGTAGGCGCGCAGGGCCGCCGGACCGCCCTCGGCCTTGATGGCCACCAGGGTCGCGGCGAGTTCCTGAAGGGGCGCCACCTCGGCCTGGGCATTGTTCATGGCGATGTCCACCGCCCGCTTGCTCATGGTGATCTGCTGCTCGGCGTCGGCCCGGGCGGTGCTTATGTCAGCGGCGACCTGGTTGCGGGTGGAGTTGATGGCGGACAGGGCCCGATCGACCTCGGGCGGGGGATCGATCTGGGTGATGAGGGCGGCATCCAGTTCGAGCCCATAGCGCGCCGCCGTGGAGCCGCACTGTTGCTCCATGTAGTCGTTGAGCAGGGGCAGGTTCTTGCGCAGGTCGTTGATCGAGACCCCCTCGGACAACTCCGGGGCCACGGCGGCCTCCTCCTCGCGCTGACCCGCGGCGAGATCACCGCCATCCAACAGGGAGGCGCCCCGGGGGTCGACGAAATTGGCCACCCGCTCGCGCAACACCGAGATGAAATAGCCCATGACGTGCTCCAGGGGCTGGGCGACGCCGAACAGGTAGGCGTAAAGGTTGCGCTCGGCGACCCGGAAGCGGATCTGTCCGTCCACCCCGGTGGTCAGGTTGTCCTTGGTGACCGCCTCCACCGTGGACTGGACCTTGGTTGGGTCCCAGGTGATGGGCAGGGAGCGGGTGGCGACGCTGACCTTATGCACCTCCTGCCAGGGCCACTTGAAGTAGGGTCCCCCCGGACGGATGACCCGCACCATGGGGAACTGGTAACGGGACTGCTCCTCGTCGTTGAGGGACGGATCGGTGACCATGGCCGGACCCAGCCGCTGCGCGCGGCCAAAGCTGGTCACCACCGCCCGCTCGTCGGGCTTGACGGTGTAGAAGCCCCGGATCAGGACCCGGAACACCAGGTAGAGGACGATGCCAAGCAAAAAACTGAGGGGGAGCATGGGGCCAATCTCCAGGCGGGAATCTGCCCCCTAAGCATAGTCGCCCGTCGGGGTCCTGGTAAGCCTTTCCCGGCCAGCCTTTCCCGACCGCCGCCGCGGGACCGGCTGGCGGGCTATACTTGCCCCTCCAGCCACTCAACCCGCTTCGCCGTACCATGCCGACCACCAACCCCCTTGCCGGACCCGCCTATCTTCTCGAAGGCATGCGCCTCATCACCCGTCCGGGTTTGCGGCGATTCGTGGCCCTGCCCCTGGGGATCAACATCCTGGTCTTCAGCGCCGCCCTGTACTGGGGGATCGGCTGGTTTCAGTCCCTGATCGCCTGGCTGCAATCCCAGTTGCCCACCTTGCCGGCCTGGCTCTCCTGGCTGGAACAGGGCCTGGCCTGGCTCCTCTGGCCCCTGTTCGTGCTCCTGGCGGTGGTGCTGATCTTCCAGGGCTTCACCCTTGTCGCCAATCTGTTCGCCGCCCCCTTCAATGGCCTGCTGGCCGAAAAGGTGGCGCAACTGCTCCAGGGGGGCTCACCGGACAGTGGTCCGGGTCCCGGTCAGGCCCTGCTGGGCATGGGCGCGGCCCTCCTGGACGAGGCCCGCAAGCTGTTGCACGTGCTCCTGTGGGCCATCCCCTTTTTCATCCTGTCCCTGGTTCTGCCCCTCGTTGGCCCCCTGCTGTGGTTTGTCTTCACCGCCTGGATCCTGGCCCTGGAGTATCTGGACTACCCCCTGGGCAATCAGGGGCTTGGGGCGCGGGAGATCCGTCAGCGGCTGCGCGGCCGACCGGTGCTCAGTCTGGGCTTTGGCGCGGCCACCGCCGTGCTGACCCTGATCCCGCTGGTCAACTTCATTGCCATGCCCAGCGCGGTAGCCGGGGCGACGGCGTTGTGGGCCAGGGAATTCCCGGCGGATCGGCGCGCCTTGGTCCAGGGGCGGAACTGATCCTGACCGCGAGGCCGTGAAACAAGGTCCACAGGGAAGCTGAAGAGGGTAGCCGACAGGGGAGATCGCGAGTCGTTGACCACACCCCCCTCTCCCCTCGCCAGCCCTGATCTCAACCTGGTCTCAAATCATCCAATCGAAATCGAAGGCCTCTAGCAAGGCGCCCGTGACGGCACCGGCGGCAAAACCGCCGAACAGGGCCCCCGGCATGACGGTTTGGATGGAGTTCAGCAAGGCGTAGTAACCGCCATCCACGGCACCGATGAGCGGCCCCCCGAAGACCCAGAGGCTGGCGGCCACCACGGCGGCCACCAGGCCGATCACCAGACCCTCGATGACCTGGCAGGTGGCGCCCTTCCTGACCCTGGCCAGACTCAGCCACCAACCCACGGTGGCGGAGTACAAGGTGCCATTGACCGAGACCAGAAAGGCGACGATGGCCGCCACGTTGAAGGTGACGTGGTGCAGGGACTCGATCAGGCCCAATAGGGCGCCACAGGCCACCCCCGAGACCAGACCCGCCATGGCCTTGCCCGGGGCCTGCAGGGCGCACTGATCCGGAAAGCGCAGCAGTCGGCCGAACAGGGCGCCCGCCAGGGCGGCCGCCAGGGCCACCTGCCAGAGGGCGACGGTGCCCGGCAGCAGCATGAACAGCAGGCTGGCCATCAGCAGGCCAATGACGGTGCCAACCAGCGCCACCTCCCGGGCACTGTAGAAGGCCGCGCCGACGGCCCCGGCAATGGCCGCGGCGGGGGCGAAGGCAGCGTGCTCCAGTCCCAGGGCCTGGAAGAGGAGGTACAGGGCGGTGAAAAGCGGCGCGTAGATGAGACCGATGATGGCCCAGACGAGCCCCCGGAAAAAGACCAGTGAGGTCCGGGAGGTAGCGAGGGAGGTGGACATGAGGATACCGAACGGATACTGCTGTCGGTGGCGCCGGACGGGCGCCCGGGGTCTGGCGGAGGCGATCATTTTCCGTCCTCGGCGGACCGTCGGCAACTGGTTTGATCAGTAATCGCTAAAGAAGCCAAATTCCCTGGCCGCCGCTTCCATGTAACCCTTCAGACCCGCTCTCCCCCAACCCTCCCCCGCCAGGAGGGAGGGAATAAGAGAACCAGTGGCTTGCGCTCCCGCAGCCCTCCTAGCGCGCGAGGGATCTGAACGAATACCTGCCATCAAATCCGGGAGACAAAAAAAGGGGCCTGGTTGGAGGCCCCTTCGCGCGACGAGCGCGGCTTGGTATAGCCGTGCTTAAGCCGGGCGCTAGCCGGCCTTCAGGGTCCAGGAGGCGCACCAGCCATTGGCGTTGACGGCCTTGCCGGGGAAGAGGGAGCAGGGACGCCACTCGCCTTCCGCGGCCTGGATGAACTGGCAGTTGGCGCAATGCTGATTGGCGCCGGGGGTGCCCGCCTTGTCGGGACGGGTGGCGGTGGCCGCGTCATGGACATACTTAAGGGCTTTGGCGGTCGGATCGGCGGCCGGGTCGACATGGGGCAGATCAGCGGCCTGGACACTGGTCATGCCAACCAGATTCAGGACCGGCACGGCGGCCAGGCCACCGAGCATCAGTTTGACGGCGTTGCGACGGCTCTTGTTCATCTCGGACATTCGCTCTTCTCCTCTATGAGATTGTGGGGGGGTTAAGACCCGCCGGCCATGCGTTGGGGGTCAGAATGGATTTTGCACCAAGCGCCCGGGAAACTCCACCCTGGCTAAGCAAGGTTCCGGCGGAACCATGATTTTTTCATCTTGCGCGACCGCTGCCCGGGCTCGGCCCGCCCCTTTACCGGCCCGTTTAGCGGAAATAGGTCCCCGCGCCGGTGGTGTGTTGACGCCAGAAGGCATCGGTAAAGCGGGCCAGTTGGACCTCGTCGGCCCCGGAGGAGGCATGCACGAAACGGTTGGGATCCACCACCAGCCCCACGTGGCTATCGCCCTTGACGCGGAAGAAGATCAGATCCCCGGGTTTGACCTTGGACAACTTGACCGGCTTGGCTTTGTCCTGCTGATCGGTGGAGACGCGGGGGATCTTGATCCCGGCCTTGCGGTGGACATACTGGGTCAAGCCGCTGCAATCCAGGGCCTTACCCGGCTTGCTGCCACCGTAGGTGTAAGGGGTACCGATCTCCTCCAGGGCCGCGGTCACCGCCTTGCCTCGCGGACCGGAGGGAATCTTGATGCCATACTTATCACCGATGCTGCCGCAGCCGGCCAAGGCCAGCAGCAGGCCCAGCAGCAGGCAGCGCATCAGGCCCCGGGTCAACGTGAAAGACAGGGCAAAGTCTTTCATCCTTGGTGGGATGACGCGCGCCCTCTTGCCCGTTAGTGAGGTCATCTTCCTCCTCCTCGGCCAGGAAGAACGAACAGACTGTTGTTGTTAATTTTTTTAATCCACGCACAGAGGATTGTCAATGATCCGCCAGGACCTGGAATCCCCGACCGCCCGGCCCGGCCCGGAGCCCGTCATCGGCAACCTGAGTCCCGCCGAACTGACGGAGGACCGGTCGGGACCCTCCTTGGGGCCCGGGGGGGCGCAGCAGGTTCCCCACCCATCCTACCATCCCGAGACCGAGACCGAAGAGCGCCGTCTGGCCCAGGCCCTGGGGGCCTTGATCCGGGAGCGGGGGACGACCCCGCCCCTCGCCGTGGCCAGCGGCCACCCCGCGGCAGCCCCCGCCGACCCCTGGTGGGACGACCCCCCCCGCCAAACTCCGCCCCGTCGGGGAGGCGGCTCCTGGCTGAGCTTCCGGCGGCTTCTGGACCTGCTGGGGATCTCACTGACCCTGCCGCTCTTCTGGCTCGGCTACCAGGCCTTCCTGGCCCTGCCCGAGGCCCCGACCCAATCGCCCTGGGCACTGCTCGGCAGCGCCCGCCAGGAGACGGCGGCCGCGCCCCGGGCGAGTCAGGCCGCGGCACCAGCCAGGACCCTGCCGCCGATCGGCCAGTTCGATTTTGGCCAGACGGTGGCGCCCACCGACACTCCACCCCCCCCCCCCGCCCTGATCCGCCAGGAGCCGGTGGAGCTCTACCGCTCCATTTACGAACTGGAAGACGCCTTCGAGGCCAAGTACGTCCCTCCCGCTGGCTGCGCGGGGCTGGACACCCAGGCCGGGGTGGACATCACCGCCTGCATCAACCATCGCCTCAGCGCCCGCCGCGCCTTCCTGGCCAGCAATGGTCGCACCCTGGAGCCAGACGAGCCCGTCAGGGTGCGCCGGCCCACCGCCGAAACGGAGATGGAAGGGGAGGAAGGTTGGCGTTGAAGGCCGGCGCGGCCTGGCGGCGACTATTCTCCTGCCGGGGAGTCTGGTGGATTTGGAGTACCAGCGGGTTAACCGTTCAGCCCACTCTCCTCAACCCTCCTCCGCCAGGGGGGAGTGAGTAAGAGCGCCAGCGCTTGGGCCACCAAAGCCCTCATGGAGCACGAGAGGTCTGAACGAATACCCATCAGATTCTTAAGCGAAATCAGCTCTTTCCGCTCGGCGCGAGGGGGGATTGAACCACCCGCTCCAGGCGCGCCTTGAACTCAAAAGCGCCGTTCCCGGTCCACCCAGCGCCAGGCGATGACCAGGCCCAGGGCGGCCACCAGGGCGGAGGCCCCGAAGGTCCACAGGGCACCCACCTCGCCCCACAGCCAGCCGCTGCCCAGACTGCCAACCGCCCCCCCGGCCCCGTAGACCAGGCTGTTGAACAAGGCCTGGCCACGGCCCTGCAGCCGGCCGGTAAAGTAATGGTGGGTCAGATGGATGGCCCCGGCGTGAAAGGCGCCAAAGGTGGCGGCGTGAAAGACCTGCGCCAGGATCAGGACGCTGGCCTCCGTCACGAAGGCGCCGATCAGCAGCCAGCGCAGCGCCGCCAGGGCCAGGCTCACCAGCAGGATGCGGCGGGCGCCGAAGCGCTCCAACAGCCGGTGCATGACGGCGAAGACCAGCACCTCCACCACCACCCCCCAGGCCCAGAGCGCGCCGATGAGGTCGCTGGCATAGCCGGCCTGGGTCAGGTGGATTGAGTAGAAGGCATAGTAGACCCCATGGCTGGTCTGCATCAGGAAACCGGCCAGCAGAAAGGCGGCGACCTCGGGCCGGCGCAGGACCTCCAGGACGGAGGTGCCGTCCTGTACGGTGCGGGCCTCCACCGGGCGCTCAAAGACCAGCAGGCTGGTGAGCCAGATCCCCACCTGGAGCCCCAGGGTGATGATCGGCACCACGCCACTGCCCAGACGCTCCACCAGCGCCCCCAGGACCAGCACTGCCAGGATGAAGCCGATGGAGCCCCAGAGGCGGATGCCGGCATAGCGCCGTAACCGCGACCCCAGGTGGTTGATGGTCACCACCTCCATCTGCGGCAGGGAGGCATTCCAGAAGAAACTGAAGACGATCATCGCCAGGGCCATCTCCCAGAAACCCCGCACGGCGAAGATGGTCGCGAAGGTAAGCCAGGACAGCAGGGAGGCCAGCCGCACGATGGGCATGCCGCGACCGGCACGGTCGGCCAGCCAGCCCCAGACGTTGGGAGCGATGATCTTGGTACCCTGCAGGATGGCCATCAACTGGCCGATGGCCAGGGCCGAATAGCCCAGGTCCTGGAGGTACAGCCCCCAGAAGGGCAGCATGGCCCCCAGGGAGGCGAAATAGAAAAAGTAGAAGCCGGAGAGTCGCCAGTAAGGCATGGTGGCGGCCTGGCCTTGGGCCAGGCCAGCGGCATCAGGTCCCGGCGCGGGCGGAAATTAGCGGCGCGCCCGGCCGGACGTCCGCGTTCTGCCCCCGGTGGCGCAGCCAATGGTCCATGAGCACCAGGGCCAGCATGGCCTCGGCGATGGGCGTGGCGCGGATGCCGACGCAGGGGTCGTGCCGGCCCTTGGTGACGATCTCCGTGGCCAGGCCGTCCACATCCACCGTCTGGCCCGGCAGGCGGATGCTGGAGGTCGGCTTGAGGGCCAGGCGGGCGACGATATCCTGGCCGCTGGAGATACCGCCGAGGATGCCGCCGGCATGGTTGCTGAGAAACCCCGCCGGCGTCATCTGATCCCGGTGCTCGCTGCCCTTCTGGATCACGCTGGCGAAGCCGGCGCCGATCTCCACCCCCTTGACGGCGTTGATGCTCATCAGGGCGTGGGCGATGTCGGCGTCCAGACGATCGAAGATGGGTTCCCCCAGACCCGGCGGCACCCCCTCGGCGACCACCGTCACCTCGGCGCCGATGGAGTCCCCGGACTTGCGCAGGGCATCCATGTAGCCTTCCAGCTCGGCGACGGCAGCGACATCGGGACAAAAGAAGGGGTTGCGCTCCACCTCGTCCCAGTCGAAGCCCTGGGGCCGGATGGGCCCGAGTTGGGAGAGATAACCCCGCACCCGCACCCCCAGCCGCTCGCGCAGATACTTCTTGGCGATCCCGCCGGCGGCGACGCGGATGGCCGTCTCCCGGGCCGAGGAGCGGCCACCACCCCGATAGTCCCGGAAGCCGTATTTAAAGCTATAGGTGTAGTCCGCATGCCCGGGACGAAATTTGGCCGCGATCTCGGCGTAGTCCTTGGAGCGCTGATCCTCGTTGTAGATCACCAGGGCGATGGGGGTGCCCGTGGTCCGACCCTCAAAGACCCCGGAGAGGATCCGCACCCGATCCGACTCCCGGCGCTGGGTGGTATGGCGGGACTGGCCGGGCCGCCGCCGGTCCAGGTCGACTTGCAGGTCCGCCTCGCTCAGTTCCAGCCCGGGCGGGCAGCCATCGACGATGCCGCCGATGGCGGGGCCGTGGCTCTCGCCAAAGCTGGTGGTGACGAAGCACTTGCCGAAACTGTTGCCTGACATGGGATAAGGAGGCTCGATCCTAGGGCGCGTAAAGCTAACGAGAGATTAGTCAACCATTTTCGGCGGCCGTGGGCCCGGGTAAGGCTGACCCTAACCCGGCGCCGCGAAAATGGCCTTGGACCGGCTGATACCTGCGGAGATCAGACGTCAGAGATTGGATGTGATCAGACCTCAAAGGTCGGAGGTGGTGAGGAGATCGCCGGGATTCAGCCAGGTGTTGGCCCGCTCGATCGCCTCGCGATTCAGGCCACTGGTGGCCTGATAGAGCTTGATTCCGTTGAGGATGTAGTCGTAACGCGCCGAGAGATACAGGTATTCGTTATTGAAGAGCTGCCGCTGGGCATCGAGGACATCCACCTGGGTCCGGGTGCCGACCTCCAGGCCGGCCTGGGTGGATTCCAGTTTGCTGGTGGAGGCGACGATGGCCGCCTTGCGCGCCTCGACCTCGCTGATGCTGGACAGGACGCCGCGGAAGGCATCGGTAACCGCCTGATTCACCTTGCGCCGGGTCTGGTCCAGTTGCTCCTGGGCCGCCCCCAGGTTATGCCCGGCCTGGCGGGTGCGGGAGACCACGGCCCCGCCCTGATAGATGGGGATGCTCAGGTTCAGGCCGATGTAGGAGGTATCGGTGTCGTAACCGCCAAACATCTCCGAACCGCTGCGATCAAGGTTGTAGCCCGCCTGGAGACCCAGGGTCGGATAGTGGCCGGAGCGCTGGATCTCGACCTCCTTCTTGGCCGCCGCCACCGCCATCGAGGCCGCCTGGATATCGTAATTGTTCTCCAGGGCGACCTTGGTCCACTGCTCGATGTCATTGGGCTCGGGGGGCGCCAGGGGCAGGTTGTCGCCCAGGCGCGCCAGGGGGACGCTCACGGGACCGATGATGACCCGCAGGGCCTCCCAGGCATTCTCCAACTGATTCTTATAGTTGATGACTTCGGCCCGGGACTGGTCATAGGCGGCCTGGTTGTCATTCACGTCGGTGATCGCCACCAGGCCTACCTCGAAGCGCTGCTTGGACTGCTCCAACTGGCGCTCGTTGGCCCGCATCAATGCCTCCCCGGATCGCACTAGGTCCGCCGCCCGCAGAACCTTGAAGTAGGCCTCGGCGGTACGGGCCATCAACTGGATCTGGTTGGTCTTGTACTGGGCTTCGGCCTGGGAGATGACGTCGTCCGACTTCTGTAATCCGATCCACTGACCACGGTTGTAGACCGTCTGATTCAGGGTGGCCGTGGCGGTACCGGTGGAAAAGTCTTCCCGCATGTTGCGGGTTGCAGGACCGACCTGAACGTCATAGGCCTCGACGTTCTGATAGGTGCCAGAGGCATTGACGCCAATGTTGGGCAGGAGGAGGGCCAGGGACTGGGGCTTGACCTCCTTGGTCGCCAGGAGTTGCTGCTCGGCTTGCTTGAGCACCGGATCGCTCAGCACCGCCAGGTCGTAAATCTGGATCAGATCTTCGGCCAGGGCCGGTCCGGCACCCGCGAGGGCCAGGGTCAGACCGAGGGTCAAAATACGTCTATGCATGAGCTCGTTCCCCGTGAGGATGGCGACGAATAGGCTCTTATGGGAGATCGGGGCCGATTTCCCGGGTAATTCAAGGTATCTGAAGCGTTCAAGGCGCCTGGATAGTTCAAGGCATTATAGGAGAGCCCCTTTCATTGGCTCAATGCGGGGGATCAATCCCGATAGAGATCGTCGGAAATGGGTCCGAGGCGCCGGCATGGGGGCTACGCTCCCCCCGGTCAGCAAGGGTAAAGGGATGGCGGCCCTCATGGGAACTCCTCCGCGGGACAGGTAAAACAATCCGCTCCGTTTTACCGGGGCGGGGATACCTCACGAAGCCTCCCGCTCCACGCTGGCCACGGCCTTGGGCTGGCCACGCAGCCGCCGCACCCAGCGTCCCGACCCTTCCGCCATGCCCTGGAACATGACATAGAGGCCAGGGATGACGAGGATGCCGAACAGGGTCGCCGCCAGCATGCCGCTGAGCACCGTGGTGCCCAGGTGAACGCGGGAGTTGGCCCCGGCGCCGGTGGCGATCACCAGGGGCAGCAGGCCGATGATGAAGGCCAGGGCGGTCATGAGTACGGCGCGGAAGCGCATTCGCGCCCCGGCCAGGGCGGCGTCGTACAGGCCCTTGCCCGCCTCGTGCTGTTCCTTGGCGAACTCGACGATGAGGATGGCGTTCTTCGCCGCCAGGCCGATGAGCAGCACCAGACCGATCTGGGCGTAGAGGTCGTTCTCCAGATGGCGCAGCATCAGCCCCCCCGCGGCGCCCAGGACCGCCACGGCGACCGAGGTCAGGACCGAGAAGGGGATGGTCCAGCTTTCGTAAAGGGCTACCAGGAAGAGATAGCCGAAGAGCACCGCCAGGCCGAAGATGGCCGCCTCGACCCCGGCACTCTGCTGGGCCTCCTGGAGGGACATGCCCGTCCACTCATAACCGAATCCCTCCGGCAGGGTCTTCTTGGAGGCCGCCTCCATGGCCGCCATGGACTCGCCGCTGGTGAAGCCGCGGGCGGTGCTGCCATTGATGGCGGCGGTGGGGAACTGGTTGTAGCGGAACACCAGATCGGCGCCCAGGTCGTCGCGCACCTCCGCCAGCACCCCGATGGGCACCATGGCGCCCGTGTTGGAACGGACGTAGGTCTCCCCAATCTGGTCCACCCGGGCCCGGGCCGTCTGGTCCGCCTGGACGTTGACCTGGTAGGTCTGGCCCAGGTAGGTGAAGTTGTTGACGAAGGTACTGCCGAAGACCGATTGCAGGGTCGAGAAGACGTCCGCGACCGGCACCTGAAGATACTCCGCCTGGGTACGGTCCAGGTCGAGGAAGAGCTGGGGCACGTCGGCGTCGAAGGTAGAATAGGCCGAGGCGATGCTGGGGTCCTGGCGCGCCGCGGTCATCAGGCCGTTGAGGACCTGGGTCAACTCCTGGGAGGACTGGCCGCCCAGCCCTTCGAGCTGGTAGGTAAAGCCGCCGGCGTTGCCGAGACCAGGGATGGGCGGCGGTGGAAAGACCAGGACCTCGGCATCGGCGATGGCGGCGAAGCGGGCCTCCATGGCCCCGATCAGGCCGCGGATCTGGGTCTCCGCCGTCTTGCGGTCGTCCCAGGGCTCCAGCACGAAGACCCCTAGGCCGGAGTTGGACGAGGCGGCGCCGGTGAGCATGCTGTAGCCGGTGACGGTGAGGACATTGGCCACCCCCGGCGTGGAGCGGGCGATCGCCGCCACCTCGTTCAGGACCTCGGTGGCCCGCGGCAGGGCCGCCCCGGTGGGCAGCTTGATGTCGGCGAAGAGGACGCCCTGGTCCTCGTTGGGGATGAAGCCCGTGGGCAGCCGGTCCAGAATCCACAGCGCCGCCCCGCCGACCAGGATGATGATCAGGCCGGCGACGATGGAGCGCCGGGCGATCAGTCCCACCACCCGGACATAACCGTTGCGGGTGGCGTCCAGCCCCTTGTTAAACCAGGCGAAGGGCCCGCGCTTGGCCTCCTTGGGGGTCCCCAGGAACAGGGCGCAGAGCATGGGCGACAAGGTCAGGGCATTGAGGGCAGAGATGGCCACCGCGGTGGCGATGGTCAGGGAGAACTGCTGAAAGAGGCCACCGCTGATGCCCGGCAGGAAGGCCACCGGGGCGAAGATGGCGAACAGCACCAGGGTGGTGGAGATGATAGGCCCGGTGACCTGTTCCATGGCCTTGAGGGTCGCCGCCCGCCGGTCCAGCCCTTCTTCGAGCATGACACGCTGAACGTTCTCCACCACCACGATGGCGTCATCCACCACCAGCCCGATGGCCAGTACCACGGCGAACAGGCTGATGGTGTTGGCGGAGAAGCCCGCCGCCAGCAGGACGATGAAGACGCCAATCAGGGAGACGGGGATGGTCAGGGCCGGGACGATGGTCGCCTTGAGGTCCTGGAGGAAGATGTACACCACCAGCAGCACGATTACCGCCGTGATGGCCAGGGTGGAGATGATCTCGGCAATGGAGGCCTGGACGAACAGGGTCGAGTCGTACATGACCTCCGCCGCGACCCCATCCGGGAAGCGGGCCTTCAGCGCCTCAAGCTCGGCGCGCACGTCCCTGGCCACCTGGAGGGCATTGGCCCCCGGCGCCTGGTAGATGCCGATGGCCGCCGTCGGCTTGCCGTTGAAATTGGAGAAGGAGCTGTACATCTGCGACCCCAACTCCACCCGGGCGATATCCCGGACGCGGACGATACCGCCGTCGGCGCTGGTGCGGACCACGATGTCCTCAAACTCCTCGGGCTGGACCAGTTGCCCCTCGGTGACGACGGTGAACTGGAAGACCTGATCGTCGCCGATGGGCGGTCCACCCACCGAACCCAGGGCGGCCTGGAGGTTCTGCTTGCGCACCGCGTTGACCACGTCCTCCGGCGCGATGCCCAGGGCGGCCATCTTTTCCGGCTCGATCCAGATGCGCATCGAATAGTTGAGGGGGCCGAACTGGTCGGCCTGACCGACCCCCGCCACCCGAGCCAGCTCGTTCTGGACGTTGATGGTAGCGAAGTTGGACAGGAAGAGGGCGCTCTTGCTGTCGTCCGGGGAATAGACGTTGACCACCAGCAGCAGGTTGGTGGCCTCGGCCTGGACCGTCACCCCCAGGTCCTGGACCTCGGTGGGCAGCAGGGCCAGGGCCTGGGAGACCCGGTTCTGGGTGTTGACCTGGGCGATGTCGGGGTCCGTGCCCACGGCGAAGGTCACCGTCAGGGCATAGGTCCCCGCGGCGGAGGAGACCGAGGACATGTAGAGCATGTCCTGGACGCCGTTGACCTGCTGCTCGATGGGACCACCGACGGTACTGGCGATGGTCTCCGCGTCGGCGCCGGGGTAGGTGGCGTTGACCATGACCACCGGCGGGGTGATGTCGGGATACTGGGCGACGGGGATGGCCTTGATGGCCAGGAGTCCGGCCACCACCAGGACGATGGAGACGACCGACGCCAGCCGGGGCCGCTCGACGAAGACCCGGGAGATCATGGGCGTTGCTCCGCCTGGGTGGCTTCACCACCACCGGCACCCGCCCGGGTAGCCGCGTCCTTGGCCGCCCCGACAGGGGCCGCCGGGGCACTCGCCGGTGCCTTGTCCCCACCCTGGCCCGTCGTCGCTGGCTTGGGTGGGGCCGCCTTGGCGCCATCCCCATCGGCCTGACTCTGCTTCACCGGCTTCACGACCATGCCTGGCTTGACCTTCTGCTCCCCGGAGACGATGACGATGTCCCCCACCTGCAGGCCCGAGAGGACGGCATAGTTGGTACCCACCTGGGCCCCGGTCTTGACCGCGCGCACCGCCACCCGGTTGTCGGCTCCCACCACGAAGACCTGTTCGCCGTCCTTGGTCCGCTGGATGGCCGAGGCCGGCACCAGGGGCTGGCGCTCCTCCTCGGCGCGGTGGATCACGGCGGCGATGAACTGGCCCGGTAAGAGCATCTGCTCGGGGTTGGGGAAATCGGCGTAAACGGCGACGGTGCCGGTGCGCGGATCGACCTGGTTATCGACGAAGGCGATCTCCCCGGGGTGGGCGTAGGTCTCTCCCGTCGGCAGGATGAGCTTGGGAATGAACTTTTTGCGGATGACCTCCAGGCCATCCCCATCGTTCAACTCGGCGATGCGCACGAAGATCGCGCCGGGGATGGAGAAGACGGCGCGGATGGGATCGAGCTGGACCACGGTGGCGAGGGTGCCGCTAGAGGTATTGACCAGATTGCCCTCGGTGTACTTGGTGGGGCCGATGCGCCCGGCGATGGGGCTGGTGATGGTGGTGTAGCCCAGGTTGATCTGGGCGGTGGCGATGGACGCCTTGGCATCCTCACCCTGGGCCTTGCCCTTGTCCACCGCCGCCTGGGCCTCGTCGCGCTGGGCCTTGGCCTTGTCGCGATTGGCCTGGGAGGTGTCGCCTTTCTTCAACAAGGTTTCCTGACGGTCGAGGTCCACCTGCTTGTTGAGCAGATCGGCCTCCGCCGCCGCCTGGCTGGCCTGGGCCACGGCCAGTTGCGCCTTGGCACCGTCAAGGGTGGCCTGGAAGGGGGCCTGCTCGATCTGATAAAGGAGTTGATCCTTGGCGACCATGGCTCCCTGAGCGAAGGCCAGCTTAGTGAGAAAGCCCTCCACCCGGGCCTTGATGTCCACCGACTGGATGGCCTTGATGGTGCCGATGAAGCGCTCCTGCTTGTCCACCAGCCCCTCCTCGATGGCGGTGACCACGACCGCGGGCACGGGCGCCTTCTCCTCGGCCGGCGGCGACGTCGCGGCGGCCAGCGGCGACGGGGCGAAGCTCAAGGGGGTCAGGGCCAGGGAAAACAGCAGGATGGGGAGTGGGCGGCGGGCAAGGCGGGCGGCGATGGACATGGGGCGGAAACCGGAGGAAGGGCGGAGGGCGGCAGTATAATCCCCTCGCCGCGGGGACGCGGAAGCAATCTTGCCGCAATCTCGCCGCGATCTCCCGCCTTTTCGCCCCGCCATCAGCCGCCTTGGCCCGTGACCTCCAGCAAAACTTGGTCACTTACGGGGTCATGTTGCGAAACAACCCCTTTATGGGCTAGTCGAGAAGGGCCTTTTGCGAAATAAGCCATTCCCAGGACACGTCGAAAAGGTCATTTTGCGAAACGAAGCCATTTTTCCGGACAGCCAGCAGGCTGAGAACCTGCGACGGCTCGTCGCGTCAGGGCTGTGCTTGGCCCGGCAGCGCCGACACCGTCTGGCCCTGCTCCTCGCCGGTTCCGCCTCCTGGTGTCGGCTGGCTGCGGAGGTCTGTTTGGCGGCAAGCCCGGGCCTGGGCGTCTGGCTATCCGATGGTCCCGGACCCGATGATCGGCACCCCCTCGCCGCCGGTCCGCGACTGCTGGGCGAGGAACTCGATTATCTGGTCTACGACGCCCATGCCGGCTTTGACCCCGACGGCTTTGGCGCCGCCACCGGCGCCCTGCGTGGCGGTGGACTGCTTCTGCTTCTGACCCCTCCCCTCCCCCTCTGGCCCCATCTGCCGGACCCCCAAGCCCAGCGCGTCACCGTCGCGCCGTTTCACCCCGATCAGCTCAGCCACCGCTTCCTCACCCGCCTGGCGCGGGTACTGGGGATCGCGGCGGAACTGATCCAGGTCGAAGAAGGTGCCCCCATCCCCGTATCACTCCCCGAACTTTGGCAATTCGGCCCGGAACTGGCCACGGCCTCTGACCGGGCGCCGGGGGGGGCGGATCTCCTCTGCCGGACCGAGGACCAGCGTCTGGCGGTGGCGGCCATCCTGCGTGCCGCCCGGGGGCGCGCCCGCCGGCCCCTGGTCCTCGTCGCCGACCGCGGTCGCGGCAAGACCGCCGCCCTGGGGATCGCCGCTGGCGAACTGTTGACCGGCGGGATGCGGCGCATCCTGGTCACCGCCCCGCGCCTGGCCGCCGTCGAGCCGCTGTTTTGCCTGGCCGCCACGCGCTGCCCGGCGGCTCAGGCCGCCGGCGAGTTGCACTTTCGGGCCCCGGACGCCCTCTGTCAGGCCCCCGAGCCCGCTGACTTGCTGCTGGTGGACGAGGCGGCTGCCATCCCCGCGCCCTTGCTGGAATGTCTGCTCCAGGCCTATCCCCGCCTGGTCTTCGCCACCACCATCCATGGCTATGAGGGTACCGGACGCGGCTTCGAGGTGCGCTTCCGCCAGGCCCTGGAGCGGCTCACCCCCGATTATCGTCGGCTGGAGTTGCGGACCCCCATCCGCTGGGCCGCGGATGATCCCGTCGAGGCCCTAGTCGCCCGGGCGCTGCTGCTGGATGCCAATCCCACCGAGGACGCACGGGTATCGGGCGCGCGGCCGGACGGGGTGGAACCGGTCCGGTTCGATCGCGACGCCTTGGCTCGGGACGAAGCCACCTTGAGCCAGCTCTTCGGCCTCCTGGTGCTGGCCCATTACCAGACCCGGCCGCTGGATCTGCGGCACCTGCTGGATGGTCCCAACCTCCAGGTCCATGCCCTGAGGCACAGCGGCCAGATTGTCGCCACCGCCCTGGTCGCCATCGAGGGCGGCATCGCCCCGGACCTGGCCGAGGAGATCTACCAGGGCCGGCGGCGGCCCCAGGGTCATCTGCTCCCCCAGACCCTGAGCGCCCATGCCGGTCTGGCGGACGCCCCCACCCTGCGCTGGGCCAGGATCGTCCGCCTCGCCGTCCACCCCGCCGTCCAGGGCCGGGGCCTGGGGCGGCGTTTGCTTCAGTGGATCGGGGACCAGAATCGGGGTCAGGACCAGAACCACACCCAAGACCAAGACCAAGAAGAGGACCGGCCCAAGAGCCCGGAACGGACTAACGGCCTGGAACTGGCCCGGGATCAGTATCAGGACCTACACCTTGACCTGGACCTGACCCAGGATCAGAACCTGCCATTGGACCTGGAAGGTGCCCAGACCCAGGGCCAGAGCCAGGGCCAGGGCCTGGATCTACTGGGGGTCAGCTTTGGCGCCACCACCGACCTGCTCCGCTTCTGGGCCGCCTGCGGGCTGACCCCCGTCCATCTGGGTACCAGCCGTAACGCCGCCAGCGGCGCCCATGCCGCCGTGGTCCTGCGCCCCCTATCCCTGGCGGGCGAGGACCTGGCGCGGCGGGCCAGCGCGCGCTTCCGCCGCCGTTTTCCGCTCCTACTGACCGGTCCCTTCCGCCACCTGGAGCCGGGCCTGGTCGCCGACCTGCTGGCGCTCACCTACCCGGCTTCAGAACCGCCACGGAATCAATCAGAAGACAGTGACCTCGACGGGCGGGAACTGGCCGCCTTTGCCTTCGCCCAGCGGCCCTTCGAGGCCAGCCTGGCCGCCCTTCAGGCATTGGCCCGGGACCGGCTTGGGCCGGCCCTCCGCGCGGGGCATTGTTCGCGGGAAGAGGCCATCCCCCTCATCGTCATGGTGTTGCAATGCCGGGACTGGGCCGAGGCCAGTCGCCTGGCCGGCGCGTCTGGACGAGCGCAACTCATCGCCTTGTTGAGGGAAACCTGCGCCAGACTGCTTTCCTGGTCCCCTCCGTAACCAGCATGGGCGGGTGACTGATCCACCGCGTGGCGGAACCAACTCCTGCTGGTTCACTACCACGCCCAGGTCCTGGTTGCCCGATTCAGACCCCACGCCACACCAGCCGCTCTACCCCGAGAGCCACGACGGCAAAAGCGCGCAGCTCGGCGAGGCCATGGCGTTGGCGCAAGAGGGCGCCATAGTCCCGCGCCTGTTCCGTGGCTTCTTCCAGCTTTGCCGCTACCGCCGGCAAGGCAGCGAGGGCCTCGCGCGGTTGGGCGCGTACCTGTTCTCCGGTCAGGCCCAGGTCCTTGAGGCCCAGGTACTTGAATTCCAGCAGCAGGTCCAGGGCCTGGAAGCGGCGCATATCGGGACGCACGATCAGGGCCAGGTCAGCATATCCACGTTCGGTCTCCAGTTCCGAGACGGCCATGTAGAGCCGGTCGTCGAACAGCAGGGTCAGAAAGGCGAATTTGACCAGCAGTTCATTGGTCCAGCGGTAGTCGCGGTTAGACAGCACACGAAAATAGCCCTGTTCGATCAGGTCGGCCAGCGGGGCCAGGTCGCCGCGTTGGCCCAAACGGCGAACGGCATCGGGCAACGCCCGCCCAACACCGGCAGGGGGCAGCCAGTCCTCACGTAGCCGCTCGACATAAAGCCCGCGGGCGACCAGGTTAGGGATGCGCAGAATGCATTCGTTGAAGGAGGTCACCCCCGCCAGGGTGAGGATGCCAAAGAAGTAGAGCAGCGAGGCCATGAAGGGCTGGTCCTTCGTGGCCATCAGTACGTCCACCACGCCGAAGCGTCGGGCCAGTTCCGGGATCACCACCCGGTCGTCCCCTGACAGGGCGTCCAACAACAGGTCTACCCCACGCGGCAGGGCGGCGACGTAGGCGAGCTTACCCCGGTCCATGGCCAGGTTCTCGTCCAGGAGGCGGCGGGGATAGCGCCCATCCCGCGCCAGGGCCTTGAGGAAGTAGAGGCTCAGGGTCGGGTTGTAGAGGCTTTCGCTGGCCTCCTCGCTGAACCGATAGCCGTTGTAGAAGATGCGCATGGTCTCCAGGGCCAATCCGGGAGACCAGTCGCCGCCCTCCGCCGCCAACTGCCCCAGCACCGTCGCCAGTTCGGCCTCGGTAAAGCCGCACAGGTCGTTGAAGGCCGGTTCTAGATAAATGCTTTCGGCGACGTTGTAGCCACTGGTCATGTCACTCAACACGACCGGGGAGACGCCGGTAATGAAGACCCGGTCCAATCCCAGTCCTCCGGCGGCGGCCTTCACCGCCTTGAAGACGGTCTTCAGCAGACCCTCGCCGTACAACAGGGCCTCGTAGCGTCCCTGGCTGCCGTCCCGGTCCGCCATCAATACCTCGTTGGCGAAGTTGTCGTATTCGTCGATGAGGAGGTAAAGCTTATAGGGGGTGGCGCGGATCGCCCCGAGGACGGTCTCCAATGAGGAGATGGCATTGTCAGGATGGATCGCGATGTCGCGGGTCCAGTAGGCCGCGTAATCGCTAACGAACCCGGCGATGCGGTCATTGAGATGCTGATGCAGCGCCGCCTCGATGTCCTTGACCTCCCCCTGGGCCTGGACCAGGGAGAAGTCCCACTTCATGACGAAGAAGTTGTTGCGCAAAGGCGTGGGGGCGCGCCCTACCGCCAGGCGACCAAAGAGGTCCGGGAATTGCTCCGCCCGGTTGAGGTCGTAGTAGTGCTCCAGCATGGACAGGAGCAGGCTCTTGCCGAAGCGGCGAGGACGCAGGAACAGCAATTGCCGCCCGGTCGTCTCAATCAGCGGCAGCCGATCGGTGCGGTCCTGATACCAGTAGCCCCCTTGGATCAGGGTGCCGAAGTCGCTCAGGCCGTAGGGGAATTGCATCGGGATTTGCCCATTCTGAAGAGGATTGGGAGGGTGTATGGATAGCAGAGAATGGCGGATCGTTTCACACCCACGGTAAGACCAGCCTCCATCATAATTATCGGGCCGCAGGCCGACGGGTGAAACTTCGGACAGGATGCCACGGATCGCGGACAATGCGCCGCGAAGATAGACCGATGTCATGGGATCACTGGGTCAGTTTATCCTCTTGGCGGGAGTGCAGGACGAGGACGCTGACCCTGCCCTCAAGAACCTGCCCTCAAGAGCAGCGGCAACGCCTAGCAGATGTTCCAGGGACTACTTTCATTCATGCCTTTACCCTCGCGATGAACCCTGATCCTCACGCCATTGGCTCCGCTTTCCCGGCGGCATTCGCCTGCCCCCAGGGTTCGCCGGCGTCGGCGGTGGGCGCCGCTCTGGCCGCTATTGGTCTGACCGGCCCCCGCCCGGTGCTGATCCTGGTCGGGGGCGCCGCCAATCTCGACCCGAAGGTGGCGGTCCGGCTGCGTCCCCTGTTCAGGGACCTGGTGCCCGTTCTGGATCGGCTGGGGGCGGCAGTGATCGACGGTGGTACCGATGTTGGGGTCATGGCCTTGATGGGCGAGGCGCGCCAGCACGCCAGCGGGCGTTTTCCGCTCATCGGGATCGCGCCTCGCGGGCGGGTGAATGCAACGGCGAGATTCCCGCCAGCCGGCCGGGACGAGACCCGGGTCGCCCTGGACCCCCATCACAGCCTTTTCCTCCTGGTGCCGGGAGAGCGCTGGGGAGACGAATCCCCCTGGCTCACGGCCGCGGCCGAAAGGCTGGCCAGTGGGCGGGCCACCCTGATGCTGGTGGCCGGGGGTGGGGAAATCACCCGGCGGGATATCCTGCACCGGCTCCGTCAGGCCGGCCGGATCCTGGCGCTCGCCGGCAGCGGAGGCACGGCGGACGCCCTGGTCGCCTGGCGCCGGGGCGAGGGACCGCTACCGGTGGACGATCAGGCGGTCTTCGCTCCCGCCCTGGTCGAGGTTCTGGACTTGATGGAGGCCCCCGACGAATTGCCCCGGCTTGTGGCGCAAGGCTTAGCCTCTTGAGGAGAAACAAGGGATGGCCCTCTCTTTGCGGCGAACATCCATCCTGGTCCTGGGCGGGGATGCCTTGGCGGACCAGGTGGTCGCCAGTCTGCGCCGGGAAGGCCACCGGGCGCGGCGCCTCGATCCTCTGGATTCGCTGGCACCGGACAAGGCCAACACCTTGACCCTGCTGGACCCAGCAGCGCTGGACCCGACCCGAACCCCCGTCCTGATTCTGGCCGATCCGCCGGATGCTCCTACCCTGGTTGCCCACCTACTCGCCCACATCCGGGAAGCCAAACGCCAGCACCTGGCGGGGCGTCGGCTGGCTGGGCAAGGGGGTTGGCCGGGCCGACCGCGACCGGTTCAGCGCCTGATCCTCATGCACCCCCGTGACCCCGCCCCCGTCCTGCCCGCGCCGGAACCGGGCGATCCGCTGCAAATCGAGACCTTCGCCATCGAGGATCGCGCCGCCCGCGCGGTCCTTCGCCGTTGGCCCCCGCACCTGGGTCTCGACCCCGGTTTTGGCCAGGTCCCCCACCTGCTCTTCCTCGGTTTCGCCCCCCCCGCGCGGGCCTTGCTGCTGCAGGCCCTGCGCCTGGCCCATTACGGCCAGGGCCGGCCGCGGATCAGCCTGGTCTGCGACCATCATGAGGCCATCGCGGCCGATCTGCTGGGCGCTTATCCCCAGGCCCACCTGATTGCCGACCTGCGCTTCGCGCCCCTGGAGGACTTGTCCCGTCTGCTCCGGGAAACGGCCGCGCCCGATCCTGGCACGCCGTCCCCGGCCAATCCCCCCGTCACCCTGGCCCTGATCTGTCTAGCGGGCACTACGCCCGCCCATCCTGATCCTGGCGATCCTACCATCCCGGAGGACCGTCCCACCACCGATCACCCCGCTAGCCCCGGCCTGGCCCGTTCTGCCGCCGATATCGCATGCAACCCCGGTCTGGTCCTCTCCACCGCTGATCAGGTCAGCAACCCTGGCCTGGCACTCTCCGCCGTTGAGAGCCTTGACTACCCGGGCCTGGCCCTGGCGCGGCGCCTGATCGACGAACTGGCGGCCAGCCAGGGGGTCTCCCCCCCGGTGCTGCTGGAGGTGGGTAACGCCGAATCGGAGGGTGGGCTCGACGACTGGGATGGCCAGATCATCCCCATCGCCTATCGCGGGGAGGCCTGCAACGCCGCCCTGCTCCTTGACGGCGTCGGGGACGAACTGGCGCGCAGCATCCATGAACACTACTGCGACACCATCACCGCCCAGGGCCGGGATCTGGCCCTGGAGCCCGCCGGCCAGCCCTGGGAACGGCTGGCAACCTCCTATCGCCAGGCCAACCGCCATCAGGCCGACCACGTCTGGGCCAAGCTCGCCGTCACCGACTGCCGGGCGGTGGCGGAGGACCTGGTGGAGGCCTTCGCCCTGAGCCCCCTGGAGGTCGAGCGGCTAGCGATGGTCGAACATGACCGCTGGGCGGCGGATCGCTATCTGGATGGCTGGTCCTATGGCCCCACGCGGGACAATGCCCGCAAGCTCCACCCCCAGCTCATCCCCTACGCGGAACTGTCGGAGGCGATGAAGGACCTGGACCGCTTCGCCGTGCGCGGCCTGCCGACCCTGGCCGCCCGGCTCGGGCTCGGTATCCAGCGCCTGCTGATCCTCGGCGTTCACCCCCCCGGACCCGCTTGTCCGACAGGCAAGCCCCTGCGCCACCTGGCGCGGGCACTCGGGGAGGGCTTGCGTGAACGCTATCCGGACCGCGCCCTGGTCCTCGCCACCACCCTGACCGATGCCCGGGAACGCGCCCTGGCCCAAGTGTTGATGGCGGGTGCCGAGCCCGCGGGACTTTTCCTGCTGTTGCCCCACCCCCTCAACCAGCTTCTGGCCCGGCTGACCCCACCCGCCGCCCGCCGCGATTTCCTGGACCTGCTGACCCGGGCCGAACGGCGGATCAGCCTGCGCGGCGAGGCGGAATTGGCCACCTGGTTCGCCCGCCGGGCCGAGATCCACCTCATTCTTAACGACCAATCCCCGGAAATCAGGGCGATTGCGTACGGCGGGGAAACGCCGAACAAATGCATCCTGCTCAATCCTGACGGCGCCGGACTGACATGGACCTTCGATTACTAAACTTCCGTGGCCCCCGGGGCTGGATCGAGGCCCTGGGCCTGGCGGCCCTGGCCCTGGCCAGTTGCCTGGCTTACTACGGTCGGGTCCTGGCGGGGCGGGCGCGTTTCGACCTGCCGGCCTTCGCCGCCGCCCTGCAACAATCCGGCCTGTCGATCCTGCCGGCCATCACCCTGGTCATGATCGCCATCGGTCTCATCCTCGGCCATCAGGTGGAAGGCATCCTCACCCAGTTCGACCTGCCGGTGGTGGTGATCCTGACGGTCGCCTTCGTCATCATCATCGAGGTGCTGCCGGTCCTGGTCGGCATCCTGGTGGCGGGGCGGGCCGGGGTCGCCCTGGCGGTGCGCCAAGCGACCCTCCTGGCCACTGGCGAGATGGATGGGCTTTTGGTGTGCGGGATAGAGCCCCTGCCCTTTACCCTGGCCCCGGTCCTGCTGGCCATGTTGCTGATGAGTTTCGCCTTCCTGGTCTGGGGGACCCTGGTGACCTTCGCCGTGGCCGGCGCCTGGCTCTGGGCCAGCACCGGGGTGGCGCCGGCCCTGTTCCTGGAGATGCTGACCAGCGCTCTCACCCCCGGGGCCCTCGTCGAGGCCCTGGTCAAACCCCTGCTGTTCGCGGTGCTCATCGCCCTCATCGCCACCCTGAACGGCATCGGCGCGGGGCGCCGGCCAGGGGGGATCGCAGGTGCCGCCACCGGCACCATGATCGGGGCGGTCACGGCCATCCTGGTCACGGACCTGCTCTATATCGTCCTGGTGCGGGTCTGAGTTACCCGACCTTGGCTTGACTTGTGCCTGACTTGGCTTGCGGCGGGAGAATGGCTTCCAACAGCAACACCGACATGTCCCTGGCGCTGCGTCTGGATGGCGTCTTTCAGCACGTGGCCGGACGTCTGGCCCTGCGGGACCTGAGCCTGGACCTGGCGGCAGGAGACTGGCTCCTGGTCTGCGGCCCGAATGGGGCGGGTAAGACGCTGCTCTCCCGCCTGGTGCTCGGCCTCGACCGGCCCTCCGCCGGACGCGTCCGGGTCCTGGGCCGGGACCTGGCGCAACTTGACGGGCGCGGACTGGAACGATTGCGGAGGGAGGTCGGCGCCGTCATCCAGCGCGGCTCGCTGCTCGCCGACCACAGCGTCCTGGCCAACATCCTCCTGCCCCTGCGCCATGAACCCATGACACGCGGGGAGATGGCGCGGGCGGCGCGGCTGGTGATGACCCTGCTCGGCCTGGACGGCATGGAAAATCATCAGCCCCAGGCCCTGTCCCTGGGGCAGCAGCGGCGGGTGGAACTGGCCCGGGCCCTGATCCGCCGCCCCCGACTCCTGGTGTGGGACGGCCTTTCCGACGGCCTCGACCCGACGGTGGCCCGGGAGATCCTCGCCGTCCTGGACAGCCTGCGCGGCGGCCAGCCCATGGCCCTGCTCGCCACCGACAACACCCCCGATGCCCTGGGGGGCATCCCCGCGCGGGTCGCGGTAATGAACCGCGGGCGCCTACTCTTTGAGGGCCCCCCGGAGACCCTGGCCGCCGCCAGTGCCCAGGACCTGGAACTGCGCACCGCCCTGGGAGGCCGGTTTTGATCTCATCCCAACCCAGGCGCATCCATCTTCCTCCTTCACGGGGAGTGGCGGGAGGGTCGGGGGGCGTCTGGCGGGGGTGTCGCCAGCATGGATGCGGTTGGCAAGCCTCCAGGGACGGATTCACGGCGTCCTCCCCCAGACGCCACCCGACCTGATCATGCAACAAACCGCGTCATGCCTGCCGTGACGACTGATAAGCTGACCCGATGAGCGACAACCACCCCATCCCGCCCGCCGCGCGGCGTCTCGACCGCCTCTATGCCCCCCCGGAGATCGGCGCCCCCGGCAAGCGCCGGGCCCTGGCCGAGCGCCGCCAGTTGCTCCTGGCGGGGCTCTTCGTCCTGGCCATGGGGGTCCTGGTCGTGGCCACCTTCGCCTTGATCCTGCCGGGCTTCCTGGGCAAGGTCTACCGGCTGGAGGCCTATTTCCCCGACGCCGAGGGCCTGGACCCGGGGATGCAATTGGTTCAGGAGGGCTATGTCATCGGCCTGGTCGAACGTGTCCAACCAGTCTTCCCCGGCGACCCGGCCCATGGCCTTCATTGCCCTCCCCCCGCCACGGCTGGTCCACCCCGCTCACCCACCCTGCCCTGCTTTCGCGCCACCCTGCGCATCCGTGACCCGTGGCCCATTCCCCGGGACAGCCAGGTGCGACTGGCGACCCTGGGCTTGCTGAAGGGCAATGCCCTGCGCATCGAGGTCGGCCAATCGGCGGAGCTGCTCGCTCCCGGCACGGTCATCACCGCCCTCGCCCCCGAGCCCGACCTGACCCAGCAGCTCGCCGTCCTCACCGAGACGGTGCGCCTGGTGGTCGAGGAGAGCATTGCCCCGACCCTGGCCAGCATCCGCGATCAGGTCAAGACCATCGAACTCCTGGTTGGCACCGGCGAGGACCAGGGGGAGGGCCTGGCTGGCAACCGCGAGCAACTGGCCGGCGCCTTCGAGAACCTGCGCCTGTTGTCGGACAACCTGGTCAAGACGGTGGACCCCCAGACCATCGGCGCCATCCTCGCCTCGGTGGAGACCATGTCCGCCGACCTGGCGCGCATCACCGCCGAAATGGCCGGCAGCACCCAGGACGTCCAGCGGACCGTCACCAACTACGGCGACCTGGCCACGGACATCCGTGGCCTGGTCAACGAGAACCGCCCTGCCCTGCGGCGCTCCTTGGATGACACCCAGTACCTGCTGCAGGCCCTGGCGGCGTCCCTCACCCCCATCCTGACCAATATCGAGGACGCGAGCCGCAACCTGGCCGCCTTTTCCCAGGAACTGCGCAACCAGCCGCTCAACCTCCTTCGTAACCGGGAAACCCAGGAGCAAGCACCATGGTTCAAATGATGCCGGTTCATGCCTTCCCGTCGATTCCGACTCGCCCAGCCAAGGGCATGAAGGGCCCTGGTTGGGCCGCGCGCGGTGCCGTCGTGCTCACGGGCCTCCTGCTGGGGCTTGGTCTTGCCGGCTGCGGCTCCCCGGTGCCCGTCAAGGAGGATCAGTATTTTTCCCTCACTCCGCCCACCACGCTGGAACCTGGCTCCCTCGCGACTGAGGGTGGAGCGGTAGCCCGCGACCGCGCGCCCCTGCCCGCCAGTCTGCAAGTCAACGAACTGGCCGCCCGCGGTTTCCTTGGTGGGCGGCAGATCCTCTTCCGCACCGCGGAGGCGCCCCGGGAGACACAGCGTTACGAGCAACGCCTGTGGGACGAACCCGTGCCCCGGGCCCTCTCCCGTCACCTGGTGACCCGCATTCGTGACGCCGGGGTCTTCCGCTTCGTCCTCATCCCCGCCGACCGGGGGCGCGCCGATTACCTTCTCGGCGGCGAGGTGGAACGTTTCGAGCACCTGCCCACCGCACACCCGCCCCGCATGGCCGGGACCCTCAGCCTGACCCTGATCAGGGCCAGCGATGGCCATCCCCTCCTCGAACGTCGCCATGACGCCGAGGTGCCGGTCACCGGCACCACCCCGGCGGACATGGCCACCGCCGCCACCCACCTGGCGGACCAACTGGCCGCCGCCGTAGTGGAGGACCTGCGGTCCTGGCGCGACCTCAAGGGGCCGAGGTAGGTCGCGCCGCCTGCAAGTTCTCATCCATGAAGCGCCGGGCCGCCTGGATCAGGGCCAGGCGCGCCCGATCCGCCCCCCAGTCCGCCGCCAGGGCCGGGTCCGCCTCCGCCCCCTCGTCCCACAGTTGCCAGAGCAGGGCGACGTCGTTGCGATAGGCCGCGCCGATGCTCAGGCCATCCGGACTGAAGCTGGCATGGGAGGCGCCGCCCAGCCCGGCGGACAGGGTCAGGTAGGCCGTCAGGGGCCGCAGTTGGAGCCGGGTGGGGTTGGGCCAGAGGCGCACCGTGCCATCCCGGGAGGCGGTGAGCAGCCAGCGCCCATCCGGGGAGAAGTCGAGGCTGAGGATTCGCGCCTTGTGGCCGGTCAGCCGGGCGAGTTGAGTACCGTCCAGGTCCCAGACCTGGGCCTCCCCCTCGCCGCTGGCGGTGACCAGGGTCCGGCCATCCGGGGCGAAACGCACGCTGGTGACCGCGCCGGCCCGAGGGTCCAGATAGCGGGGTGCGCTACAGGCAGCCCCCGCGCTCCCGACGCTACCCGCTCTGCCAGCGCTCCCGGTGGCCTCGATTGGCCCGGTGGCCCCGGCGTCTCCAGTGAGTTCGACCAGGGCGAGGCGGCCATCCTCGCTGGCCGTGGCCAGGTGGCGGGCGCCGGGGCTGAAGGCCAGGTCCTGGACGGTGTTTCTGTGCCAGGGCCCGGCGCAGACCGGGGTCCAGTGACCAGCGCCATCGACCCGCAGCACCTGGACCGAGCCGTTCTCGGCGCCGCTGGCCACCCAGACCATCCCCGCCTCATCCCGGGCCAGGGCCGCCGCGCGGACGCCGCCGGCGCCCGGTTCCGTTGGCAAATCCTCCCCCAGGGGGGCGCAGGTGCGCAGGTCCCAGAGCCGCACCGGATGCCAGGAGTCGTTCGAGGCCGTCAGCAGCCAGTCGCCCTGGGGGGCGAAGAGCGCCTGGTAAACCGCCGGACAGTCCGGTCTGCCGTTCTGGGTACAGGGCTGGGCGTCGGGGGTCAGGGCCAGGGTGCAGATCTCCTCGCCCTTGGCCAGGTCCCAGACCCGGGCCGTGCCGTCAAAACCGGCGCTGGCCAGCAGACCGGCGCCGGGGGAGAAGCCGACGCGGCGGACCCGGTCCCGGTGGCCCTGGCCCTCGTCCCCCAGGCGCCAGCGCAAGGCCGGTATCAGGCCCGTCGCGCCGCGCTCCAGGCGCCAGACCTCGATGCGGCCATCATGGGCACCCGTCGCCAGCAGCAGTGGGGAGGATGGGTTGGTCAGGGTGCCGCCCGGACTGGGGGAGGATCCGTCCGGCCCAGGGGATGCGTCGAGGGGCTCCCTGGACCTGGGGGAGGACGCGCCGGGCGGACCCATGCCCGCCGAAGCCGGTAACGCCGGGGCCAGGGCGAGATGGGCGACCTGGTCCGCCTGGGGAAACTGGAGGACGAAGGTCGCCGCTGGCCGCACCGACCAGAGCCGGGCCGAGCCGTCCTCGCTGGAATAGCTGAGGATGCGCCGTTGATCGCGGCTGAAACGCGCCTCGGTGATATCCCCCTCATGGCTGACGACCGCCAGGCTCTGGCCGGTCCAGAGCCCCCAGAGCCGGATGCTGTCATCCTGGGAAGCGGTGAGGACGATGGGCTCCTCCTCGCTGTGATCCTGTCCCGGAGCGATCTGCACCTGGTCCACCGCCAGGTCGTGATGGCCGAAGATCTGGGCCTCCCCGCTCTCGAGGTCCCAGCGCACCACCTGGCCATCGTCATCCACCGCCACCAGGTTGCGCCCACTGGGGCCGAAGGCGATCTTGCGCACCGAGGCCCGGTGGATGCGGATCTTGCGCCCATCCCGCGTGATGACCCCCAGCTCCGCCAACTCGCGCCCGGTCAGGTCGTAAACCCGGATGCGGTCGTCGCCGAAGGCCACGGCCACCCGCTCACCGCGTGGGTCCATCACTGCATGGTAGGCCGGGCGACCCTGGGACCCCCCGGCCGGTAGGACGGCGAGTTCCTCCCCGGTGTGGGTCGCCACCACCTTGGCGGTCCCATCGAAGGAGGCCGTCATCAGCCGCCGGCCATCCGCGGAGAAGGTCAGGGCGCGGACGCCGCGGTCGTGGATCTGGCGATCCCAGAGGGGCGCCCCGGGGTTTTCCAGATCGAGGACGCACAGGGCGGGGGCGCGCCGCTCGCCATGGATGAGGGCCAGGTAGCGCCCGCTCGGGTCCAGGGCGATGGGCGCGCGGGGGCGCGCGCCGCAGGTCCAGGTCGGGGGATCCGCCGCGGCGGCGGGCAGGCGCCAGACGCCCCCCTCCCCAATCCCCAGCGGCAGGGCCGACTCCCCGCTGCCCGGAAACCGGAGGGCGTGAATCGGCAGGTCCGGAGCCGCCAGGGACCCCGCGTAGTGATAGCGCTGTCCCTGGAGGATCCAGCGTTCGGCGCCGCCCCCGGGGGCGGGTAGCGCCAGGCGCTCGCCGTCGTCGCTAAAGGCCGCCGCCAGGGCGCCGCCGCCCCCGGTCGGGCCAGAGACCATGGTCACCAGGCGGTTGCGGATGAAGGCCCGGCTCAGGCTATCCGTGGCCTCCGCGGGCAGATAGGGGCCGGCCGCCAGGGCCAGACGGACCGCCTCGGCGGTATTGCCGCGGTCGATGGCGCTCTCGGCGTTGCGCAACTGGCTGCGGTAGAAGCTGAGCCGGGACTGGCTGGAGGCGTCCCAGGCCCACCAGGCGGTGGAAGTGGCGATCAGCAGCAGGCTGAGCAGGGTCCAGCCCAGGACGCGCGCCTGACGGTTGCGGCGCCGTTGCACGCCCAGGTAGAGACGGCTCTGCTCCAGATAGTCGCGCTCCAGAGGTTCCAACTCCGCCGGGTAGGCGGTGGCGAAGACCTGGGCGGCGGCGTAGCCGGTCTCGCCCAGCAGGTATTCCCGGTTGCGGTCGGTGCGCCGCCAGAGGCGTGCCTGGCGGCTGAGCTGATAGCGCAGGATGAGATCCCGGCGCTGGGCCGGTTCCGCGAGCAAGTCCCGCAGCGGCTGCCAGCGCTCCAGCAGTACTGGATGGACGAGGGTGGCGATGGGCCGGAACCGCTCCCACCGGCGGGCGGCCTCCCGGGGATCAGACGTGGCGACGCTGTCCTCACCGGGATCGAGGGTGGTTGGCGACGCGCCCGTGGCGAGGGGGGGCTCAGGGGTGGTGGGCGACTCCTTGGTGATCAGGTCCGTGCCCAAACGCAACAGGCGTCCCACCCCCCCATGGCGGATGCGCCGCTCCTCCCGGGTTTGCCGCCACAACCGCCGCAGGTCGTCCCAGATGCCCGGGGCGGAGGTTGGGGCGGTCACCGCCTCGGCGTCCTCCTCCTCCGCGTCGGCTACCATTAGCCGCGCCGCGATCAGGCGCTCCACCAGGGGCGCCACCGCGGGCAGACGGGTCAGGGTCTGGAGATCCCCGGCGCGGAGGCCGGGACGGGGCGCCCCGCTCCCCTCCAGGGTGACCAAGGCCCGGCACAGGGTCGGCAGGGCGGCCCGCTGGGAGGGCTCCAGCTCCGCCCACAGGGCATCGGCGCGGGCGATGAGGCTGCCGGTCACGCCGCCCAGGCTGCGCAGATCGGCCAGGGTCAGCAGGGATGAGCGCGCCGCCCCTTCGTCCCGCCGGGCGGCCGCCCGGCGGTAGAGGGCGTCCAGGACCTCCTGCAAGGCGGGGGGCCAATGCGTCAGCAGACCGGCCTCCGCCTCCAGGGCGTCCACCAGGCCGCGCCCGATACCGCTGGTCGGTTCTTCAAAATCGATGGCGGCGACCCGGGCCGGGATCTCGATCACCTGCCGGATGCGGGCCGTGGCGGGGGGTTGCAGGGGGAACCAGCTCACCTCGTCCAGTTCCCCTGCGAGTTCGGGTAAGTCGGCGAGCAGGGGAAGAAAGTCGCTACGCAGGGTGGCAATGACCCAGATGCCGTCCCGAGCGGCCAGGCAGCGCAGGGCCGTGAGAAAGGGCCGGGAACTGGTGGCGCCTAACAGGGGGTCCAGGGGATCGACGACGATGACCAGTTGCGCCCGCCCACCGTTTCCGCCCCCCTGCTCCGCGAACTTGACGCTGACCTGGGTCAGAGCCGCGGCCAGTTCGGTGGCGGCCACCTCCGGGGTGGTCGCCAGCAGGGCGGCCAGGGCCTGGCCATCGAGCCCGAACTGCTGGAGAGAGGCGCCGAGGATCGACGGCGCGCTCACGGCCGTGGCCAGGGCCTGAAGGGGCCCCTCCGCCGCCGCGAGGTCGACCAGGCACCAGCGGCACAGGGCGATCCCCGGAAACAGGAAAGGCCGCGCCAGGCGGGGCAGGAGTCCGGCGCGGATCAGGGAACTCTTGCCGACGCCGCTGGGGCCGGTGACCAGTAGGAGCCCCCGGCCGCGGTCGACATTGGCCTCCAGGCGACTGATCAGGTCCCGGGTCTCGGTCTCCCGGCCGACGAAGATCGGCTGGTCGCTGAACTCGAAGGGCCGGTCCACGCGAAAGGGGCTGCCCCGCCAATCCTGGAGGTGGGAGGTCAGGCGCCGCTCGGCGCTGATGCGGCGGTTGAGGAGCTTGCGCAGTTGGGTCTCGACCAGCTCGCGAAAGGAATGATCATTGCTGAACTGGCGGAAGGCGCGCCGAAAGCTGCCATCGGGGTTGAAGAAATGGGTGCGGAAAAAGGCTTCGAGACGGCTGCGGTCCGCCAGGGCCTCCCGCGCCGCCTCGGGATTGTTGACGTCCACCAGGCAGGGGGCGGTCTTGCGATAGACCAGCACCTCCGGGCTGCCGGTGCGCGCCGAGGCCTCCACCGCGTCGACGAATTCCCACTCGGTCCCGGTCAGACCGCCATAGGGGTCGTTGGCCAGGGGCGTCCCCAGGCGCGCCCAAAGCATGACCAGCACGATCTCGCAGTCCGAGGGCCGCACCAGCCCCGCCTGAAAGCTCTGCGCCGCCGTCAGGGCCTCCTGCTCCCAGAGGACCGCCTGCACCTTGAAATAGGGCAGATACTCCTGGGCCAGGGCCTCGATGATGCTGCGCGTCAGGGCCCGCTCATGATCCAGGTCGGAGGGCGAAGAGACGAAGATGCGAACCAGGGGATCGGCCATCGGCACACCTGCGGCAGGCGGAGAAAGTAACGAGAGTGGAAAGAAAGCTGTCTCGACAAGGGAAGAGTAGCGCCTCTGCTAGAAAGACAGGATAGGCCAAAGTTCTGCGCCTGGCGCGTGGCGGGATGGGTTGATTTCGACGATGATGTGCCGGTTGCTCCCCCATGGCTTCCGCGCATCTCCGCTTCCGTGACCTCCCCCGCCGCCTCCGCTCTTCGTCCCCACTGGCTCGTGGCTCTCAAGGGTCACCGGCACGTGCGTCGGCCAGAGGCGGTCGGGGAGGCCCTGTCCGCCTTGCTCCGCACCTTGAGCGTGGAGATTCAGGGCACCCTGGTCGGGGTCTCGTCCATCGCCCCGGGGGCGGATACCCTCTTCGCCCAGACGGTCCTGGGCATGTCCCTCCCCTGGCGTGCCCTGTTGCCCGTGTCGGTGGCCGAGTTGCATCAGGACCTTTCCCCAGCGGACAGGCAACTCCAGGAGCAACTGCTGGCCCGGGCAACCGAGGTCCAGGTATATGGCACGCGTAATGGCGGGGTAACCGTCCAGCCCCCCTCTCCCCAGCCCTCCCCCACCAGGGGGGAGGGGGTCAGTGAATCAGCAGCTTGTGCTGCCGAAGCACACCCGGGGCGCGAGGGGTCTGAACGAATACAGGGCGGGAATGAGGCCGATGGGGAGGTGGCCAGAGAATTAGCAGCTTGTGCCGCCAAAGCCCACCTGGGGAGCGAGGGGTCTGAACGAATACAGGGTGGGAATGAGGCCGAGCTGGAATGTGGCATGGAGACGGTGGATCAGGCCGACCTGGTCATCGCCATCTGGGATGGCCAACCCGCGGCGGCACCAGGCGGCACGGCGGACATCGTCGCCTACGCCCGCGCCGTCGGCAAACCCCTGATCATCCTCAACCCGGATACCCTGGAGCAACGGCGCGAGGGCTGGCGGGCGCGGCCCTTCGTGGATGAGGAACTGCGCTACCTCAACGGCCTGGGGGAGGAGCCTGGGATGGTACCGGCCCTCCCCTCCCCCGTCCCCCTCAATCTGCTGCGCTTTTTCGCCAAGGTCGACCGCACGGCCAGCCGGACGGCGCCGAATTTCCGCCACTGGGTCGCCTCCTCCCTGTTACTCAACACCGGCGCCAGCCTGTTGGTGGCCGGCATCATCGCCTTCGCCCTGCGCCTGCCGGCTCTCGACGCCCTGGCCTTCCTCATGACCGCCGGGGCCATGGGGGCCGGCTTCTACATCAAATACCGCAAGGTGCATGAACGCTGGGTCCATTGTCGGGTGGCGGCGGAGATCTGCCGGGCCGCCATCGCCACCTGGGAATTGCCGCGGCTGGTGCTGCCGGACCTCCCGGGCCTGGGGGAGACCTTTGGCCGCCTCAAGACCTCGTTGCGGATGATGCATCTGGGCACGCGCCCCGCCACGCCCCCCCATCTGGATGAGATCCGGGAGCGCTATCTGCGCCAGCGCCTGGACGATCAACTCCACTACCACCAGGCCCGGGCCGCCCGGCTGGCCCGGCTGCGCCGCCGCCTGATCACCCTCTTCTGGACCTTCTCCGTCCTGGCCGTGGTGCGCGGGCTGTTCGTGGGGCTTTATGGCATCGAAGGGTTCAGCCCGGAGGTCAGCCGCACCCTGACCCACTTTCTGCCCCTGGCCCTCCCCGGTCTGGCCGGTTGCGCCCTGGCCTTGGTCTCGGTCTTCGACCTCAATGGCCAATTGGCCCATTCCCGCGCCCTGACGACCTTCCTCGCCTCGGCGCGGCGCGAGATCCAGGCCTGTCAACATGTGCCGGCCTTAGGGCGGGCCATTGCCCGCGTCGAACACTACCTGGCCCAGGAAATCGCCGCCTGGTTTATCCTGAGCCAGGATTCCCGTTAGGGTGAGTAATGAGGTGATGTGACGAGAGGCTTGCACCATGAAACGACTCCTGGCCCTGGACGGTGGCGGCATCCGCGGTATCTTCACCCTGGAGGTGCTGGCGCGGATGGAGGCCCTGCTGCGCGCCAAGACCGGCCGGCCCGCTCTGGTCCTGGCGGACTACTTCGACTACATCGCCGGGACCAGCACCGGCGGCATCATCGCCACCTGCCTGTCCTGGGGCATGCCGGTCGCGGAGATCGAAGACCTCTACATCCGCCGCGGGATGGACATCTTTAGACCCGCGCCCTGGTACAAGCGCTGGCGCAGCAAATATGCCGCGGAGGCCATCACCGCCATGCTCAAGGAGGTGTTCGCGGAGGATGCGGCGGGCCAGGTGCCGGCTTTGCTGGGCACCCGCAAACTGCGCACCCTGCTGTGCCTGGTGATGCGCAACTATTCCACCGGTTCCCCCTGGCCCATCTCCAACAATCCCGCCGCCAAATTCAACGACCCCGCCTCGCCGGAGTGCAATCTGCGCATCCCCCTCTGGCAACTGGTGCGGGCCAGCACCGCCGCCCCGACCTTTTTCCCCCCGGAGACCATCGTCCTGGGTGGCCGCCAGCATGTCTTTGTGGACGGCGGCATCACCCCCTACAACAACCCCAGCCTGCTCCTCTACCTCATGGCGACCATGCCTTGCTTCCACCTGGAATGGGAGCGGGGCCTGGACAAGCTGCTGCTGGTCTCGATCGGCACCGGGCGGGTGCGCGTGACCTCCGGCACGGCCACGGCGGGGGAGATGAGCCTGCTCTTTCATGCCCGGCGCGTCCCGGTGGCCCTCATCGACTCCTCCAGCCTGCAGCAGGACCTGCTGTGCCGGATCCTCGGCCAGTGCCGGGTCGGTGACGAAATCGACTGCGAGATCGGGGATCTCAAGGACGGGGGTGCCGGAGCCAACCCGGGCCTGGTGCCAGGCCAGGCCTCTGGCGATGCTTCAGGCCAAGGTTCTGGCAAGGCTTCAGGCAACAATTTCACTTACCTGCGCTACAACCTGCTTTTCACCCCGGAGCAGCACGCCCGGGCCCAGCAGTTCGCCAGTACCGGCTTCGCCATCGACAACCTCAAGCTCATCCCCCTGCTGCGCGACCTTGGCGCCGCCTACGCCGCGGAGACCGTCCGGGCCGAGGATCTGGTCTAAGGTCGCCGGGTATTGACAACCTCAAGCTGATCCCCCTATTGCGGGGCATTGGCGCCGCCTACGCCACAGAGAGCGTCCGGGCCGAGGACCTGCCCTGAGGTCCCGGGCGGGGGAGGGTTGGCCCTCTTACTCCCTCCCCCCTGGTGGGGGAGGGTTGGGGAGAGGGGGTCTGAACGGTTACTTCAGATCAATTCCCCGATGGGGAGGAGGGCCAGGAGCAGGAACTTCAGCGCCTCGCCAATGCCGATGTCCGGCTCGGCCTCGACGCGCACCAGCCTGCCCTCCCGGCGGGTCACCCATTCCATCTTGCCCTCCGCGGTCAGTTCCAGGCGCCAACTATTGTGGGGCGCCATGTCGCGCTCGATGAGGGCGGCCACCGCCTGGGCCAGGGCCGGGCTCTCGATCACCAGACCGATCTCCGTATTCAGGTGCGTGGAGCGCGGGTCCATGTTGAAGGAGCCGATATAGACCACCCGGCGGTCGACAACCAGGGTCTTGGCATGCAGGACCAGGGGAACCTTTTCCGGCATCCGCTGATAGCGCTCGATCAGGAGGGGCTGATCCTCGGCGTCACCGCGGTACTCGAACAACTCGATCCCCATGCCCAGCAGGCGGCGGCGCTGAAAGGCATAGCGGGAATGCACCCAGATGGCATCGTTGGCCGCCATGGAGTTGGTGACGATGGCGACCCGGACGTTGCGTGCCCGCAGGTCCTCCAGCAGCTTAAAGGTGCCGGGAAGCATGATCAGATAGGGCGTCGCGCTGAGCACCTCCTGGCGGGCGCCGCGGGCCAGTTCGGTCAACTGGCGCCCGCTCTCGCCGAAGGCATCGTACCGGTCCAGCTCCGGGTTCTTGCCGGGCCGGTCATAGATGAGCCGCGCCTGGCCCCAGGCGAGATCCGCGGCCCGCAGCCGCTTGAGGCGAGCAGTGGTCGCGGCGATACCGGCGTCGAACCGCGGAGGGAAGTTCTCGGGCTGGGCGGCATACTGGTGCAGCCCACGATAATAGGCCTCCCGCTCCGCGGCGGTGATGGGGACCTGGACCACCGCCTCCAGGGGAACCACCCAGGGATCGTTCCAGTATTCGTCGAAGCTTCGAGAGATCTGCGGCACCACCGGGCCCAGGGTCAGGACATCCAGATCGCGGAAATTGAACTCCTGGTCAAGGTCATAGTATTCATCGGCCACGTTGCGCCCGCCGAGGATGGCAAGGCTGCCGTCGACGATGAAGGTCTTGTTGTGCATGCGCCGGTTAAGGCGCGAGAAATCACCCAGCGAGCCAAGGATCCGTCCCAACTTGCCCAGGGTATCCAGACCCAGGGCGCCCACCGGGTTGTAGAGGCGGATCTCGACCTGGGGGTGATCATTTAGCAAGGCCAGAAACCGGGGATCGGCGTCGAGGGAGATCTCGTCGACGATGACCCGCACCCGCACCCCCCGCTCCGCCGCCCGCAGGAGGCGCTCGGCGGCGATCTTGCCGACGTTGTCCTGGTACCAGATAAAGTACTGGGTATCGATGGTGCGTGTGGCCTGGTCGGCCAGCATCCCCCGCCACAACAAGGCCTCCTCGCCCTTGTCCAGGAGCAGGAAACCTGACTGGCTGGCGGGCTGGTGGCTGACCAGGTGTCGGACCCGCTTACCCAACGGCGTGGTCTCTGGGTCGGCAATGGCGTGGGCTTCCGTCCGGCCCGCCTGGGGGATAGCAGCCGGATCGCCGGACTTGAGGCTGGCGCATCCGGTTAGAACCAAGGCCAGCGCAAGGGCGAAAGCCAGCGTGAAATTCACGGATCTGTCTCTCATTTTCACAAAGTTGACGCGCCCATTCATACCGGTTGGCGTAAAAATCACGGCACGATTATTCATGTACCGGGGCGTGGCGCACCTCCCCATGACAGTCAGCGGCAAAGCCGACGCCAAGGCCGGTGTCACCATAAACCGGATCACTCGCTCAGACATCTGCCGCCCCCCGAATGAGCAATGGATCTCGACCTGAAATCAGGACCACACAAAGACCCTGAGATCCCTGGCTGAGCAGTTACAGGGAAATTATGGTTAGTGCAATACCGATGGCGATTTTTCGGATTTGACCACGGTCAATTTGTTGGTGGTGGGCGAAGAGTAACCTTGTCACCAAGGCATCCGCTACCCCCAGGATGCCGCCACTACAAAAACCATGATGGACGAATATCACGTCTGTGGCGTCCTCCTGATGACCCACCCGGAACGGGCCCCGCGGGTAGCCTTGGCGCTGCGGGGGCTCGCTGGGGTGGAACTGCATGCCAGTGAAGGCGGCCGCCTGGTCGTCACCGTCGAAGGGCCCTCCTCCGCCCACTGCGCCGACATGATGAATCATCTGGCGACCCTCCCGGGGGTTGCCGCCTCCTCCCTCGTCTACCACCAGATCGATAACGACACCGGCACCGCTTCCGCCACAGGATCCGGCCAGGCCATCGCTAACGCATCGCCATCGCAGGAGACCGCGCCATGAACCAGACCCGTCGGGAATTCATTAAAAGCAACGCCATCGCCGCCACCGCCGCCGCGGCCGGGCTGGTGCTGCCAGGCGTGGCGGCCGCCGCCGCGAAGAAGGAGGACAAGGATATCCGCTGGGACAAGGCCCCCTGCCGCTTCTGCGGCACCGGCTGCTCGGTGCTGGTGGGCACCAAGGACGGGCGGGTGGTGGCGACCCAGGGCGATCCGGACGCCCCGGTCAACCGCGGCCTCAACTGCATCAAGGGCTACTTCCTGTCGAAGATCATGTACGGCGAGGACCGCCTGACCCAGCCCCTGCTGCGCAAGAAGGATGGCAAGTACGACAAGGAGGGCCAGTTCGAGCCGGTGTCCTGGGACGAGGCCTTCGACCTCATGGCGGAGAAGTGGAAGGCGGCGATCAAGCAGAGTCTGGAGGAGAACAAGGGCAAGCCGCCCGAGGAGGTCACCTCGCGGGTGGGCATGTTCGGCTCCGGCCAGTGGACCATCTACGAGGGCTATGCCGCCGCCAAGCTCTACAAGGCCGGCTTCCGCTCCAACAATATCGACCCCAACGCCCGTCATTGCATGGCCACCGCCGTGGTGGGCTTCATGCGCGCCTTCGGGGCCGACGAGCCCATGGGCTGCTATGACGACCTGGAGCAGGCGGACGCCTTCGTCCTCTGGGGGGCGAACATGGCCGAGAACCACCCGGTGCTCTGGTCGCGCCTCACCGACACCCGCCTGACCAAGGAGGGCTGCGAGGTCCATGTCCTCTCCACCTTCGAGCACCGCAGCTTCGAGCTGGCGGACCACGGCGTCATCTTCAAGCCCCAGACCGACCTGGCGATCCTCAACTACATCGCCAACTACATCGTCAGCCACGACCAGGTGAACTGGGACTTCGTCAACGCCCACGTCAATTTCAATTCCACGCCCACCGACATCGGCTACGGCCTGCGCCCGGATCACCCCCTGGAGAAGGCGGCCAAGAACCCGGCCAAGGGCAACCTGACCAAGATCAGCTTCGAGGAGTACAAGAAGTCCTTGGAGCCTTACACGGCGGAGTATGTGGCTGAGCTGTCCGGGGTGCCGGTGGAGAGCCTGGAGCGCCTGGCGAAGCTCTACGCCGACCCCAAAAAGAAGGTGGTTTCCTACTGGACCATGGGCTTCAACCAGCATGTGCGCGGGGTCTGGGTCAACGGCCTGATGTACAACGTCCACCTGCTCACCGGCAAAATCTCCGAGCCGGGCAACGGGCCTTTCTCCCTCACCGGCCAGCCCTCGGCCTGCGGCACCGCCCGCGAGGTCGGCACCTTCGCCCACCGGCTACCGGCGGACATGGTGGTGGAGAAGAAGGAGCACCGGGACTACGCCGAGAAGGTGTGGAAGCTCCCCGAGGGTACCCTGCCGGGCAAGATTGGCTATCACGCCGTGCTGCAGAGCCGCATGCTCAAGGACGGCAAGCTCAACTGCTACTGGACCAGCACCACCAACAACATGCAGTGCGGGCCCAACATCAACGAGGAGATGTACCCCGGCTGGCGTAACCTGGCCGCCTTCGTGGTGGTCTCCGAGGCCTACCCTACCGTCTCCGCCCTGGCCGCGGACCTGATCCTGCCGGTTGCCATGTGGACCGAGAAGGAGGGCGGCTATGGCAACGCCGAGCGTCGCACCCAGTTGTGGCGGCAGCAGGTCAAGGCCCCGGGCGAGAGTCGGTCCGACCTGTGGCAGTACGTCGAGTTCTCCAAGCGTTTCAAGACCGACGAGGTCTGGCCCCAGGAACTGCTGGACAAGAACCCGCAGTATAGCGGCAAGACCCTCTACGAGGTGCTATTCGCCAATGGGGCGGTGAACAAGTTTGCCAAGCAGAAGGTGAAGGACGACCGGGGCAACGTCTACCCCAACGACGAGATGGAGGCCTTCGGCTTTTATCTGCAGAAGGGCCTGTTCGAGGAGTACCGCATCTTCGGCCTGGAGGGGCCCAAGAAGGGCCACGACCTGGCCAGCTTCGATCAGTACCACAAGGTGCGTGGCATGCGCTGGCCGGTGGTGGATGGCAAGGAGACCCTGTGGCGCTATCGCGAGGGCTATGACCCCTTCGTCCCCAAGGGCGCCAAGGTCGCCTTCTACGGCAACCCGGACGGCAAGGCGAACATCATCACCGCCCCCTACGAGCCGCCGGCGGAGGCCCCGGACCAGGAATACGACCTGTGGCTGTCCACCGGCCGGGTGCTGGAGCACTGGCATTCCGGCTCCATGACCCGGCGCGTGCCCGAGCTTTACCGCGCCGTGCCGGACGCCCAGGTGTTCATGAACCCTGAGGACGCGGAGAAGCGCGGCCTTAAGCGCGGCGACGCGGCCAAGATCGCCAGCCGCCGCGGTGAGGTCATCTGCCGGGTTGAGACCAAGGGGCGCAACAAGATGCCCGAGGGCATGGTTTACGTCCCCTTCTTCGACGCCAGCCGCCTGGTGAATAAGCTGGTCCTCGACGCCACCGATCCCCTGTCGAAAGAAACAGATTTCAAGAAGGTGGCGGTGAAGGTGATGAAGGCCTGAATGCCTTTGGCCTAGGGTCAGGCAAGAGATGCCGATCGGTTGCCATAGCGAGGGGTGTGGGGGTGGCGGGCGTGTTTCCCCCTCTCCCCAGCCCTCCCCCACCAGGGGGGAGGGAGCTTTTGAGACCCCCCCTCCCCTGGTGGGAGGGGGTTGGGGGGAGGGGGTGAGCGCCAATCTGGCGGTAACCTACGACCATGAACGGCAATAACAAAGGCGAAAAGGGCTTTGATGCTGGGCGGCGGCGCTGGCTGACGGACGGCCTTCGCACCCTCGCCGGGGTCGCCCTGGTCGCGGGGCTGGTGGGCGTCCAGCAGCGCCAGGCGCGGGCACTGCCCGCCACCGCCATCCGTCCCCCCGGGGCGGCGGATGACGAGGCCCTGTTTCAGGGGGCCTGCATCCGCTGCGGCTTATGCGTGCGCGACTGCCCCTATAACACCCTGCGGCTAGCCGAGTTCGGTGACGAGGTCGCCTTGGGCACGCCCTATTTCGTCGCCCGCGACATCCCCTGCGAGATGTGCGACGACCTGCCCTGCGTCAAGGCCTGCCCCACCGGGGCCCTGGACCCGAAGCTGACCCGGATCGAGGACTCGCTGATGGGGCTGGCGGTGCTCATCGATCAGGAGTCCTGTATCGCCTTCCAGGGCCTGCGCTGTGAGGTCTGCTTCAACATCTGTCCGGTGCGCGGCAAGGCCATCAGCCTCAACAAGCAGCACAACGCCCGCAGCGGTAAGCATGCCCTCTTCATCCCGGTGGTCCACTCCCGGGACTGCACGGGCTGCGGTAAGTGCGAGAAGGCCTGCATCCTCGACGAGGCGGCGATCAAGGTCCTGCCCATCGCCTTGGCCAAGGGGATGCTGGGCCAACATTACCGGCTGGGCTGGGAACAGAAGGCTGACGCGGGTGGGTCCCTGGTCACCCCGGACACGCCGCACCAATACAACCTGCCGGAGGGCATGCGTTACGAGCATGGCGGCCGGGGGCTGATCTTTGGCGAGCCGGCGCCTGGCAAGCCGGGGCCTGACTTGCCAGAGTCAGCCTTGCCAGGGTCAGCGACGCCGGCCCGGCAGGGATCACTGCTGCCACCCGCCACAACTATGCCACCCGCCACCCCCTCGCCACCGGCGAACTTCTCATCGCCCTCGGCCCTAGCCCCCCTGCCCCCGGAGGCTGCCGCTTCCCCCTTCCCCGCCAATCCGCTGGAGACTCTCAACCGCGGGGGAGGAATCTAAGTTGCGGCAAGTTGCTCCAATACCCGAAGTAGTCCGCCGCTGGGCGGGGGACTCATCTGATGTACGGGAGAGGTAAGCGATGAAACCCGGCGATCGACCCGGGGCCGAGGCGATCCGGCGCAAGGGCTGGTGGGGCGCCCACCGCTGGCTGCTGGCGCGCCGCTTCAGCCAGTTGGTCATTCTGGGCCTGTTCCTTGCCGGGCCCTGGCTGGGTATCTGGATCGTCAAGGGCACCCTTGCCTCCAGTCTGACCCTGGAGGTCCTGCCCCTGACCGATCCCCTGCTGCTGCTCCAGGTGCTGGCCAGTGGCCAGATGCCGGCGGCCACCGCCATGCTGGGCGCGGCCATCGTGCTGGTCTTTTACCTGCTGGTCGGCGGTCGGGTCTATTGCAGTTGGGTCTGCCCGGTGAATCCCATCACCGATGCCGCCGAGTGGCTGCGCTGCCGGTTCGGCATCAAGGGGGGGGCCCGATTCTCCGACCAGACCCGTAATGGATTGCTGGGGGCCATCCTGCTGCTGGCGGCCGTCAGCGGCGGCCTGGCCTGGGAACTGGTCAACCCGGTGTCCATGGTCTACCGGGGCCTGGTCTTTGGTATGGGGCTGGCCTGGGGCGTGCTGGCGGCCATCTTCCTCCTCGACCTCTTCGTCGGCCGGCGCGCCTGGTGTGGTCATCTTTGCCCGGTGGGCGCCTTCTACGGCCTGCTGGGCGAGGTTGCCCTGGTGCGGGTCGGCGCTCTTCAGCGGGAGCGGTGCGACGACTGCCTGGACTGCTTCGCCGTCTGTCCGGAACAGCAGGTGATCAAACCCGCCCTCAAGGGGGCGGACAAGGGCCTAGGGCCGGTGATCCTCTCCGGCCACTGCACCAACTGCGGCCGCTGCATCGATGTCTGCGGGCGCGAGGTCTTCGCCTTCACCACCCGTTTCACTCTTAACACCCGACCGGTCAAGACCGGCGACAACCACCCTCAGGAGGTATCGTCATGAAGCCATCCACAGCCCTTCTGGCCCTGGCGCTCACCGGTCTGACCGGACTGGCGACCCTGCCCGGACAAGCCGCGACGACCATCGATTCACTGCGCGGCGACCTGCCCATCACCGCCACCGAACCGGCGCCGGACCCATTCAAGTACATCAACGACAAGGAAAATATCCCGCGCAACTTCGAGCAGCAACCGCCCCTGGTCCCCCATACCACAGAGAAGTACGAGATCAATCTCAAGGAAAATGGCTGCCTGAAATGCCACATGGAGGGGGCCGCCGCCAAGGACGACGATGAGGAGGCCAAATCGGTGCCCATGAGCAAGTCCCATTACGTCGACCGTAACGGCAAGAAGCACAGCAAACCGGTCGGCAACCGGCATTTCTGCACCCAGTGCCATGTCCCGCAGGCCGACGCCGAGCCGTTGGTGGAGAATACCTTCCAGGCGTTGGTTAAGAAATAGACTCTGCCGGGTGGTGGCAATCGAGGTCTGCATGACGGCGGGCATTGGCCGCAACCAATGCCAACTGTCATCAATGGCGCCCGGGCTCGGATGGCACCGCTCCAAGGCATGGGGCGTGCGATCCCGGCCAGAGGCAATCCCTCGCTTCCAGCCTCAGAGACCGGACTGACATACCTGATTAACTTGACCGTCATGACGCAAACGCCCCACATCGCATCCTCTGAGCTGGCCGCGCCTCCTCTGGAGGCCGGCGAGATCGAACTCTCAGATGCGGACATCCTGGAGGCCATGGGTGAGATACCCGGCTATCTGGACATCTCCACCGGCGATTTTCGGGAGCTGTACCACCTGGCCTATCGCCACGGACGGGAGCGGCTGTTTCGGGGTATCACCGCCGGGCGACTGATGCGCGGGGACATCCAACCCCTGCTGGCAACGATGCGGCTCAAGGAGGCCATACCCCTCTTCGTCCGCCAGGGGCTGAAGGCCCTGCCCGTGGTGGACGCGACGGGCCAGGTTATCGGCATCCTCACGGAGACGGACGTCCTGCGCGCCCTGGGGGCGGAGACCTTTCTCGCCCTGCTCGCCCGGCTGATGGCCGAGCCGGATCTCCTTAGTCCCGCGGACTGCCAGCGCCCGGTGGCGGACCTCATGACCAGCCCGGCGACGACCGTCCCCGTGACGGCCGGCTTCCGCCACCTGATGAAGGCCTTCGCCAGCCACCCCGGCCGGGCCATGCCGGTGGTTAGCCCCGAGGGGCGGCTGGCGGGTCTTCTGCTGCGCAAGCAGTTCCTCCACGCCTGCCACCTGGAGGCGCCGGCATCTGCCTGAGCCCCGGCGCGGTATCAATCCCTATCGCGCCCAACACAGGCTCCCTGGAGCCGGAACGCCGCCATGGCTATAACCACAGACCCGGGATCAGACCGTACGCACCAGGCACAGGCATCTTAGCCCCCAATCGCCCCAGCCACCCCGCCTGCCACCTCCTCATCCGACACCAGTTCCCGCAGCACCCCCAGGGCCGTGGCCAGGACCTCGTTGTCCGACTCCCGGGGGTAGACCACGTAGGCCGGCATCCGCAGGGTGGGGCTTCCCGCCACCCGATGCAGGCAACCGCCCCGCAGATAAGCCGCCGCGACCCGCTCGGGCACGAAGCAGGTGCCCCCATCGGCCAGGATCAGTTGCAGACCGAGCCAGCCGATGTTGGCGGTGCGTGCCGGCCGCTCGAACTCCGGATAGACCTTGCGGTGCTCGGCGTAGAAGGTCGGTCCCCAGTCGACGTACACATAGTCGTCATCGACCCCCATCAAGGGGTCCTGGCCTCGGTCCAGTTGAGGGTTCCGCTCTCCCCCCACCAGAACTGCAGGCTGCGGGTCCGGGGTCACCAGAATCAGGGTCTCATCGAACAGGTAGTCCACTCGCAGACCCGCCCCCTGCTGGGGGCCATACATCAGCGCCAGGTCCATGGTGCCGGCGATCACCCGGCGCATCAGGTCGTCCTCGAAGCCGATCTCGGTATTCAGCGACACGTCCGGGGCCAGGTGGCGCATCCGTGCGGCCCACCGTGGCAGGAACTCATCCCAGAGGGCGATCCGGGCACCGATGGTGAGGCTGGCGCGAAAGCGGCTCGGCAGGCCCACGTCGTGCCGCGCCTGCTCATAGGTCAGCACCAGCGTCTTGGCGTGACGCAGAAAGCGCCGCCCCGCCGGTGTCAGGACCGCCCCGGCCCGATTGCGAATGAAAAGCCGTGCCCCCAGCGTCTGCTCCAGGCTCTGGATGCGCGCGCTGACCGTGGATTGGGTGACATGCACCCGGTTGGCGGCTTCGAGAAAACTGCCGTGGGCGGCCACCTGGAGAAAGGTCTTGACCTGTTCGATGTCCATGGCGAGGGATTTTATACCCGTCACAGGCGGATTTCGGTCAACCCAAGCCCGCGCGGATGGGGGGAGCGTCAGCCGATCTCATGCCTCGTGTAATGGCGGCCATCTATCGAGATTTTCGATACCAAATGCGGATTAATTTCGTTTGTCATCCCTATAAGCGACGACTAATCTTTACTTCAACAGTCGGGAATTAGCCAGGCGGGCGTACCCTACGGTACCTGCCAAAGACGCCTAGCTCCCAACGATAGCTAGCAGGCCAAAGGGCCAGATAGCTGTGCCGAACCGGACCGCTGTACCGCCTACCTCACCGGAGATGACAGATGATCGCCGTCAAAGTATCGATGAAGGCCACCCACGAGCCCCTCAAACGGACCCCGGTGGTCCTGAAACTGGATGAAAATGACCTGGAGACCGCGCCGGTGCTGACCGACCGGGCTGGGGTGGCGCGCTTCGACCTGCCCGCCACCAGCGGCCGGGTCCTGGTGTCCGGGCGGCAGCGTTACGACGGGCGCCTGGAGGGTGAGATCCCCATTGAGCTCTGGTCAATCACCGAGGCCGACCAGGACAGCCGTGGCCTCGCGGCAGGCCTGCCGGCGGGGAGCAACGCCTACCCCGGCATGACCACCCGCTACGTGGTGGTGGGCCCGAACTGGCTGCTCACCGACAGCGAGGGCTACCTGGTCGATCCGGCGCAATGGTCCGAGGACTTCGCCCGGGTCCTGGCCGCCGAGGAAGACCTGGCCCTGACCGCCGAGCACTGGGAGGTGATCCGCTTCCTGCGCGCCAGCTTCGCCCGCCACGGCACCCAGCCCACGGTGCGCGACATGATCGCCCACTTCCGCCGGGTCTGGGGGCCGGAACGCGGCAGCAACCGCTACCTGCACCGCCTCTTTCCGCGCGGTGGCCCCCAGAAGCAGGGCAACCGCCTGGCCGGCCTGCTGCGGACCAAGGGTGAGCATTAAAACTGGCCGTAGCGCTGATGGCCCGCGCAGAGGGTGGAACGGTCCCAACGGCCGGAGAACAGGTAGGAGAACAGCTTGTCGGCCTCTTCACCCGTGAACTCGGCGAGGGTGGAGACGCCAAACACCGGGTTTGAGAGGATGCCATAACCGACGCCCAGGGGCTTCACGACGCTAAGCTCGGCCCAGGGATCGTCAAGGGAGGGCTCCATCCGCAGTGACTCGATGCTTCCCGGCTCCCAGGACTGGTAGTCATTGGCACTGTCATAGTTGACCAGGCACATCCTGGGAAAAGTCGTTTGTCCCTCGGCCCCCACGCCGGCTTCATACTTGAAAAGCAGGCATGAGCCCTGCTGGCGGCATCCCGGCCCCACATCCTTATAAAATTGAGCCATCAAAGGATCATTGTAGGCGCCGAGCTCCGCCTCGATCTCGAAGATCCGTCGACCCTTGCTCTCGATCAGGGCATGGGCCCACGTGTCGGTCCGCTCGACCAGGATGCGCTCACATAATTTCTTGGGCAGCCCCGAGAATTCGCGCCCGCTGCAGAGCCCCATCGGCGCTCCCGGGCCGCTGAGTTGGATGTTGAGGAAATAGATTCCCGTCGTCTCACCATAGCGGCACAGGAGCCCGAGCCCCGCCTCCATGTACCAGGGGGCGAAGGTGGGTTCACGGATATTGACGGCATAGGCGTAGACCAGGGGCTGGTCAGGGGTGACCAGTTCCAGCGGTGGCGGCAATACCCGGCGCGCGATGGCGGGATCGGTCTGCCAATAGACGGTGAGACCTTCCTGGTTGTTCATGGCGGGGCGATTCATGAACCCCTGGAGCTGTTCCCGGGGGATAAAGTAGCTTCCGTTTTTCACGGTGTTTGCCCTCGTGTTTTCTTTGTTTCTAGCCGATTACACGACCCACTGGCCGCTGCGGCGCTTGCGGGCCACGTTCAGCAGGTACCCATCTATCCCTTTGGCGGCATCGGGATCGAAGGCATGCTTCGCGTTGTTTAAGTCGTTATCGTCGCCAAGGACCAGCCGTTCGTTCTTTGCCACCCCCGCCAGGATCGTCCGCGCGGACTGGGCCGGCGACTGGGCACTGGGAGGGGGCGGCACTCCTTTCCAGATGGCGGTAACGGTCGTACCGGGCGTCGCCGATGTCACCCGGATGTTCTCGTCCCACAACTCGTAGCGTAGGGCGAGCGTCAGTCCGTTCAGCGCGGCCTTGGTGGCGGCGTACATCGTCTGCTGGGCCATGGGATACAAGGCGATGCCGGAAATGATGTCGATGATGTGCCCGCCACCCTGCGCGCGCATGATCGGCAGCACCGCGCGTATGCCGTACAGTGCGCCATAAAAGTTCAGTGCGAATGCCTTTTCCCAGTCCTCGTTCGTTTGCGCGTCGAAAACCCCGCCGAGGCCAGCGCCGGCATTGTTGAACAACAGATCGAGGCGCCCGCCGCCGAACTCCGCGGCCCGTTGCATCATTCCCTTGACGTCTTCTTCCTTGGTGACATCGCAGTGGACCCCGAGGACACGTTCGGGATATGCCGTGTTCAGCCGCGCAGCCTCCCGCTGCAGATTCTCGTCATTAAAATCCGCGAGGACGACTTTTGTGGCCCCGTAGGCCAACATCGTCTCCGCCAGGGCCAGACCGATGCCGGAGGCACCTCCGGTCACCACGGCCACCTTGTCCCGATAGTATTCGCTCGTCTCATTCATGGCAGCTCTCCTCCAAGCTGGGCGCGGATAAGGCTGGGTCAGATCAGTGATCAGCCCAAATAATTTAGTTGTCGCGCAAAGCCGCAAAGCCGCAAAGTCGCAGAGATTTTTCAATCAGTTAGCAGTGCGATGCCGTTCGCCTGACTGGTGAGTCGCTGCACTTACTCAAGATTCTGTTTTCTTTGCGTTCTTGGCGTCTTTGCGCGAGTCAACCGCCGGATTTAGGATCAGGGTTCGTAAACAAAGGCCTGGCCATGGGCGTCCTGGGTGGCATCCACCACCCGCCCGCCCCGGGACGCGTCCCCCAGGACATGGGCGTCCGGGAAGGCGGCCTTGAAGCGGGCGACGAGATCCGTCTGGGGCCGGACGCCCAGGGCCAGGATGACGGTGTCCGCGGCCACCTGGACCGGCAACCCGGTCGCAAGACACTCGAACTCCGCCCCTTCCGGCGTGATCCGCGTCAGCTTGTGCCCCGGCAGATAGGTAGGCTGGTAGGGCGCCATGCGTTGCTTGGCATCCAGAATGGTCATCATGTCCGCGCCGGCGCCAATCTCCGGCAGCAGGTCGACGATGGTGGTCCGGTGTCCGGACTTGAGCACCACCTCCGCCGTTTCCAGCCCGGTCATACCCGAGCCGATGATGACGCAGTCCCCTTTGGCCTCCTCGGGATGGAGTAGCACCTCCTCCGCCAGGACGACGTTGCCGCCATCGATGCCCGGCACCGGGGGGGTGAAGGGCCGGGCGCCGCAGGCGATGAAGACCCCGCTGGGTGACAGGGCCTGAACCTTGGCGACCGTCGCCTCCTCGCCGAGGCGCAGATCGATGCCGGTCTCTTGGGCCTGGGCGACCATGGAGTCGATGAAGCGGGTGATCTTGTCCTTGCCGATCCCCTTGTCGGCAACATTGAGGGTACCGCCCAGGCGCCGGGCGGCGTCGAACAGGACGGGATGGAAACCCCGCTCCTTGAGGACCAGGGCGGCCGTAAGCCCCGCCGGGCCACCGCCGATCACGGCGATGATGCGGCCCGCGCCATTGCGCTCGGGGCGGGCGAACTCACGCTCGCGCCCGGTCGTCGGGTTGACCGAACATTTGACGTGCCGATGGTGGAAGATCTCGTTGAGGCACACCAAGCAGCCGATGCACTTGCGGATCATCTCGGCCCGACCCCCCCGGGCCTTGTTGCACCAGGCGGCATCGGCCAGATGGCCGCGGGCAACTCCCACCAGGTCGCAGCACCCCTCCCGCAGGATCGCCTCCGCGACCTCGGGCTCCTTGATATTGGCTACGGCGATGACCGGAATCCTGACGTGCTGCTTGATCGCCGCGGCCATGTATTTCTTCCACCCCTGTTCGTAGGTACCGGGCTCGATACAGGCCAGGGCGGACTCGGGCGGGGTTTCGGGGATGCAGCAACTGATGTCGAGGAAATCGACGCCGGCCTGTTCCAGTGCCACGGCGATCCGGCAGGAGGTGGCGAGGTCATTCCCTTGGTCCCCCAGAAACTCCTCGGCGGAGAGGCGCACCCCGAGGGGGAAATTCCCGCCACAGGCCCCGCGCATACCGGCGAGGATCTCCAGCAGAAACCGCAGGCGGTTCTCCAGGCTGCCGCCATAGTCATCGTCGCGGCGGTTGAGATAGGGCGAGAGGAAGGAATTGATCAGGTAGCCATGGGCGCCGTGCAATTCGACCCCATCGGCACCCGCCATTTGGGCGACCCGCGCCCCGGTGACGAAAGCGGCCTGAATGCGCTGGATCTCCGGCACGGTCAAGGCCCGGGGCGTCAGGCCGGAGAGGGGATGGGGGACCGCCGAGGCGGCCACGGGCTCCTCGCCGAACAGGAGCTGGCCCTCCCGCCCGGGATGATGGAGCTGAAGGAACATCCGGGTGCCGTACTTGTGCACCGTATCCATCAGCCGTTCGAGACCCTGGAGGTCGGCGGTGCTGCGCGCGGCGAGCTGGTTGGGTTCGCTGGCCCCCGCGCCATCGAGGACACGGCACACACCGCTGATGATGAGGCCTACCCCCCCCTTGGCCCGGGACTCGTAAAAGGCGATGGCGTCGTCGTTGACACCCCCGCCCGCCGCGGCGAGGTTGGCGCCCATGGCGGTCATCGCCACGCGGTTCTTGATCTCCAGGCGTCCGATCGAGACCGGGCTGAACAGGTTGGAATACATCGGCTGGCTCCCTTCCCTCATTCACCAGGACCGCTGAGAAAATCGGGTTGTGAAAAGGCGGGGTTCGGGTAGCTATAGAATCCCCTGCCTGACTTGACCCCCAGCCAACCCTTATCGATGTATTCCCGCTTAAACATATCCGCAAACTCCTGTGCCCCAGGATCGCCGGAGGTCTTGGCGCCACTCTCCATGACGTGCCAGATGGTATCCAGCCCATTAGAGTCGAGCCAACCAAAGGGGCCGTAGGGGGTACCTTCGAGCAGCATGAAGGCACGATCCACGTCTTCGACGGACGCCACCCGGTCAACAAAGACCAGTTTCAGGGCGACAGCGTTCAAGGCACCCAGGATGGTATTGCCGATATAGCCGGGATATTCCTTCTTCAGTAAAGTTGGGACTTGGCCAATCCGCTTGGCGAAGGCCATCAGTAGGGAGAGGGTTTCCGGAGAGGTGCCGGGATGAGGCATGATATCGGCCAGGTTCTTCATCCAGACCCCATAAAAATGCAAGGCGGCGAATTTGTCGGGCCGGCCAGTAGCCGCGGCGAACATCGAGGGTAGCAGGGTCGAGGTATTGGTGGTGAATAGGGTATGGGGCGGACAGATCGCATTGAACTGGGCAAAGATCTTGCCTTTCAGTTCCGGATCCTCCAGTACCGATTCACTGATCAGATCGGCCAGGGCGCCATCCTCCGGATTCAGGGTATAGGTAATTCGGGCCAGGGTGGGCTCGACCTCCGCCGCTGTCATCAATCCCTGGGACACCAGGTCGGCGGCATACGCCGGTATCCGCTCCTGGGCATTCTCCAAGGACTTGGCAAAGCCATCGTAGGCGATCACCTCATAGCCATAGCGCGCGCATTGCAGCGCGATTTTTTGTCCCATGGTACCGGTACCGACCACAAGCACGTGACGGATATCGTCGATGTTCATCGAAGGACTCCCGAGGACCGCCAAAGCGGCAGGATGAAAAGAGGATTTAGAAGCGCATTCGCGACCAGGGTTATCCCCCCACGTCCCGAGACCGGCTGGTAGTGGGAGTAATACCCAGACATTTCCGAGAACCAAAGGGGGCTAATCCGGCTACGCTAAGCAAGTCAAGGGATGGCGCCGCTAGCCCTGTCCCCAAAGCATAGTCGGGGGTTCAGGCATTACAAGGCGACCGGCGTCCTTCCGGGAGGTTCATGCCGAGCAGATCGGATTGGCCTAGGATGCTGGCCGTGCAACCACTCCGTCAGCCAGAAATAATCGGCGGCCACGCCGATTATTTTCTACCCTTGCAAGTACGCAACCCACCGGGTACTGGCCTGGTCCATCCGGCGAGGCTGACCCTTATGCTGAGACCCGGCGAAGTGTTGCGGTCGAAATCTGTCGCTTTTCGGTACCCGCTACCCATGAGCTTTACCCTAGTCAGATGGTTACCTTTCCTGGTTACCGCTCTTGTCATCCCCTGCCAGGAGTTAAGCGCCACGGATCAGCCGTCGCGAACTTTAGCGCCCTCCAGCGGGATCATCGTGAACCCCCAGGCCACCTATTCCTTCCTCGGCAACGGCTACCTGGGCCGGGCCCTGGGGCTGGAGCGTGACTCGGCCCTGCAACTCGGCGGCTTTCTGCTCCCGGAATTCGACTGGGTGGTCTCGGGAGGGGTCGAGCCGGATACCGCCTATGGCAGCCTCGCCCTGGGCCTGCATGCCAAGGTCGATCTGGAAAAGGCCCTGAACATCCCTGGCGCGACCTGGGGCGTGGAATTCCTGGCCACCACGGGGGGGGACAACAATGAGGCGGCGGGGACGGTGCAGATGTATACGAACATGGATGGCGACGAACCCCGCGACCGTCAGGAAATGATGCAACTCTGGTGGCTCCAGCGCCTGTTCGACGACAAGGTGCTAGTACAGGTGGGCAAGTTGAACGGTTCTGGTATCTTCAATACGGTGCTGAATCCGGTCATCGTCGATACTCCCTGGATGCGGGATGCCACTATCAGCGACCTGATCATGATTCCAATTGGCCTCAATCCTACCCTCTTCGGTAGGCTCCCCGCCTATTACAACACCGCTTATGGGGCCGTGGTTCACCTGGCGCCGACCGCGAACTTTTATGCCTCGTTCGGTATCTTTGACGGCAATGGCGCCACGGGGGTCCAGACTGGAAAGGAATGGCTGCCCACCTTCAATGAGTACACCTTCAATATCGCCGAGATGGGCTATTCCTGGCGTCTGGGCGCGCAAGGCAAGCCTGGGCGCCTGGGTCTGGGTGGCTGGTGGCAAACCGGCGATCTCTATACCCCCGCCCTAAACGTCGAGGACGGTGCCCAAGGCTATTATCTCTTCGCCAATCAGCGACTCTGGTTCAAGAATCCCGGTATCGACAACGCCGGGCTCATCGGCTATCTGCAATTCGGTCACACGGGGTCCGCGACAGCCATCGTCAACACCTATCTGGGGGCCGGCCTGACGGGGATTGGCCTGATACCTGGCCGTCACGACGATACCTTGAGCCTGGGATTGGCCTATTCGGAACTCAATGACGCGCCAGGCGCCGGGGCCTTCTTTTTCCCCGATGTCCCCTCGCCTTCCGTCGATCTCGGCGCGAGCGAACTGATGGTGCAGGCGGCCTATGAGACCAATTTCGCCATCGGGACCCCGGCCAATTACTGGACGCTCACCAGCGTCCTGGCCTATAGCTTCATTCCCGATCCCGGGCAAAGGCCCGATCTCCCCGCCGCCCATGTGGTGTCCTGGCGGTTGATCGCGCTGTTTTAATGACGCCGGCATCTCGCGTTGATTTTGAAAACGCAGGCATCGCCACCATGAGCCAGACGGAGACCCTTTCCCCCACCCTCCGGACCGAGCAGGCGGATCCGTCCCTCGAAATCATCATCCTGCTGATCTTCGGGCTCTTCATGGCCCTGTTCGGCGTGCTCCTGCCATGGATTTATCGCGGGGCCTTGCCCTATGCCCCGGACAGCACCCATGGGCTGTTTCTCGTCCTGCTCTCCCTCCAGGCCATCACCCTGGGCAAGACCCCCTTCGGCGATTTCCGCCGCTCCTGGCTCCTCGTCGCCCTGGGCACGGTTGGGGCGATTACCGGCATGGTCGGCTGTTTCATTCCTGGCCTGCTGCACGAGCCCTTGCGCCTGCTGGTGGGCTGGTTGCTGACGGCGGGGGGCCTGACGCTGCTGCTGGGCTTGCTGGTCTCTCGGGATAAGGCCCGGCTGTGGTTGCGTGGCCCGGCCCCGTTGCGGCACCTGACCCTGGCCGCCGGTCTCGTTTACGGCCTCACCCTGGTCGCCGGTCTGATCACCCTCTTGCCTGGCGTGCTCCCCCCCGAACTCACCGCCCCCCTGCTTATCGCCTGCGGGGCGAGTTTTTTCTATCTCGCCGGGGCCTTGCGACAGGTTCGCCGGCTCTACCCTCCCACCACCTTGTCTGCCGCGGCCAGCGAACCCGGGGTTGGCCCCTCTGGGGGGGCTGAGCCCTTCGGGGGACCAGCGCTTGCTGGAGGCCCCAAGCCCGCGGGTCCCGGCTCTGGCACGATCCCGTGGCCCCTGGGCGGCGAGGCATCCCTTACACTGAACACGGCCATCCTCCTGCTCCTGGCGATCCTGCTCAGCCTGCTGGGTCTCCTGCTGTTTCCCGTCGGCCTGGGGCTGCTCCCCTTCTCGCCGGATGGCCAACTCGGGCTCATCCTGGTCCTGATGGCGATCCAGATCCTGGCCCTGGGGGACACCCCAGTGGGGCGATTCCGGCGCTCCGGGTGGCTGATACTGGCCGGGATGGGGTTCGCCGGGCTGGGGATCTTCTCCAGCATCGTCCCCGGTATCCTGACTGGCAGCCTCCAGATCCTGCTGGGCCTGATGAACCTTGGCGGGAATCTGCTCCCGCTGGCCGGCAGCCTTTGGCCCGGGGGGCACCGAGGACCCGGGGCGGACCCTGGAACGCCACCGCCCCCGCTCCCCTCGCCGCTACGCAAACTGGCGGTCACCCAGACCCTGCTTTACCTGGTGGGCATCGCCTTTGGTCTGTCCATGCTCCTGCCGGGCCTGGTGCCCTTGCCGGTCATCGCCGGCATCCTCCTCCTGAACGGGGCGCTGCTCTTCAAACTGGCGCTGCTCCTGCGCCAGTTGGACGGGGTATCCGCGGGACCAGGTCCTGAGCCAGACCTTTCCGCCGGGTAACCCCTAGACCCCCCTCTCCCCAACCCTCCCCCACCAGAGGGGAGGGAGCAGGAAGCAGAGGGCCGGATCAGGGCCCCGTTCACCCGTCCGACGTACCGGCCCGGTCACCACTCGCCAGGCTGAAGGGCGCGACCGCCGCCGGTAAATTCGCTGGCCTTTTCGACCTTCGGTGGCGGCGGGGGCTTGGGGGTGGTCTTGGTCTTGCTGGTGGAGGTGGGCCGGCAGTCCTTGCTGCCGGGGGTACAGTCCGGGAAGTCGTAGAAGTTGTAGGTGGTCGAGTAAACGGGGGGCGGCGTCTGACAGCCCATCAGGATCAGACTGATCAGGGGCGGAAGCAGCAGGTTGCGCATGGATGGCGATCCTCAGCACGTGACAAGGACGAAAGGGGGACCCGGGAGCGATGCCCCCTTGCCGGGTAGCATCCAGACTCAGCCCCCACCATTAAACAATAGCCGACTCTCGGCCTTCTGGCGAAGCCTTCGGTAACCGGGTATAAAGAGACCCCAAGGCCAGGACAATCCGGAAGTCACCTGGGGCCCGCCGGGCGGGGCTGCCGTCAACATCCTGCGGATCGACCATGACTCAACTTCTCAGTCTCTCGCGCTCGGCGCGGCTGGCGGGCGTGACCCGCGCCGAAATTCAACGGCGCATCCGCCGTGGCGAATTGACCACGTTTGAGGGTGAGATCGCCGTCAGCGATCTGCTGCGGGTCTTCCCCCAGGTGAGTCTCGATAACGACGATGCCCTGGAACGGGTACAGCGCATCAAGGCCGCCGCCCTGCCCCGCTCCCACGAGGCGGACACGGTGCTGCCGAGTCCGGAGGTCCTGGTCGCGCGCCTCAAGGGCATGAGTGAGGCCCTGGCGGCCAAGATCACGGCCCTGGACGCCGCCCACGGCCTGCTCGATGAGGTGGCGGTCCGGCTGCCCAAGCTGGGCCAGGTCACGACTCTGCCGGCCCTGGTGGCCGGTATCCAGGAACTGGCAGACTGGCTGGCCCAGAATCGCCAGACCCTGACGGAGCGGACCACCCTGGACGACCAGGCCCAGGTCCTGGCCAAGGACAGCCTGCTGCGCCTGATGGCGGCCAACGTCAAGGTCATTCCCAGCGGGCGGGACTTTTTCGTCGAGGGCAACGAGAGCATCCTGGAGGCCTCGGTGCGCGCGGGTCTGCACCTGGCCTATGGCTGCGCCAGCGGCAACTGCGGCGCCTGCAAGGCGCGGGTGGTCAGCGGCGAGGTCCGCAAGATCCGCGACCACGACTACCCCCTCAGCGCGCGTGAGCGGGAGATGGGCTACATGCTGGCCTGCTCCAACACCGCCGTCACCGACCTGGTGCTGGAGGCCGCGGAGGCCCTGAGCGTCGACGACCTGCCGCGGCAGGAGATCCGCGCCACCTTGCGCGCCAAGGAGTTGCTCGGCCCCGATCTCATGAGCCTGCACCTCCAGACGCCCCGGACCCAGACCCTGCGTTTCATGGCCGGTCAGCGCGCCCTGCTGCGGCTGGAAGACGGCGCCGCCGCCGAACTGCCCATCGCCAGTTGTCCCTGCGATGCCCGCAACCTGCGCTTTCTGGTGCGCCGCCGGCCGGGTAATGCCTTCGCCGCGGCGCTCTTCGGCGACCAGGTCCGGCCCGGCCAGCTCATCCTCCTTGACGGCCCATTGGGTCGCTTCGTCCTGGATGAGACGACGTCGGCGCCGGCGGTCTTCATCGCCTTCGGCGCGGGTATCGCCCCCATGCGCAGCCTCATCGAGCATGGCCTGTCCCTCGACGCCATCGAGGCCTTCCACCTGTACTGGCAGGCCCTGGACGACGGGGCTCTCCTGGCGCAGGAGCCGGGCCGCTGGTGTCGGGCCCTCCAGGATGCCCTGGACAACTTCACCCTCACCCTCGTCCCCGAGCGCGACCCCTCCGACCTCCTGGAGCGGCTCCTGACCGACCACCCCGACCCCGCCAGTCGGCGTTTCTACCTGGCAGGTCCCGCCGGGAGCATCGAACCGCTGGCGACGGCCTTAAGGGAGCGGGGAGTGACCGAGCAACGCCTGTCGCTGGAAGCACTTGATGAATAAAGAGCGCCTCCCCGGCCGCCCGGGCGCCCCGCTGATGGCGCTGGTCCTGCTGCTGACCCTGGCGGCCGCCACCCCCGCCTGGGCGCTGGAACCGGTCCGCGTCCTCATCGTCCATGCCTATAGCCAGGAGTATCCCTGGACCAAGGGCCAGCATGAAGGTTTTGTCAGCACCCTGACTGAGTCCCTGCCGATCCCACCGACCATCAAGACGGAGTACCTGGACAGCAAACGCCTGGGACTGGAGGCGGATTATCTGGCCTGGTTCGCGGATTACCTGGGCCAGAAATACCAGGGCTTTCACCCCCAACTCCTCTACGTCACCGATGACGACGGTCTCAAGCTGGGGCTTGAGGTCCAGGCCCGGGGTTTCCCGGAGATTCCCCTGTTCTTTTCCGGCGTCAACGACTACCACGCCCAGGAGCGGCTGGACCCCAACCGGCAGACGGGCGTGTTCGAGCACAAGGATATTGGCCCCAACCTGGACCTGCTCCAGGCGCTCCCGGGTTCAATGGGATCCTCTGTCGTCATCGTCGGCGATGGCTCCACCACCTATCGCGCCGTCGCCCACGAGATCGAGGCGGAACTGGCCAAGCGCCCTGCGATCAAGGCCACCTTCATCGCCGGCGCCAGCCTGGAGGCGATCCTGGCCCGGCTGGCGGAGACCCCAGGTCCCCTGTTCCTGACCACCCTGGGCGGGCTCAAGGGCGCGGATGGCCAGGTGCTGAATCTGGAGCAAAGCATTCCCGCCCTGGCCGCCGGGCGCGATATCGTCCTGAGCATGGAGGACGCCTACCAGTTTGACGGCGTGCTTGGGGGTTACGTGACCAGTGGCCTGGCCCAAGGGCAGACGGCCGCCCGCCTTGCCTTGGCTCATCTCGCTGGCCGGCCACTGCGGATGTTGCCACCCGTGCTGGAGAGCCCCAACGAATACCTGTTCGATGACACCCGCCTCGGGACCCTGGGCATCCGCCTGCCGGAGGAGATCGCCGCCCAGGCGCGGCTGATCAATCGCCGGTTGAGCTTCGTCGAGCGCCACCTGCAAGCCATCCTGGTCACCACCCTGCTGCTGATCGTGATCCTGGCGATCCTGCTGTTCTTTCTGGTCCAGTTGCGCCGCAAGAACCGGCTGCTGGAGCACCAGACCCACCATCTGCGACATCAGGAGCAGCTTATCCGCGAAAGCGAGGAGCGTTACCGTCGCCTCTTCGAGTTGTCCGAGGACCCCATGCTGGTCATTCACGACCGGCACTTCGTCATGGCCAACGATGCCACCGCCCGGCTGCTGGGCTACGCCGATGCCACGGAGTTGCTGCGCGCCCACCCCTCCAAGCTCTCCCCGGCCCACCAACCGGACGGCCAGCCCTCCTTCGCCAAGGCCGAGGCCCTGTTCGACGAGGCTGAGGCCAAAGGCTTCCTGCGCTTCGAGTGGGAACACCTGCGCAAGGACGGCAGCCCGCGCCTGATCGACGTGTCCCTGACCCGCATCCCCCATCCCGGCGGCGGCGAGGACTTTTTCTGCGTCTGGCACGACATCACCGAGTGGCGGCGCGCCGAGGCCCAACTCATCGAACAGAAGAGCTACCTCGACAGCATCCTTAGCGCCTCGGCCACGGTGGGCTTCATCGGCACCGACCTCAATCTGGACATTCGTTACTACAACGACGCCGCCGCCCGCATCTGTGGCGCCGACCCGGAGCTGGCCCGGGGTGGCCAGCTCTCCTTCAGTCAGTGCAAGACCCAGGGGCTGCTGGACGAGCACGCCCTGCGACAGGCGCGGGAACAGGGCGAGTTCCGCCTCTCCCTGACCAAGCAGATTGGCCAGAAGCAGCAGTACGTGGATGCCCGGATCTCCCCCATCCGCGACCAGGACCAGGAGCGGATGCTGGGCTACCTGGTGATGGCGGAAAACGTCACCAAGCGCTACGAGACCGAGGCCCTGATCCGCTTCCAGGCGGCCTATGACGCCCTGACGCAACTACCCAACCGCATCACCCTCCTCGACCGCCTGGCGGAGACCCTGGAGCGTTGCCGCCACCACCATCACTTCGGCGCCATCCTGGTCATCGACCTGGACAACTTCAAGCACATCAATGACAGCCTGGGCCACCCGGTGGGCGACAAGCTCCTGCAGGCGGCGGCCCAACGCATCCTGGCCAGCAAGCATGACGAGGACACGGTCGCGCGCCTGGGCGGGGACGAGTTCGTGGTCCTCTTGTCCGAACTCGGCGACCAACTCCCAATGGCCATCGCCGAGGCGACGCGGGTGGCGGAGGACGTCATCGCCCGCATCGCCGAACCCTTCGATATCGACGGCAACCGCGTCCACACCACCACCAGCATCGGCATCACCCTGTTCCCCCTCCAGGCCGATTCCGCCACCGACATCCTGAAACAGGCCGATACCGCCATGTATCAGGCCAAGGAGGCGGGTCGCAATGCCTTCAGCTTCTTCTCGCCGGAGATGCAACGGCAGATCGAGGAGCGCATGCACTTGCTGGCGCACCTGCGTCAGGCCCTGACCGAGCACCGCCTGGAGGTCTGGTATCAGCCCCAGATCGACGACCAGGACCGGCTGACCGGGGTCGAGGCCCTGGTCCGCTGGCGGCACCCCGAGCTCGGCATGATCCCCCCGACGCGCTTCATTCCCCTGGCCGAGGAGAGCGGCCTCATCGAACCCCTGAGCCATCAGGTCCTCCATCAGGCCCTCGCGACCCGTGAACGGTGGGTGCGCGACTTCCCCAACCAGGCCATCCCGCGCCTGTCGGTCAACGTCAGCGCCCTGCAATTCCGCAAGGACGGCTTCGTCGAACAGGTCCACCAGGCCCTGGCCGAGACCGGCGCCGACCCCCGGCACCTCATCCTGGAGATCACGGAGAGCATGCTGGTCGGTGACGTCGAGGCCACGGTAGAGAAGATGCAGGCCCTCAAGGAGTCGGGGGTGCGCTTCTCCATTGACGACTTTGGCACCGGTTATTCGTCTCTCGCCTATATCAAGCGCCTGCCCATCAGCGAGATCAAGATCGACCGCTCCTTCGTCCAGGACATGCTGGAAAACCCCAATGATTCCGTCCTGGTCTCCACCATCATCGGCCTTTCACGCCAATTGAACCTGGAGGTGGTGGCCGAAGGGGTGGAGAACGAGGCCATGCGCGATGCCCTGCTCGCCAATGGTTGTCGCCTGTTCCAGGGCTACTTCTTCAGTCGACCCTTGCCTCCCGGGGAATTCGAGCAACAGTATTTCCGGAGCTAAGCCAAACCAGGTACCACCCCGGCGCCGGGCCTACCTCGCGCGAGCCTGACCCGAAGCGATGTCCAGGACCACCACGCCTGCCCCCTCCTTACCCCAAAGCGATGCCTGAGTCCAAGCCCTCTGATTCTTCCCCGGCCAACGCCGCCCAGGCGGATCGCCCCCCGCCACCGCGCCAGGGTAAGCGGGGAGAGTTCCTGGTCGCCCTGCAAGTCGCGCTGGTGGTGGCCTTCCTGTTCACCTCCCCCTGGAACCCCTGGCTCACGCCCGACTTGCTGGAGCCGACCCAGACCCCACGCATCGCCATCCTGGTCCTCTGCGGCGTCATTGCCCTGGCCATCGGTGGCCTTGGCGTCCTTAAGCTGGGTTCTAATCTGACGCCCTTACCCTATCCCCGGGATGGCAACCGCCTCGTGACCCAGGGCATCTATGCCTTGATCCGCCATCCCCTCTACAGCAGCCAACTCTTTGCCGCCTTGGGCTGGGTGGTCTATAGCCTGAGCCTCAGTCACCTGCTGTTGCTGGTCATCGGCTTCGTATTTTTTGACTACAAGGCGAGCCGGGAAGAAGCCTGGTTGACGGAGCGGCATCCGGAATACGCCGACTATGCCCGCAGGACACCTAAGCTGATCCCCTGGTGGTACTGAGGGCAACCCTGACTCTCCCTCCTGCCAGTCCGCCTCCGCGAGGGGTGGGGAAGCAAGAGAAACGCCGACTCAGCCCACCGATCGGGAACGGTGAGATCTGCATTATGCCGTGAGGGGGAGTTGTGACGCCTACTCAGGCCCCTTGCTGGTGACAGGGACTGATGACACTGGCCTTAGGTAATCCAGGCAGCCCTTGAGGCTGGACAGGCGAGGGTAATGGACCGCGGGGATCGGGCGCTCCAGGCGTTTTTCCAGCGTCAGGACGAAATTGAGGAAGTCCACGGAGTCCAGCTCGATCTGATCGCGAAAGGCCCGCGCCGGGTCCAGACTGGCGGGGTCCGCCTCGGGGGCGATGGTGGTCAAGGTCGCCAATATGAGCTGGGTTAGCTCGTCGAAAGCGGCGGGATTGGTGAGCCCTGGCCCATGGTTTTGGCTCGGGGCCGGGGCCGGGGCCGGGGCCGGGGGTGAGGAAGCGCGCTTATGGTCGGGATTCAGGTGATCCATGACTGATGGCCGCGGTTGGGTCAGGTCTGGGGGTGGGTCATTGCATTTCTTGCGTCTGCCTGGGCAGGATAGGCCCTGTACTGCCATTCCGCTAGGGAGCCCCCATGTCCCCTTCTCCCCTCGATTGCCTTTTCCACCCTGAATCCATCGTCCTGGTTAGCGCCAGCGGTGGCCAGGACCCCTTGGGGAAACCCCTGGCGCGGGACCGATCCCGTCTCCTCGGACGCAATCTGGCCACTTCTGGCTTTCGCGGCCCCCTCTGGGCCGTCCGTCCCCGACGGCTGAGCCAGTCGGGCCGGCTGAGCCTGCCGGGCACCCAGGCCCCCAGCTTCTATGGCCTGCCCTGCGTCAGCGAACTGGCGGCCTTGCCGGTGCGACCGGATCTGGCCATCCTCGCCACGCCACCGGCCCTGGCGCCAGCGTACCTGGACCAGCTCGGCACCCTGGGCGCCCGCGCCGCCATCCTTACCAACCCGGGATTTGGCGAAGGCGGCGACCTCGCCGGTCTGGACCGCCGCGCGGAGATCCTGGCCGTCGCCCGGCGCCATGGCCTTCGCCTGCTGGGTCCCAACTGCCTCGGGGTCATGGTGCCCGGTCAGGGCCTCAACGTCAGCCTCGGCCATTGCCTGCCCCGCCCGGGGCGTCTGGCCTTCGTGGCCCAGTCGGGCACCCTGGTTGCCACGGTGCTCGACTGGGCCTTGGCGCGGGGGATCGGCTTCTCCCATCTGGTTTCCCTCGGCGACATGGTGGACCTGGATTTTGGTGATCTGCTCGACCACCTGGCCCTCGATGGCGGGGTCAGCGCCATCCTGCTGTTCATCGAAAGCCTGGGGCCGGCGCGTAAATTCCTCTCCGCCGCCCGCGCCGCCGCCCGGCTCAAGCCCGTCATCCTGGTCAAGGCCGGCCACACCCCGGCCGGGGCGCAGGCGGTCCTCTCTCACACCGGCGCCCTGGCCGGGAGCGATGCCGTCCAGGACGCCGCCTTTCGTCGCGCCGGTCTGCTGCGCGTGCACAGCCTACAGGAACTGTTCGATGCCGTGACCACCCTGGCCCTGACCCGCCCGCCCCGGGGGGACCGCTTGGTCATCCTCACCAACAGTGGCGGCGCGGGCGTGCTGGCGACCGATGCCCTGCTGGACAATGGCGGCCGGCTGGCGGAACTGAGTGATGCTACCCGGGCGGCGCTGGATGAGGTCCTGCCCGCCGGTTGGTCCCGGGCCAATCCCATCGACCTGTTGGGCGACGCGGATGGCCAGCGCTATGCCCGCGCCTTGAACGTGCTGCGCACCGCTCCGGGAGTGGATGCGGTCCTGGCCCTGCACAGCCCCAGCGCCGGCATCCGGGCGACCGCCTGCGCCCGGGCCTTGGTTGCCGCCGTGGCGACGAGCGCTAAGCCCGGTCCCTGGGGTAGCGGGGGAACACCCACCCTGCTGGCGAGCTGGATGGGCGGCGTCAGTGTGAGTAAGGCCCGCCGGCTCCTCGCCGCCAGCCAAATGCCCAGTTATGACACCCCGGAACGGGCCGTCCGCGCCTTCATGCACCTGGTCGCCTTCCACCGCGCCCAGGCCGAACTCATGGAGACGCCCCCTGCCCTCCCGGCGGATTGCCGACCGGATCTGGCGGCCATCCGGCCCCTTTTGAGCTATGCCCGTGAGGCGGGCCGGGAATGGCTGACCGAGCCGGAGGCCAAGGCAGTGCTCAGCGCCTGCGGTATCCCGGTGATCCCCACCCGGGTTGCCACCTCACCCGCGGAGGCGGGGCGCCTGGCCACGGCGATCGGCACCCCAGTGGCCCTCAAGCTGCTCTCCCCCGATATCCCGCATAAACGCCGCGCGGGCTGCGTGGCCCTGGAACTGACGGGTGCTGAGGCGGTAGAGGCTGCCGCCCTGGCCATGCTCGACCGGGTCCGCCAGTCCCACCCCGCGGCGCGCCTTGACGGCTTTTCGGTCCAGGCCATGGCGCGCCGGCCGGCGGCGTGCGAGTTGATCCTCGGCCTCAGCGAAGACCCGCAATTTGGCCCCGTGCTGCTGATCGGTCAGGGTGGCAGTGGCGCGGAGGTGTTGCGGGACCGGGCCCTGGGTCTCCCCCCGCTCAATCTGCGCCTGGCCATGGCGATGCTGGAGGAGACCCGGGTCCATGCCCGCCTGCGCGGTGGGGCCGGCTTGCCGTGCGCCGATCTGGAGGCGATCGCCCTGGCCTTGGTGCGGCTCTCGTCCCTGGTGGTGGAGGTCCCCGAGATCGTCGAGCTCGACGTCAATCCCCTGCTGGCGGATGCCGACGGCATCCTGGCCCTGGATGCCCGCATCCGTTTGCGACCCGGTCCTGGTCCCGGGTCCAGTCTCAAGCCCCGTCCCGAGCTCAGTACCGATCTCTATCCCAATTTCAGTCCCGAGCCCAATAGCAGGCCCAGTCCCCAGACTGAGCTCCGACCCTGTTCCCCGATCTTTCCCCGTCCAGGGTCCGACGGGTCAAGGGACCTCTACTCAGCGAACGGGCTGGGGGATGACCGGAGTATCCCCGCAGGGGACGAGCGCCTGGCCATTCGTCCTTACCCCCGGGAACTGGAGGAAGAGGTACCACTTCCCGACGGTCGCCAACTCTGGCTACGCCCCATTCAGTCCGAGGACGAGCCCGCCCTCCAGGCCCATTTTGGTCGGCTGGACCCGGAGGAGAGTCGGATGCGCTTCTTCGTCCCCCGTCGGACGCTGGATCACATCACCGCCGCGCGCTTCTGCCAGCTTGACTATGACCGTGAGATGGCCCTGGTCCTCACCGAACCCGGACCAGCCGGCACCCGACCCATCCATGGGGTCGCCAGCCTCAATGCCGAACCCGGTCTCACTCGCGCCGAATTCGCCATCGTCATCAATCGGGAGATGACCGGCATGGGCCTGGGCATCCTCTTGCTGCGCCGTCTGCTCGACTATGCCCAGCGTCGTGGCCTGGAGGAGGTCCACGGCGAGGTGCTCAGGGAGAACCGGCCCATGCTCAAGCTATGCAAGATCCTGGGCTTTACCCAGGGCCCCATCGTCGACGAGCCCGGCCTGGTGCGGGTGAGCCTGCGGTTGTGAAACGGCAAAAGGCTCAATCAGTGGTTACACACAGTAGGAAGGCGTTTTCTGAGGCACATACTGCTCAGTCAAACAGATAACCAGATCAACCACGCCTGTGCAGGGATATAAGCAAAAGGATACGTCCTTGTCTCTTATACGTCATAGACGTAGGATTAAGCTATGCACTCGATCATCGAAACACCGCTGTTCACGGCTGATGCTCGCTCGATCTGGTCCGAGGAAGAGCGCGGGGAATTCTGCGCCTGGTTGGCAGCCAACCCGTTGGTTGGTGATGTCATCCCGGGTAGTGGCGGATGCCGCAAGATCCGCTGGGCACGTCCCGGCATGGGTAAGCGCAGCGGTACGCGATTGATTTACTACAACAAACTTGAGAATGGACTGATCTACTTGCTGGTAATTTATGCCAAGGCGGAACGCGGCAACATCCCGGCGCACCTTCTCAAGGCCATTCGCGAGGAACTCGTTGATGAACAATGACGATGTCATCACCGGCGAAGAGCTTGGTGAAAAACTCCTGGCGTCCATCCGGCAGATGAAGGCCGGAGAAGGAAAACTGGTGTATTCGTCGGCCACGGTCGCGCGCCAGAAAACCGGTCTGTCCCAATCTCAGTTCGCCAAGCTGCTCGGCGTTTCCGTGCGCACCTTGCAGGAATGGGAGCAAGGCCGGCGCCATCCGAGTGGTGCGGCGCAAACCTTGTTCAGGGTGGCGGAGCGCCATCCCGAAGTGTTGCGCGAAATGGTCTAGCCAGGCGGTGCCAAGGCCTGCAACAGGGCCGGGGAGCACAGGCAGATGGACGCCCGCTAACAGGACAGGGACGCCATCCGCGGCTGCCGTTGCAGTTTCATCAGGTCGTCCCGCAAGTCCTGTAGGCGGTCGTGCAGGTGGTGGCGTTGGCTGGTATCGAGGCGCCCCCCCAACTGGATGAAAAGCTCGGTGACCCGGGCGCGCATCTCCCGCCGTGCCTGCGTCAGCTCCGGCGGCAGGTCCTTGAACTCCACCAGCCAGTCCGTGAGGAAGGCGCGGAGCCGCGCCTCGCCGGCGCGGGCCTGAAGGAGAGCGACCAGTTCGGCCCGCTTCTGGTCGCGGTAGGCGATAAAGACCGGGCGGGACTCCGGCATCCGGTCGACGATCTCCGTCACCAGTGCCTGCTGGCTGGTATCAAGAGGGCCGGTCCAATCCTCGATCGTCTCCAGATAGCGACGGGCGCGTTTGTCCCGCCCCGCTGGGGTGGCCGCCGCGGACACCTCCTCCAGATCCTCCGCCGTCCGTTCGCGAAAGCGCGTACCCAGGGTCTGGACCTGGGCCGGGGAGAGCGCCGCCAGCAAGGGGGCGGCGAGGTTCACCGCATAACCGGCCTGGCGGCGATAAAGGGCGTCGAGGGAGCCGAGGAGGCAGGTCATGTTCTCCTGATCAAAGCCCCGTCGGCTGGCCACCAGCATCTCCTCCAGATAGGCCGCCAGATAAGGCAACTCCTCGGCCCGGTGGCGCTCATGCTCGGCCGCCACGACCGGTTGCCAGACGGCCTCCTGTTCCGCCTCCAGGTCGATGTAGTCCGCCGCGTAGAGCTGGATGAAAAAATCCAATTGGTCATAGGCGAGACGGGTGGCGCTGCACCCCCCGAGGGCAAGCAGGGCCGCCAAGAGGAGCAGGACCAGGTAGTGGGAGGGAAGCGGTTGGCGAGGCATGGCGGATGGCGGGGGTCTCGCAGTCACGGGCAGACTCAGAATGGCACTCTGAATGGCAATAAATTTGCTGATACAGCAACTCGGCCTTGGATAGCGCTATACAGCCGGTGCTCTTGCCGCCAGATATTGAAAATAGTTGGCCTCCGCCACGGCCTCCCACTGGACCTGTTCGGCCAGAAAGCGGCTGAAGTCAGGGTAGATCTTGCGCCAGTTGGGGTTGCTGGCTTCCAGTTCCGCGTAGACCTCCCGGGAGGCGCGGAAGGCGGCGTCCATGACCTCCTTGGGAAAGCGCGACAGTTTGGCCCCCTCCGCGACCAGTTGTTTCAGGGCCTGGGGGTTGCGGGCGTCATAGCGCGCCTGACACTGGATGTGGGCGGCGGCAGCGGCCTGGGTGACGATGGCCTGGTAGGTCGGGGACAGGCTCCGCCACTGGTCGGCGTTGATGTAGATGGAGATCTGCGCCCCACCCTCCCACCAGGCCGGGTAGTAATAGTAGGGGGCGACGCGGTGCACCCCCAGTTGCAGGTCGTCATAGGGCCCGACAAACTCGGTGGCATCGATGGTCCCCTTCTCCAGGGCCTGGTAGACCTCCCCGCCCGGGAGGTTCTGCGGCACCACGCCCAGCTTGGCGAGGACGCGGCCGCCGAATCCGCCGACCCGGAACTTGAGGCCCTGGAGGTCCTCGACGGAGCGGATCTCCTTGCGGTACCAGCCACCCATCTGGGCTGTGGTGTTGCCGCAGGGGAAATTGACGATCTGGTAGCCGGCGAAAAAGTCCCGCAGCAGGGCCAGGCCGTTGCCATCAAACATCCAGGCATTCATCTGCCGGGCGGTCATGCCAAAGGGCACGGCGCAGTCGAGAGCGAAGGTCTCGTCCTTACCAAAGAAATAATAGGAGGCGGTATGGGCGCATTCGACCGTGCCCTGCTGGATGGCATCGACCACGCCGAAGGCGGGGACCAGCTCACCGGGGGCATGGAGCGAGATGGTGAAGTTCCCGCCCGTGGCGTCGGCGATGTACTGGGCGAAGGACTCGCTAGCCCCGAACAGGACGCGGTGGGACTTGGGGAAGCTGGAGGCCAGGCGCCAGCGGAGCGGCGGCTCGGCGCGGACCAGCGCCGGCGCGACGCCGCTGGCCAGTATGCCCGCCAGACCCGTATGCTGGAGAAATGTACGACGCTCCATGAGGATGCCCCTTGCCCGAAGGTTGCAGATACCCCTTTAGCCAAGCGCAACATTGCGCGGTACAGGGAATTTTCCTCCCGTGGGGGAGTAAAAAAGGGAGAAGAGCGGGTATCGCCAGTTAAAGGCTATTTAAATTAATCGGTTATCTACGATCATTTCCCTACCCTGGATGAATACTACCTGTAAGTACCGCCTGTCGCAATTCTGGAAACACTTTCAGCAGGCACGGTTTCCCTTCAAGCGGTTGGAGAATCAGGTGGAGACATCCTCTTGGCCATAAAGTTGCCTATTTCAGGCAATTCGATTAAAATGCCCGAAACAAGCAACATATCCAGGCACCCATGCCGACCAGCATCCAGCGATTGACCAATGAAGCCTTGGAGCGCCGAGCGAAGGAGTTGGCGCATCAACTGCGCCAGCGTCGCAAAGCCTTGGGCGTCACCGTCCAGAACGCGGCGGCGGCATCGGGTATGTCACGGGATACCTGGTATCGCATGGAGCGTGGTGAGACAACAGTTACGATTGGGGCCTGGTTCAACGCCCTTGCGGTGCTCGGGCTGCGATTTGGTGTGGGGTTGGAGGCGGGGGAAGCCGAACGCTCGGCCACTGACGCAATTCCGCTCGCCATCCCGCTCGCTGACTATCCACAGCTTGCGGCTCTTGCCTGGCAGATGGGTGGGAGCGTTGTTCTGTCGCCGCGGGAAGCATTCGACGTCTATGAGCGAAATGCGCGCCACCTCGATGAAGCGGCTCTCACCCCAACGGAGCAGGTCTTGATTTCAAACCTGCGCCTGGTTTTTGGTTAAGACATGTTCGAGCGACCGCATCACCAACGAATTCATGAAGTCTTGCTCGCGCTGGACGCCGGGTTGTTGCGTGAACAGCGGTGTTATTTTGGTGGCGGAACCGCCATCGTGATGCAGCGGGGGGAGTACCGGGAATCCGTCGATATGGATTTCTTGGTGTCCGACCTGGTCTGCTACCGCGAATTGCGCAAATCGTTGCAAAACAGCGAGACATTGGCGCGCTTTTTTGGACTCGGACGAGGGCCCTTGTTGGCGCTGCCAGATATACGCGCCGACCAGTACGGAATTCGCACCCGTTTGCCCTTGAAGTTGTGTCCGATCAAATTCGAGATCGTTCTCGAGGCGCGTATCTCGTTTGATACGCCTGAAGCGCAAGACCAAATTGGGGGGGTCGCCACGCTCACGGAGGTCGATCTTGTCGCGAGCAAGTTACTCGCCAATGTTGACCGCTGGGCGGATGACGGGGTAATGAGTCGCGACATCATCGACCTTGCCATGCTGCAGCCCGCGCGAAAGACCTGGAAGGTTGCCCTGCAAAAAGCGGAAGACGCCTATGGGGATGCCGTGCCGCGGGCGCTCGATGCGGCGTTGACGCGACTCACGGACGATCCACGACGCCTCGCCCGCTGCGTTGACGGCTTGAAAATCACCATCCCCCCGGCGCTGCTCCAGCAACGCCTGGCCGGTCTGCGGCACCACCGATCGCGATGACGTGGCCTGCACTGGCGACCAGGCACCCCGTTTCCGGTAGTCAAGCGTTATCATAATTCAACCCCTCCGGGGAACGGACAGCTTCCAGGGCCGGTCCCGGCCACCAGGGGTGGGGACACCCAACGCTGTTATCCCGACATTCATCCACTTGCTCTCCAGCATCCAAGGCAGCCACCCATGAGATTCCTGATCGCGCTCTTACCCCTCCTGTCGGCTGGCTGCACCTCGGAGGTGCTTCTGTCGGACAGCCGTACCGTGGTGATCAGCGCCGACCTGCGTCGCGCCGACGAGGCCCAGGTCATCGCCGACAGGGAATGCGCCGCCCATGGCAAGAAGGCATCCTTGATGCGGGAAGACAGTAAAACCAATATTTCCGCCAATTATCTGTTTGAATGCGTGGCCCCTTAAAGGCGTGACCCCTTGATCGACCCCGCAACGCCTCGCGGCGTCTCCCTCTGAGGGGGCCGATGAGGGGGAATGCAACGGCACCTTGCGGTCGTTAAGCTCCCGCGCTCATGGATGATACCGCCACCCCACCGGACGACGGCCGGCAGCCCCCCCTGCTGGCCATCACCCTGGGCATCGCTCTCTATTACCTGATTCTGGGGGTGGCGGGACTGCTGCTGGGCTCGCCCAGTCCGGTCTTTCCGCCCGCTGGCCTGGCCCTGGCCGCCCTGCTCTGGTTCGGTAACCGCGCACTCCCCGGGGTCTGGCTGGGGGCGGTGGCCCTGAACCTGTCCCTCAACTGGCTCGGCGACCACTGGCTGGGGGAGGGGCTGGACTGGACCCTGCTGGCGGTGACGGCGGTGATCGCCACCGGCGCCAGCCTCCAGGCCTGGCTGGGAGGCTGGCTAGTGCGCCGCCTGACGGGCGCGACCTGGCGGGAGCTGGAGCGCGAGACCCAGGTCGTCCGCTTTCTGCTCCTGGGGGGCGTGCTGCCCGCGGTGGTCTCCGCCAGCTTCGGTACCAGCGCCCTCTGGGCCAGCGGCCAGATCACCGGCGCGGCGGCGCTCTACACCGGCTGGACCTGGTACGTCGGCGACACCATCGGCATCCTGGTCTTCGCCCCCCTGACCCTGGGGCTGCTCAACCTCTCCTCCCCCCTGTGGCGCGAGCGTCGACGCCGGACCCTGATCCCCCTGGTCGCCACCCTGGGCCTGGCGATACTGGCCTTCTATAGCGCCAGCCAATGGGAGCGCCAGGAGATGCTTCAGCGGATTCACCATGCCGGGGAGTCCATCGCCAAGGACATCCGCAGCCGGCTGACGACCCATCGGGAGCTGCTGTCCTCCCTGCGGCAGTTCATCGCGGTCACGCCCCATTTCACCCCCCGCCAGTTCGATTATTTCACCCGCCAGACCCTGCGCGACAACCCGGATCTCTTCGCCATCGGCTTCTGCGACCTGGTGACCGCCGAGGAACGGGCGGCTTACGAGGCGGCCATGGCGCGACAATCCGCGACGGATGCCTTCCGGATCAGTGAACTCGACGGCCAGGGGACCCTGGTGCCGGCGGGCCCGCGACCCCGCTATATCCCCGTCCGTACCCTTGCCCCCGCGGAGCCCAACCGGGAGGTCCTGGGGTTCGACAACCTCACCGAGCCGGTGCGCCGCGCCGCCTTCGACTGGGCCCTGGCCCATCGCGACCTGGCGGTCGCCGCGCCGGTCCGCCTGGTGCAGGCCCCCGACCAAGGCCCGGCGATGATCGAGGTCATGCCGGTGGCTTGGGGAAAGCGGGGGGATTGGGGTGCTCGGGCGGATGGGGGTGATTGGCCGGATGGGGGCGATGGAGGGAATAAGGGTGAAAGCGATGATGGGAGTGATGGAGAGGGGAGCGGCGTTATCCATGATGGGGGCGCCGGGGGTGCCGACCTAAACGCGCGTGGCACTTCCACACCCCAGGGTTTCGTGGCGGCCGTGGTGAAGATCCCCCGCATGATCGCCATCGCCACCCGGGACACCCTGCCCGCCGGCCTGGGCCTGCAACTGACCGACGCCGCTGGGGCCAGACTGGACTGCGCGGGTGACCGGGACTGTACCCCGGCCACCCTGACCGAGGACGCGAGCTGGCAGTGGGAGCTGCGGGTTGGCAATCACGCCTGGATTCTGTCGGTCTTCGCCACCCCAAGCCATCTCCAGGGGCACCAATCCTGGATCGCCTGGGGCGTCGGCGTGCTGGGCCTGTTCTTCGTCGCCCTGCTGCAGATCCTGATGCTCGGCATGACCGGCCACGCCCATTTCATCCAACGCCAGAATGCCGCCCTCAAGGATGCCGAGGCCGTCCTGCGGGATCTCAATGCCAACCTGGAGCGGAAGGTGGAGGCGCGCACGGCGGAACTGAACCGGGCCCGCACCCAGGCCGAGGTCGCCAATCAGGCCAAAAGCGCCTTCCTGGCCAACATGAGCCACGAGATCCGCACCCCCATGAGCGGGATCATTGGCATGGCGCAACTAGCCCTGCGCGGCCCGCTCGACCCCCGGCAGCGGGACCAGGTGCGCAAGATCGAGACCTCGGCCCGCTCCCTGCTCGGCATCCTCAATGAAATCCTCGACCTTTCCAAGATCGAGGCGGGGAAACTGGCCATCGAGCGGACCCCGTGCGAACTTGGCCCCCTGATCGACAAGGTTTTGCACCTGGTCGCGATCACGGCGGCCGACAAGGGTCTTGCCCTTGCCCTGGACCTGGCCCCCGACCTGGAGGCCTGTTTTCTGGGCGACAGCCTGCGCATCAGTCAGGTCCTCACCAATCTGCTGAGCAACGCCATCAAATTCACCGCGGCTGGTTCCGTCCGCCTGGTGGCGCGGCGGCCGGGCCCGGACTGGCTGCGGTTCGAGGTTCACGACACCGGCCCCGGCCTGACGCCCGAGGAGCAAAGCGGTCTGTTCCAGGCCTTCACCCAGGCAGACACCAGCACCACCCGACGCTTCGGTGGCACCGGCCTGGGCCTGGCCATCAGCCGGCAACTGGTGGAGTTGATGGGCGGTCGGATTGAGGTCGACAGTGAACCCGGCCGGGGGAGCTGCTTTAGTTTCGAGATCCCCGCCCCCGCCTGCCCGCGGGCTGACCTGGCCGCGATCGAGGCTGGCTCGACTGAGAACCTGCCTGTTGAGGAAAGCGATGCGTTGCGGAGTCCCAGCGAGGTGACGGTGACGATGCCATCCACCGGATACCCACCCTTCCCTCCTCCGACGCTGGCCAACGGTGTATCACCGCCAGCCAGCCCAGCGATTCCCTCCGCGCCGACTACTCAGGCCACTGCGACTACCTCAGTCGGTCCGGCTACTCACGCCACTTCAGTCACTCTGGCCGCTCCATCCAGCATGACTCCCTCGGCCGCTCCTACCGGATCGGCCGGGCTGGCCGGACGGCGGGTCCTGCTGGTCGAGGACCATCCCCTCAACCGCGAGATCGTGATGGGCCTGCTGGAGGGTACCGGCCTGGTCATCCTCACCGCCAATGATGGTCAGGAGGGAGTGGACCGGTTCCGGCAATCCCCCTGCGACCTGATCCTGATGGACGTGCAGATGCCGGTGATGGATGGCTACGCCGCCAGCCGGGCCATTCGCGCCCTGGACCCGGCGGTGCCCATCGTTGCCCTTACCGCCAACGCCTTCCCGGAGGATGTCGACCGGGCCCTGGCGGCGGGCATGAACGCCCACCTGAGCAAGCCCATCGACCTCACTCAGCTTCTCGGGGTCCTGCGGCGCTTCCTGATGCCGGACGGGATATCCCCCAGCCCCGCCCACCCGGCTGAAAATTGAAATGGCTATGTATTCACTCGAAACCTTGGTATTTTCATTTTTTCCCTAATGATCGCCCCCACGGGCGCTGGCGACCAGGCAGTTCCCGCGCAGAGAGCGACGCCACCAGTAGACGAGGACCAGACCGATGCTTGAATTCTTCTCCGCCAGCACCCGCATGGTGAACTCCCGCCGCGCCATGGCCGAATGCCTGGAGGCCGCCCTGGGCGAGGGCACCACCGACTGCGACCTGGTGGTCATCCACGCCTCCATGGGGCACGACCACGGGGCACTGATCGCCGAGGCCAGGGCCCTGGCCCCCAGCGCCCGCATCGTTGGCTCCTCCTGCTGTGGCGTCGTCGGCAAGGAGGGGGTGAGCGAGTCCATGAAGGACCTGGCCATCATGGCGGTGCGCGGCGCAGCGGAGATCGCCGTCGCCGGCGTCGATGGCATCTACGGCCACAATTCCTACCAGAAGTCCGTCGAACTGGCCGCCCAGCTCAAGGCCGCCAACCCCGGCGTCAACATGGTATATTTCCTCGCCCCCGGGATCGACATTGCCGACGACCGCTGCATCGCCGGCATCGAGTCGGTGTTCGGGCCCGAGGTGACCATCTTCGGCGCCACCTCCGCCGACAACATGAAGGGTATCGCCAGCTTCCAGATGGTCGATGACCGGGTCTATGAGCACGCCGCCTATGCCGTGGGCTTCGCCGACCCGACCCTGGACGTCGTCACTCAGGCCACCCATGGCTTCGTCGCCATCGGCGAGCCCATGGTGGTGACCAAGTCGGAGGAGAACCGCATCCTCCAGCTCGATGGCCGCCCGGCCTGGAGCGAGTACACCCGTCGCCTGGCCCTGCCGGAGACCGCCACCTGCGGCGACACCATCCCCATCGGCGCCCTGGCGGAGCACCTGCGGCCCAAGCTGGCGGAAGAGTACGGCAATGAGCACATCCTGCGCGTGGTCACCAAGCGCGACCCGGACGGGGCCATGCACTACGCCACCACCTGTCCCGAGGGCACCCGCCTCTGGCTGACGGTGCGCGACGAGGAGCGCATCTTTAGTGACATGGACCGCATGATGGGCCAGATGGTGGCACGGATCGGCGGGCGGGAGGTGGTGGCCGTCTTCCACGCCGACTGCCTGGCCCGGGGTCGCTTCCTCTTCAACCGGGTGATGAAGGAGGAACTGGTGGGTCGCATGCAGTACCCCCTGGCCCGGAATGGCGAGATCCCGCCCTGGCTCGGCATGTATGGCTTCGGTGAATTCGCCCGCCTGGGCGGCAAGAATGAGTACCACAACTACACCACGGCCATCTATGCCATTTGCCGGAACGTCTGAGGCTAGCGTGGCCGTTCAGAACCCCCTCTCCCCTACCCTCCCCCAGCAAGGGGGAGGGTGGAAGAGAATCAGCGGCTTGTACTGACGACACCAGCCCACGCGGCATGGGGTTGTGAACGATTCCATACCAGCAAGCCCCGGCCAGGCGGACAGCCGCGACGAAGAACCCGTCGCACCCACCCGACGACCCACCAGATCGGGTCGCCGGTTTACCGACACTTCCATCCCACGCCGGCGGCGCGGGCGGAGTCTTGACCCATGAGCGATTTCGATCCTTCTCAGGTACTGGAATGTGAGCGGGAGCGGCTGGCCAATTCCGGGCTCATCCAGCCCCACGGCGTGCTGCTCTTCATCGACAAGGCCTCCGGGACCTTCCGCTACGTCAGCGCCAATGCCGAGGCCTGGCTCGGCGAGCCCCCGGAGGCCCTGCTGGGTCGGGACGGCCGGGACTGGCTGGAGCGGAATCTGCCCGAGCTGGTGGTCCTGCCCACCATCGTCGGCAAGCCCCTGCCCCTGAGCGGCGCCCTGGACCTGGGCGGTGGCTTGCTCGATGTCCTGATCTCGCCCAATGGCGCGGGTTGGCTGCTGGAATTCGAGCCCAGCCACCCAGGCGCTGAGGAACCGAAGCCGGGTGCGAATGTGTTGGGTGCGGACAACCCGGGTTCCCATCAGCCGGGCGCGAACGTCCAGGGCGCAAACGACCCAGGGGCGGAAGAAACGGGCGCGGCCGACCTTGGTGCGAAAGACTGGGGCGCCCGGCCACGCCGGTCCCAGGAGCCGCCCTCGGACGCCACTCAGCTTCAAGGGCTGGAGCAGCGCCTGGTGGCGGCGGTGAGCGACCTGACGGGCTACGACCGGGTGATGCTTTACCAGTTTCACCCCGACTGGTCCGGCGAGGTCCTGGCGGAGGCCGTCCGCTCCGCGACCGGCACCTATCTGGGTCTGCGCTTCCCCGCCTCCGACATCCCGGCCATCGCCCGGGGGCTCTACGCCCAGACCCCCTACCGCCACATCCCGGACGCCGCCGCCGACCCCGTCCCCCTGGTGAGCCGTCAGGGCGCTGGCACCCAGCTTGACCTCACCTGGTCGGAACTACGCTCCGTATCGCCGGTGCATGCCCAATACCTGCGCAACATGCGGGTACGTTCCTCCTTCTCCGTGTCCCTGATGCTGGAGGGCAAGCTCTGGGGACTGGTCGCCTGCCATCACCCCGAGCCGTGGACCATCCCCCTCCCGGTCCGGCTGCGCTGCCAGCAACTGGCCGGCGAATTCATGACCGCCTTGCATGGCTTTCGCAAGACCGCCCAACGGGGTATCCACGCGGCCCTCACCGGCTGCCTGGGACCGATCAAGGCCAGCGTCAGCCAGGGCGCCAGCCTGCCGGAGGCGCTCGGCCGCGCCTTCCCCACCCTGGCCCCGTTGTTTGGCGCGCCAAGCGGGGCCCTCTTCATCGACCAGCACCTGACCCAGTTCGGCGCGCCCCAGGAGCCCGGGGCCCTGGAGACCCTGCACCAGTGGTGGCTGCGGCAGCAGAGTGAGCCGGTCGTCGCCCTCGACCAGTTGCCGGAGGACCTGAGCCAGGCCCTCGGCAGCCGTGAAGACCGGCCCCATGGGGTCCTGGCCATCGGTCTGCGCGCCCGAACCCTGGGCGACGCCCTGGTCAGCCTCTACCTGCTGCGCCCCGAGGAGGCGCGCGAGATCGCCTGGGCCGGTAATCCCGAGAAACCCCTGGAGGCGACCCCGGACGGCCAGCGCCTGTCCCCACGTAATTCCTTCGACAAGTGGGTGGAGGTCCGCCACGGCTACTCCCGGGCCTGGGATGAGGACAGCCTCTTCGCCGCCCGCCAGTTGCGGGAACAACTTATGACCTGGATTTAACCAGATGGACATGAAAGGATTTCATCGCCAGCGCCACAAGGGCACTCACCCCCTGGCTGGGCGCTGCCATCGTCCTCCCGCCGTACCCTGACCCTCAGGATGAACTCCGTGCCCGCCAGCGACTGGATTTCCCCCGCGGTCGATTGCCCCGCCCTGGAGCTGCTGACTCCCCAGCTTGGCCCCCTGATCGCCTATCGGGTCCTGACCAGGGAAGAGCCGCCGGTCTGGGAGATCAGCGGTGACACCCAAGGGTTGCTGGGTCTGGCCCTGGACGCATTTCGCGGCGTCGGGGCCCTGACTATCGATGCCCTGATAGCTCCCGCGGACCGGGGAAGGATCACACGGGAACTGGAGCAGCAACTCCGCCGGGGGGACCGTTTCAGCGTCCAGTACCGGCTGCGGCGGGCCGATGGCAGCGAGATCTGGGTGCGTGATGGCGGTTTGGCCCGGCGCGCGGCCGGCGACTGCATTGGGCGCGAGGGCCTGATCGCCGACATCAGCGCCCAGCGCCAGGCCAGCCAGCGCCTGACAAGGCTGGAGCAGGAGCTGGCGGCCAGCCGCGGCCTGCTCCAGGCCATCGCCGCGGCCATGGCGCCGCATCTGCTGGTGCTGGATGGCGCCGCCCAGGTCCTGATGGTCAACGCGGCCTGGCTGGATTACGAACTGGCGCGGGGGCGCCCCCGGACCAGCGCCGCGGCCTGGCAAGGCCAGGACTTCCCCGCCCTCCAGGCCGGGGATGGGGACCCAGCCCTCGGGGGTGAGCCCTTCGCCGCCGGGGTGCGGGCGGTCCTGGCGGGGGAACGCAGCCAGTTCCGTCAGGAGGTCCAGGTACCACTCGCCTGGGAAACCCACTGGTTCGACCTGGTCGCCACCCGCCTGCCGGGGGATTTTCAGGGCGCCCTGATCGTCCGCCAGGACATCACCGCCCTCAAGCGCGCCGAGCTGGCCCTGCTGGAGCAGCGCACCTTCCTCAACAGCATTCTCGACTCCTCCCGTCACCTGGGCATCTTCGCCATCGACCGGGAACACCGCCTGGCCCTCTTCAACCCGGCCGCCGGGGCCATCTTCGGCCTGAGCCAGCGGGAGGCCCTCGGCCGACCGCTGGAGGTGCTGCGGACCGCCCTGGGGCTGGACAGTGATCAGTTGCGCCAGATCCTGCAAGCGGTGCATGAGGACCGGGAGTATGTCTTCGAGGCCAGCGACTTCCCCGGTCTGCCCGACCACGTCTTTGAAAACCGCGTCACCCCGGTCCGCGCCCCCAACGGTGACTGGTTGGGAAGTGTCTTCCTCGCCCGCGACATCACCGCCCAGCGGGCCTACACCCAGCGCATGGAGCGGCTCAACGAGGAACTCGAGGAACGGGTCCGCCTCCGCACCCAGGAACTGGAACAGAGCCGGGCGAGCCTGGAAGTGGCCAAGGAGGCGGCGGAACAGGCCAGCCAGGCCAAATCGGTGTTCCTGGCCAACATGAGCCATGAGATCCGCACCCCGATGAACGCCATCATCGGCATGACCGACCTGGTGCTGGAGATGCCCCTCGAGGAGCAGCAGTACAAGCTGCTCCGCTCGGTGACCACCGCGGCCAAGTCGCTGCTGCACATCCTCAACGACATCCTCGACGTCTCCAAGCTCGAGTCTGGCCGGATGGAGCTCGAATCCATCCCCTTCAGCCTGCTGGAACTCGCGACCAGCGTTGGGGAGATGGTCGGGGTCAACGCGACCCGCAAGGGGCTGGACGTCTTCCTGGAACTGGACGACCGGTTGCCGCCCTGCGTCCTGGGTGATCCGACCAAACTGCGCCAGGTGCTGCTCAACCTCCTGGGCAACGCCATCAAGTTCACCCCCCAGGGCAGCGTGACCCTGACCATCAAGCCCGGCACCGACCCGGACGACATCCATTTCCTGGTCAGCGACACCGGCATCGGCATCGCCCCCGAAAACCTGGGCAAGATCTTCGAGCGCTTCTCCCAGGCCGATCAGTCGACAACCCGCAAGTTCGGCGGCACCGGCCTGGGCACCGCCATCTGCCGCGGCATCGTCGAGGAAATGGGCGGGCGGATCTGGGTCGAAAGCCAGGAGGGGGTTGGCAGCCAGTTCCACTTTGTCGTCCCCCTGCCCACTGCCACCGGCATCACCGAGTGCGCGGGCGCGGACGCGGAGCAGGCCAAGGCCGATCGCTGGACCCGGCCGCTCAAGATCCTGCTGGTGGAGGACATCCAGCTCAACCAGGAGCTGGTGGTGCGGCGCATGGCCCAGCGCCATCACCTGGTCACCATCGCCGAAAACGGCCGCGAGGCCCTGGCCCGGCTGGACGAGCAGGCCTTCGATCTGGTGTTGATGGACGCCCACATGCCCGTCATGAACGGCTTCGACGCCATCCGCGCCATCCGCAGCGGTGAGGAGGCGACGGGGGCACATCTGCCCATCATCATGCTCACTGCCAGCGTCCTCGACAGTGACCGGCAACTCTGCCTGGACGCGGGGGCCGATGATTTCGTCGGCAAGCCGATCGATTTCGCCGACCTCTACCAGAAGATCGCCCGGCACTTTCCCTCCTTCCCCCACGCCCCCGTCGGCGAGGAGATCCATGGGGAGCACTTGGCGGGCCTGGGTCTGGAGATGATCGACCTCCAGGCCGGACTGGCCCTGTGGAACGACCCCCTGGTCTACCGCAAGGCCCTGCTCAAGCTCGGCAAGGATTACGCCGATGTCCATGCCCGCCTCGCCCGCCTGCTGGCGACCGGGGCCCAGGATGACGCCCGGCTGCTCCTGCACACCCTCAAGGGGGTCACGGCGAACCTGGGCGTGCGGGAGGTGCCGGCGCTGAGCAACGCCATTGAGACCAAGCTCAAGGCCGGGGATCACGCCTGCGCCAGCCTGATGGAACAACTGGGCGCCAGCCTGGCGCGGCTGGCGCGGGACCTGGAGGTGCTCGACCAGTCCCCGGCGGCCGAGGCGGCCGCCGCGGACGGCGGCGCCTGGGGTGGCCAAGGCCTGGATGTCGAGGGCATCACCGGCCTGCTCGATTGCCTCATCCTGGCCCTCGACAAGGCGGAACTGGACGACGAGGTGATCCAGGGGTTGCGGGAGGCCCTCGACCCGGATACCTTCCAGCCGCTGGAGGAACTTTTGGACGGCTTCGACTTCGCCGAGGCCGCCAGCCATGCCCAACGCTTGAGAACCACCCTCCGAAAAGGCAGTACGGACGATGAATAGCAAGCAAAAGATCCTGATCGTCGACGACGAGCCGGCGAACCTGAATCTGCTCCGGCAAATCCTCAAGAACGACTATGACCTGGCCTTCGCCAAGTCCGGGGCCGATGCCCTGGCCACCCTCCTCAAGCAGAAACCCGATCTGGTGCTCCTGGACGTGATGATGCCGGGCATGGACGGCTATAGCGTCTGCGAGCAGATCAAGGCGGACCCCCGGTGGCGCGATATCCCGGTGATCTTTTGCACCGCCATGACCGAGGAGGTCGACGAGGTCAAGGGCTTCAGCCTGGGGGCGGTGGATTACATCAACAAGCCGGTGCGGGCGACCGTCGCCCTGGCCCGGGTCAGGACCCACCTCGCCCTGAGTGACCAGAACCGCGCCTTCCAGGAGCGGATCGACCTGATCCACGCGGACCTGCTGGAGTCGCGCCTCCATGCCCTGCAGATGCTCGGGCGGGCGGCCGAGTTCAAGGACAACGAGACGGGCTTGCACGTCATCCGCATGTCCCACTTCACCCAACTCCTGGCCCGCGCCAGCGGCTGGAACGAGGAGGAGTGCCGCCTCATGTTCAATGCCGCGCCCATGCACGACATCGGCAAGATCGGCACCCCCGACCAGATCCTGCTCAAGCCCGGCAGGCTGACCGCCGAGGAAATGGCGATCATCAAGCAGCACTGCGAGACCGGGGCCCGGATCATCGGCGAACACCAGGGTAAGTCGCGGCTGTTCGAGATGGCCCGCACCATCGCCCTGACCCACCACGAAAGGTGGGATGGCACGGGCTACCCGCGGGGCCTGGCCGGTGAGGAGATCCCCATCGAGGGCCGGATCGCCGCCATCGCCGATGTCTTCGACGCCCTGAACTCACCGCGCCCCTACAAGCAGCCCTGGCCCCTCGAGGACACGGTCGCTTATCTCCGTGACCAGGCCGGCCGGCATTTTGACCCGACCCTGGTCGCGCTCTTTCTGGACCATCTGCCCCAGGCACAGGAAGTGATGCGCCAATGGCAGGACCGCTGAGGCCAAACCAACCGACATGAATGGCAACACCCCCATCATCCTCGCCGTCGACGACAAGGTCGACAACCTGGATATTCTCACCAGTCTCCTCCAGGACTATGACGTGCGGGATGTCACCGACGCCGCCAGCGCCTGGCGGATCCTGGACCATTCCCCCGTCGACCTGATCCTGCTCGACATCATGATGCCGGACATCGACGGCTTCGAACTCTGTCGTCAGTTCCAGGCGGACGAGCGCACCCGGGCCATCCCGGTCATCTTCATCTCCGCCATGAGCGACGAGGCCGCCATCAGTCGCGCCTTCGAGGTCGGCGGCAAGGACTATGTCACCAAGCCCTTTCGCCCCATGGAACTGCTGGCCCGGGTGAAGACCCATCTGGAGCTGAAGTTCCTCATGCAGCGCTTGCATGACCTCGCCTACTTCGACGCCCTGACCGGCATCGCCAACCGCCGGCGCTTCTTTGATCTGGCGACGGCCCTGTTCGAGGCCCCGGGGGACTTGCAGGCGGTCATGCTCGACATCGACCATTTCAAGCAGGTGAACGATCGCCACGGCCACGCGGTGGGTGACCAGGTCCTGCGGCTGGTCGCCGACACCATCGGCGAGCAACTCCCCCCCGCGGCGGTTTTCGGCCGTCTGGGGGGGGAGGAATTCGCCATCCTGTTCCCCAGTGCCGATCCGGATGGCGTCCTGGCGGCCATGGACGGGATCCGTCAGGCGGTGGCTAATCTGGTCATCCCCCTGGAGGCGGGGACCCTGAGCTGCACCATCAGTTGCGGCCTGGCCTCCCGGACGCCGGATACCCGCAACATCGACGCCCTGCTGCACGACGCCGACCAGGCCCTGTATCAGGCCAAGGGCAGCGGGCGCAATCGGGTCATCTTCCGCCACATCCAACCATGACCCCCGCGCCTGGCGACAACATTCCCGGCGGCGCCACGCCTGGCCGCGTCATGCATGATGGCCCCGGGGCGACCAATCCGGGCGAGGGCCACCTGGACCCGGCGCGGGGACTGGCCCTGATGGGTGGCAACGCGCCACTCTACCAGCGGATTCTGGCAAGTTTCGTGGAGACTTATGCCAACCTGCGCCTGGACCTCGCCAACCCGGAGGATCGCCGCACCTTGCACAGCCTGAAGGGCTTGAGCGGCAATCTCGGCGCCAGCCGGTTGCAGGAACTGGCGGCGGCGTTGGAAAAGAATGACGACCCGGCCCTCCTCGCCAGCTTCGACCTGGAATTGTCCCTGGTGCTCGACGAAATCCGCGTCCTGCTCGCCCCTGGCAAACTCATAGCCGCGGAGCAGCGGGGGACGGCCGGGGAGTCCGCGGTGGGGGTGACAGGGGCGGCCGCAGAGTCGCGCCCATGAGTATCCCCGGCGACCAGGACTCCACGCGGGCTGAGATTGCCCGGCTCCAGGAGCACCTGGCGCGACTGACCATCGTCCAGCAACAGCTCATCGAGGCGCGCAATCAGCTCGATCAGGAACTGGAGCGCTTCGCCGGTATCCAGGCCTACAACACCCGGGCGATCGCCATTCCGGACGCGGACCGGTTCGCCGAGGTGACCCTGGAGACGGTGTTGGAGCTGTTCGAGGTGGAGTTCGCCCTGCTCTGGCCCACGGACCCCCAGGGCCAGCCCCGGGAGGCGCCGAGCGCGGTGGTGGGTATCGCCGACCAGGGACTGGGGCAGGGGGCGCTGGAGACCCTGCTGCAATCCGCGCGCTGTCGGGCCGCCTGCGCCGCCCTCTGGTCTGCCGGGGAATTGGCCGACCTGGGCCTGTCGGGCCTGCATCAACTGGCCCTGCGCGCCTGCACGGGCCCCGCGGGCACCCCCCTGGCCCTGCTGATTGCCGGGATCAACGTGGCCAGCGCCGACTTCTACCCCGGATTGGGCGCGGCCCATCGGGAGTCCCTGGCCGTTTTCGCCCAGCAAGTCGGCGCCCTGCTCCAGAACCGCGCCGATCAGGCGGTGATCCTCGACCAGATGGCGCAACTCGGGCGGGAGCAGGCCAGGCTGCGAGGGGCGCTGGAGCAAGCGGAGGCCGCCAACCGGGCCAAGGGCGAGTTTTTGGCCAACATGAGTCACGAAATCCGCACGCCGCTGCACGGCATCATCGGCATGACCCATCTGGCCCTGGGGCTGGCCCAGGACCCGCGGCAACGGGACTATCTGGGCAAGATCGATGGCGCGGCCAATTCCCTCCTGGGGATCCTCAACGATCTGCTGGATTTTTCCCGGATCGAGGCCGGCCGTCTGGTCATCGACCGGACGAGCTTCGACCTGCGCGCGCTGATCGCCAAGGCCTTGCACCTGGTGGAGATCGAGGCCCATCACAAGGGCCTGACCCTGAGCACCCAGATGGAGCCCGGCCTGGAACGCTACTTTTTCGCCGATCCCCGGCGCATCACCCAGGTCCTGGCCAACCTGCTAAACAACGCGGTCAAGTTCACCCCCGCCGGGTCCGTCTCCCTCCTTGTCCAGCGGCCCGCCCCCGGGCGTTTGCGCTTCGCGGTGCGGGATACGGGCATCGGCATCAATCCCACCCAGCGGGAAGAGATCTTCGCCCCCTTCACCCAGTTGGATGGTGGGATCAGGCGCCGCCATGGCGGGATCGGGCTGGGCCTGACCATCAGCCGACAACTGGTCGAACTCATGGGCGGGCACATCGAGGTCGACAGCACCCCGGGTCAGGGTAGCTGTTTCAGCTTCGAGATCGAGGCCCCGCCCGGCCTCCGGGATAAGGAGCAGGTCGCGACGCCGACCGGGACCCCGCCCCCAACCGACCCTGGCCCCAAGGCCGCCGCCAGCCCGGAAACCATCACCAACTTGTTCAGGGAGTTGCACCATCAGGCCGAGGCCGGCAATTCCCGCAAATGCCGGGAGGCCACCGACCGCCTCGCCGCCCTGGATCTCCCCGCCCCCCAGGCGGCCCTGCTCGCCCAGGCCCAGCGTCTTCTGGAGCAACGCAACTACCTGGAACTGCGAAAGCTACCGCTGGTCGAGCTGAATTGATCCGGCCCTGGCATCATGAGTCCCCGCCAAATGCCCTGTCCAGGGCTATATCAGCGAATGCTCACGAACAATTCCAATTTCGCATCAGCCCGTTAGCGTGAACGTCACAGCCAAGTCTTTCATTTTCAGGGGTGTGGCGCGCCCCTCATGACAGTTAGCACCATAAGTGTTGACTGATATACCCGAATTTTGACTTTTCGGCGGGGACTCAATCATCCGGATCGTCCTGGATCGTCCTTGCGGTTTACCGATAAGAGTATTAGTATTTACTTATCTACTTTTCATCGGAGACAGCCATGCTCACTTGCCAACGCCTCCGGGCGGCGGTGTTACTCTCCGCCTCCCTGCTCATCGTCGGTCTGGTGCTGGAATTCGCCGGCCGCTCCATTGCCTTCCCCGCGCCGGTCATGGCCTTGGCCTTGTTCTCGGGGCTGGCGGCCCTGGCCATTCTGGCCGTGACCTTTGTCACCGCCCTGCTGCCGGGCAGCGCCCGGCGTCTGGCGGAATGCCGCAAGGGGGGCCTGTTACCGGGCTAACAGTTTCTCCGCCGTACCCGGTTCCAGCCCAAACTCCTCCTCGATCATCCGGTTCCAGGCCTCGCGCTTGAAGGTCTCCTGGCTCGGCACCGGGCGATGGACGATATTTTCGTGACAGTCGATGCAGCTCTTGCCCGCGGTCTCCTCCCGGTGGATGGCCGCGGTATCGGCGCGCTTGCCCTGAATCGCCTCCAGGACATGGCACCGCTGACAGGTCGCCGACCCCGTCTCCCGGAACCACTGGCGGGTGGCGAAGGCGGCCTCCGGCAGGTGCAGGGCGTTGATGACCGGATCATCGTAATCGGCGCCGAAGAGTTGCTTCCACAGGTCCTTGCCACCCTTGATGTGGTCCCAGGTGGCGGCGAAGACGCCCTCGGAGACGTGGCAATCGCCGCACTCGGCGCGGACTCCCGAAACCGGGTTGTAATGGACCGATTTGCGATACTCGTCCTCCATGTAGGTCATGGAGTGGCAACTGGTGCAGAACTCGTTGGTGCTGCTGTAGCGGTCGAACTCCAGCAGGAAGGTCATGAAGGCCATGCCGCCCAGGCCACCGATGGCCAGGGCGATCAGGATGGGGCGGGTGATAGGGATGGTGGAGAGGAAACTAGCCATCGCTGCCAGCCTTCGTTCCGTTGTCTTCCTGGCTTTCCCCTGGGATGCCCTCACCGCTGCCCGCCTGACTTGCTTTCGGGCCCTGGTGGGTGCCAAAGCCGAGGATGGCGTTGGCTTGTTCCGGCGCGTCCAGCCAACCGTGACCCGCGTCCTCGGTCAGGTGCCGGTCGATGATCGCCTGGGCCTCGGCACCCGCCTCCTGCCGGACCTCGGGCAAGAACTTGCCGTAGAAATTCCGGCTGACCAGGTACATGCCCTCCCACCAGGCATGGTTGGGGCTAGCCATGGAGGCGCCATGACGGGCACGGGCGCCCTCGTCGTGCCACAACTCCCAGTAGGTGAACTCGATGGGCTCGTCGAAGGGTAAGGGGGTCAGATAGCCCCCGGCGTAGAGGTCGGCCATGATGGCCTTGGCCGGCACGGCGAACTTGCTGTCGAAGAGCTCCACCAGGTTGTCGAACTGGCGCATGAATCCCTGGGTGAAGGCCTTGCCGTGGCACTCCAGGCACACCAGGCTCATGGCCTCGCGGCGACGTTCCGGGGTGACGACGGACTTGACCTTGCCCAGGCCGCCGTCCAGCTTGGTGATCTCCTCGCCGCGTTTGGGGACGGGGGAGCCGGCGGGGATCTCCAGCTTGCCGCCATCCTCCAGCAGCACCAGGTACTGGCGCTGGGACACGGGGGCGTTGAGGGCCCAGGCGTTGCGCATGCCGACGTCGTGGGTGGAGGGGAGCTTGCCCGCGGCGCCCATGTGGCAGGTGGCGCAGGTGGGGGCGGCGGTGTAGTCCTTGCCGGCGACCCACTGGGGGGCGTCCAGGTTCATGCGGTGCCGCTGGGAGGAGAAGAGCATGCCGTGCTTGGAGGCGGCGAAGATCTCCGCGTCCGGGGAATCGGGGCCGGAGTGGCAGCGGGCGCAGGCCTCCGGTTCCCGGGCCTGGGCCTTGGAAAACAGATGCCGGCCATGACAGGAGGAGCAGGAGCCCTTGGAACCGTCCGGGTTGACGCGGCCGATGCCCGAGTTGGGCCAGGTCTCCGGGTCCAGGGTGCCATCCCCCTTGACCTTGACCTTGGAGCCATGGCATTGGTCGCAGCCGGCGGCCTGGACCGCGGGCCCGGTCAGGTTGGCGGCCATGGCGGGGATGCGCTCCTTGATCAGGCTGTAGGCCTCGGCATGGACCGAGCCCTGCTGTTCCTTGAACTCGGTCTCGTGGCAGCGGGCGCAGTCCTGGGGGGAGACGATGGTGGCGATGACCTGTCCCTCGTGCTTGATGGCGTCCGGATCGGCCACCGCCGCCTGGTGACAGTCCATACAGTTGACCCCGGCCTTGGCGTGGGCGCTCTCCCGCCACTCCTGGGCCAGTCCGGCGGAGGACTTGACATGGCAGTTCACGCACTCCTGGCCGGCCGCGTGGCCCCAGTTGCTGGGGTCCAGGGTGACCTTGGCGGCCCACAGGGGACCGGCCAGACCCGCCAGCAGCAAGCCGAGGATGATCATGGCGTTAGGCAACCGGCCCTCGGGCGGCGGGACCCTGGGCAAGGGGGGGATACTGGGCAACCTTAGCTACCTCCTCAGTTGAGAAAGACCGACGATTTCCCACCCGGACGCGCGCTGGGTTCGGGGCGGGACCGGGGCCCGCGGACCTCACGCGGCGTTCCTGGCGGGCATCCCCGTCACCAGGGGGTCCCTGTCCTGGATTATCCGGAGGACTCTCCGAACGGGCAAGCGAATTAGCATTTCAGTCGTTATTTATATAACTATAATCAGTAGTTTACTGAATTACTTGGTTGACGGGAGGACCCAGGACGTTAAGTATTTAGACTTCAGGCGATATAGCCGCCAACAACCCGAGAGGCACGAGGAGACACAACAACCATGCTATCCCCCAAGCGTTTGATCCAATCCACCGCCCTGGCCGCCCTGCTCGGCCTGTGCGGCGGCGCCCTGGCCGCCGACCCCATCCATCAGGTCCCGTCGGAGGTGTGCAAGAACTGCCATCAGGAGATCTACAAACAGTGGAGCGGCTCCATGCACGCCCATTCCTCGGCGATGAAGGACCCCATCCATGCCGCCTTCTATGAGTCCGAGGTGGGCTCGCCGACCGAGGAGGGAATGGTGGCCAAGGCCAACAAGAAGTATCCGGTCTGCCTCGCCTGCCATGCCCCCAACGCCGCCCGTGACAAGACCACCAAGCTCGACGCCAAGCCGGCCTACGCCGAGGGCGTCAACTGCGTTGCCTGCCATACCCTGGCCAAGTACAAGGGCATCAATGACGAGGGTGGCAAGCTCCGCCTGGGCATCAGCGCCTACGAGCTCGCCGACAAGATTCAGGCCCCCACCGGCCTGAACCTGGGGCTGCAAAAACTCACCGCCGGCGATGATCCCTTCGGCGGCGCTGGCGCCGGTGGCGAGCAGAAGCCCAATCCCCACCTGGGCGAGGCGGTGGAATTCGAGGGCAAGAAGATCCCGGGTCTGCCCATGGAGGGCAACCCCAGCCTGATGCGCTCCAACGATGCCTGCATGGGCTGCCACGACAAGCGCAACAACCCCCACGGCGTCGCCCTGTGCGGTACCGGTGACGAGTATGTCCAGTCCCGGACCCAGGTGACCTGCATCTCCTGCCACATGCCCCTGTCCGGCGGCCTCAGCGACCATTCCCTGGGCGGCGGTCATGATCAGGCCATGCTCGAGCGCTCCGTGCTCTTCGACCTCAAGGCCCAGCCCAAGGGCGACAAGCTGGCCGTCGACGTCAGCATGACCAACCAGCAGCCTCACATCCTGCCCACGGGCGCCCCGTTCCGGAACATGTTCCTCAAGGTCATGGCCTATAACGGCAAGGGCGAGGTCGTGTGGCAGAGCACCAAGGGCCACCCCAGCGAGGATGACCCCCAGGCTTACATGTTCCTGACCCTGGTGGACGACGAAGGCAAGCCGGTACCCCCGCCCCAGGCCAAGAAGGCGGGCGCCGACACCCGTCTCAAGCCCCACGAGACCCGGGTCCTGAGCTACGAGATTCCTGCCAAGGACGTGGTCCTGGTGCGCGGTGAGCTGTACTACAACCTGCTGTGGCCGTCCCTGGCGAAGAAATTCACCCAACTGCCGGACGAGTTGAAGCAGCCGGTGCTGATGGCCGAGGCGGAGAAGGAGATCGCCAAGCCCTGAGGGGGCTGGCGTCAGCCCTGAACCCTTGGAAGGCGTCCCGCTTCCAGTTCCCGATCTTACCCCCGAGGTGCGGGCTCACGGCGGGAACCGATACGGACACCTTCCGGGATAAGTCAGGCACCAGGGTTCATCGCCCTGGTGCCTTTTTTTCGTGCCTGATCGCGCCTGGATTCATCCCCGCTGGCGCCGCGTCGTGACGCTTTCTCCACCGATACCCCAGTTGTCGGTTTCGACCTCGTCGATGATCACCATGGTCGTGGCGGGATTCTTGTCCAGCACTTCGACCAACAGGTCCGTCACCCCCTTGATCAGGCGGGCCTTCTGTTCCGCGGTGGCGCCATCGCGGGTGATTTTGATGTTGACGTAGGGCATGAAGGTTCCTCCTGGTGGACGGGTTTGCGGATAATGCCGGCACCAGACAGTATCCGGCATCTAAACCGAGAACCGCCACAATGAACGCCCCTACCTCCCCGCCCCTTCGGACCGGTCCCCTCAACCTTATCACCGACGTGCCCGGGATCGAGGTAGGAAACCACCAGGCCAATCACACCGGGACCACCGTGGTCCTTGCCCGGGCGGGGGCCGTGGGCGGCGTCGATGTCCGTGGTTCAGCCCCCGGCACCCGCGAGACCGACCTCCTGGACCCGGTGAACCTGGTCGACCGGGTCAACGCCATCGTCCTCTCCGGCGGTAGCGCCTTCGGCCTGGCGGCGGCGGACGGAGTCATGGGCTGGCTGGAGGACCAGGGCCTGGGCTGGCCCCTGGGCGCGGGCCGGGTGGTGCCGATCGTCCCCGGGGCGGTGCTGTTCGATCTGGAACGCTTCGGCCGAGCCTTTCGCGACCGCCCCACGGCGGAGTTCGGCCGCCGGGCGTGCGCCAATCTGACCGCCGGGGCCTTCCCCCTCGGCAACGTCGGCGCTGGGGCCGGGGCCATCGCCCTGGGATGCAATCTCAAGGGGGGACTGGGGTCCGCCAGCCTTGACCTGGGCCAGGGCGTCCGGGTCGGGGCCCTGGTGGCGGTCAACCCCTTCGGCAGCGTGATCAACCCCGCGACCGGGGAACTTCTGGGCGCCAGCCTGGGGATCGGGGCGGAATTCGGCCCCCTGCCCCGCACCGCCAACCCCACCGCTTCCCCCCCGCCCGACCCGGCCCCCATCCGCAACACCACCATCGCGGTGGTGGCAACCAACCTGGCGCTGACCAAGGCCCAAGCCACCAAGCTGGCGCAGATGGCTCAGGACGGCCTGGCGCGCGCCATCAACCCCTCGCATACCCTCTTCGACGGCGACACCGTCTTCGCCCTCGCCACCGGCCAGATCCCCCTCGCCGCCCTGGAGGAGGACGCCGCCTGGGGCTCCATCCCCGCCGCCCTCATTCGCGCCGGCGCCGCGGCGGCGGACACCCTGACCCGCGCGGTCGTCCATGGCATCCTCCAGGCGGAGAGCGTCGGCGATATCCCCTGCTATCGGGATCGTTTTCTCGCCAAGGCGTCACCCGCCGGGTAAGAGCGCGCGGTCAAGACGTTCATCAAGCTAAAGTTTCCAGCCTTGGAAAAAAGGTGAGCGGCCCCAAGACGGATCAAGAAGCAGTTTTCATCCCAGCGCGCGTGAAAATCACGGTCAAACCTGGCAGTTGCCTGTACGTGGCGATCCCTTCCCATGTTGGTTAGATCGGGATGCGACTCAGGGCGGATCGAGGAGCAGCTTGATGGATACCGCCAGGGAAACCGCCACCAGCAGGGGGCGGATGAGACGGGCGCCGTGGCGTCCCACCAGGTGGGCACCGAGCCAGGCGCCCAGGAACTGTCCGGCGGCCATGACCAGGCCATAGCGCCAGAGAACGTGACCGCCGGGGATAAAGAAGAGGATGGCGGCGAGGTTGCTGGCAAAATTCAGCAACTTGGTGTGGGCGGTGGCGCGGCGCAGGTTGTAGCCCAGCAAGGCCACATAGCCCATGGCGAAGAAGGTACCGGTACCGGGGCCGAAAAAGCCGTCATAAAAGCCGATGGGAAAGGCGACGAAAAAGGCGAAGGCGCCTTGGCCCAGGCGCTGTCGGGCGTCGAAATCGGCGACCCGGGGAGAAAAGAGAAAATAGAGGCTGAAGCCGATCAGCAGCGCGGGAATTAGCCACCCCGGCATATCCCCCCCCAGGGTGCGGATGAAGAGGACCCCACTGGCGGCGCCGGTGAAGGCGCACACAAAGGCCAGGGCGGCCTGACGCAGGTCGATGAGGCCCTGGCGCAGGAAACTGACCGTGGCTGCAGCGGTGCCGAAGACGCCCTGGGCCTTGTTGGTGGCCAGGGTCTCCAGGGGGCCGAGGCCCGCCCAAAGCAGGGCCGGGACCGTGATGAGCCCGCCCCCGCCGGCGATGCTGTCCACCAGGCCGGCGATCAGTGCCAGAACAAAGAGAAAGAACTCGGTCTCCACGACGGGATAGGCGCTTGCTCCAGTTCGGATAGGGGGTTTAAAGGTCAGGAGGCGCGGCGGCGACCACGGGGCTCGCATTGATAACGGAGCCTGGGACGGCTAGTTTATACTCCTATCCGCTCGGTTTCCGGTCGGCCTTGGGAGGATTGCGGGGTCTCTCAGGCGGGGGTCTCGACCCCTAGGGTGCCCTTGTCAAGCCTGCGGGAACGTTTCCCCCGCCTCCCCGCCAGACGCCCCCGACCCGGCAATACCGATTGATCGCTCCATGCTGTTGTCAGGCCCATTCCAGCCAGGGACCCCTATCTTTCATGCCCGCCCTAAGCGTCCGCCAACTCCGCAAGACTTATCGCAACGGCTTCGAGGCCCTCAAGGGGGTGGACCTGAGCGTCGAGGAGGGCGACTTCTTCGCCCTGCTGGGCCCCAATGGCGCCGGCAAGTCGACCCTGATCGGCATCCTCGCCTCCCTGGTCAACAAGACCTCCGGCGAGGTCCGGGTCTTCGGTCACGACCTGGACCGGGAACCGGAGGCGGTCAAGGCCTGCCTCGGCCTGGTGCCCCAGGAGTTCAACTTCAACATCTTCCTGCCGGTCATCGAGGTGGTCCTGAACCAGGCCGGCTACTATGGCATCCCCCGCCCGGAGGCGCGGGAGCGGGCGGAATACTACCTGCGCAAGCTGGAGCTCTGGGACCGGCGCGATACCGAGATGCGCCAGCTTTCCGGTGGCCTCAAACGCCGGCTGATGATCGCCCGGGGGTTGATCCACGGCCCCCGCCTGCTGATCCTCGACGAGCCCACCGCCGGCGTCGACATCGAGATCCGGCGCTCCATGTGGGACTTTCTGCGCGAACTCAACGAGCTGGGCACCACCATCATCCTCACCACCCATTACCTGGAAGAGGCGGAAAACCTTTGCCGCCACATCGCCATCATCAACCGGGGTCGGGTCGCCGAGCGGGAGGGCATGACCACCCTGCTCGGGCGCCTGGAGGCGGAAACCTTCGTCCTCAACCTCAAGCATCCCCTGAGCGAGGCCCCGGACCTGGGCGGCTTTCCCTGCCTGCTGCTGGATGACCTGAGCCTGGAGGTGGAGATCTCCCGGGGCCAGAGCGTCAACGGCCTGTTCGCCGCCCTCTCCCGCCGGGGCATCGAGGTCGCCAGCCTGCGCAACAAGCAGAACCGCCTGGAACGACTCTTCCTCGACACCCTCGAACGGCGCGGCGAGGAGGCGGCATGAGCCCCGCCCCCCGCTTCCAGGCTGGCCGGGACCCAGCAGCCTCCGGGGGGCACCGCCCCGCACCCGGCCCCCACCCGGTCATGGGCCGCTGGGCCCGTTACCGGGTCGCCTTCCTGACCATCCTGAAGAAGGAAATCCTGCGCTTCAGTCGCATCTGGATCCAGACCCTGCTGCCGTCGGTCATCACCACCACCCTGTACTTCGTCATCTTCGGCCGCCTCATCGGCGAGCGCATCGGGCCCATGGGCGGTTTCGCCTACCTGGATTTCATCGTCCCCGGCCTGGTGCTCATGTCGGTGATCACCAACGCCTATTCCAACGTCGTCTCCTCCTTCTATTCGAGCAAGTTCTCCCACTTCATCGAGGAACTGCTGGTGGCCCCGGTGCCCAACTGGGTGATCCTCGCCGGCTACGTGGCCGGTGGCGTGGCGCGGGGCCTGGCGGTGGGCCTGGCGGTGACCCTGGTCGCCGTGGTCTTCACCGACCTCCAGATCCACAGCCTGCTCACCAGCCTGACGGTCTTCACCCTGACCGCGATCCTCTTCGCCCTCGGCGGCTTTATCAACGCCGTCTACGCCAACAGCTTCGACGACATCTCCATCATCCCCACCTTCGTCCTCACCCCCCTCACCTACCTGGGGGGCGTCTTCTACTCCATCGACCTGCTGCCGGAATTCTGGCGCTGGCTGTCCCAGGCCAATCCGGTGCTCTACATGGTGAATGCCTTTCGCTATGGCTTTTTGGGGGTGAGCGACATCGACCTGGGGCTGGCGCTGGCCATCATCCTCGGCTTCATCGTCGCCCTGACCCTCTACAGCCTGCGCCTCCTGGACCGCGGGGTGGGGATCAAGACCTGAGCGGGCCGCCCCACCGCCAGAAGCCACCCGAACCAAGGCAAGCAGGGAGGGAGGGTCGGAGGGCGTCTGGCGGGGGTGTCAACCGCATGGATGCGGTTGGCAAGCCTCCAAGGACGGATTCACGGTGACCCCCGCCAGACGCCACCCGACCCGGCCCAGGCCCAAGGGGATTCACGCTGGGTTATGCACTGAGCATAACTTTAAAGTAGTAGAAGAGTTGCCGCCCCAAGCCCCCCATGGGACTATAAGCCATTTTTCGGCCAGGTAGCCGCCAGGTTGCCCGTCCGCCTGACATTCCAGATCCCGGTGAACGATCGCCGAGAGGATTCAGCCAGTTGAGCCGGCCTTATCAAGACCAGGACGAGGAGGACTACCCCCCCGAGGAGGAGAAACCGCGCCAGCGCCGTGGCTGGGTGTGGCGTGCCCTGCGATTCCTGGGAGGAACCATCATTTTGGCCGGACTGGCGGGCCTGGTGGCCCTGGTCCTGTATGCCATCCCCCTCGATCGCACCGTGCGGGAGAAGTTCGAGGGCAAGCGCTGGGCCCTGCCCGCGCGGGTCTACGCCCGCCCCCTGGAACTCTACACCGGCTCCCCCCTGGACCCCGCGGAACTGGTGGCGGAACTCAAGCGGCTGGACTACCGGCCGGTGGCCCAGCCCCTCCGCCCCGGGACCTATGAACGCGAGGATGGCCACTTCCTCATCCGCACCCGCGCCTTCCAGTTCTGGGACGGGACCGAGCCCGAGCGCTTCATTGATCTCCAGATCAGCGATGGCCAGATCGCCAGTCTCACCGACGCCAGCGGCGGCGAGGACCCGGCCCTGGTACGCCTCGACCCGGTGCTCATCGACAGCATCTACCCCAGTCACAACGAGGACCGCGTCCTGGTGCGCGCCATGGATCTGCCGCTCCTGCTGGTCGATACCCTCAAGGCGGTGGAAGACCGATCCTTCGGCTCGCATTTTGGCGTGGACCCTCAGGCGATCCTCCGGGCCTCTATCAAGAATTTCCAGGCCGGGGCAGTGGTGGAGGGTGGCAGCACCCTGACCCAGCAACTGGTGAAGAACTTCTACCTCTCGGACGAACGTAGCCTGGAACGGAAGCTCAACGAGGCCCTGATGGCCATCCTCCTGGAGTGGCGCTATCCCAAGGACGATATCCTGGAGGCCTACGCCAACGAGATCTATCTGGGCCAGGACGGCAGCCGCGCCATCCATGGCTTCGGCCTCGCCAGTCGTTTCTACTTCAATCGCGACCTGAGCGAACTGGGCATCCCCGAGACCGCCCTGCTCATCGCCCTGATCAAGGGCCCCTCCTACTATGACCCGCGCCGCAACCCGGAACGGGCCCTCGAGCGCCGCAACCTGGTCATCGACATCATGGCCGACCAGGGCGTGATCGAGCTGGCCCAGGCCGACAACGCCAAGGCGGCGCCCCTCGGCGTCGGCGAGAAGGGTGGCCGGCCGGCGGGTACCTATCCGGCCTTCACCGACCTGGTGCGCCGCCAGCTCAAGCGGGACTACCGGGAGGAGGATCTGCGCTCAGAGGGCCTGATCATCTTCACCACCCTCTCCCCCACCATCCAGGGCATCGTCGAGCAGTCGATTCGCGACCGCCTGCCCGATCTGGAAAAGCTGCGCAAATTCAAACCCGGCACCCTGGAAGGGGCCGCGGTGGTGGTCTCGGCGGCCCAAGGCGAGGTCCTGGCCCTGGCGGGAGGGCGCGAGGCGGGCTACGCCGGCTTCAACCGGGCCCTGGAGGCCATCAGGCCCATCGGCTCCCTGGTCAAGCCGATGATCTTCATCGAGGCCCTGAACGAGCCCAAGAAATACAACATCGCCACCCCCTTGCGGGATCAGGGCGTCAGCCTGAACGCGGGTGATGGCAAGCGCTGGGAGCCCAAGAATTACGATGGCAAGACCCATGGCTCGGTGCCCCTCTACCTGGCCCTGGCCAAGTCCTACAACCTGGCGACGGTGAACCTGGGCATGGAACTGGGGCTGGATCGCGTCGCCCGCCGTTTCCAGGAGCTGGGCGTGCAGCGGGATTTCGACAAGGTGCCGGCCATGCTGCTGGGCTCCATCTCCCTGTCCCCGGTGGAGGTGGCGCAGGTCTACCAGTCCATCGCCGCGGGTGGCTTCCGCGCCCCCCTGCGGGCCATCCGCGAGGTCCTCAACACCCAGGGCGAGCCCCTGAACCGCTATCCCCTGGCCGTGGAGCCGGCCTCCAGTCCCCAGGCGGCCTATCTCCTCACCTGGGCCATGCGGGAGGTCATCCAGCAGGGTACCGCCACCTGGCTCAAGGAGCGCCTGCCCAAGGAGCTCACCGTCGCGGGCAAGACCGGTACCACCAACGAACTCCGCGACAGTTGGTTCGCCGGCTTCAGCGGCGACAAGGTGATCGTCGCCTGGGTGGGGCGGGACGACAACCAGCCCACCGGGCTGACGGGGGGCACGGGGGCCCTGCGCGTCTGGGGTGATATCATGGCTAACCTCGACACCCAACCCCTGCCGGACTATCCACCGGACGGCGTCGAGATGGTCACCGTCGATCGCTACAACGGCCGCCGCGCCCCCAAGGGTTGCGGCCGGGCCCTGACCATGCCCTTCGACGACGATGCCCTGCCCACCGGCACCTCCGATTGTGGCGCCGCCCCGCCCCCGGAACCGGCCACCGAGGAGGCCGCCACCGCGGCCCCGCCCCCACCCAAGGAAGAGAAGAAAGCCAGCGAAGGTGGCATCGGGAGCTTCCTGCGAGATTTTCTAGGTAACTGATGAACAAAGCCCTGATCCTTCTCCTTGCCCTCGGGTTGCTGGCCGGTTGCGCCGGCAAGCCGCGCCAGGGCGGTCCAGCCCCGGTCGAAAACGCCCTAAATCCCAAGGTGAAGACCGCCCCGCCCCCCCAGGCACCGGCGGTGGACGTCTATGCCTACCGGGCCCCGAACACGGCCCCGCCCCCGGCCCCCGCCCCCGAGGCGGCCGAATACGCTCCGGCGCCCCTGACCCCGCCCGTGGCGGAAGGTCCAGGCAGCCCCGGCGGCCGCGGCCCCGCGACCTTGCCTCCCGACACCGATCCGGGTCTGGCCTCCGCCATTACCTGGACGCCACCCGCCAGTCCCGCCAGTGCCCCGCGGACCACCCCCGCCCCGGCCTCCACCTCCGTTCCTGCCCCTACCTCTGGTCCGGCAACGACGCGGACCCAAACTCAGGCCCAGACGTCCGCTTCCCCGTCCACGGCCAATCCACCTCCCGCCCGGTCCGGCACCCCCAGCGCGGCTCAGTCAACCACGGCGGCCGCGGGTTCAGGCCCGGTAGCCACCACGGGGACCAGCGCCCCGACCACCCTGGCCTCCCTGGCACCCCCCGCGGCGCCCAAGCCGCCGCCCCCGCCCCCCGTGGTCAGGTACACGGCCCCCCCGCCGCCGGCGCCAGAATTACCCGCGGCAGCCGCCTCCCTGGCCACCCAGGCGGAGAAGCAACGCCAGCAGGGTGATTACGTCGCCGCCGCCGCGACCCTGGAGCGCGCCATCCGCATCCAACCCCGGGAGGCCTATCTCTGGAACCGCCTGGCCCGGGTCCGCCTCGACCAGAAGAACTATACCCAGGCCAGCTCCCTGGCCCAGAAGTCCAATGCCTTGTCCAAGGACCAGGCCCAGATCAAGGAAGACAACTGGGGCATGATCGCCGCCACCCGCCGCGCCACGGGCGATACCAAGGGCGCCGAGGACGCGGAGGCCAAGGCCGGCGGCCGGTGAGGGGTGGTGCTGGCTCCGGCCTGGGTTGCCTGGCGGCGCGGCCATGATCCAGGTCAGCGATATCCTCGGCCCCGAGGGCCTGCTCGCGCAGCGTCTGCCCGGCTATAACCATCGCCCCCAGCAGACGGCGATGGCGGAAGAGGTGGCCCAGGTCCTGGCCGAGGGTGGCACCCTCATCTGCGAGGCCGGCACCGGGACCGGCAAGACTTACGCCTACCTGGTCCCCGCCCTCCTCGCCGGACGCAAGGTCCTGATCTCCACCGGCACCCGCGCCCTCCAGGACCAGCTCTATCACCGCGACCTGCCCCTGGTGCGCGAGGCCCTGGACATCCCGGTGCGCATCGCCCTCCTCAAGGGCCGGGGCAACTACCTCTGCCCCTACCGCCTGGAGCTGGCCCTCGCCGAACACCGGGGCGGTACACGCGAATTCCGCCAGCAACTCCTGGCGGTGCGTGACTGGGCCAGCGCCACCCGCAGCGGTGACATCGCCGAACTACCCCTCCCGGACGAGGCCCCCGTCTGGCCGGCGGTGACCTCCACCAGCGACAACTGCCTGCGTCAGGAGTGTCCCGACTGGGATCGCTGCCCCCTGCTCCAGGCCCGCCGCCGGGCTCAGGAGGCGGACCTGGTGGTGGTCAACCACCACCTGCTGTGCGCGGACATCGCCCTGCGCGACGAGGGCTTCGGCGAGATCCTGCCCGGCGCCGACGCCTTCATCGTCGACGAGGCCCACCAGCTGCCGGAGGTGGCCGGCAACTTCTTCGGTTCCGCCATCAGTGGCCGCCAGTTGCTGGAACTGGTCCGCGACGCCGAGATGGAATATACCCGGGAGGCCGGCGACGTGCCGGAATTCCCCGAACACCTGGCCAAGCTGCGCCTCGCCACCCTCGACCTGCGGCTGGCCCTGGGGGAGGAGGCGCGCCGGGGTCCCTGGCGGGAGATCACCGCCGACGCGGCCGCCGCCGCGGGCCTGGATGAACTACGCCAGCGCCTGGCGGAGGTCCAGGGGGCGCTGGCGGCCCTGGAGGGTCGTGGCAAGGGGCTCGACGCCTGCCTGGCCCGGGCGACCGATCTGGCCACGGCCCTGACCAATATCTGCGAGCCCGGTGGGGACACCGCGGACATCCGCTGGTTCGAGACCCAGGGCAAGGGCTTTCGCCTCCACCTCACCCCCCTGTCGGTGGCCGAGATCTTCCAGGGCCGGATGACCCGCCACCCCGCCGCCTGGGTCTTCACCTCCGCCACCCTGGCGGTGGCCGAACGCTTTGACCATTTCGCCGGCCAGCTCGGCATCGCCGACGCCCGTACCGCCTGCTGGGACAGCCCCTTCGACTATCCCCGACAGGCCCTCTGGTTCGTCCCCCGCGGCCTGCCGGACCCCAACTCGCCCGCCTACGGCGAGGCCGTCGCCGACCTGGCCGTCCACATCTTGCGCTACAGCCGGGGCCGCGCCTTCCTGCTCTTCACCAGTCACCGCGCCCTGCGCCAGGCGGCGGAGCAACTGGCGGACCAGCTCGACTACCCGCTGCTGGTGCAGGGCACGGCCCCCCGCGGGGAACTACTCCAGCGCTTCCGTGACCTGGGTAACGCCGTCCTCCTCGGCACCTCCAGCTTCTGGGAGGGGGTGGACGTGCGTGGCGAGGCCCTGTCCTGCGTCATCATCGACAAACTGCCCTTCGCCTCCCCGGGCGATCCGGTGCTGGCGGCGCGCATGGACGCCCTGCGCCATCGGGGTGGCAATCCCTTCCGCGACTTTCAGTTGCCCCAGGCGGTCATCACCCTCAAGCAAGGGGCCGGCCGCCTGATCCGCGACGCCCATGACCGAGGCGTCCTGGTGGTCTGCGATCCCCGCCTCCTGTCCAAGTCCTACGGCCACGCCTTCCTCAAGAGCATGCCGCCCATGGCCCGCACCCGGGACCTGGCGCTGGTGGAAGCGTTCTTCGCCACGGAGGCCACCACGCCAGATAGAACCCGGGCCCAAAGCTGACCCACCACGCGCGGTCCTGTTCTTCCACACCATTCGTTCGCGACGACCCCGCCATGCGCCTCCTCGCCATCGACACCTCCGGCGACGCCTGCTCCGCCGCCCTTCTCACCGAGACCGGCCTGCACCAGCAACTGACCCCGGAACCGCGCCGGCACGCGGATCTCATCCTCGGCATGGTCGCGGCCCTGCTCCAGGAGGCCGACCTCAAGCTCACGGAGCTGGACGCCCTGGCCTTCGGCTGCGGCCCGGGCTCCTTCACCGGCGTGCGCATCGCCACCGCCGTGATCCAGGGCCTGGCCTTTGGCGCCGACCTGCCGGTGGTACCCGTCTCCACCCTGGCCGGCCTCGCCCAGGGCCGGCACCGCCGCCAGGGTGCCCGCCGCTGCCTCGCCGCCCTGGATGCCCGCATGGGCGAGGTCTACTGGGGCCGCTACGCGTTGGACGGCCAGGGCCTGATGCGTCTGGTTGGTCCGGAGGTCGTGTCCACGCCGGAAGGGGTCGAACTCCCCCCGGACGGTGGCTGGGAGGGCGTGGGTAGTGGCTGGGCGGCCCACGGGGAACGGCTCAGCCAGCGCCTGGGGGAGCGGCTGATCGCCGTGGACCCCGGCGCCCTCGCCGAGGCCCAGGACCTGATTCCCCTCGCCGCGGCGGGCTTCGCCAGTGGCCTGGCCGTAGCGGCGGAACTGGCCCTGCCCGTCTATCTGCGCGACCAGGTGACCCATGGCCCCTGAGCCCCCGCGCCGTTGCCCTTCCCGCGCCCACCACTCCCGGCAGGACCCACCTCGCGACAATAGGTTATATTGGCGATGGCTGGATGTGGCCACCCCGATGACCAACCGGTCGCATCATGCTGACCCTTTGCCAGGCCATGCCCGGCCTCCCGGGTCGAAGCCGTTCTTCACCCGGAAAAACAACGACTAACGCCACAAGGCGCGATTCACAACCAATGAGAGGACAACCCATGAACCGCTTCATTACCCTCAGCCTCGCCACCCTGACCCTGGCCGCTGCCACGCAGGCCCAGGCCGCGACCTTCATGGACGCCGATTGGGCCAAGGGGGCCTGCGAGGCCTGGAACAAATCGGCCGAACTGACCGGGGGCCTGGCAGGCTCCGCCTGGGCCGCCAACAACGCCGGTCGTGGCTATAAGGTCATCCAGCTCTACCGGGACAAGTGCGGCGAGGCCAGCCGGGTGGAATTGCAGATCAGCGACAAGGACGGCAAGGCCCTCTGCACCTATGGCGGCAAGGTCAAGACCGCCAGCCTGAACGCGGATGTCGATTACCTCATGAACGCCACGGACGAGGACTGGACCTGCATGGGCGAGGGTAAGTTTGGCTGCGGGGCCATGGGCGCGATGATGACGGGAAAGCTCAAGTTCAAGGGCCCCAAGGGGGAGGCCATGGGGGTCATGGGGCCCTTCGATAGCTTCCTGCAACTGACGGGTAAGATTCCCGGCGACAAGGCCAAGTGCCCCTAGGCGTCGGGGTCCCGGTCCATGGCGGCGGCTGGCCAGCGTGAATTCCTGACCTGAATCAAGGAGGATTTAGCCGCGAAATGCTATGGTGGATCGCTGGCAATCTATGATCGGGACCTAAACGCCATGCGCATACTCTTCATCCACCCCAACTACCGCTCGGGCGGCGCCGAGATCGCCGGGACCTGGCCACCGGCCTGGGTCGCCTATCTCACGGGTGCGCTGAAGACCGCTGGCTTCACGGACGTCCAGTTCATCGATGCCATGACGGACAACATCCCCGAGGAGCAGTTGCGTCAGCTCATCAGTCAGGCCCAGCCGGACATCGTGGGCTGCACCTGCATCACCCCCTCGATCTACAAGGCCCAGCGAGTGCTGGAGATCGTCAAGGAGGTCGATCCGGCTATCGTCACCCTCCTCGGCGGTGTCCATGCCACCTTCATGTACCAGCAGGTCCTCGGCGAGGCCCCCTGGATCGACGCCATCGTCCGCGGCGAGGGCGAGGAGGTCATGGTCGAGCTGGCGCGCACCGTCGACGAGGGCCGCTGGCCCGCGGACCGGGGCCAGGTCAAGGGCATCGCCTACATCGACGAGGGCCAGATCGTCGCCACCCCGGCGGCCCCCACCATCAAGGACCTGGACGCCATTACCCCGGACTGGGGCATCCTCGACTGGACCAAGTACAACTACATCCCCCTGGGCAAGCGGGTGGCCATCCCCAACATGGCCCGCGGCTGCCCCTACACCTGTTCCTTCTGCTCCCAGTGGAAGTTCTGGCGCGATTACCGCATCCGCAGCCCCAAGAAGGTGGTGGACGAGATCGAGGCCCTGGTGCGCGACCACGACGTCGGCTTCTTCATCCTCGCCGACGAGGAACCGACCATCAACCGCAAGAAGTTCATCGCCTTCTGTGAGGAGCTCATCGCCCGGGACCTGGGCATCCTCTGGGGCATCAATACCCGGGTCACCGATATCCTGCGCGATGAGGACGTGCTGCCCCTCTACCGCAAGGCCGGTCTGATCCACGTCTCCCTCGGCACCGAGGCGGCGGCCCAGCTCAAGCTTAACCGCTTCAACAAGGAGACCACGGTCGCCGATAACAAGCGGGCCATCGAGCTGCTGCGCAACGCCGGCATCCTCACCGAGGCCCAGTTCATCGTCGGCCTGGAGAACGAGACCCGCGAGACCCTGGAAGAGACCTACCAGATGGCGCGGGACTGGAACCCGGACCTGGCCAACTGGGCCATGTACACCCCCTGGCCCTTCACCGACCTCTTCCGCGAGCTGGGGGACAAGGTCGAAATCTTCGACTACGACAAGTACAACTTCGTCACCCCCATCATCAAGCCGGCGGCCATGGACCGCGCCGAACTGCTCGACCGGGTGATGCACAACTACCGCCGCTTCTACATGTACAAGGCCTTCTTCTCCTACCCCTGGGCCGGCAGTGGCGAGCGGCGGCGCTACCTGCTGGGCTGCCTCAAGGCCTTCCTCAAGGCCGGCTTCCAGCGCACCTTCTACGACCTCGGCAAGGTCAACTACTGGGGACCCCAGTCGAAGAAGAAGGTCGACTTCCACTTCGACACCTCCAAGACCCGCGTCGCCGAGGGCGGCACCGACTGGAAGGGCAAGCACACCCGCAAGATCAAGGGCGACCTCCAGGCCCAGATCATGGCCTGCGGCGGCAGCCCCGACCAGCTCAGCCAGGCCGAGATCGACGCCCTGACGGTCAACCCGCCCTCGCCCAACCTGAACGACGTCAACGTCCAGATCATGGCCTGTGGTGGTGGCAAGGATCAGCTCAGCCAGGAGGAGATCGACGCCCTGACGGTCTCCCCGGTTGAGGTGGCCCTGCCCACGCGTGAACCAGCCAGGGCCGCCGCGCCGGTGGATTGAGTCCTGCCGCGACGCCGGGGGAGATCGTCCCCTTCCCCGGCGATTTGACCTTGATCAAGGCCGGCCCACCGGGCAACCGATAAATTTCTTTTATCGTTTGCCAACCTGGGCCGTGCCCGTCTGTTGGGGTGCCCCACCCCCACGGGGCATGACATTCTCAAGGTCTTGATCATGATGGAAGAATTGCGGCGGGCTCTGCTGTTGTCCCGCCTCTCCGATGAGCAACTGGAGCGTGTTCAGCGCCATGCCTCCCGCCTGCACTTGCAGGAAGGCCAGTTGCTCTTCAGCCAGGGCGATCCCGCCCGGCATTTCTACCTGGTCCTGAGCGGTCGCCTGCGGCTGTTCCGCCTGGCGGTGGATGGCGCCGAGAAGGTGATCGAGATCATCGGCCCCGGGGAGACCTTCGCCGAGGCCCTGATGTTTCTCGCCCAGGCGCGTTATCCGGTCTGCGCCTCGGCCCTGGAACCGGTCGAACTGATCAGTCTTGACACCCGGGACTTCGCCCAGATGCTGCAGGAGTCGGTGGCGACCTGCTTCCTCATCATGGGCGCCCTCAGCCAACGGCTGCATGGGCTAGTCCAGGAGATCGAGAACCTGACCCTGCACTCCGCCAGTAGTCGCTTCGCCTGTTACCTCCTCTCTCACCTCCCCCCTTACAAACTGGCCGTGGAACTAGACCTGCGCAAGGGGATCATTGCCTCCCGCCTCTCCATCAAGCCCGAGACCCTGTCCCGGATCGAAAAGGAACTGAGCACGCGGGGCATCATTGCCGTGCGCGGCAGCCGCATCCACGTGCTGAACCTCAAGGGCCTGGAGGAAATCGCCGCCCTGGGGAGTCCCGGCGATCCTGGCTTTATGGTCAATAATCACGGCACAACCCCAGGCTGACGGGACGCGGGATTCCCCCGCACCCTGCCATCTACGCCCTTCCCACCCTTCCCGCCATCCCCTCCTTTCCACCCTTTCCCCCTTTTCGCCCCGGCCCCATGCCCACGCCTCCTGACTCCCTGCCCCCCCTGACTCCCGCCAACCGTGGCATTTGCCACAGTCGGCGCGTTATATGACTCAGATCAACTAAATGCTCATCCGCTGGCCTATTTTGACCTCGGTCAAAACCCATCCCCGATTCCTGGACTAGGTTGATTCTAACGGCGAGCCCCGAGGCACGCCGGCGTACCAGTTTTTTTTCAGCTTCACGAGGGCAGTTCCATGAACAAGTTTTCCAGGCGCGGATTAGCCGTCGCGGTCGGGACCATCCTGGCGATAGGAGCGGCCTCGTCGGCCTGGTCGGCGGAGTCCCTCCAGGACGTGATGCAGCGCCGCGGCTTGAGCGAAAAGGACCTGCTGGCGGCGGCCAAGACCTATGTCCCCAGCGGCGGCCGCGATGAGTACGTGGTCTTCAGCTCCGGCGGCCAGTCGGGGCAAGTGATCGTCTACGCCATCCCCTCGATGCGCATCATGAAGTACATCGGGGTCTTCACTCCGGAGCCCTGGCAGGGCTATGGCTTCGACGAGGAGTCCAAGGCGGTCCTGGCCCAGGGGCGCATCCGCGGCAAGGATATCAACTACGGTGACACCCACCACCCGGCCATCTCCGAGACCGAGGGCGCCTATGACGGGCGCTACCTGTTCATCAACGACAAGGCCAATCCCCGCATTGCGGTCGTCGACCTGCATGACTTCGAGACCAAGCAGATCGTCGCCAATCCCTTCTTCAAGTCCGCCCACGGTGGCGCCTTCGTCACCCCCAACACCGAATACGTCATGGAGGCCGCCCAATACGCGGCGCCCCTCATCGAGGATGGCTTCGTGCCCCTGGAGGCCTTCAATGACAAGTACCGCGGTGGCCTGACCTACTGGAAGTTCAACCGCGACAAGGGGCGCCTCGAACCCGAGAACTCCTTCACCTTCGAGCTGGGGCCCTATAGCCAGGACCTTTCCGACGCCGGCAAGGGGCCCAGCTATGGCTGGGGCTTCACCAACTCCTTCTGCTCGGAGCGCTACGTCGGCGGCATCGAGCGGGGCCGTCCGCCCTTCGAGGCCGGCTGCTCCTCCAAGGACACCGACTTCCTGCACGTGACCAACTGGAAGAAGGCCGAGGAACTGGTCAAGGCCGGCAAGGTCAAGCAGGAGAAGGGTTACTTCTTCATCCCCATGGAACAGGCCATCGCCGAAGGGCTGCTCTACCTGATCCCCGAGCCCAAGAGCCCCCATGGCGTGGACGTGACCCCGGACGGCAAGTTCATCATCGTCTCCGGCAAGCTCGACAGCCATGTCTCGGTCTTCAGCTTCGAGAAGATCCAGAAAGCCATCGCCGAGAAGAAGTTCGAGGGCAAGGACCCCTATGGCGTGCCCATCATCGCCATGCAGGACGTGCTCCAGCACCAGGTCAATCTGGGCCTGGGCCCCCTGCACACCCAGTTCGACAGCAAGCCCTGCATCGCCTACACCTCCCTCTACGTCGACTCCCAGGTCGCCAAGTACGACTACTGCGAGGGCAAGGTGCTGGACAAGCTGTCCATCCACTACAACATCGGCCACCTCATGACCATGGAAGGCGACTCGGTGGAGCCGGATGGCAAGTACCTGGTGGCGCTCAACAAGCTGTCCATCGACCGCCATCAGCCGGTGGGGCCCCTGCATCCGCAAAACCATCAGCTCATCGACATCGGCAACGACAAGATGCAGCTCCTCTATGACATGCCCCTGCCCCTGGGCGAGCCCCACTACGCCGTGGCCATCGCCGCCGACAAGCTGAAGCCCGAGGTGCGCTACAAGTCCGGCACCGACAGCCGCACCGACCAGAAGCACCCCGACGCCACCCGCGCCGGTCGCGAGACCACCGAGCGCAACTGCGACGCCGAGGGCAAGTGCACGGTCACGGTCAAGGGCACCGTCATCCGCTCCCACATCACCCCCGAGATCATCGAGGCGGTGGAGGGCGATAACGTCCGCATCGCCCTGACCAACCTGGAACGTGCCCAGGACCAGGTCCACGGTTTCGCCATGTACGGCCAGAACGTCCAGCTCTCCATCGAGCCGGGCAAGACGGCCAGCGTCAACTTCGTCGCCGACAAGCCGGGCGTTTACCCCTACTACTGCACCGAGTTCTGCTCGGCCCTGCACCTGGAGATGCAGGGTTACCTGGTGGTCAAGCCCAAGGGCTACCAGGAGGCGGGGGCCAAGATGGTCGAGGGCACGGCCTACAGTCAGGCGGACTATGAGACCCAGGTGAAGACCAACAACGAGACCCAGGCGGTCATCGACCAGGTCGTCGCCTATATCACCGGGCGTAACTTCAAGGACTTCCCGGTGGTCGTCTCCCTGGTGGAGGACGCCACCGACCAGCTCGGTTTCTCCCAGGACGCCAAGAAGAAGTCCGAGGAGGCCGCCGGCAAGCAGGATTGGCAGAACGCCATGCTCTGGGCCAACCAGTGGTGGCAGTATCAGGTGAAGGCCGCCGACCTGGGTCTGCGCGCCAAGGCCCTCCTTGACGAGGGTGGCGCCAAGCCGACCAAGCCCTGATCCCCCGTTAACCCATGCCCCCTCCTGATGCCGGTCATTGACCGGAGCGGGAGGGTTGGCACAGGGACCTGGGTGCTCACCCTCATTTCGTATCAGTAAAGGTTATCGCATCATGAAAAGCCTCAAGGCCCTCCTCCCCGCCCTCAGCCTCGCCCTTGGGCTGGGCGTCGCTGGTAACGCCCTGGCCCTGGACGGGGCCGAGCTCTATGCCAAGAAGACCTGCGTCGCCTGTCACGGCAAGGACGCCAACACGCCCATCCTGCCCGTCTATCCCAAGCTCGCCGGCCAGAATCCGGACTACGCCTACAATCAGATGAAGGACATCCAGAGTGGGGCCCGCAACAACGGTCAGACGGTGGCCATGAAGGCCATCATGCACCTGGTCACGGACGATGAATTGCGCGCCATCGCCAACTGGCTGGGCACCCTGAAATAAATCCCCGGCTTGGGCCCGAGAGTCGCGACAAAGTCTTTCATTTTCAGTGGCGTGGCGCGCCGCCTCATGAGAGTTAGCGTGTGGTTAATTGACCTTGGTCAAAGTAGCAGCCGGTCTGGGGAACTAGTCTGATCATCAGCGGCACCGGTGGCATACCTTGATTTCCCCGGGCCCGACAGTCCCCGATCGCATGCAGGAGTATTGAACATGAGTAACAAGTCGCTTCGCCTGGCCGTTGCGGCCATCGCCGTCAGTCTTTCGGGCGCCGCCCTGGCCTGGAACGAGGGCGGTGGCGAACAGGATGAGGCCCTCCATCTCCAGGGCAATGCCGAGAATGGCCGTGACGTCTATGAGGTCTGCGCCGCCTGCCACCTGCCCGAGGGATGGGGTCTGGACGACGGCACCTTCCCGCAGCTCGCCGGCCAGCACCACAATGTCATCGTCAAGCAGTTGGCCGACATCCGCGCTGGCAACCGTGACAACCCCACCATGTATCCCTTCGCCCTGCCCTCCCAGATCGGCGGGGCCCAGGCCCTGGCGGACGTGGTCGCCTACCTGGCCAAACTGCCCATGACGCCTCAGAACGGTCTCGGCCCCGGCGATGATCTGGAGCATGGCAAAAAGCTGTACGAGGACAACTGCGTGCGCTGCCATGGTGCCACGGGCGAGGGTGACAACGACAAGTACTATCCCCGGGTCCATGGGCAGCACTACAACTACATCGTGCGCCAGTTCAGCGAGATCAAAAACGGCAAACGGCGCAACGCCAACCCCGACATGGTCGAGCAGGTCAAGAATTTCTCCGAGCGTGACGTGCTGGCGGTGAGTGACTACACCTCACGGCTCAAGCCACCCAAGGAGTTACTGGCCGAGTCCAGCGACTGGAAGAACCCAGACTTCGAGTAAGGAGTCCTTCCGGGGGGCGAGCGGTAGACCCTCCTCATCCACGCCTCCCGACCGGTATCACGCCGGCCGGGACCCGGCCAGCCTCCGGGTTGACCGGCCTCCCTCGACCCGCCGGCCACGGCCGGTGGCCGATCCAGCCTTCATCAGCAATTGGCGGTATCTAAGATGAACGCGCAGACAAATGCCTCCCGAGGCCTGGTGGCCGGCCTCCTGGCGCTGGTCGCCATCGGCTTGTTGGCGGCCATCTACTACTCTCCCATCTGGTGGGTCTCCCTTACCGCGCCCAACTACCCCCCCGAGTCCTTCCCCGACGGGGTGCGGATCCATTTCCACATGAACGGCGTCTTCAACGGCTGCCAGAAGGTCGAGAAGGCGGAGATCCATGAGGACGAGGCATTGGATTGCGTCCACGAAATGGACACCATCAACCACTACGTCGGCATGTACCCCATCGCCGCCGGGGGCGTGGTCGAGCGGGCCTTCTCCCCCTTCATCATCAGCCTGCTGGGGGTCATGGTCCTGGGCTTTGCCATCCCTGGCCGGGGTCCGCGGCTGATCATCATGAGCCTGGGGTTCGCCGGCATCCTGGGCTGGATGGGCCTCACCCTGTATGGCGAGGATGGGCTTGAGTACCAGAATCTGGGCTATCTGACGGCCCTGGTCACCGCCCTGGATCAGGAGGGGGGCATGGAGAAGGAAGCGCCCAAGCTCTCCGCCGCCGATGCCCTGCTGGCGCGGATGCGGGCTGAATTGGGTGAAGCCGCCGCCCCCGTCGCCGGGGCTGACCAGGCCAGGAAGGATCATGAGTCGGAAAAGGAGGTTCTGATCGAGAGCCTGGAGAGCCGGTTCGAGAAGACCCAGGAACGCCTGCCGCCAGGGCAACGCCAGGAATGGACCGGCAGCGGCATTCAGACCCTGCTCTGGCATTATGAAACCAGCCTAGGGCGTTATTTCAACGATCCGGTCATGATCGCACCCATGGTGCGGGGCATGGCGATCGCGACCCATGCCTTCTTCTGGGTCCTGGTGGTGGCCATGTTGTTGCTGCTGTGGGGCGCCTGGAAGGGCACCGGCCTCCTCTTCTGGCTGCTGGTCCTGGCGCCCCTGGCCCTGCCGCTGTTCTTCATCATCGACTACGCGGCCTGGCTCTGGTGGTACGGCCACACCCTAAATGACATGGGGGCCTTCACCGTCAAGCCCTTCATGCCCACCGTCTTTGGTGACGGCAAGGTCGCCCAGTTCGCCACCCATTCCTACCCCTCTCTGGGCTTTGGCCTCATGGTGTTGTTCTCGGTGGTGCTGGCGGTCCTGGCCCTGGTCAGACGGAAGGGGATGCGGGAGGCCGGGTGAACCCCTTGCCGCGCCTGGTCGCGATCGCGGGACTGGTCCTGCCCCTGATAGGCCAGGGGGACCTACCCGCCCCAGCCTCCCTCCAGTCCCTGGTGGACGCGGCCAAGCCGGGTGACACCCTGGTCCTGGAACCTGGCACCTACACCGGGCCCCTGGTCATCTCCAAGCCCCTGACCCTGGATGGCCGCGACCAGGTGGTCATCGACGGCGGGGGCAAGGGCACCGTCGTCCTGCTCCAGACCGACGGGGCCACCCTCAAGAACCTGCGCTTGACCAACTCCGGCGATTCCCACAACGACATCGACGCCGGCGTTCAGGTGCGCGGCAACTTTAACATCATCAGGGACAATGTCATCGACCACTGCCTGTTCGGTATCGACCTGCAGCAGTCGAGCAACAACATCGTTCGCCGCAACCGCATCTCCTCCAAGCCGGTGGAACTGGGCATCCGTGGCGACGCCATCCGCTTCTGGTACAGCTATAACAACCAGGCGACGGACAACGTCATCCGTGACTCCCGGGACACGGTGGTCTGGTACTCCAAGGACAACGTCATCGCCCGCAACGACGCCCGCGGCGGCCGCTACTCCCTGCACTTCATGTATTCCCACGTCAATCTGGTGGAAGACAACTTCTACGAGGACAACAGCGTCGGCATCTTCGTCATGTACAGCGATGGCGTCATCCTGCGCAACAACACCATCGTCAATGCCTCCGGTCCGACCGGGGTCGGTATTGGCTTCAAGGACTCCTCCGACGTGGAGATCAGCGGCAACAAGGTCCTGTACAGCGCCACCGGCATCTACCTGGACCTCTCGCCCTACCAGCCCGGCACCACCAACCGCTTCACCAACAACCTCATCGCCTTCAACGCCGTGGGGGTGCGTTGGCTGCCGGGGCGGGACGGCAACATCTTCGTCGGTAACCGCTTCGAGGGGAACATCACCCCCACGGTCCTTGAGGGCGGTGCCGGCAAGGGCGCGACCTTCAATTCCTGGGAAGGCAACTACTGGGACGAGTACGAGGGCTTCGACCGGGATGGCGACGGCATCGGCGACACCCCCCTGGTGCAATACGCCTACGCCGACCGCCTGTGGATGGACCTGCCGGAGGCCCAGTTCTTCAAGGGCTCGCCCATGCTGGAGGTCATCGACTTCCTGGAGCGCCTGGCCCCCCTGAGCGAACCCAAACTCCTGGCCCGTGACGAGCGGCCGATCCGCACCGCGGACACCCCCATCGACATCCTCGCCACCCTCGCCCGCCATGCCCCCAAGTCCCGGGGGATCGTCATGGATGAGGATGAAGACTACGCGGACGAGGCGTATGAGGACGAGGGCGAAGCGCCGGCCGCCACCTCCGTCGCCCCGGGCCGGACCTTTGCCCCCACCACGGTCGCCGCGGGCAGTTCCATCCCCGCCCCTGCCTCCGCAGGGTCTGCTTCCGACAGTTCCGCCCCCGTCGGCGGTGGTTACGACGCCCTGAAGGCCCTGCGCCAATCCCTGGGCCGCGAGTGACCCGTCCGACCGACTGACACCCCGAGTAGTTAGCCATGGCAACAGCCAAGCACCCCGCTTCCCAGCCTGCTTCCGGCACCGCACCCACATCGGCCCCCGATCCCGCCGGCGCTTCAGCCCCAGGCCCCGCACCCAGATCAGACCAGGGCCCAGCCCCTAGCCCCAGTCCAGCAACCAGCCCTGCCAAGGCCCAATCGCCAGCCCGGCCCCGCCCAACCCTCAGCCCCAAGCGGCGCGAGCAGAGCCGCCGGGAGTTCATCCGCACCAGCATCCTTGGCCTCGGCGTCCTGGGGGCGACCCTGGCGGGCATGATCCCCCTGATCGGCCAGGCCCAGGCCCGGCTGCGCCCGCCGGGGGCCATCAAGGACCGGCTTCAGGAGCAGGAATTCCTCGCCGCCTGCATCAAGTGCGGCCAGTGCGTCCAGGTGTGCCCGGTGGAGGCCATCCACCTCGCCGATCTGATCGATGGCGTCGGGGTGGGCACCCCCTACATCCAGGCCCGGAATCAGGCCTGCGACTTCTCCTGCGAGGGCCTGCAATGCGTCCTCGCCTGCCCCACCGGGGCCCTGACCCACGACATCGATTATCCGGCCCAGGCGCGCATGGGGCTGGCGCGGCTCTCGCGTCCCGAGTCCTGCCTGGCGGTCCTGGGCCAGGGCTTCAAGGGCCAGGCCCGGGGCCCCGACTTCACCGGTAAGCTGCGTTATGACGAGGTGGATCGTTGGAATCCCACCCAGGTCGCCGACCAACCCTATGACCTGGACCTATGCGACCTGTGCCGGCGGCAGTGTCCCATCGAGATCCGTCTCGCCCAGTGCGCGGCGGGCAAGCCGCCCTCGGGCGACGCCAACCAGTGTCCCCCCCGCGCCGCCATCCGCCTGGAACCCCAGGCCAAGGGTGGGGCCCTGCCCGTCGTCCTCGATGGCTGCGTCGGCTGCGGCGTCTGCGAGATGATCTGCCCCGTGGAACCCGCCGCCATCGTTATCGACATCGACCGCGTCACCGACGTGGCACCCGCCGTCTGAGGTCGCCGCCATGAGTTACATCGTCGATTCCATGCGCCAGATCATCGGCCTGGAACCCGTCAAGCCCGGCCCCGACGACCGCCGCCCCGAGGTGGTCGAGATCATGACGGAGAAACGCAAGGAAAAACTGACCAAGGACGGGCTCCGCGACGTGGAGGCCGGACGGGCCCAGGCTGCGGATCGGCATAAATGGCGCAACCGCCGTTGGACGACCCTGATCATCGCCAACCTGCTGTTCGTCGTCTCCTATTATTTTGATGTCCAGTTGCTGGAAGGGGCACTGACCGCCTCGCGGCTGGTCGGTTTTCACCTGGCCGACCTCAACTCCGCCCTCCAGGTGATCCTGGCCTACAAGCATCTGGTCCTGAACCTGGTCATCGGCACGATGACGGTCTTCATCATGTGGTTGCTACTGGGGGGTCGTACCTTCTGCTCCTGGGCCTGTCCCTATCACCTCCTGGCGGAAGGGGCGGAGAATATTCATCTCTGGCTGGCCAAGCGTAATTGGGCCACCGATCTCAAGTTTGCCCGCATGGGTCGCATCGGGTTCTATCTACTCTTCGTGGTGCTGACGGTAGTGACCGGCTACACCCTCTTCGAGACCATCTCCCCCACCGGTATTCTCAGCCGCGCCCTCATCTATGGCCCCGGCCTGGCCCTGCTCTGGGTGCTGGCCCTGCTACTGTTCGAGGTCTTCGTCTCCCGGCGCGCCTGGTGCCGCTACGTCTGCCCCATCGGCGTCACCTATGGTCTGGTGGGGGTCCTGTCGCCAGTGCGGGTGCAGTACAGCGTCAAGGATTGCCATCACGAGGGCGACTGCCGCGCCATCTGCATGGTGCCCCATGTCCTGGATGTCACCATCCGCGGCCGGGCGCGCACGGTGCTGACGGACATCGGCGCCGACTGCACCCGTTGCGGGCTGTGCGTCGATATCTGCCCGACCGATTCCCTCAACTTCGCGGTCAAGGGGCTGGATAAGGTACTCTGACCCCATGATCCATCTTGAACGGCTCGTCAAGCGCTTTCGCCGCCAGACCGTCCTCCAGGGCATCGACCTGGAGATCGATCGCGGCCACCGCGTCGCGCTCATCGGCTCCAATGGCGCCGGCAAGACCACCCTTATCCGCTGCCTGCTGGGGGAGTACCACTATCAGGGCCGGGTGACCATCGACGGGCTAGACCCTCGCCAACAGCGGGAGCGGGTCCTGGCCCGCATCGGCTTCGTGCCCCAGTTGCCGCCGCCCCTGCGCATGCCGGTGGGCCAGCTCCTGGCCTTCGCCGCCGGGGTCTGCCAGGCCGATCCGGCGCGGATGGTCGCGGTCGCCGGACACCTGGGCCTGGATGTGGAGCGCTTTCGCCGTCACCCCTTCGTCAAGCTCTCCGGCGGGCAGAAGCAGAAACTGCTCATCAGTATCGCCCTGGGGCGTGAGGCCGACCTCCTGATCCTCGACGAGCCGGCCGCCAACCTCGATCCCCAGGCGCGCCGCATCTTTTTCGACCTCCTGGCCCAGCGCCAGGACCGCGCCGCCATGCTCATCTCCAGCCACCGCCTGGACGAGGTGGCGGCCCTGGTCAACCGGGTCATCGAACTGGACCAGGGCCAGGTGGTGCTGGACGACCGGGTGGCGGATCTGGTGGATCTGAGCAGCCGCCTGCGCTGTCACCTCACCCTGACCCGCGCCGACGAGGCCTTCGCCCGCGCTATCGCCCCCTGGGGCTTCACCTCCCCCGATCAGGGCCCGGACCAGGGCCTGAGCTGGCGGGGTCAGGTGCCCGGCGCCGACCGGCTGCGGTTCCTCGGGATGGTGTCGCGCTACGCGGCCCTCATCGGCCGTCTCACCCTGGAGGAGGCGCGATGACCAACCCCAGGGGCGTGCGTTGCCCACCCTGGTTGCAGCCTGGATTCCGCTGGCTGGGCTGGCGGGCCATGCCACTGTTGCTGGCGGCGGGCCTGCTGAGCCTGGCCGGCTGCGGCGACCCGGGCACCGGTCCCGGTGACGTGAAGTGGGACCGGATCACCTGCGAGCGCTGCCGCATGGTCCTCTCCGCCCGCACCTATTCCGCCCAGATCCGCGCCTTCAAGGCGGACGGCAAGTCCAGCCTGCACTTCTTCGACGACATCGGCTGTGCCCTCATCTGGCTGGACAAACAGCCCTGGCGGGAGGACCCCCGCACCCAGATCTGGGTCACCGACTGGCGCAATGGGGCCTGGATCGACGCCCGCACCGCCCATTACCTCCCCGGCAAGGAGACCCCCATGCAATACGGGCTGGGCGCCCAGTCCGAGCCGGCCGCCGGGGCCATCGACTTCGCGGCCGCCAGGAAGCACATCTATGAGGTCGAGGCGCGCTTCAACGTGCCCATCTTCAATCCTGGTGCCACCGCCCCTGCCTCAACCCCAGACACCGCCGCGGCCACCGCTACAGGCACCAGAGGAGATTTAGCTCAAGGCACTGCCGGCACTATTGCTCCAGATGCCCGGGGAACCGAAGCCGCCCCCGCCGTCGCCAATGCTGACGCCAGGGCCCCAGCGGGAGCTGGCAACCCGATCCCTCCAAGCGCACCCGCTGCCAGCACCTCCGCTCCGGTCACCGGCCCGGCCCATCCGGACCAGGATCACCGCCACCCGCATCTGCACATCACCGAATGAAAAACTTCTGGCTCACCGCGCAAACCGACATCCTGGAATCCCTGCGCGCCAAGTGGTTCCTGGCCTACACCTTCATCTTCGGCGGTCTGGTGGCCCTGCTCTTCGTCTTCGGCCTCACCGAGTCCCGGGTCATGGGCTTCACCGGCCTGTCGCGGCTGATGGTGACCTACATTCAGCTCGCCATGGCCATCCTGCCGGTCTTCGTCCTCATCACCACGGTACGCTCGGTGGCTGGCGACCGCGAGGCGGGTATCTATGAATACCTGCTCTCCCTGCCCATCGGTCTGGCCCCCTGGTACTGGGGCAAGATCGGCGGGCGCTTCCTGGTGGTCTTTCTGCCGGTCTTCCTGGCCATGGTGGCCGCCATCGCCTGGGGCGCCACCCGCGGCGCGGCCATCCCCTGGACCCTCTTCGTCTATTACACCGGCCTGCTCATGGCCCTGGCCTGGTGCTTCCTCGGCCTGGCCATGCTGCTCTCCACCCTCACCCGCTCCGCCGACGTCGCCCAGGCCTCGGCCTTCGTCCTCTGGCTGACCCTCCTGCTGTTCCTCGACCTCATCCTGCTTGGCGTCATGATCCGCGGCCAGCTCCCGCCGGAGACCGCGGTCGCCATCGCCCTGATCAATCCCCTCCAGGTCTTCCGCACCGCCGCCATGCTGCTCCTCGACCAGCACCTGGTCATGCTCGGCCCCTCGGCCTACGTCATCCTCGACGCCTTTGGCCAGGCAGGCTACATCGCCTACGCCCTCCTCTACCCCATCCTGGTCGGCACCCTGAGCGCCTGGGCGGGCTTCAGCCTCTTCAAGCGCAGCGATTTGCCCTGAATAATTTTTTCTGCCCTGAATGCGGTCACCGGCAACGCGTTACCTACCCCGAAGGTTGCGTCTTGAGCCATTCGCGCATGGTGTCGTTGACGCGGGTCTGCCAGCCGGGGCCGGTCGCCTTCAGAGCAGCCAACACGTCCGCGTCGAAGCGGATTGTAGTCGGCTGCTTGCGCGGGGCTTTCTGCGGGCCGCGTCCGCGGCGCTGGGCGACGAACACCTCAACACCGCCGCCATGGCAGACCATATCCTGTGACCAGATCGAGGTCTCTTCGGCTGTTGGCGGCCGATCCTCTCCGGGCGCATCGGCAATCAGCTTGTCCCAGTCTTGTTGGTCAACGGGAAAGCCCTTGGGCAAAGCGTTTGATTTCATGTTTCTCCGCCTGGCGCAGGCTGATGATGTGCAAGTCATCGCCGCGCTCCGTGTAGGTCATGTGCACCACGATGCCGTTCAGGAATCCCAGCACATTGACCCCACCGAGCGCACAACACCCGCACTTTGTTACCTTGCTCATGGATCAGGCACCCAGCCAGACCCGGTTGCGTCCCGCCGCCTTGGCCTGGTAGAGGGCGTCATCGGCGCGGTTGAGCCAGGCATCGGCGCTTTCCGGGGGGCGAAATTCCGCCACGCCGAAGCTGGAGGTGACCCGGCCGACCCCGGGGAAGGGCTCCGCGGCGATCAGGGCGCGCAGCTTCTCCGCCAGGTGCTGGGCCTGGGTACCGGTGCAATGGGGCAGCATGACGACGAATTCCTCGCCACCCCAGCGCGCCAGCATGTCGACGCCGCGTAGCTGATCCCGGACCCGATGGCTGAGGCCGATCAGCACCTGGTCCCCCACCAGGTGGCCGTGGGTGTCGTTGATGGCCTTGAAGTGGTCGATGTCGAACAGCAACAGCGACAAGGGCTCGCCATAGCGCCGGTTGCGCCGGGTCTCCGCCGCGACGACCTGCTCGAAGTGGCGCCGGTTCCAGACCCCGGTGAGGGCGTCGGTGGTGGCCAGGCGCTGGAGTTCCTCATTGGCGGCCCGGAGTGCCTCATTGGCCTGTTCCGTGAGGTCCCGCGCCTGACGCAATGCAAGCTCATGGCGTTTGCCCTCGCTGATGTCCCGCGACACCCCCAGGAGTTGGTGAAGCGTGCCGTCTGGACCCACTAGGGGGAGGACCATGACATGGCACCAGATGGTGGACCCATCCTTACACCAATACTCCAAGTCTCCCCGGAAGGGCTCCAGGGGGAGACCGGCCCGGGTCCGGGCCTGTAATTCCTGAAAGTAACCCAGGTTCTTGGCCAGTGATTCCGGGGGATGGATCTCCTCCAGCGGTTGGCGCATGGCCTCGGCCGGGGTGAGACCGCGGAGTTTCTCGATGGCGGGGCTGACATAGGAGATGGTCCCGTCGGGTTCGATGGTCCAGACGACATCCAGGGCGTTTTCGGCCAGCAGCCGGTGCCGACCCTCACTGATCCGGAGTTGTTCCTCGGCCAGTTTGCGGGCGGTAATGTCGCGGATCAGCATGATGAACTCAGGCTCGGCCACCTCCGGCCCACCCAGCCGGGCGATCGACAGCTCATGCCAGATCGGTCCCTGGGGCAAGGGCAGCGTATAGCTTGCGCCCCGGTGATAACCCTCCCGCGCCGCCTCCTCCAGGGCGGCGAGAATCACCCGCGCCGCCTCCGGGGGCAGGAACTCCGCGACCGGCCGACCGAGAAAATCCGCCAAGGGCAGGATGAGCCGATTGGGGTCCGCCGTGTGACACTCCCGGGCCCGGCCCGCGCGATCCACCCGCAACAGCAGATCCGGCAAGGCATTGACCGTGGCTTCCAGGCGCGCCTTGGCCTGACGCAGCGCGCCCTGGACGCGCTCGCGCTCGCGCATGTCCTCCTCCAGCGCCGCCCGTGCCTGGCCCAGGTCGTGCTCCAGGCGCTGGGCGTTCATGATCACCTGGCTCAGGGCGACCAGGAGCGAGGTTAGGATCACCAGCAAAATCCACTGGTTCTGATAGGCCGGACCGGCGATAAAGTCGGTGAGGGGTGGCGCGAAGAACCCGGCATAGAGGGCGCGGCCGAGGTCGGCCGTGGCCAGCACCAGCCAGAGGGCCGCTTGCAGGCGATCGGCGGAACCGAAGTAAGGCGGCCGCCGGGTCAGGAGGACCCCGGCCAGCCAGAGCATCCAGACGGCATTGAATACCGCATTGATCACGATGCGGGCATTGAGGTTGGGGTCCCCATAGCTGAACCAGAGCAACAGGGCCACGTAGCCCAGGGAGCCGGCGATGTCCCAGCCTACCCGAGGTGACAATCCCCGGAAGATCAGGGTACCGCGCAGAAAGAGGATGCCCTTGGCTAGGAGCAGGTAATTGGCCAGGACGATGGTCAACCAGGGCGAAAACTGATCCCGGGGCAGCAGGAAGAGCACCGACGACAGGCAGCCACAGGCCACCCCGGCGACCCAGTACCCGAAACCGGGATAGGTCCGGCGCGTCCAGAGGATGACGGCCATGCTCAGGGTGATGGCCAGGGCCACCGTCAGGGCGACAATGATCAGGGTCTTGGTGTCCATCCGCCGGTCAATCAGTTCCTCGACTCAGTTCCTCGCAACAGTTTCCGTGGCGTCAGGTTAGTGTCTGGCGATCCAGACCCGGTTGCGTCCCGCCGCCTTGGCCTGGTAGAGGGCGTCATCGGCGCGGTTGAGCCAGGCATCGGCGCTTTCCGGGGGGCGGAATTGCGCCACGCCAAAGCTGGAGGTGACCTGGCCGACCTCGGGGAAGGGTTCCGCGGCGATCAGGGCGCGCAGCTTCTCCGCCAGGCGCTGGGCCTCATCGCCCCCGCAATGGGGCAGCATGACGACGAACTCCTCACCACCCCAGCGCGCCAGCATATCGACGCTACGCAGGTGATCGTGAACCCGGTGGCTCAGGTTGATCAGCACCTGGTCGCCCGCCAGGTGGCCATAAGTATCATTGATGGCCTTGAAGTGGTCGATATCGAACAGCAGCAACGACAAGGGCTCGCCGTAGCGCCCCGCGCGCTGGGTCTCCGCGACCACGACGGTCTCGAAGTGGCGCCGGTTCCAGACCCCAGTGAGGGTGTCGGTGGTTGCCAGGCGCTGGAGTTCCTCATTGGCGGCCTGGAGCGCCTGGTTGGCCCGTTCCGCGAGGTCCTGGGCCTGGCGCAATTCGAGCTCATGACGTTTGCGCTCGCTGATGTCCCGCGTTACCCCCAAAAACTGGTGCAAGGTCCCGTCGGCATCCCTCTGCGGGTAGATCATGACATCGCCCCAGACAGTCGAGCCGTCCTGACAGCGATATTCCAGTTCACCCCGGAAGGGCTCCAGGGGGAGACCAGACAGGGCACGGGCCTGGACTTCCTGGAAATAATGGCGGTAGATGGCCAGGGAGGCCGGGGTGAGGACCTCCTCCAGTGCCTGGCGCATGGCCTCGGCCGGCGTGAAGCCCCCCAGTTTCTCGACGGCGGGACTGACATAGGAAAGGGTGCCGTCAGGCTCGAGGGTCCAGATGACATCCTGGGCGTTCTCGGCCAGCAGCCGGTGCCGCTCCTCACTGATGCGCAACTGCTCCTCGGCCCGTTGGCGGTCGGTGATGTCGCGAATCAGCAGGATGAACTCGTGCTCAGCCGGCGCTGGCCCTCCCAGCCGGGCGATCGACAACTCGTACCAGATTGGTCCCTGCGGGGTGGGCAAGGAGTAGCTGGCGCCCCGGTGATAGCCCTCCCGCTCCGCCTCCTCCAGGGCGGCGAGGATCACCCGCGCGGCCTCCGGGGGTAGGACCTCGGTGATCGTCCGGCCCAGGAAGGCGGACGGTGGCAGGGAGAGTCGACCGGGGTCCGCCGTGTGGAATTCCAATGCCCGGCCCTCGCGATCCACCCGTAACAGCAGATCCGGCAGGGCGTTGATCGTCGCCTCCAGGCGCTCCTTGGCCTCGCGCAACTCGCCCTCGACGCGCTCACGCTGGCGGACATCCTCCTCCAGCGCCTCCCGGGTCCGCCGCAGGTCGTACTCCAGCCGCTGAGTGTTCATGACCACCTGGCTCAGGGTGATCAGCAGGGAGGTCAGGATCAGCAGCAGGATCCACTCGCTCTGATAAGCGGGGGCGGCCAGGTAGTTCGCCAGCGGGGGCGCCAGGAGGCCGATATAGTACGCCCGCGTTAGATCGACGAGGGTCAACAGCGCCCAGACGACCGCCTGCCCGCGATCGAAGGAACCGAAATAGGGGGGGCGCCGGGTCAAGAGCACCAAGAACAACCGCAGCGTCCAGACGGCGCTCAACAGATTGGAAACCGCGACGCGGGCGTTGAGACTGGGCTCGAGGTAGGTGAACCAGAAAAACAGGGCGAGGAAGACCAGGGAGCCCACGAGATCCCAGCGGACCTGGACCGGTTGGCCGCGAAAGATCAGGGTCCCCCGCAGATAGAGGATCAGTTCGGCAAACAGCAGGTAGTTGGCCAGGATGATGGTCAGCCAGGGGGGGAATTGCTCCCGCGGCAGCAGGAAGAGCGCCGCCGCCAGCACCCGACACCCGGACCCGGCCAGCCAATAGCCGAAGCCGGGATAGGTGCGACGCGTCCAGAAGACCACGGCCATGCTGTAACTGACAGCCATGGCGACCACCAAGCCAGCGATGATCAGGGTTTTAGTGTCCATTCTCCTCCAGGGAAAGCCAAAAGGCCGTCTGGCATCAACGAGTTAGCGGAGAAGAACGACTGCCAACGCCTGATACCCGAGGCCTGATGCCTGTTAGAAGTATACGTGACCCGCAAAAGTAAGGCGTATCGTCCGGACAGGCGCGACAAAGTTGTACGGGAACCATCCCAGGGGTAGACTGGCTGGTGTTACGAATCCTGAAAAAGTAATCTTGCGTATGTTCAGCCGCCTTACCAGCCAGGGTCCCTCAACCCCAAGCCAGTACTTTCCGCTCCTGACCGCTCTGGTCGTGACCCTTTTGTCCCCGGCCATCAGCGCCCATGACCTCTGGATCGAGCGCGCCGGCGGGGCCTACACCCTGTACAACGGCCACAAGCACACCGACCACGGCGGTCACGGCGGCCACGGTGGCGACCAGGTGATCCACTACGGACCTGCCTTCGTCACCCAAGCCCTGTGCTTTGATACCCAGGGCCAGGTCAAGCACGAGGCCAAGGGCGGCAGCCCATTCCGTCTGGAGGGCGAGTGCGCGGCCTTGACCATCGCGGCCTCCTCCGGCTTTTGGAGCAAGACCCCCAAGGGCACCCTGAACGTGCCCAAGGATGAGGCACGGCAGGTGGTGAAAAGCTGGCTGTCCCTGGAGTGGGTCAAGCGTCTCGATACCTGGTCCCCGGCCCTGGCCAAGCCCCTCACGCCTGGCCTGGAACTGGTCCCCCTGGAGGACCCCCTGCATCTGGCCAAGGGGGATAAGCTGCGCCTGCAACTGACCCTCGATCGCCAGCCGGTCGCCGGGGCGACGGTGACCTACAACGGCGAGCCCCGCGGCCTCACGGACGAGGGGGGTCGCATCAACCTGCGCATTCAACACGGTGGCTTCCAGATGATCGCGGCCGGGCTCAACCGCCCACGGCCAACACCCCAGGCCGATAAGGAGGTGCTGGCCACCACCCTCGTCTTCGAGCTGGCTCCCAATCTCTGAGCCCGGCTCTGAATCAGCCTCTGACCCAGGCCATGACAATCATCCCCACCCCGGCCCCTGTTTCGGGGTCTCATGCCAGACTAGCCACGCTTCTGGGAAGACTCACCAAGGCGCTACTGCTGGCATCCTCATGGCTGGTCACCGCCCCGATCATGGCCCATGACCTGCACCATGCCACCGGCCAGGCCAACGCCACGGTGGTGAGCCTGACCTATCCCGACGGCAGCCCCTTCGCCTATGAGGAGTTCGAGATCTTCCCGACGAACGGGGAGATCCCCTTTCAGGTCGGGAGGACGGACGCCCAAGGGCGGCTGGCCTTCCTGCCCCCGGACCCGGGTCGCTACGAGGTCCGCGCCATGTCCCAGGATGGCCACGGTCTGGTCATCTCGGTCGAGATCGGCCCCGGGGCGGCCCTGATCGCCGCCGAGCGGCCTCTGTTCGAGCGCTACCAGCGCCTCTTCGTCGGCCTAGGCATCCTGCTCGGGCTCTTCGGTCTCCTCAAGCTGTTTTATCGGAACAGGCCGGCATGATCCAGCCATTGTGTCCGGTTGTTTACCCCCGCGACCCGCTCCCCACTGGCATTCCGCCCCCCCCCTGCATGCACATCCCCGACGGCTTCATTGCCCCCCAGTTCTATTTGCCCCTCTATGCGGTGGCCCTTCCGGCCTGGACACTGGCCCTGCGCCGGGTGCGGCGAAACCTGGATGAGCGCGGCATTCCCCTCCTGGCGGTGGTGACCGCCCTGGCCTTCGTGCTGTCCATGATCGCCATCCCCTTGCCGGGGGGGACGACGGTGCATGCCACCGGCATCGGCCTGCTGGCGGTGCTTTTCGGCGTCTGGACCGCCTTCGTCAGCCTGTCCCTGGTGTTCCTGATGCAGGCCCTGCTGTTTGGCGATGGCGGCATCACCGCCCTGCCCCTCAATGCCCTGGCCATGGGCCTGGTCGGTAGCGCCACGGCCGCCGGGGTCTTTCACCTGCTGCGCGGGCGCGGCGAGAGCCTGGCGGTGTTTCTCGCCGCCGCCCTGGCCGTGCTGGTCGCGGCCCTGCTGGTGGCCCTGGCCCTCGGCCTCCAGCCCCTCATCGCCCAGCGCGCGGACGGCACGCCGCTCTTCTTTCCCTTCGGGCTGGCCATCACCCTGCCGGCGGTCCTCCTGCCCCACCTGGTGGTGGCGGTCGGCGAGGGCCTGCTGACGGTCTTCATCTACCGTTTCGTGACCCGCCTGCGCGGCGCCCGCCAGGGCTGAACCCGCCAGGGCTGCAAGCCGGTCCCCCGCTATGCGCCATCGCCTGAGTTTTTTTGTCCGGACCCCCACAATGCGCCACCGCCTCGGGTTTTTGTCCACTCTCCCATGATGCGCAACAGCCTGGGGTTTTTTGACCGTCGCCTGTGATGAGCCAGCGCCTGGGGTTTTTTGTCCGATCGCCGGCGATGCGCCATCGCCTCGGGTTTTTTGCCTACCTCGCCGCCGTGGTCGCGGCGACCCTGATCCACGAGCCCCTAGCCCTGGGGGCCGGGCTGGCCCTCTGCCTGCTACTCGCCGGGCGCCAGGCCTGGCCGATCCTCCGGCGTTCGGTCCTGACGGTACTGGCCTTCAATCTGATGATCAGCCTCTCTTACGCGGCCCTGGCCTGGTACCAGGGCCGCCCCTGCGGCGACTATCTGCTGTTGCTGAACCTGCGGGTGCTGCTCATCACCACCCTCAGCTTCCTGGTCATGACGCGCCTCGACCTGTTCCACGCCCTGGCCTTCTCCCGCACCCTCACCTATCTGCTCACCCTGGCCTATAGCCAGACCCTGATCTTTCAGCGTCTCTACCACGAGATGCGTCAGGCCCTGGCCAGCCGCTCCATCACCCGGCTGTCGCTGCGCGATCTCTACCGCCATGGCGCCGCCAGCGGTTCCTTCTTTGTCGAAAAGGCCCTGAGCAATGCCACCGAGACCGCCCAGGCCATGCGCTCGCGGGGATTCTTCGATGACCAGGCCCGATGAATCGCCCCAGCCGGTCGTACCGGCCGGGAACAGTCCCGACACGCCGCTCATCCATTTCGCGGGCCTGTCGCACCAGGTCGATGTGGACGAGCAGGCCCTCACCGATCTGAGCTTCGCCATCGCCGCTGGGGAGCGGCTGGTCCTGCTGGGGAGCAACGGCTCCGGCAAGACCACCCTCCTCAAGGTCATCAATGGCCTGGTCTTCGCCAGCGCTGGCCACTACCGCTACGCGGGACGCGAGATCACGGCGACCAGCCTCAAGGACCCCGCCTTTCACCGTCGTTTTCGCCGCGAGGTGGTGCTGTTGTTCCAGAATCCGGACAGCATGCTCTTCAACCCCACCGTCTTCGACGAAATCGCCTTTGGCCCGCGCCAACTTGGCGTACCGGACCTGGAGGACCGGGTGCGCCATTACGCCCGCCTCTGCGGCGTCGAGCCCCTGCTGGAGCGCCCCCCCTTCAAGCTCTCCGGCGGCGAGAAGCAGAAGGTCTGCCTGGCAGCCCTCCTCACCCTCGAACCCCGGGTGATCCTGCTCGACGAGCCCACCGCCGCCCTGGACCCGCGCTCGACCGGCTGGCTGGTGGATCTGCTCCAGGACCTGCGCGTCACCACCCTGGTGGCCACCCACAACCTCAGCCTGGCCCCGGAACTCGGCGACCGCGCCCTGGTCTTGGGCGAGGACCATCGCCTGCTCTTCGACGGTCCCATCGGCGCCTTTCTCCGCGACCCCGATCGCCTCCTCGCCGCCAACCTGGTGCACATTCACCGTCATCGCCACGGCCACCGGGAGCACCGCCACTTTCACCCCCACGATTGGGCCTGAGGAGCATGTCCAGGGGATGAGTTCTCCCTGGTCGGGTAGAATAACCCTGCCTTCGCGTTACCTCCCGCTCTCCTCCCACAACAACCCCCAAGGACCGGGCAAATGGCCCTTTTAAATGCCAGCAGACGCTAACCGTTCCGGCCAAGCACTTGTGCCGGGAGTTTTCTCCGATCCAGGCACCTGGGTCCTGATCCTCAATAGCCTGCTGTTGGGGGGCTTCCTGTCCTGGCTGGCGTTCCGGGGCGGGGATGAGGCCCGGATCCGTCTCATCGGTGACCTGGTCTTTATCTTCTTCGGGCTTTGCCAGGTGGGCATGGCCTGGCGCGCGTCCCTGGCACCGGGCCTTGACCGGCGCACACGCCGGGGATGGCGGTGGTTCACCCTGGGCTTCGCCTTTTACCTGTTAGGGAGTGGCTGGTGGTTCCATTACGAAGTGATCCTGGGCATCGATCCCTTCCCCTCCTGGGCCGACCTGTGCTACCTGGCCCTTTATCCCCCCCTGTTGGTTGGCATCGCCTACTTCCTGCGCCCCCGGGAAAGCCGTACCGAGCGGATCCAGTTCTGGCTGGATCTGGGCGTGGTCGCCATCGGCGCGGGGAGCCTGGTGTGGTATTTCCTGCTCTGGCCCATTGCCAAGGGTGAGTATGAAGACACCTTGGCCCTGGCCCTGACCCAGGCCTACCCGCTCTTCGACACCCTGCTCCTGGTCGGGATCGCGGCCTTGCTGCTGAAACGTCGCGCCGACCGTTCCGCGGTGCCCATCGCCTGGCTGGTGGCAGGGCTGATCGCCTTCTTTGTCGCCGATACCCGCTACGCCTACGACACCGCCCAGGGCAGCTATCTCTCTGGCGGCATTACGGATATTTTCTATCACCTCTCCTCCTACCTGACGATGGTGGGCGCCTGGCGGGAGTACCGCGGCACCACCCCCGCCCCGCGCCGCTGGCGCTGGTGGAACGTCGAATGGCTGCTGACCCTGCTGCCCTATCTCGCCGTGGCCGCCGTCTATGGCCTGCTCCTGACGCTTGCCTTTGGCTCGTCAGCCGCCGGCCATCAAGGCCCAGGTGATGAGGCCCTGAGCGGGACCATCCTGGCGGCGGTGGTCATCGCCGCCCTGGTCATGATCCGCCAATGGGTGGCGACACGGGAGATCGCCCGCCTGCAGGCTTTGCAGGCGGTGCGGGAGGCCGAGGCGCTCCAGGCGGCCGAGGCCGCCCATCGCGCCCGGAATGTCACGGAAGAGCGCCTGCGCCGGCTCACCGAAGTGGCCCCCGACGCCATCCTGATGATGGATGCCCAGGGGCGCATCACCTTCTGGAATCCCGCCGCCACGACCATCCTCGGTTATCGGCCCGAGGAGGCCCTGGGTCAGAACCTGCACCGCCTGCTGGCCCCGGAGCGCTTTCATGACGCGCATCAGACGGGCTTCGACGGATTCCTGCACAACGGCCAGGGGCCGGTCATCAACAAGACGATCGAACTTTCCGCCCGTCGCCGGGATGGCCGGGAGATCGCCATCGAGTTGTCGCTGGCGTCCTTTGCCTTCGATGGCGGCTGGAACGCGGTCGGCATCATCCGTGACGTCACCCAACGCAAGCAGACCGAGGAACGGCTGCGGGTGCGGGAGGAACTTTGGCGGACCATCATCAAGACCTCGCCGGACGGGATCGCCATCACCTCCGTGGCGGGTTACGCCCAGGAGGTCTCGGACTCCGCCCTCAGCCTGATGGGCTATGCCGATCCCGCTGACATCATCGGTCGCCATCTCCTAGAATTTATCGACCCCGCCGACCATGCCAGGGCCCATGCACGGTTGCAGCAATTGTTCGCCGGGACGAAAAGCGGCGTCACCGAATATCGGATGGTCCGGCGGGATGGCAGTCGCTTTTATGCCGAGGCCAACTCCGAATTGCTGCGCGACCGGGACGGCCAGCCCCAGGGGATCGTCATCGTCGTGCGCGATAGCAGCGCCCGCAAGGCGATCGAGGAGCAGCTCCTTGCCGCCGAGGAACAGTCCCGGCGCCTCGCCGAGCGCCTGGAGCTGGCCCTGGAATCGGGTGAGATCGGCTTCTATGAGGCCAACCTGCAAACCCGGACCCGCTTCCATTCCGCCCGAAATCTGCAACAGCTCGGTTACCTGCCCGATGAATGGTCCGACCGGCTGGACGAATGGAGTAGCCGCATCCACCCCGACGATTACCCGCGCGTCATGCAAGACGACTGTTGGGGGGACCCGAGCGCCAACCACTACGCCTTTGAATACCGCCTGCGCCACAAGGACGGCTCCTACCGCTGGTTTCTCGACCGCGGCAAGGTCGTCGAGCGCGATGAGACCGGCGCGCTGGTGCGCACCGTGGGCACGCACATCGACATCACCGAGCGCAAGGAGGCCGAACAGGCCCTGATGGCTGCCAAACAGCAAGCCGAGGCCGCCAACCGGGCCAAAAGCGCCTTCCTGGCCAACATGAGCCACGAGATCCGTACCCCGATGAACGGCATCATCGGCATGGCGCAACTGGCGATGCGCACCGACCTGGATCCCCGCCAGCGCGACTATGTGCGCAAGATCGAGAACTCGGCCCGTTCCCTGCTGGGCATCCTCAACGACATCCTGGACCTGTCGAAGATCGAGGCGGGCAAGCTGGAGACCGAGCGGACGCCCTTCGATCTGATCCTTCTGGTCGAGAAGGTCATGCACCTGGTGGAGGTCGCCGCCCATGACAAGGGCCTGACCCTCTGCCTTGACGCGGTCCCCGACCAGGACCGGTTCTTTGTGGGCGATCCCCTGCGCATCTCCCAGATCCTCACCAACCTGCTGAGCAATGCCGTCAAGTTCACCGCGGCAGGCACGGTCCGCCTGGCCATTCGTCAGCCCGCCGCCGGACGCTTGCGCTTCGCGATCAGCGACACGGGCATCGGCCTGACCACCGAGGAACGGCAACGCCTCTTCCAGGCCTTCTCCCAGGCTGATTCCAGCACCACCCGCAAGTTTGGCGGCACCGGCCTGGGCCTGATCATCACCAAGCAGTTGGTCGAGCTGATGAACGGCACCATCGAGGTGACCAGTGAGCCCGGCAAGGGCAGTTGCTTCAGCGTCGAGATCGAGGCCCCCGTCCACGGGGGGCCTATTCCCGCGGCGGCCGGCGCGGCGCCGGGCGTCCCCGCCGGCCGGGCTGAGGTGGCCGAGGCCCAGGGGGCCAACCCCAGCCTGGCTATCGCCTCTTCCCTGTCCACGGATCGGCGCCCTGATCAGTCCCAGGATCAGTCCTCCGACCATCCACATGACCAGTCCCCCGGTCAGCCCCCTGCTCGGCCCGGGGGCTATCCCCAGGCCCGGCCCCAGCAGGGCCCGGCGCCAGAATTGGCCGGCAAACGCCTATTGCTGGCCGAGGACAACCTGCTCAATCAGGAAATCGTCCTCGGTTTCCTGGAGGATAGCGGCCTGCGGATCGATATCGCTGGCGATGGCCAGCAGGCGGTGACGCTGTTCCAGACCAGGGCCTATGACCTGGTCCTGATGGATATCCAGATGCCCATCATGGACGGCTACGAGGCCAGCCGGCGCATCCGGGCCCTGGACCCCCAGATTCCCATCATTGCCCTGACCGCCAACGCCTTCAGCGAGGACATGGAAAAGTCCCTTCAGGCCGGCATGACCGAACACCTCAGCAAACCCATTGACCGTAAACAGTTCCTGGACGTTTTGAGCAAATACATGGCACCCAACCTACCTGAAGGGCGCAATGCCCTCCACCCGGAGCGCGGCCTCGCCCTGATGGGGGGGAAGACGGCGCTCTATGCCAAGATCCTGGGTGATTTTGCCCAGGCCTATGACAACCTCCAGCTCAATCTCGATGACCCGGATGATCGACGCACCTTGCACGGCCTGAAAGGCCTGAGCGGCAACATCGGCGCTGACCGGTTACGGGAATTGGCCATCGAGCTGGAGCGGACGGGAGACCGCGACCTCCTGACTGACTTGCAACGGGAATTGACCGCGGTCCTGGCCGATATCCGTGCCTACCTGGCCAACCTGTCCACCCCTGAGACGCCGCGCCGCAAGGAGTCAGCCAGCCCGGCGCTCATCCAGCAGCTCTTTGAGGAAATCCGGGACCAGGCCCGCGCCAGCAACTCCCGCAACTGCCGGGCGGCCATCGACCGGTTGCGCCAACTGCAACTCGCGCCCGAGGAGGAGGCCCGCCTCAACCAGGCCAGCGAACTGCTCAACGAGCGCAATTACCAGGCTTTGGCCAGGCTCTAACTTCGCTTTTGTGCGTGCCTTTCTCGAAGGTGAACCAGGTGCCTTGGGGGGTCCGCCTCGATGGGTGTCGGTTCGCCGAGCAGATGGCAAAGGTCGAGGAAGTGCTCCTTGGTGGAGGCGCTTTCCTTGAGGGTTACCCCCCGCCATTTCTTGATAAAGTCGTCCGGGGTCAGATGGCATCGTAAAACGGTCGCGCCGTTCCGCGGCGGGTCTTGCGGGACCAGATTTATCACGTACGGTAACTTTTTCTTGCCATGGGGCAATCGGGTCGTTATTTTGTACCGTACTGTATCTTTTTTAGGGACGTGGCCATGATCGACGAAGACAGCCTTTACGGCGCGGTCCAGACCGCCGAGGAACTCGGCCGCGTGGCGCGCACCCATCGCAAGCAGCGGCGCCTGACGCTGGAGACGGTCTCCGGGCTCGGTAACCTGAGCACGCGTTTCCTTTCGGAGTTTGAGCGGGGCAAGGAAACTGCCGAGATCGGCAAGGTCCTCAAGGCGCTGCGCACTTTGGGGCTGGAGGTGATCATCCAACCGCGCGGGCGGACAACGCCGGTGCACAAGTCTGACCAGGCGCATGAGGAGACCCCATGAGCGACCCCGACCGCCTCAACGTCTGGCATGAGCAGCGCTTGGTCGGTGAGCTCTGGCGTAACCAGATCGGGGCCATCGGGTTTCGCTACGCTCCCGAATGGTCCGCCGGCAGTGGCTTCGCCGTCTCCCGTTCCCTACCGCTGGCGGACCGGGAATTCGCCCCCGAGGAAGGCACCGCGCATCACTGGTTTGCAAATCTGTTACCCGAGGGGGCCGTTCGCGAGCATATCGTCCGCGACCTCAAACTTCAGAACACGGATTTCGAACTCCTGCGCGCCATCGGCGGTGAATGCGCCGGCGCGCTGTCGATTCTGCCCGAAGGTCAACAACCATCGGGCCAGCGCCACTACCGTCCGCTGACAAACGAGGAATTGGCCGACCTGGCGGCGCGCCGGCGACAAATCTATGCCATCTCGCCGGCGGACGAACGCCCGCGTTTGTCTCTCGCTGGCGCCCAGGACAAGTGTCCGGTACTGCTGCGCGACGACCAGTATTTTCTGCCGCAGGGTGAAGCGCCTTCCAGTCACATCCTGAAGTTCGAGTTGGCCGACTACCGTCATCTGCCCGCCTACGAGACCTTCACCACCCAACTGGCAGCGGCCATCGCCTTGCCGGTCGTGGACATCGCTTTGCGTGTCATCGGGCGGACCCGTTATGCCCAGATCGCCCGCTATGACCGCAAAGTGGGTGACAGCGGCGAGGTGCGGCGATGGCATCAGGAGGATTTCTGCCAGGCTCTGGGGTACGGGCACGAGAAGAAATATCAGGAATATGGCGGACCGTCCTTTGCGCAGTGCTACCGTCTGGTTCAGGAGGCCTCCAGCGAGCCGGCCATCGATGCGCAACACCTGTTGCGCTGGCAGATCTTCAATGTCCTGGCGGGCAATTCCGATGGCCATGCCAAGAACCTATCCCTGTTGCATTTGCCGGATGATAAAACCCGCCTGGCGCCGTTCTATGACCTGGTGTGTACCCGCGCCATCGAGCGCATCGATTATCACCTCGCCCTGGATGTCGGCGGCGAACGCAATCCCAGTGTCATCACGCCCGCGCACTGGGAGGCGCTCGCCAGGCAATGTGATGTGCGGCCACAATTTCTGCGTAACCTGGTAGGTAAGACCGCGGACACGCTCCAGGAGATAATCGGTCAGGAGCGAGAAGCATTCGAGGGACGATACGGCGCTTATCCAGCGCTGCAACGCATCGAGAAAGTTGTCACCACCCAGTGCCGGCGTTATGCCAAGCAATAGCGTAGCCGTAGCCACAAATCAAGGACAAGCGGTCGCCTATTACGACATTGTCGATGTCATCCTCGAGCAGGCGGTTGTGTCGGAAGCGAGGCTGACCAGGGTCAGCCGTTAAGCTGCATCCCGTGGCTTCTCTCCAGATTGATCGTCAACAACCGCGCCAGGATCACCTCGTCGGGCATGTCCGGGCTGTAGTCCTCCCAGCCGTAAGCAGCCGCCACCGCCACATCCAGGGCCTTGTGGGCGTTGTCCAGCCAATGCGGACGCTGGTTGTAAAGATTGGTCAGGGTCCGGGCCTTGAGGTCCTTCTCAAGACCGGGCTTGGGGATGATCCGGTCGGGGTAGCCAGGGACTACCTCGGGCACCCGCTCCACCCACTCGGGTGGGTTCAGCCAGTTCTCCCGCAGTTCGTTCAGCCGATGAGCCGCTTGAGCAATCGCCAGGGCGACCGGACGCCGCTCCGGGGTCAAGGTGGGCAGGACGACGCCATCCTCCAGATTTTCGACAGGGCCAGCGGTATCGGCGGGCGTCAGACCCTCAGGGAAGGGGAAGGTCTCGAAGGTTGTAGAGGGGGTGTAGCGGGGATCGTTGCCGACCCCATGCCAGGTGCAGACACGCAGACTCCAGACTTCATGGATGCGTGACTGAAGGATGCCAAAGGTGGTGTCATCCTGCCGGGCAATCACGATCAATTTCTTATCGGGCATGATGGACATTCGCATCCATGCAAATACCCGATGCTTGGCGACCTCTGGTGTGGCGATAAAGCGAGATAGACCCGATAAGGCCGCTCGGACATCCTCCCCCGTGCGTCCAAAGCGCCACCAGTATCTCTTCCGGTTTGGATCGCGGTTCAGTAGCCTTTCTGGCTTTACATATCTGAGAACATGGCTGAAAGGGGCCTCATACAGTGCCGCTTCGTCTTCAGTCCGGTCGGTGCCAAAGTCGATGATCCAGGTATCGGAGGGCCGGCGGACCATGTCCAACCCGTTTCGACGCTGGCGAAGTACCTCTGTATTTGGTCGACCATGGGGATTGGGTTGTGATAGCCATTGCCTTGCAAGATCGCCTGGGATGTCAAAGGCCCCGTTTTTTTCTGGTCCCTGGAAGGCTATGTTTCGATTAGTAGTCTGCGACTTAGCGACCGTCAGATTGACCTCACCACCTCCAGCGCTCGCCGTCAGATCGGCATGAATGGCCCCCACCGCCTCGCCATCAAGCCGCATCACACGCCCATGGTCCTTGAGAGCGAAAGCCACCAGGGACACCCTGACCGCCGCCCCCTCATTGATCCAGGGCTCATCGGACCAGGCTTCGTAGATGCCCCCCGTGTCCCCGATCCGCTCCAGCACCCTACGATTGGCTCCGCCCCGAATGCTATTGGTCGCCACCAGTCCGGCGTAATGGACCCTGCCCGCTTCAATCTGTGCCCTTGCCTTCTCGAACCAGTAAGTCACCAAATCAGCCCCGCCCGGTACCCGCCCCTGATAAAGGGACCGAAGCCGGGTCACATAGTCTTCACCCAGTGCCGCCAGGAGTTTGCTGCCACCCAGGAATGGCGGATTTCCCACAATCGCATCCACCTCTGGCCATTCTGGCTCGGTCCCGTCGGGGTTCAGAATGGCATCCCGCAGTTGGATATTGTCCAGGTTGCGCAGGATGGGGGATTTGGCCAGGGCGAAGCCGTGGTTGAGCATCCACTGGATCTCGCCGATCCATAGCGACACCCGCGCCAGTTCCGCGGCGAAGGGGTTGATCTCGATGCCGAGCACGTTCTCCGGCCCGACCATGGGGAATTGGCGCGGCAGGCCCATGGCCTCGGCCTCGGTAATGACCTGGTGCTCCAGGTCCTTCAGGCCCAGCAGGGACAGGAGCAGGAAGTTTCCCGATCCACAAGCCGGATCGAGGACGCGGAATTTCTGCAACCGATGGAGGAAGCCCTGATACAACTCCATCGCGGCATGGCGCGCCTTGGTCGCCGCGGCGGGCGACCGGGCGGCCTGGGCCTTGTCGAGGTGGCCTTGAATCTCGCCCTTGACCGCCGCCCATTCTGCCCGCAGCGGGTCCAGCACCACCGGGTTGACCAGGCGCATGATGGTCGCCGGGTCGGTGTATTCGGCACCCAATTGCGCCCGCAGGGCCGGGTCCAGGCTGCGCACGAACAGGGTGCCGGCGATGGTCGGGTCGATGGCCTGCCAGTCCAGGGCGGCGAGGGCGAGGAGTTGCTGAAGGTCCTCTAGCTCCAGGGGCAGGGCCTGAGCATCGGTGAAGAGGCCACCGTTGAACCAGTCGACCGACTCGAAACCCACCTCACCGCCCGTGGCCATGGCCCCGAACAGGGCCTCGAATCGTCCCTGGGCCTTCGCCGGCTGGGCCTGGGCCGCCTTCAGCATCCGCGTGAACATCTGGTTGGGCAGGAGGTCGATGTCCTCGGCAAAGAGGCAGAACAGCACCTGCTGACAGAAGTGCGCCACCCGCACCGGGTCATGGCCGCGGCCACGCCAGGTCTGGGCCAGGGCGCCGAGCTGACTGGCGGCCTGTTCGGTGAGTTGCGCCCGGGTCTCCGCTGGCCGGAGGCGTTCGGGGTGGGTGAAGGCCCACTTGAGGAGATTGAGCTTGGCGGGGTCGCGCAGGTCGTCGAGGGTCAGGTCGATGGTCTTGGGTACCAGCCCGGTGAAGGCGGTACTGAGGCGGATGAGCTGGATATCCGAGACGATGAGGAGGGGCGGATATTCCAGGGCGGGGGTGTAGTTCTGGAGTTGCTGGAAGGCCTTGTCCAGATTGGCGCCGGGACTCTTGTACTCCCAGGCGAAACAGCCCTGCCGCCAGACATCGGCGAAGCCCTGGCCACCCCCGGCCTTGTGCGCGCCTTTCTCGAAGGTGAACCAGGTCCCTTGGGGGTCCGCCTCGATGGGCGTCGGCTCGCCGAGCAGATGGCAAAGGTCGAGGAAGTGTTCCTTGGTGGAGGCGCTTTCCTTGAGGGTTACCCCCCGCCATTTCTTGATAAAGTCGTCCGGGGTCATGGTGCTTCCTGGCTAAGGGTGCAAAGAGGCTTCTGCGCGCGCGAGGGTAAGTTACCTGCGAAGGGAGGGCAGTCAAGCGGCCGGTTTGGCGCCAAGATCAGGTTAGGAGCGTGTAGGAGAGACCCACCAGGGCGCAGGCGGCGATCACCTTCATGATGTCGACCTGGTAGCGGAACAGGGCGACGAAGGCGGCGATGGCGACGGCCACGGCGAAACTATCGAACGGCGCGGCAAAGGGCACGGCGTCGGTTGCCTGCGGCCAGAAGGTATGCCAGGCGAAGAATACGGCGAGGTTGAGGATCACGCCGACCACGGCGGCCGTGATGGCGGTGAGCGGCGCGGTGAAGTGCAACTCCCCGCGCGTTGCCTCGACCAGCGGCCCGCCCACGAGGATGAAGAGGAAGGACGGCAGGAAGGTGAAGAAGGTGGCGACCGACGCCCCGGCGATGCCCGCCAGCACCGGGTTTGCGACGACCTCCTTGGTCACGCCGCCGAGGTAGCCAACCCAGGTGACGACCATGATCAGTGGCCCCGGCGTGGTCTCGCCGAGCGCGAGCCCGTCCATCATCTGCGGGCCGGTCAGCCAGCCGAAGTGCTCGACGGCGCCCTGGTAGACGTAGGGTAGCACCGCGTACGCGCCGCCGATGGTGAGAAAAGCCGCCTTGGTAAAGAACCCGCCCATGTCAGCGAGGCTCGGTACGCCCTGGACCGCGAGCATCGCGACGGCCCAGACCACGACGAAGAGCGCGACCATGAGGGCGAGCTTGGGCCAGGAAAACCTGGCGTGCTCGGGCGGCGGGGTGTGGTCGTCGATCAGCGCGGGACCATAGTTCTTGTTAGATGCGCCATGGCCGCCACCAGCGCGGAACTTGGCAGGCATGACCCTGCCGCCGATGGCGCCAAGGATGGCAGCCATCAGCACAATCCACGGGAAGCCGATACCGAAGAAGAAGATGCCGATGAAGGCCAGCGCGGCGATGCCGACCAGCACTTCGTTCTTGAGCACGCGCGAGCCGATCCGCCAGGCGGCAAACAGCACCACGGCGACCACCGCCGGCTTGATGCCGTAGAAGAGCCCCTGCATCGCCGGTATGTCGCCGAAGGCGAGGTACAGGGCCGCCAGCAGGGAGAGCAGTACGAAGGCCGGCAGGAAGAACAGCACGCCGGCGACAATCGCGCCGCGCACCCCGTGGAGCAACCAACTGATATAGATGGCGAGCTGGATGGCCTCGGGCCCGGGCAGCAGCATGCAGTAGTTCAGCGCGTGGAGATAGCGGTGCTCGGAGATCCAGCGCCGTTTCTCCACCAACTCGTGGTGCATCATGGCGATCTGCCCGGCCGGGCCGCCGAAGCTGATGAAGCCCAGCTTGAGCCAGTAGCGTAGGGCCTCCCCCAGGCTTACGGGGGCCGGGGCCGTGGCGAGGACCGGGATCGGTTCCGGGGGGGTGGCGGACATGGTGACTCCGTGTTAGGTATCAGGCGCGCGGGCCCGAGTAGGTGGGAAAAAGGACCTTTGCCAGGGGCGTCGGGGCGCCAAAACAGGAGCTGCCGCCACGAAGGCGGCCAGAATTGCCGGCCGCTTCGAGTGGATCATGGTAAGGGTTTTCGATCGAGGGCTTCCAGCAGCGCTTCACCGTCAACCCGGCGACCGACGGCCGGTTCGTCGCCTTCGTAGTGGCCCCCGGTACCAGCTTGTGGGCTGTCGGACAGATCCGTGCTCTGATCGGACGTTGACAGGAGCGGACGCTGACCGTGGCAATCCGGCTGGAGCTCATTTATCGTAACCCCATCGCCCTCTCATTGTTCTGGAGATCCACCATGCTCTTCGACCCCGTTCGTATCCGCGCGCTGTCACTGAACAACCGCATCGTCATGGCGCCCATGACGCGCAGTCGCGCCGTCGAGGCCAATACCCCGAACGCCTTGATGGCGGAGTACTACGCCCAGCGCGCCTCGGCCGGTTTGATCATCACCGAGGCCACCTCGCCCTCGCCCAATGGACTGGGCTATCCCCGCATCCCGGCCCTTTACAATGAGGAGCATGTCCGCGGCTGGCGGCTGATCACCGACGCCGTCCATGCCAAAGGCGGGAAGATCGTCATCCAGCTCATGCATACGGGGCGCGTGACGCACGTCGCGAATTTGCCCACTGGCGCGGAGGTCCTGGGTCCGGTCGCCGGGACCTGTCCCGGAGAGATGTTTACCGACGCCCTCGGTCTGCAACCGTTCAGCCCCGCGCGAGAGATGACCGAGGGCGATATCGCGCGGACCGTCGCGGAGTTTGCCCAGTCGGCGCATCTCGCGCTGGCCGCCGGCTTCGACGGCGTGGAACTGCACGCGGCGAATGGTTACCTGATCGAGCAGTTCCTCAATCCCAACATCAACCAACGTACCGACGCGTACGGCGGCGGGATTCAGGGACGCAACCGGTTCGCGATCGAGGTGACGCGGGCGGTCGCCGCGGCCATTGGCGCGGACAAGGTGGGTATCCGGCTGTCGCCGTATGGGGTGTTCAACGCGACGGGGGCCTTCCCGGAGGTGGATGCCCAGTACCTTGCGCTGTGCGAGGAATTGTCGGCACTCGGACTGCTCTATCTACATCTGCTCGATCATTCGGCGATGGGTGCGCCCCCGGTGCCTGAAGCCTTGAAGGCGCAATTGCGTCGCCGTTTCGACGGCCCCTTCATCCTCGCCGGCGGTTTCGACCGGGCGAGCGCGGAGGCGGCCATTGCCGAGCACCGCGCCGACCTCGTCGCCTTCGGTCGTCCCTTCCTGGCGAATCCGGATCTGGTGGCAAGGCTGCGTGCGGGTGCCGAGCTGAACGCGCCGGACATGTCGACCTTCTACACGCCGGACGCCAAGGGCTATACCGATTATCCCTTGATGGCATCGTAAAACGGTCGCGCCGTTCCGCGGCGGTTCAGCAGGGTCTGGGGCGACTGTTTCGTGGCCCCCGCCTGAACGGGCGACCTGCGAGGCAGGACTGGCGGCAAAAGGGTTAAGGCCGAGGAAACCCGGGGTAGTTGGGGGCCCGCTCGCGAGGCTAGGCGGGGAAGGCCTCGGTTTCCGGCGATGCTTGCGGTATGTGGGTTTCGGCTAAGTGGGCTGGAGGAACTCGCCAAGCAGCGACTTGAGCCGTTGCAGGTCGATGGGCTTGCTCAGGTGCGCGTTCATGCCCGCCGCGTGGGCCTTTTCGATATCCTCGGGGAAGGCGTTGGCGGTGAGGGCGATGATGGGCACCCGGGCGTCCAGGGCGCGGATGCGGCGCGCGGCCTCATGGCCGTCCATGACCGGCATCTGGATGTCCATGAGGATGAGTTCCGGGAGGCTCGGCTCCGGGGGCATACGCCCCGGAAGCGTAAGCTCCGGCGGTCTCCGCTCCAGGAGGATCGGCTTCCCGGGTTGGTCCCCGGATGGGGAGGCGAGTTGGGACGCCATGCGGGACTGAAATAGCTCAACCGCCCGCAGGCCGTTGTCGGCGACCTCAATCAGCAATCCGGTGTCTTCCAAGAGGCCACAGACAATCTGCTGATTGATGGCGTTATCCTCGACCAGCAGGATGCGCCGACCGGCAAGGGAGGTCGCAATTTGCTTGGCCGGTCCGCTTTCCGGCGCGGTCTCTGAACCAGCCTTTAAGCCAGCCGCTGGACCAGCCGCTAAGCCAGTTGTTGAACCATCCGCCGAATCAGCCTCCAAATTTGTCGCAGGGCCAGCCTCTGAGCTGGCAATGCGGCCTGCCTCTGAATCAGTTGCTAAGCCAGGAGCCGGGCCAGACCCAAAACCAGTTGTAAAACACGTCTCTGGACCAGGCGATGAACCGGACGCAGACGCGACCACGACCTGCTCCGCCTTGGCCCCCGCTGCCAACACCGGCTCTCCCACTGGCTCCACAACCGACCCAGCAACCGGCTCGGCGGCGATCTCGAAGCGAAAGCAACTGCCCTGACCGGGGCTGCTCTCGACCTCGATCTGGCCGCCCATGAGCTCGACCAGTTGCTTGCTGACGGCCAGGCCAAGACCGGTGCCGCCGTATTGGCGGGTGGTACTGCCGTCGGCCTGGGCGAAGGGATCGAACAGCGTGGTTTGCAGCTCGGGGCTGATGCCAATGCCGGTGTCCTGGACCTCGAAGCGCAGCCGCCCCGCGTCGCCGGAGCCCGCACCGGGACGCACGCTCAGCCGCACCTGGCCCTGGTGGGTGAACTTGACGGCATTGCCGAGCAGATTGGTGAGGACCTGCTTGAGGCGCAGTGGGTCACCGCGATAACGCTCCGCCAGGTTGGGATCAAATTCCACGGCGAGGGCGAGTCCCTTCTCCCGCGCGCTGAGCTCAAGCAGATGGATCACGTCGTCGATCGTCTGGCGCAGCGGGAAGGGCTCGCGGTGGATGGCCAGCTTGCCGGCCTCGATCTTGGAGAAGTCGAGGATGTCGTTGAGGATGCCGAGCAGGGATTGTGCCGAGCGCTCGATCTTCTCCACGTCGCCGCGGAGTTGGCCGTCGAGGGGGCGGCGCAACACCAACTGCGACAGGCCGATGATGCCGGTCATGGGCGTGCGGATCTCGTGGCTCATGTTCGCCAGGAAGGCGCTCTTGGCGACGGACGCGGCCTGGGCCTGGGCGCTCATCCGCGCCAACGACTGCTCGCGTTGGCGGATGGCCTGGGCCATGGCGCGGAAGCGGGTACGAATGTCCGCCAGTTCCTCGAAGCGGTCGTCCGGATCCGCCCCGGCGTCGGGGTCGGCGTCGGACAAGGCCGGGTCGAGCCGGCCCTTTTCCAGGGCGCGCATCTTCTCCACGAAGGCCACCAGCGGCTGGATCAGGAGCTTCCGCAGGCGCAGATTCTTCAGGATCACCAGGACGAGGATGCTGGCGCCGACCAGGAGGGCGAAGATCAGCAGGGCCTGCTCTTGCGTCTCGATCAGGTCCGTCGGAATGAGGGTCACGACCCGGGCGCCGATGGCGAGCGGCTCGGAAACCAACGGGATCCAACGCTGCCCGCCCGCTGCCAAGGTCCGGCGCGCGGAGGGCTCGCCCGTCCAGTCGGCAAGAGTGAAGGCGGGGATCGGCAACCGCGGATCGCCGGAGAGCATGACAAAGCCATCGGTCGTCACCAACAGCACCGGCGCGCCGGTGAACCGCGAATACTGCGTCAGGAAGTCCTGGACATAGCTCAGGTCGAGGCGCCCCAGCAAGTGCCCGGTGCCCGCGCGCACCGCGTAATAGACGCTGGAGCGGCTGTCCTCGTAGCCGCGCATGATCGCGGAGAGGTCCGCCGCGGCCGCCCCGGCGCGCAGATAGTCGGCGAGCTGGCCCGCGGAAAAGGCGAAACCGGCAAAGACCTGGGAGCCTGGCACCCCCTTGTAGAGGTGCGCCACGCGCAGGTCCGGGTCAAGGCGGTAGATATCGGAGAAGGTATCGATCAGTTGTATTACCCCCGGCGACCGTTCGGCCTCGGGCAGCGCCGCGAAGGTGGCGAGGGCATCCCGCGCGGCGTTCAGGTGGTTCTCCAGGAACAGACCGACCCGCATCGCATCGGCCACCCGCAGCTCCAGGTACTTGCGATTGACCTCGGCGAGGGTGAAACTCACCGCGAGTACCAGCACCACCGCCGTCAAGGCGAGGGCTGACAGCTCCAGCCAGAGGTTGTAGTGCCAGAAGCTGATGCGGCGTCGCGCGCTCATGGAAGCTCCTGGCGCAACTCGGTCAGGGTATGGAAGCTGGCGGTCACGTCGCCGTAGCGGTCGAAGGTGATGGGACCCAGACTCGTCTGATGGACCGGCGTCGCGAGCAGATAGCGCTTGACCGCCTCCGGGGTGTCGTGGCCCCGGGCGAAGGCCTGATCCAGCAGTTCCAGGGCCTGGCGGGTGCCCAGGGTCATGCCTTGGGGGGTATAGCCGAAACGGGCGTCAAAGCGGCGTAGATAGTCATCCACCGCCGGGTCGTCATGCCGCGACCCATAGTGGCCGATCAGGATCACGCGGTCGATGGCGTCGCCGGCCTGTTCCAGCACCGCCGGCGACCGCGCCCAGGGCGTCAGCAGGATTGGCGCCTGGGGATGGTGCCGATGAAAAAGCTGCGCCAGGTTGCCGATGGGCGGCATGAAGGTGCCGGCCAGGATGTAGAGGGCATCGTAGGGCGCCGCCATCAGCGCGCCGAGCTCGGCGGGCTGGAACTCGGCCACCTTCAGCTGGTGCTGGACGATGGTCCAGCGGCCCGAGGCGCTCAGCGCGCCGGAGAAGACCGCAAAGGCCGGATCGGTATAGGCCGGATTGCCGGTGTCCTGCAGCACCAGGAGGCGCTCGCCGGGCAATTGCTCCACCAACCGCGCCAGCTCAAGGTGCTCCTGACGCAGATCCGGAATGATGCGCAGCAGAAAATCGTCCTGGCCGCTCAAGACCTGACTGGCGGAGGCGACATTGATGCCCAGCGCCCGGCCGTCGGCAAAGAGATAAAGGCTCGGCACCGCATGACTCGAGGCATGGGTGGTGACGAAGAAGCGCACGCCCCGGGCAATGGCCGCCTCAAGATCCGGCGCCGCCGTTTCCGGTCGCGCGTCGTTGTACATGTCGTACACCCGGATCCGGCTTTGGGGATGCTCCTCGAGGAACAGGTCGCCGGTATTCTTGTCGCTGGGATCGATGACCGCCCCATAAATCACCGGCAAGTCAATCCCGATGCCAACCTGGATCGGCCGCACGGCTGGCGCGTGCAGCCACCACATCCCGGCGGCGGCGATCAGTCCAGCGACGGCAAGGAGGCCAATCATCCTGTGCAAACGCTTTCCGGGCAAAATCATTCTCCTATCGAGGGAAAACACCTCTTTAAAATCAATCTTTTTGGGTTCATACGCATCCGCCGGCCCCCTTCCGTTCCGGTCCACTCCATCACCCTGCTGAGAGCGTGATGACCAGACACCGACCAACGCCCCCCTGGCGCGCAGATAGTCGGCGAGCCTGCCCCCGGAAAAGGCAAAAGCCGTCAAGGCGAGGGCCGATAGCTCCAGCCAGAGGTTGTAGCGCCAGAAGCTGATGCGGCGTCGCGCCCTCATGGGAGCTCCCGGCGCAGGTCGGTCAGGGTATGGAAGCCAGCGGTCACATCGCCGTAGCGGTCGAAGGCGATGGGGCCCAGGCTCGTCTGGTGGACCGGCGTCGTGAGCAGGTAGCGCTTGACCGCCTCAGGGGTGTCGTGGCCTCGGGCAAAGGCCTGATCCAGCAGTTCCAGGGCCTGGCGGGTAGCAAGGGTGGCTTGAGGGGTATAACCGAAGCGGGCCTTGAAGCGACGCAGATAGTCGTCCACCGCCGGGTCGTCATGACGCGACCCATAGTGGCCGATCAGGATCACGCGGTCGATGGCGTCGCCGGCCTGTTCCAGCACCGCCGGCGACCGCGCCCAGGGCGTCAGCAGGATTGGCGCCTGGGGATGGTGCCGATGAAAAAGCTGCGCCAGGTTGCCGATGGGCGGCATGAAGGTGCCGGCCAGGATGTAGAGGGCATCGTAGGGCGCCGCCATCAGCGCGCCGAGCTCGGCGGGCTGGAACTCGGCCACCTTCAGCTGGTGCTGGACGATGGTCCAGCGGCCCGAGGCGCTCAGCGCGCCGGAGAAGACCGCAAAGGCCGGATCGGTATAGGCCGGATTGCCGGTGTCCTGCAGCACCAGGAGGCGCTCGCCGGGCAATTGCTCCACCAACCGCGCCAGCTCAAGGTGCTCCTGACGCAGATCCGGAATGATGCGCAGCAGAAAATCGTCCTGGCCGCTCAAGACCTGACTGGCGGAGGCGACATTGATGCCCAGCGCCCGGCCGTCGGCAAAGAGATAAAGGCTCGGCACCGCATGACTCGAGGCATGGGTGGTGACGAAGAAGCGCACGCCCCGGGCAATGGCCGCCTCAAGATCCGGCGCCGCCGTTTCCGGTCGCGCGTCGTTGTACATGTCGTACACCCGGATCCGGCTTTGGGGATGCTCCTCGAGGAACAGGTCGCCGGTATTCTTGTCGCTGGGATCGATGACCGCCCCATAAATCACCGGCAAGTCAATCCCGATGCCAACCTGGATCGTCCGCACGGCTGGCGCGTGCAGCCACCACATCCCGGCGGCGGCGATTAGTCCAGCGACGGCGAGTAGGCCGATAATCTTATGTAAACGCTTTCCGGGCAAAATCATTCTCCTGTCGACCGACAAGACCTTGTGACAAGCTATCTGCTGGGGGACGCCCTCTTCCGCCGGCCTCTTGCGCCGGTCTCCCTCCGTTCCGTACCGTTCCCTCCGTCTTCCATTGAAGCCCCACCGCGTCTCGCGCCGCCGCTAAGGGGTTTGGCTTGGCAGCAGCCCCCATCGGCCTGCCGGCCCCCGGTCCTGGGGTTGCTTAGGGACCGGGGTTGCCCAGGGAATGGGGTCGCTTTGGGGCCGGGCAAAGGGGTGGCGGATGAATCGGTGGGCGCGGCGGGCGTAAGCATGCTCGGGCCTCCCGCTGCACCGAGGGCCTAAGGGCCTATGATATCTTGGCTAATGGGTAGTTAGCAGGCGCGCTACGCCAAACTGACGGAAACCATCGCTCCGCTAATATGCCTCGTTAATCATCCAGGATGGAGAGATAGGCGAAGATGTTCTGCAGGTCGACATTGGAAAAGCTGGCCAGGAGTTCCGGTTCCTCCGGGGCCGAGGGGTCATGGATGCGACCCTTGGCGATGTACTTTGGCACCTGCCGCCACAGGTAGCTGGTGTACTGTCCGGCGAGGAAGGGCACGGCATCCTTGGCGTCGCCCTCGCCCTGGGACCCATGACAGGAGGCGCATTCCCGCCGGTACAGCCCCTTGCCCGCCTCCACGTCGCCCTCGGCGCGGGGGATCTGGACGACCCGTTTGCTGGCCAGAAGGCGTTCGTAGGCATTGAAACCCGGCGCCGTTTCGTCCACCGGCGGCAGTTTGCTGGGGATCTCGATGGAGGCGAGATAGGCCGAGACATCCAGGACATCGGCGTCGGGCAACTGGCGATGGTCAACCGACTCGACCATGGCCAGATTGGTGCGCTTGCGGTCGCGAAACAGGTCGAGCTGGCGGGCGATGAAGGCCGGGGGCAGACCCGCCAGGCGCGGATATTCCCCCTCCTTGCCCCCCTGGCCGAATTCACCGTGACAACCGGCGCATACCTCGTTGATATCCTTGCCGTTACGCAGGTCGACCCCCTCAAAGACCATTTCCATGGCCCCCAGTCGGGGACTGGCCAAAAGGCCGGCCATGAGGCAATTCGCCATCACCCAAGCATGAACCTTCATAACATTCTCACCCCCGTGTTCAGATCCGCCCCGACGTGCCGGCGGCAATCCCCCTTATCGTCCGGGTCTCCTGGATTATCCTTGATCTGTATCAACATTGATCCCTGCTTGGCATCCCCTTGAGCCCTGGTGAGCGCTAAGGCTGCTGGATTCCCGCCGCGGATCCCTTGGCGCCAGCCACCTCCGGGTGGCCGCTGAAGCGCTGATACAGGGAGGCCAGGGTCCCCTCGGCCATGGCCAACATATCGGGCAGGGTGCCCCAGGCCAGACCGGCTTCCCCGGCGCGGGCAGCTCGTTCCAGCGTCAGGGCCAAGGCGCTGAGGGCGGGGGCGCCGAAGGTAGCGGCCGACCCCTTGATGGCATGGACTTCCTGAGCCAGGGTGCTCAGGTCGCTATTCGCCCGCGCCGCTTTGACCTGGCCGAGCCGGCGCTCCAGTTCCGCGGTGAAGCTTGCCACCAGGGTGATCAGCAGTTCGGGCCCCACGTCCTTCTCCAGCCTGCTCAGGCAGGTCTCGTCCAGCAGGGGTTCGCCCGCGCCCGCCGGCGCCATTGTCCCAGCCGTTGCCGTGGCGCAAGTGGCTACCGCCGCTCGATCCATTGGCGCCGTGTCATTCATTGCCATCGCCCCTGCCGCCGCCGGGGCCTCCATCGGGGCAGCAGACCCAGCCTGCCGGGATGATTCAGCCTGGAGGAAAGCCGGGTCTGCCGCTGATGCCGGTGCCCCCGCGGGTAGCCAGCGGGCGATCATCCCCAGTAGGTCCCCCCGCACCAGCGGTTTGCTCAGATAGTCATTCATCCCCGCCTCGAGACAGCGTTGCCGGTCTTCGACGAAAGCGGCGGCAGTGGTGGCGATGATGGGTAGGCGGCCCCGTTCCCCGGGCAGGGCACGGATGGCGCGGGTGGCCTCGAGCCCATCCATCTCCGGCATGGCGACATCCATGAGTACCAATCCATAGGGCCGGTGCCGCACGGCGGCCAGGGCCAGGCGGCCGTTCTCGGCTATCTCAGTCCTATAGCCAGCCTTGGCCAGGATCGCCGTCATGACCAGACGATTCGCCTCGCTGTCGTCGACCACCAGGATGGGTGGCACAGAGGAAACTGGCGCGCCGGGGGGAGGTGCCGCTTGGGGAGCACCCGTCGCACCGGCCCGCAGATCGGGTTCGGCCGGGGTGGCTGAGGGCGCGGGGGGCGCGGGCCTGGACGGCGGAGGCAGGGGTTCCTGGAGGCTAATGCGGCGCGCCCCGTCCGCCACGTCGGCGGGGGGCGGACCTGGGAGGAGCACCATCTGGCCGGCGGGCAATCGCAACCAGAAGCGACTTCCCTCCCCCGGCTGGCTCTCGCAGCCAATCTCGCCCCCCAGGATGCTGGCCAGGGAACGACTGATGGCCAGTCCCAGGCCGGTCCCGCTGAAGCGGCGCCGGTCGGAGCTGTCCAACTGGCTGAACTCCTTGAACAGTTCATCCATTTTTTCCGCCGGGATGCCGATGCCGGTGTCAATGACCTCAAAGCGCAGCCAGGGACCCGCGGGCGCCTCCTCCTCACCGATCAAGGGCAGATCCAGCTCCTCTGCTTCGCCACCGGTCTGGGGTCCGCCCACGGCCAGGCCTTCGTAGCGGATCTCGACGCGCACCCCGCCCCGCTCGGTGAACTTGATGGCATTGGCGACCAGATTGAGCAAGATCTGCCGCAGCAACCCCGGATCGGTGGTGAAACCCGGTCCCAGGCGGGTGTCGACGAGGAGGTCGAGCTCGATCCCCTTGGTCGTGGCCCGGCTGAGGAGCATGCGGGCCACCATGGCGGTGAGCTCGATGGGGTCACAGGGCTCGGGATGCGCCTCGACCCGTCCCGCCTCGATCTTGGAAAAATCCAGCACGCTGTTGATAATCGACAACAGGTTCCGCCCCGCCTCGCCGGCCATCGCCACATAGCCCGCCTGCTCGCGGGTGAGAGCCGTCTCCTGGAGCAGATCGTTGCTGTTGATGATGGCATTGAGCGGGGTGCGGATCTCATGGCTCATGGTGGCGAGGAAGCGGGACTTGGCCTGGCTCGCGAGCTCCGCTCGCCGCCGTGCCTCCTCCAGGTCCTGTTCGGTGCGCTTGCGCTCGGTGATATCGATGAAATGGGCCACGAAGTGGGTGATCTGACCCTGGGGATCGCGCACGGTGGAGATGCTGAGCCACTCCGGATAGATATCGCCATCCTTGCGCCGATTCTCGATCTCTCCCTGCCAGTGGCCCTCGCTCTGCAAGGTGGCCCAGAGCCGCTGATAGAAGGCCTGGTCCTGACGCCCGGATTTGAGGATGGCGGGGGTCAGGCCCAGCACCTCGGCGGCGGCATAACCGGTGATCCGCGTGAAGGCCTGGTTGACCCGCAGGATGCGGGCCTGGGTATCGGTGATGAAAATGGCCTCCTGGGTCTCGAAGGCCTGGGCAGTGAGCCGCAATTCCGCTGCCAGGGCCTCCCGCTGGGCGATCTGGTGGCGTAATTCCGCCAGCACCCGATCCTGCGCGCCCATGGCCTGGGCCAGGCGCGCCGACATGTCATTGAAGGCGATCAGGGTCTGGGCGAGATCGTCCCTGCCGCTGACCGGAAGCTGGAAGCCGGGCCCCTCCTCCACCACCCGACCGGCCGCCCGCCGCAACTGCCGGAGCTGGCGCGTCAGGTAGGTCCCGAGCAGCAGGGAGAAGAGCGCCACCAGCCCCATCTCCAGCAAGGCAATGGCGATGGCCCGGAGTCGCGCCTCATCGAGCAGGGCACGGAAGGCCGCCACTTCCAGGCCGATCTCCACCCGGCCAAAGGTGACGCCGGCCACCTCGATGAGGGCAAAGGTATCGTAGATGCCATCGCTCGCCTGGGTCGGCGCCGTATCGGGGACGAAATCGCGGCCCAGGGCTGCCTCATCCCCAGCCGCCGCCAGCACCCGCCCCTGGGCATCACGGACCCGGGCATAGAGGATCCCGGGATTGGTCAGAATCTCCTGGACGAAGCTCTCCAGGGTCGCCAGGTCAGCGGCCAGGACCGCGTCCTTGGTCAGGGCGGCAAAGAGGTGAACGCTGGTCTCGGCTCGCTGGAGCAACTGGGCCTGATTGGACTCCTGCAGCCAGCGCAGACCACTGACGATCAACACGGCCAGCAGGACCGCCTCAATGAGGGCGATTCCCAAAATCGTCTTGAGACGGAAGCTCACGGCGGTAGCGTCAAGAAGTGACCTGGAGCGGAAACGACGATAACTCTCGGATCAACCGACCCCGTCATGACATCGGGCCCGCGGCTATCCCCAGGTCCGGGGTGCGGTGGCACCGGACCTTCCCCTCAAGCGTAGCACCTACGCCGCGGCCCGGAGGCTGGTGAGGGGCGGGCGGATGAGGAGCGGATAGGTGGCCAGGGTGCCCGCCAGGCCGATGAAGAGTCCGGAGCCGAGGACGCCGATGAGCCAGAGTCGGGGATTGAAGCCAAACGCCAGGCCGAACAACTGCTCCGCCAGCAACCAGCCGGTGAGCTCGGCGAAGAAGGAGGCCAGGAGGCCGGCCAGGAACCCCGCGGCGGTGAACTCCACCGCCAGGCTGGTGAGCAGGGCCCGCCGGCCGGTGCCCAGGGTGCGCAGGATGCCATGCTCCTGGCGGCGCTCCTCCAGGCTGGCCTGGATGCCGGCGAACATCACCAGCAGGCCAGCGACCAGGGTGAAGAGGAAGACGTACTCCACGGCTATGACGCCGCGGTCGACGACGGTCCGCACCTGGTCGAGGATGGCGTTCACGTCCAGCAGGGTGACGCTGGGGAAGCGCCGCACCAGTTCCGGGATCAGGTCCTCCCGCGCCGGGGGCAGATAAAAACTGGTGATGTAGGTGGCCGGCTCCTGGGCCAAGAGCACGGGTGAGGAGACGACGAAGAAATTGACGTTGAAGCTGTCCCACTGCACCTCCCGCAGGCTGGTGACCCGGGCGCTGACCGGGCGCCCCGAGACCAGGAAGCTGATCTCGTCGCCCAGGGCGATGCCCAGGGTCTCGGCCAGGCCCTGTTCCACCGAAAACTGGGGCGGCGCCGCCTCGCCCTCCGTCCACCAGGCGCCGGCAAGGACGCGGTTGTCCGCGGGCAGCAGGCTGCCCTGGCTGAGATTGAACTCCCGCGCCGCCAGCCGTTGGGCGCGGGGATTGGCGTAGTCGGAGGGCTCCACCGGCTGGCCGTTGATGGCCGTCAGGCGGCCGCGGATCATGGGGTGGAGCGCCGCGACCTTGATCCCCGCCTCCTGGAGAAAGGCCTCCAGGGGCGCGACGTCCGTGGGCTGGATGTTGATCAGGAACTGATTGGGCGCCCCGGGCGGCAGCCGCTCCTGCCAGGAGGCGAGCAGGTCCACCCGCACCACCGCCAGCAGTAGCAAGGCCAGGATGCCGAGTCCCAGCCCGGTGATGTGCAGCACGGCGCCGGCGGGGCGCCGGGTCAGCCCGGCCAGCCCCAGGCGCCAGACCCCGCGCACCCGCCCCGCCAGCCCGCCGGCCAGGCGCACCAGCAGCAGCACGCTGACGACCAGGCTGGCGATGGCCCCGGCGACCCCGAGCAGGAGCCAGCCGGCAAGCCGCGCGTCCTGGGCCTGCCACAGGGTCAGGATAGCCAGGGCCAGAAGAGCGGCGCCCCCGGCAGCCAGGGCTGAGCCGCGGGCGGGACCCAGGTCCCGGCGCAGGACCCGCAACGGCGTCACCTGGGCCAGTTGCAGCAGGGGCGGCAGCCCGAAGCCCAGCAGGGCGACGAGGCCGGTGGCGATCCCGGCCAGGACCGGCGTTAGGGAGGGGGCCGGCAGATCGGCGGGGAACCAGTCGCTGAGGACCGCCAGGAGCCCGGCCTGACCCGCCCAGCCCACCAGGCAACCCACCAGGCTGGCGAACAGGCCGAAGAGGAGCAGGCGCAGGACGAAGACCCGCCACAGCAGGTGATGGGGTGCCCCCAGGCAGCGCAGGATGGCGACGGCGTCGGTCTGGCGGGCGACGAAGCGCCGGCTGGCCAGGGCGATGGCCGCCCCGGCCACCAGCAGGGTGACCAGGGTCGCCAGGTGCAGGAAACGCCCGGCCCGCTCCACCGCGGCGGCGAACTCCGGCCGGGCGTTGGCGCTGTCGATCAGGCGGATGTTGGCGGTCAGGGGCTCGATCTGCCGCTGGAAGCGGGCCAGGGCCCTCGGGTCTCCGGCCACCAGCAGGCGATGCTCGGCGCGGCTGGCCGCCGAGACCAGCCCGGTCGCCGGCAGGTCAGCCAGGTTCATCATCACCCGCGGCGCAAAGGCGAACAGGGCGCCGGCCCGATCCGGCTCCTCCCCCAGGATGGCGCCTAGGGTGGGATGGGAGGCGCCCAGCCCCACCGTGGTGCCCAGTTCGGCCCCGAGCAGGTGCAACAGGCGGGACTCGACCCAAACCTGGCCCGGAGGGGGGCCGCGGGTTGTAAGGCGTTCTGTTAGGGCTTCGGCAAGCGCTGATGATCCAGTCTGAGCCCCACCTGGGAGATCTTCGGCCCTTCCCGAGGGAGCTTCAGCACCCCCCGGGGTTCCAGAATGAACGATCGCCGCAGGAGGGGAGTCCGCCGCCGCTGCACTCCCCGGGCGGGACGGGGCTTCCCTCACCCGCAGTTGCCCCCGCAGGGGATAGGCGCTGTCCACCGCCTTGACCTCGACGAGTTGTGGCCCGCCCTCCCCCATCAGGATGCTACGAAAGGCGATGGTCTGGGCAATGGCCAGGCCCAAGCCCTCCGCCCGCTGGCGATAGTCGGGCGGGAGGGGAGTGGTGCTCTCCAGCACCAGGTCGGCGGCCAACAGGTCCGCGCCCTGGCGATTCATGCTGCTCTCCACCCGGTCGGTGAAGAAGCCGACGGCGGTGATGGCGGCGACGGTGAGGACCAGGGCGGCGCCCAGCAGGTGCAGTTCCCCGCTGCGCCGGTCCTGGCGCAACAGGCGCAGGGCGAGGCGCCACGTCAGGAGGGGCCTGGAGGTCATGACGAATACCCCGGAAAGCTAGCGCCGTGGCACCGCCACGGGGATTGAAACCGAGTCAAAGAGTGTTTCACGGCCTGGCACGGAAGCCCTGACGACCGTCCACAAGGCTTGTTAGGAAATGGAATTGCGGGTACTTGCTGAGGACAAATGGTCATGGCAGGCGCTCCAGAAGACCACCACGCATGCGCAACCGGCGATCACAGCGGTCGGCGAGGCGGGGATCGTGGGTCACCAGGACCAGGGCGGCGGCCGTCTGGCGGCGCAGGTCCAGCAGCAGATCGATAATCTGCTCCCCCGTCGCCTGGTCCAGGTTGCCGGTGGGCTCGTCGGCGAACAGGACCTGGGGCCGCGGGGCGTAGGCGCGGGCGATGGCCACCCGCTGCTGTTCACCTCCGGAAAGCTGGCGGGGGTAATGGCCAGCGCGGGCGGTCAGGCCCACCCGCTCCAGGGCCTCGTCCGCGCGACGGGATGCGTCGTCGGAACCGGTCAGCTCCAGGGGCAGGAGGATGTTCTCCCGGGCGGTGAGATTGGGCAGGAGCTGGAAATTCTGAAAGACGAAGCCGACCCGCCCGGCGCGCAAGGCGGCGCGACCATCCTCGTCCAGGCCGTCGAGGACCTGGCCGCACAGCCGGATCTGCCCGGCGGAGGGGTTGTCGAGCCCGGCCAGCAGCCCCAGCAGGGTGGACTTGCCGGACCCGGAGGCGCCCAGGATCGCCACCGCCTCCCCGGCCTGGACCTCCAGGTCGAGCCCCTGGAGGATGGTCAAATCGCCAGCCGGCCCGGTAACATGCTTGCTCAGTCCAACCGCCTGAGAAACGACATCAGCCATGGGTACCGCCATGATTCCCTTACTCCTGCTGCTAGGTTTGATAGTGCCGATATTGCCGGCGGTAGCCGCCAGCGAACCGGCCCCGGATGCGGCCTCCCAGCCAACTGCGGCCCCGGAGCCCGTTATCCTGATCCTTGGCGACAGTCTAAGCGCCGCCTATGGGCTTGACCATAACGACGGCTGGGTAAAGTTGCTGGAGGAACGGTTGCGCGAAAGGGCATTGCCTTATCGCATCGTCAACGCCAGCATCTCCGGCGAGACCACCGCTGGCGGTCGCGCCCGTCTGCCGCGGCTACTGGCGGAACATCGCCCCCGCCTGGTCCTGCTGGAGCTGGGGGCCAACGATGGCTTGCGCGGCTTTGGCTTCGGGGTCCTGCGGGACAACCTCACCGCCATGATTCGGCTGGCCCGCGCCGCTGGCAGCCAGATACTGATCGCGGGCCTGCGGCTGCCGCCCAACTACGGTGCGGCTTACACCGACGGCTTTCAAGCCGTGTTCCGGGAGGTCGCCACCGCCGAGCAGGTGCCTCTGATCCCGGATTTTCTCGCCGGGGTCCCCGAAGACCGTCAACTGATGCAGGCCGACGACCTGCATCCCAATGCCGCGGCCCAGCCCCGCATCCTGGAGAACGTCTGGCCGGGCCTGGAACCTTTGCTGACGAGTGGCCCTCTTTCGTGGACAGGGTCCAAATAGAGCACCCGTGAGGGTCCCGGTTATTGCTGGGGATCAGCGGCCCGATCGACCAGAACGGTGACCGGCAAGCCCCGACAGACCTGGGCGATCGGCAGATCCTCCCCCGCCCGCCAGCGCCCCAGGGCGACCCGCTTGTCCGCGCCGGTAGCCAGCACCAGTAGCCGACGGGTGGCACGCAAGGCGCGCCACCCCAGACTCACCCGCTCCGATGGCGGCTTGGGCGCGTCCCAGACCGGAACGACCCAGGCCTCCGGGTCCAATCGCGGGCCAGGAAACAGGCTGGCGGTATGCCCGTCCTCCCCCACCCCGAGGAGTATCAGATCGAATGGCACCGCCGCCGCGATCCCCGGCGCATAGCCGGCGGCCCCCGCCGCCGGTCCCCGTTCCGCCGGAATGAAGTTAACCCGGGCTAGCTCCGGGGGTATTCGGGACAGCCAGGCCCGTTCAATCAGGCGGCTGTTGCGCTCGGCGTGGTCCTCGGGCAGGCAGCGTTCATCCCCGAGATACAACTCCCAGCGCGCCCACTCCGCCTCACCCTCGGCCAGCAGGCGATAAGCCAGCTCCGGTGTCCGCCCCCCCGCCAGCACCACTCGAAAGCGGCCCCGGGCAGCGATGGCAGCTTGAGCTGCGGTCAAAAGGCATTCCACGGCTGCCGCCGCCACCCCCGCAGGGGTGTCCAGGATTCGCCACGCCTGGTTTGCTGACTCACCGCCGATCGGCCCAGTGGGATGACCAGTGGCTTCAGCCATCCGGTCAACCAGGGTCAAACTTGCCTCCACTGATGGAGCCGATCACACAACAGTTTCCATCTCCATAGCATTCGGCCCTCTACATCGGTCAGCCACCACAGAAAGACATGGGGATCGAGCAGGAATTTCATGACGCGACCCCCTGCAAGGCTACCCCCTGCCGCCCGCTTGCCAACGCGCGCCGCCCTACCGCTTCTCCTTGCGATGATCCACCACCCGCACCGCCTTGCCCTGGGAGCGCGGAATCTCCCCGACCTTCTTCACCACCACCTGGCAACTGACGCCGATGAAGTCCTTGATGTCCCGCACTGCCTTGGCCGCCACCTTGCGCATCGCCTCCTCGCCCTGCTCTGCCAGCGGCGGGCTGGCCTCGACGTTCACCACCAGGGTGTCCAGGCTGCCCTGACGGAAGACCTCGATCTGGTAGAAGGGCGAGAGGATCTCGGTCTTCATCAGCACCGATTCCACCTGGGAGGGGTAGACGTTGACCCCACGGATGATCAGCATGTCGTCGGTGCGCCCGGTGATGCGGCTCATACGCACGTGGGTGCGCCCGCACTTGCAGGGGGCGGGGTTGAGGGATGCGACATCGCGGGTGCGGTAGCGGATCAGCGGGAAGGCCTCCTTGGTCAGGGAGGTGAAGACGATCTCCCCCTGCTCGCCATAGGGCAGCGGCAGGCCGGTGTCGACGTCGACGCACTCCACCAGGAAATGGTCCTCCCAGACGTGCAGCCCGTCCTTGGCCTGGAGGCACTCCACCGCCACCCCGGGACCCATCACCTCCGACAGGCCATAGATGTCGATGGCGTCGATCCCCAGGCGCGACTCCAGCTCGTAGCGCATCTCCTCGCTCCAGGGCTCGGCGCCGTGGATGCCGACCTTGAGCGGCAGCTTGCGCAGGTCCACCCCCAGGGCCTCGGCCTCCTCGGCCAGGTTGAGGGCGTAGGAGGGGGTGCAGCTCAGGCCCGTAACCTCGAAGTCCTTGATCAGCATGATCTGCTTTTGCGTCTGGCCGCCGGACATGGGCGTGACCATCACCCCCAGTTCCTCGGCGCCGTAGTGCAGCCCCAGGCCGCCGGTGAACAGGCCATAGCCATAGGCATTGTGCAGCCGGTCGCCGGGGCGCAGGCCGGCGGCCATCAGCGAGCGCGCCACCAGTTGCGCCCAGGTGCGGATATCCCGGGCGGTGTAGCCCACCACCGTCGGCTTGCCGGTGGTCCCGGAGGAGGCATGGACGCGCACCACCTGGTCGAGGGGCATGGCGAACAGGCCAAAGGGATAGCCGTCGCGCAGGTGCTCCTTCTTGGTATAGGGCAGCAGCCGGGTATCGCTCAGGCGCTGGATATGGCGCGGCTGCACGCCCAGTTCGTCCATGGCGTCGCGGTAAAAGCCAACGGTGTGGTAGCAGCGCTCAACGGTGGCTTGCAGACGCTTGAGCTGGAGTTGCTCCAGGTCCTCGCGCGGCAGGGTCTCGACTTTGGTGTGCAGGATCATGGTCAGTTCCCAAGGGGCTGAGGGCGGCGAAACTGGGCCGCCCGGGGGTTACCGTAAACGTCATGGCCCAGGCCGTGCCGGAGCCAGGGGGTGGCGCCCTTCCGCAAGGCCATGAGCGTGACCGTCAGGGCAAAGACGTTCATTTTCAGGGGTGTGGCGCGCCGCCTCATGAGAGTTAGCGTGACCGTCACGGCAAAGTCTCTCATTATCAGAGGGTGACGTGCTCCCGCCTGACCGTCAGGCGGGCAGCCAGGCGGCGAGGGGCTCGCCACGGCGAAAGACGGTGCCGGTGAAGAGGCCGACCAGCTTGCCGCGCTGGGTGCGCACTTCGATGCTGTACAGCCCGGTGCGCGCCCCACGGCTCTGCTCGGTGGCGGTGGCGATCAGGGTATCACCCACCCGGCTGGCGGCGGGATAGCTCATCTGCGTGCTCAGGGCCACCGCCACCTCGCCGTGGCTGTTGGAGGCGACGGCGAAGGCGAAGTCGGCCAGGGCGTAGGTGGCGCCGCCATGGGTGAGGCCCACGGCATTGAGCAGGTCGTCGCGCACCACCAGTCGCACCTCGCAGGCCCCGGGGCTGACCGCGGTCAGTTCCATGCCCAGCAATCGCGCGAGGCGGTCCTCCCGCGCCATCCAGGCACCGATCCGTTCAGCCTCCGCCTGTGAATCCGCGGGCTTGGTCACTGCCGGCGTTGGGGCCGGGGTGGAGAAGGAGACGACAGCCGTAGCTGGCGTCACGATGGCCGCCGCGGATAGGGTCGGGGCGGTCGCCCTTTCGATATGCTGGGAAGACACCGGCGCGGTGCTGGGCTCCCCCAAGGCGGGGTCAGACGCCCCAACGACAGTGACGGGGCTGGAGGCGCGGTCGCTGGCGGTAACCGTGGTGGCGCCGGGCGGCATCAGCGCGGCTGGCGCGGGCTGGACCTCCGCAACCGTTGCCGCCGGCCGCGCGGCGGCCGCTACCGGGGCGCGGGCCATCTCCTCGGTGAAGATATCGATCCCCAGCGCCCGCAGGTGGCGATCCACCGCCTGGGGGTCGGCGGCGCGGTAGCGGGCGATGACCACGCGCATGCCAGTGGCGTCGGGGGCCACCGGAGAGACCACGGTGGCGATGTAGCCGCCCTGGGCGTTGATGGCGCCGAGGAAGCGGCTTAGCTCGCCGGTGCGGTCCGGCAGATGCACGGCGATGCGTGTGGTGTCGTCCAGGCCACAGCCGGTGATGGCGAGAAAGAAGTCGAGGATGTCGTCGTCTGTGACGATGCCCAGCAGCCGGCGCTGATCGTCGATTACCGGCAGGCAGCCGATGCCCTTGGTGCGCATCAACTGGCCGGCGACCTCCACCAGGGCGCGGGGGCCGCAGGTGATGACCTCGCGGCGCATGACCTGACCGACAGTGACCTTGGCCATCAGGTAGTTGACCTCGCCAACCGACAGGGTGGTAATGGCCGAGGGTGCCGCCCGCTCCACCTCACGGTGGGAGAGCAGGCCCACCAGGCCCCCGGCGGCGTCGACCACCGGCAGAAAGCGCCGCCCCTTCTCGCGCATCAGATGGGCGACCTGGCTGAGTTTGAGGTCGGCGGTGACGGTGTCCACCGGCCGGCTCATGATCGTTTCGACGTACATGGCGGGTCCTTGGGGCGTTCTCGGGGGTCTCGGGGGTGAAGGGTCGCTAATGCAAGGGGTCTCGGGGTGTGGATCCTAGGGGTGGATCTTGGGGGCGAAGGTATCGGGCACGGGCTTCAGGGGTGGCGAAGGTCTAAAGGCGCGGGTCTCGGGGGCGAGGGTCCTGAGGGCGAACGTCTCTGGCGCGAAGGGTCTCGGGAGACAACGTGATGCAGCAGGCAACGTGACCCATCGTGCGGGGGCGCTCAATAGCCCAAATAGGCCCGCTGGATACCGGCGTCGGCCAGCAGGGTGGCGGCGGGGGCGGCCAGGACCACCCGGCCGGTCTCCAGCACGTAGCCACGATGGGCGAGGCCCAGGGCGGCGCGGGCGTTCTGTTCCACCAGCAGGATGGTCACCCCCTGGCGGTTGAGTTCGCCGATGACGCGGAAGATCTCGGCGACCAACAGCGGGGCCAGGCCCATGGACGGCTCGTCGAGCAGCAGCAGCCGTGGCCGGGCGAGCAGGGCGCGGCCCAGGGCGAGCATCTGTTGCTGGCCGCCGGACAGGGTGCCGGCGAGCTGATGGCGGCGCTCAGCCAGGATGGGGAACAGCTCGTAAATGCGCCGCTCCTGCGCCGCCAGCCACGCCGGGTCGTGGCGCTGGGCGTAGCCCCCCAGGCGCAGGTTGTCGGCGACGCTCAGCGGGGCGAACACCTGGCGCCCCTCGGGTACCTGGCACAGGCCGGCGGCGACGATGCGGTGCGGCGGCAGGCGCCCCAAGTCCTGGCCAGCGAAGCGGATGCTCCCACCGCTGGGGCGTAGCAGGCCGGACAGCAGATGCAGCAGGGTGGTCTTGCCGGCACCATTGGCGCCGACCAGGGCCACCAGCTCCCCCGCCGCCACCTCCAGGTCGAGCCCATGCAGGACCTCCACCGGACCATAGCGGCCGCGCAGGCCGCGCACCTCCAGCAGGGGCTCAGCCATGTCGGGGTCTCCACGACACCGGGGACGGGCCGCTGGGCACGGCGCTGATACCGGGCCGCGCCGGTTGCTGGCCATGGCCCCGGAGCCATTCCGCCCCTAACCGATCCACGGCGCGCAACACCCCACCCCGCCAAGGGATCTCACTCCACGGCATAGTGCACCTCCCCGCCCAGGTAGGCGGCGATCACCGCCGGGTTGGCACGGACCTCCGCCGGGGCGCCCTCCGCCAGGCGGCTGCCGTAGTCCAGGACCAGGATGCGCTCGGCCACCGCCATCACCAGGCCCATGTGGTGCTCGACCAGCAGCACCGTGATGCCCTGGTCGCGGATGCGCCCGATCAGCCCTTGCAGGGCCAGGGTCTCGGTGTCGTTGAGCCCCGCCGCCGGCTCGTCGAGCAGCAGCAGCCGTGGCTGGGCGGCCAGGGCGCGGGCGATCTCCAGGCGCTTGAGGGCGCCATAGGGCAAGGCGCTGGCCGGGCGGTCGGCCAGGTCGTCCAGGCCGCAGAATGATAGGGCCTCCATCGCCCAACGGCGAATCGCGGCCTCTTCCCGGCGCAGGCCCGGGGTGCGCAGCAGGGCCGCGGCCAAGCCGGCGCGACCGCGGCCATGGGCGCCGACCATGACGTTCTCCAGGGCGCTCATGTTGAAGAAGATCTGGAGATTCTGGAAGGTCCTAGCCAGCCCCAGCCGGGCGATCTGGTAAGGGGCGCGGCCGGCGAGGTCCTCACCCGCGAAGCGCACCTGGCCCTCGTCCGGGCGGTAGAGCCCGGAGAGCAGGTTGAAGAGGGTGGTCTTGCCGGCACCATTCGGGCCGATGACGGCGTAGACCAGGCCCGCTGGTACGCCAAAGTCCAGGTCGGCGATGGCGGTGACGCCACCAAAGGACTTGGTCAGCCCCCGGGCCTCAAGCAACATCCTGGCTCACCGACGGGGACGAAGAGGCCAGGTCATGGCGGACCGACCCAGTGGCACGGTCACGGGGGCCCGTTCCAGTGGCCCGGTCACGCGGGGCTGGCTCAGCGGCCCTATCACGGGAGGGCGACCCGCTGCCCGGTGCCGGTGGCCCGGGCGAGGCGAGCGGCGCCGGTGGCCCGGGCGGCAGCGCCCCGTCACGGTCCGGGCGGCGAGCCCACAGGTCCCGCAGGCCCCCGGCCAGGCCCTGGGGGAGGAAGATCATGATCAGCATCAGGATGGCGCCGAAGATCAGCACCTCGTAGTCCTCGAACACCACCAGCAACTCCGGCAGCAGGGTGAGGATCACCGCCCCGAGGATCGCCCCCCAGGTGGAAGCGATGCCCCCCAGGACCACCATGGTCACCAGTTCGATGGAGACGAAGAAGTTGAACGAGTCGGGGCTGACGAAGGCCTGCTGATGGGCGAACAGGCTCCCCGCCAGCCCGGCGCTGAGGGCGGCGAGGACAAAGACCGCCGTCTTTGCCGCCGCCGTGTCGATGCCCATCAGCCCGGCGGCGATCTCGGCGCCATGCAGGGCGCGCAGCGCCCGCCCGGGACGCGAGTCCATCAGGTTCAGCGCCAGCAGCACCACCAGCAGCAGCACGCCGGCCATGACCCCGTACCAGCGTTCGTCGCTGTCAACGGTCCAGCCGAACAGGCCCAGGGGGGGGATCTCGCCGATGCCGTCGGGCCCGCCGGTGAGCTCCCCGGTCTGCACCAGCAGGATGTGAATGATGATGCCAAAGCCCAGGGTCGCCATGGCCAGGTAGTGACCCTTGAGGCGCAGCACCGGCCGGGCGATGCCATAGGCCACCAGGCCGGTGAGGACCAGCCCCGCCCCCAGGGCGGGCCAGGGGTTCCAGCCATAGCGGGTGGTGAGGATGGCGGAGCTATAGGCCCCCAGCCCGAAAAAGGCCGCATGCCCCAGGGAGATCTGCCCGGCATAACCCATCAACAGGTTCAGCCCCACCGCCAGGATGGCGTGCAGGGCCGCGGCGGCACCAACCACGGTGACGTAGTAGTTGCCGGGAAAGAGCAGCGGCAGGGCGATCAGCACCCCCGCGAGCAACCACCAGCCCCGCAAACGCTTCATGATCGCGCTACACCCGCTCCGCCGTGGCGCGCCCGAACAGGCCGCTGGGACGAAAGAAGAGGACCAGGAGCAGGATGACGAAGGCGATCGCGTCCTTATAACCCGAGGAGATCAGCCCCGCCGCCAGGGACTCCACCAGACCCAGCAGTAGGCCCCCGGCCACGGCCCCCATGGGATTGCCCATACCACCCAGGATCGCGGCGGCGAAGCCCTTGAGGCCGAGCATGATCCCGGCGTCATAGGAGGTGTAGGTGATGGGGGCCACCAGCACCCCGGCCATGGCCCCGAGCAGGGCCGAGAGTCCATAAGCCACCAGTAGCATGCGCCCGACGTTGATCCCCACGAGCTGGGCCGCGGTCTTGTTGCAGGAACAGGCGAGGATCGCCTTGCCCACCAGGGTGCGGTTGAAGAAGAGATGCACGGCCAGGACCAGCAGGGCCGTGCCGCCCATCACCCAGAGGTTCTGGGGCAGGAGGGTGACCTCGCCCAGGCGCAGTGGGGTCTCCCCGGAAAAGTGCGGCAAGGCATGAATGTCCTTGCCCCAGAGCAGCAGGGCCAGACCCCGCAGGAAGATGGAGGCGCCGATGGTGATGATGATGGTCCCCACCACCGTGATCCCCTTGGCGGGGGCGATGGCGAAGCGCTGCAACATCAGACCCACGACCAGCGTCACCCCCACCGCCAGCAGGATGGCCAGAGGCAAGGGCAGGCCCTCCCCCGCCGACAAGGCGATGGCGCTCATGGCCCCGAGCATCACGAACTCGCCCTGGGCCAGGTTCACCACGTCCGAGGCGTTGTAGATGATGGCGAAGCCCAGGGCCACCAGGGCGTAGGTGGAGCCCAGGGTGACGCCGGTCAGCAGAAACTGGAGGATCTGGTCCCACATCTTGAGGGTGGTTGACTTACCTGGCTAGGGGGCCTGAGAGGGACCTGGGCCGATACCCTGGCGGCCCAGGCCCCTTGGACCACTGCTCAGCCGCAGTTCTTGTCGCCGTTGGCCTTGGCCAGGCTGTCGCCTGCCGCCCCCTCGTCGACGATGACCCAGTCACCGCCGCAGATCTGCAACATTTTGAAGGCGTCCAGGCCCAGGCCCATGTGGTCCGTCGCGCTCATGTTAAAGATGCCGGCGGTACCGGGCAGTCCCTGAGTCTGCTCGATCGCGTCCCGGACCTTGGCCTTGTCGGTGGTGCCGGCGCGCTTGATGGCGTCGACGGCGATGACGAAGGCGTCGTAGGCATGGCCACCGAAGGTCGAGACATCCCCATGGGCGGCCTCGTACTTCTGCTTGTAGGCCAGGAGGGCCGCCTTCTGGGGATCGTCGTCCGTCAGCTTTTCCGGCACCAGCAGGGCGGCGGCGGGCAGGCGGACCCCATTCGCCGCCTCGCCGGCCAGCTCGATATATTTCTTCGACGCGACGCCATGGGACTGATAGAGCGGCAGATCGATGCCCAATTGGCGGACGTTCTTGGTGACGATGGCCGGGCCGGTACCGAAGCCGAAGTTGAGGATGGCCTGGGCGCCGCTGTTGCGGATCTTGGTGAGCTGGGCGGTCATGTCCGTGTCCTTGTTGCCGTAGGACTCATCCGCGACGATCTCGATGCCATACTCCGGGGCCAGCTTCAGGCATTCCTCCCGTCCCGACTTGTCGAAACCACCGTCCCCGGTGATCAGGGCCACCTTGGTGATCCCCTGGCGCTTCATGTCCTCGTAGATCTTGGCCGCGGCCATGCGATCGGTGTGGGGGGTCTTGAAGGTCCACTTTTGCACCGGCTCGATGATTTTCACCGCCCCGGCCATGGAGATGAAGGGGATCTGCTCCTCCTCCGCCAGGGGCATGACCGCCAGGGATTCACCCGACGAGGAGCCGCCCAGGATGATGTCCACCTTGTCCTTCTTGACCAAGCGCTTGAAGAAGTTCACCGCCTCCTTGGCGTTGCCGCCGGTATCGTAGTGGATGAGTTCCACCGGCTTGCCGAGCAGGCCGCCTTGCTGGTTGATTTCATCGACATAGAGCTGCAAGGTCTTGAGTTCCGGATCGCCGAGGAAGGAGGCGGGGCCGGTGACGGCAAGGAAGGAGCCGATCTTGATGGTCTCCGCCGCCTGGGCGGGGGCACCCATGACCAGCAGGCCGGCGCAGGCGACGGCCGGGAGCATGTGTCTGAGTTTCATGTGCTGTGACCCTTGGTGAGAGGCGAATTAGAAGCTGTACTCGAGATTCAGGCGCAGGAAGCTGTCGCCCCGCGCCGTGTCCGCGTAGTAGTCACCCGGATCGAACCACTCACCCCAGAGATGACCCTTGAGCTGAGGATTGAACTCGAAGGTAAAGAGGGCGAAGAAGAGATCGCCGCGATCGGTGCCATCCCCGCCGCCCAGGCCGTCATCCTGCTCGGCGCCCACCCAGGAGTAGCGCAGGATCAGGCGGGTTTTCTGGAGGGGCGAGGCCTCCAGGGTAACGAAGGGGGTCGAGAAGTTGCTCCAGCCAAAGATCGAGTACTGGCTGCCAACGAGGGTATAGCCGAGCAGTTCGCCCCAGTTGTCCTGGGGCTGGCGGCCATAAACCGGATGCCAGCCCTCGTTGCGGGTGGAATCCGGCTCGTTGCCCGAGAGGTACCAGTAGCCGACCTTCAGCAGGGGCTTGAAATCGGGCAGGAAACCGGGGGGGGCGAAGGACAGGCTGGTATCCACCATCGTGCCGTTGACGTCATCCTCGCCGTGAGTGCCCGCCTGGGTGGCGACCTCCAGATTGCCCGTCAACCCATAACCGAATTTGGGCATGACGCGGAAGCCAAAGGTGCTGAAGTCGGCATCGGCGAGGACAAACTTGCCGGCGGCCTTATAGCTGGTGGCCGTGTCGTACTCTTGCTTGTAGATCCAGTAGTACTCGAAGGGGACCTGCTCGAAGCGGTTGTATTTGCCATACAGGCCCGCGGCCCACTGATCAGACTCGATCAGGTTGGTGTCCTGATTGTTGATCACCGGCTGGGGTTGCTGGGCGGTGTAAAGGCCCAACAGGTCGAGGCTGTGGCCCTCGAAGTTGAAGGTCACCTTGGCGCCGTCGGCGAAGAAGGTCCGGGACCCATCGAGCGGCGTGCCATCGGACAAAATCTTCCCGGTGCCGTAGACAAAATCCTGCCGGCCCAGACGGGTGTCGATCAGGCCATCGAATAACTTGCGCGCATCCAGGTAAAACTGGTCCGGCGTGACCTCGCCGAGGAATTCCCAGGTACCCGGATCCTGGCGTCCATCGCTGGTGTCGAAGAAGCGGAACTCGTTGGCCAGGCGGGCGAAGAAGTCGATGTTTTCGTTGAAGCCGTACTTGGCCCAGAGGCGCGTGCGGTCGCGATTATATAGCTGGTAGAACTCGGCGTTCAGGGGGCGGTCGGTCGGGATGTGATTCAACGCCTCGATCCGGAAGCGAAAGTCGCCACCCCAGGAAAACCCCTCTGCACCCAGCGCCGGTGTCGCGGCCAGGGCAAGCAACGCCCCCGCCAGTTTCATACTATTCCCCATGTCTCTTGAGACCTCGTCTCTCTCGTTGTTATTGGCGAAACGCCGGCGGCATGCCGGCGTCGGATCAGGGATCAAGCCCGCGAGAGGTTCAGGCTTATTCCACTGTCGTTATCACCCGTCCAGAGGCCATTTGCGCCTGGTTCGGGCGTCGGAAAGAAACAAAAGGGCGCTCGGCCGGCACCGGGTCGGTGACCCGTGCCCAGGACCCGTCAATCAGCGTTCCGGTCAGGGTCAGCCGCCCTCACCTCCCTCAAGACCGCCGCCGCATCCCGGATCATGGCCTCGGTGGTCTCCCAGCCGACGCAGGCATCGGTGACCGAACAGCCATAAATGAGTTGCGACAAATCCGCCGGGATGGGCTGGTTCCCTTCCACCAGGTGGCTTTCGATCATGAGACCGACGACGGAACGGTTACCTTCGCGGATCTGGTGCATCACATCCCGCATCACCAGGGGCTGGTAATCGGGCTGCTTCCAGGAATTGGCATGTGAACAATCAATGACGATGTTACCTGGCAGCCCGGCCTTGGCCAAGGCCTTTTCCGCCAGCGAGATGGACACGGTGTCGTAATTGGGCCGCCCACCGCCCCCGCGCAGCACCAGATGACCATAGGGATTGCCCCGGGTGCGGGTGATCGCCGATTGACCCTGACTATTGATGCCAAGGAAGCTGTGGGGATGGGCGGCGGAGATGATGGCGTTGATCGCCACCTCCAGATCACCGTCGGTGGCATTCTTGAAGCCGACCGGGGTGGAGAGACCGGAGGCCATCTCGCGGTGGGTCTGGGACTCCGAGGTCCGGGCGCCGATGGCGGTCCAGGCCACCAGATCGCCGTAATACTGGGGAGCGATGGGGTCCAGGGCCTCGGTGGCCGTCGGCAGGCCCAATTCACAGACATCCAGCAGGAAGCGCCGGGCCTTCTCCATGCCGATATCGATGCGGAAGGAGTCGTCCATGAAGGGATCGTTGATGAAGCCCTTCCAGCCGGTGGAGGTGCGGGGCTTTTCAAAGTAGACCCGCATCACCAGCAGCAGCACGTCCGCCACCTCATCGCTCAGGGCCTTGAGGCGACGGGCGTAATCCAGCCCGGCGACGGGATCGTGAATGGAACAGGGACCCACGACGACGAACAGTCGTGGGTCCTGGCGGTCCAGGATATGCGTCAGGGCGCGGCGCCCGGCCACCACCACCTCAGCGGCGCCGTCCGTCAGCGGCACCCGCGCCTTGATCTCGTCCGGCGACGGCATGTGATCGAATGCGGTGACGTTGAGGTTTTCTGTCTGTACGGCTGACATGCGCGGCTCCGTTGAGGGGGGTCCCAGGCTCAAGCTTTGCCCGTATAATGCCATATTTTTCCCACCGAACACTCGGAGAGCCCCAGCCTTGAGCGCTGTGAATCCTCTACCCCAACCCGAACGCCGCTTCATGTCTGGCAACGAGGCCGTGGCCCGCGGCGCCTGGGAGGCCGGCTGCCGGGTGGCGGCGGCCTACCCCGGCACGCCCTCGACGGAGATCCTCGAGTACGCCGCCACCTACGCCGACCTCTACGCCGAGTGGTCGGTGAACGAGAAGGTCGCCCTGGAGGTGGCCATCGGCGCCTCCCTGGCCGGCAGTCGGTCGATGTGCGCCATGAAGCACGTGGGGCTGAACGTGGCCTCCGACGCCCTCATGACCCAGACTCTGATCGGCGTCGGCGGCGGCCTGGTGGTGGTGGTCGCGGATGACGTGGGCCTGTCCTCGTCCCAGAACGAGCAGGACTCCCGCCACTGGGGCCGCTTCGCTCACCTCCCGGTCCTGGAGCCCGCCGACGCCCAGGAGGCCTACGAGATGACCCGGGAGGCCTTCGCCCTCTCGGAGCAATTCGATACCCCGGTGATCCTGCGCCTCACCACCCGCATCTGCCACGTCAAGGGCGTGGTGGTGCCGGGCGAGCGCGAGGAGCGCACCGTCCTGGGCTTCCGCAAGGACCCGGCGCGCATGGTCATGACCCCCCTGAACGCCGGCCGCCGCATCCCGCTGATGCTCCAGCGGGAAGAAAAGCTGCGGGAGTTCGCCGAGGTTACCGACCTCAACCGCATCGAGGACGGCAAGGACGCCCGCGTGGGTTTCGTCACCTCGGGTCCGACCTACCTGCACGTCCTGGAATCCTTCCCGGACGCCCCCCTGGTCAAACTGGGCTTCAGCTACCCGCCCCCCCTGGGCCTGATCCGCTCCCTGGCGGCAAGGGTCGAGCACCTGGTGGTGGTCGAGGAGGTGGAGCCGCTCCTGGAGCAGGAGATCCGCGCCGCCGGCATCCCGGTGCATGGCAAGGACCTGCTGCCGCGCATGGGCGAACTGGCCCCCCACGTCCTGCGCCCGGCCATCCGCGCCTTCCTGGGCGAGGCGGTCGAGCCCGAGCGTGCCCCCCGGCGCACCCTGGAGTTCACGGTGCCGGTCAAGGTCTTCCCACGGCCGCCGACCATGTGCGTGGCCTGCCCGCACCTGGGCATCTATTACTGCCTGTCCAAGATCAAGAACACCCAGATCGCCGGCGACATTGGCTGCTACACCCTGGGCGCCGGTCATCCCTGGAACGCCCTCGACACCTGCATCGCCATGGGCGCCTCCATGGGCGTGGCCCTGGGCCTGGACAAGGGCCGCGGCCCGGCGGACAAGGACAAGCGCGTCATCGCCGTCATCGGCGACTCGACCTTCCTGCACATGGGCATGCAGGGCCTGCTGAACATCGTCTATAACCGCGGCAACGTCACCATCCTGCTGCTCAACAACAGCACGGTGGGCATGACCGGCGGTCAGGAGCACCCGGGCAGCGGCCGTGACATCCATGGCATGGAGGCCCCCCAGGTCGACTTCCGCAAGCTGGTGGAGAGCCTGGGGGTCAAGCCCGAGCGCATCCACGAGGTCAACCCTTACGAACTGCCGACCCTGTTCAAGGCCCTGCGCGAGGAGGTCAAGGTCGAGGACACTTCGGTCATCATCACCAACCAGCCCTGCGTCCTCACCGACCGTTACAGCCACCAGCCACCTTACGCGGTGGACGCGGAACTCTGCACCGGCTGCTCCAACTGCCTGGCGGTGGGCTGTCCGGCCATCGCCGTCACCCGGCGCGAGACCGTCATCAAGCCCAATGGCAGCGAGAAGGAACTGACCTTCGTCGCCATCGACAGCGCCGCCTGCACCGGCTGTGACCTCTGCCCCGGTACCTGCGGGCCCGAGGCCATCCGGCCGCTGGCGGAATTCAGTCGCGCGGGGGCCCGGGTATGAGCGGGTGTATCGGGCGGAGAGCCGCGGATGTGATGTCTCAGTGGATCGTGTCGAGGGAGGCGGACGATATGAGTCAGCGAAGTGGGCTTACGGCTGCGGACGGTATGACCATGCGGATCGGGCGGAGAGTGGCAGACGGGATGCGCCGGTCGGCGCTGGTTCGCGGGTCCGCCGTTCATCTGACAGCCAGTGCCCCGGTGGCCCACGTGAATGGAGCAGGATCATGAAGGGCGAAGATCAGGTAACCAACATCCTCGTCGCCGGCATCGGCGGCCAGGGCGTCATGACGGCGGCGGAGGTCCTCTCCCAGACCGCCCTCTCCCAGGGCTTTGATGTCAAGAAGACCGAGGTGGCGGGGATGGCCCAGCGCGGTGGGGTCGTCACCTCCCATGTGCGCTTCGGGCGGCGCGTCCTGTCGCCCGCCATACCCGATGGCGAGGCGGACATCCTGGTGGGCTTCGAGCCCGCGGAGGCCCTGCGCTGGTGCGGCCAGTTGCGCCCCGGCGGCGTGGCCATGGTCAACCGGGTGCGGCAGGAACCGCCCGTGGTCACCCTGGGGCTGTTCACCTACCCCGATGATCCGGTGGCGGAGATGCGCGCCCGGGGCATCGAGGTCCACGCCTTTGACGCCGGCGCCATCGCCCGGGAGCTGGGCAATCTCAAGCTGGTCAACACCGTCATGCTCGGGGCCATCGCCGATTATCTGCCCTTCCCCGCCGAGATCCTCAAGGAGGAGATCGTCCACCGCTTCCGCGCCCGCAAGCCGGACCTGGTGGCGGTCAACGAAACGGCCTTCGAGGCCGGGCGGGCGGCCCAGGCGGCCTCCTGACCGACCGCGGAGCATCCGCGATGTCCGGCCAGGATGACGGTCACGCCGGCATCCCCGGCTGTGGCATTGCGGATGGCCATAGTACGCTGCCCCCCGACTCCCTCCCATCGCCCGCAAGAGTCGTTGATGTAAGCTGGCCAGTCTAACCCCTTTTCAACCGCCCGCAATAGCCGATGATCCACGGCCATGAGTGACTGGTCCCCCGCTTCCTGGCAAGCCCGGCCCGCCCTTCAGCAGGCCAACTACCCGGACCCTGCAGCCCTTGAGGCCGCCCTGGCGGAGCTGCGGTCCCTGCCGCCCCTGGTCACCTCCTGGGAAGTCCACTCCCTGCGCAAGCAGTTGGCCAGGGCCCAGGAGGGTGACGGCTTCCTGCTGCAAGGGGGCGACTGCGCCGAGGGCTTCATCGATTGTAATCCGGAGGTCATCACCAACAAGCTGAAGATCCTGTTGCAGATGAGCCTGGTACTGGTGCTGGGGCTCAAGCAGCGGGTGATCCGCGTCGGCCGCATCGCCGGCCAGTACACCAAGCCGCGCTCGGCGGACCTGGAGACTCGCGACGGCATCATTCTGCCGAGTTACCGCGGCGATCTGGTCAACGGACCTGAATTCACCGCCGCGGCGCGCACCCCGGACCCGGCGCGGCTGCTTCAGGGCCACGGCCGGGCGGCCCTGACGCTGAACTTCATCCGCGCCCTGTCCGAGGGCGGCTTCGCCGACCTTCACCATCCGGAAAACTGGGACCTGGCCTTCGTCGCCCAGTCACCTAGCGCCCGCGACTACCGCAAGGTGGTCAAGGAACTGGGTGAATCCCTGCGTTTCATGCGCGCGGTGGGCTGCGGGGGGGCCGGGGAACTGGCGCGGGTGCAATTCTTCACCAGCCACGAGGCGCTGCACCTGCCCTACGAACAGGCCCTGACCCGCCAGGTGCGGCGCTTCCCGGGCTGGTTCGACCTTAGCACCCACCTGCCCTGGATCGGCTACCGCACCGCCGACCCCGGGGGGGCCCACGTGGAATTCATGCGCGGTATCGCCAATCCCATCGGCGTCAAGGTCGGCGGCGGCGCCACCCCCGACTGGCTGCGCGCCCTGGTGGAGCGGCTCAACCCGGCGCGGGAGAACGGGCGCCTGGTGCTGATCCACCGCTTTGGCGCCGACCAGATCGCCCGGGAACTGCCGGGCATGATCGCGGCGGTGCGCGCGACCGAGATCCCCGTGCTGTGGGTCAGCGACCCCATGCACGGCAACACCGAGACTACCGCCAGCGGCTACAAGACCCGCCGCTTTGACAAGATCCTCGCCGAGCTCAGCCTCGCCTTCGATATTCACCGGGAACTGGGCAGCCGGCTGGGCGGGGTCCATTTCGAACTCACCGGCGATGACGTCACCGAATGCCTGGGCGGCGCCCGGGGCCTGGACGAGGTGGGCCTGGAGCGCGCCTACCGCACCCAGGTCGACCCCCGCCTCAACTATGAGCAGGCCCTGGAGATGGCCATGGCCATCGTGCGCCAGCTGCGCGCGCCGGTGACCGCCCGGAATCCTCTCTAGTAGTTCGTTTCACCAATATCCTTACGAACGTAATATGCATAATGTTTTGTTTTATATAAGCTTATGTCCTTGAAGCACTAAAGCAGATTAGCGGATCGATCTACTAGCCTCGCTAACCTGAAAGGCGCCCGCGCCGACAAGGCATTCGGTGCGGCTGCGAGTCCCGCGCAGTTTCTCGCGAATCGCCGCACCCGACATCCGAGACGGGGTTTTCATGGGCGGATTTCGATGCGTTTCGGCTCGATCCCCTCGCGATATCGGTCGAATTGAATTTTGGCATTGAACTGCCTGACCATGAGCCTCCGCCCCGGGCAAGGCCCATGCCCCTCCAGGCGGCCAATTAATGACTGGTGCGGGATGCGGGTTGTGACCTGGAGGTGGTGGCGTGCGATTGCCTGCGGCGGTTACTGGTGGCCGTGCATGAAATCATAACGCCGCAAGGGCCCCGGTCTTATCTGAGCTTGCATCGCACCCGACTTCGGCAACCTTATGACCCTGCCTAACCGTCATGGGGAGAGGCACCACCCCCATGATAATTAAAGGCTTTCCCGTGACTTTCACGCCAACCCCTGGCCTGCGTGGCGCTTCGCGATTTGCGCGGCGCCCTTTTCCGCGCTAGTAGAATGGGCCGCGTTACCCGGTCGTCGCTTTGAGCCCCACCCTCTGAGGTCAGCCATGAATCCCACCACCGACAGCACTGGCTCTCGTACAACCTGGTTCGTCGGCGCCAGCTTTGGCCATGGCGCCGAGGACCAGGTGGCGCGCTTTCTGGCCGAAGGTATTTGGGAAATCCGTAATCCGACCGACAAGGAAAGCGCGTTGGTGCGGTCCATGCAACCGGGTGAACGCATCGCGATCAAGGCCGCCTATACCCGCAAGAATGGCTTGCCGTTCGATAATCGCAGCCATACGGTTTCCGTGATGCGCATCAAGGCGGTGGGTACCATCCTCGGCAACCCGCGGGATGGTGAGCAGGTGCGGGTGCAATGGCAGGTGGATGATTCCGTTCGGGAATGGTATTTCTATACCTACCGGGCCACGATCTGGCGTGTACTGCCTGGTGACTGGATGAGTGATGCGTTGATCGCGTTCACTTTCGACAACGCACCGCAGGATCTTGAGCGATTTCGTAATGAGCCTTACTGGCGTGAACGCTTTGGTGATATCCCAGCGGAACAGCAGCGCTTCCAATGGACGGACTTCTACGAGTCGGTGGCCGAAAAACTGCTGCCCTACGCCGACAACCGGGCGCCTCTGGTGGCGGCGATTCACAAAATTGGCCAACATGTCCCAAAGTTTCAGATTCTGCGGGACAAGTTCCCGGATGGCAGTACTAGCCCCCTCCGGGATATCTGCCCATTCACGGCCATGGGCATCTTCAATCGTACGATGACCGATGCCAACCGCAAGATCATCGCGGCTGAGCTAGCCAGGTTTCTGGGGGTCACCGTTCCCGTGCCACCCTCATTCGAAGGTATTCCCGTCCTCAACAATCAACGCTCCTGGTTCTTTGGTTATGCCGACAAGCGGGGGACCGGCGACATTGACACCTTGTGGCGGGTGTTCGTGGCCGCGCACCACATGGTGGAGACCGATAATCCGGATGCCCAGAATGCCTTTATTCAGGCCTACGACGAGGCAACTCAGGTATGGGGCGTCGCCTGGAATCTCTCGACCGGGCTTTACTGGGCGCACCCATGGGAGTTTCTGACCCTCGATAGCCAGTCGCGAAATTACATCAACAAGCGTCTCGGTCTGGTTGTAAGCCACAATGGCAAACAAGCCCCCTGTGATGCTCGGAGTTATCTGAAGCTGCTAGACGATCTGCGCTCGCGCTTTGGCGAAGACGGCTATCCCGTTCATAGCTTTCCGGACCTGTCGCTGACGTCCTGGATGTACAAAGACCTTGCCGACGAATCCGTGCCTCCCAGTGATGTTGATGATCGCTCCGTAGAACAGCAGCTAACAGAAGGTGAGGTTCACGAAGCCTTTCAAGTGGCGGCACCTATTGTTCCGTACTCGGTCGAGGACATTCTCACGGAAGGATGCTTCCTTGAGAGGGCAGAGATCGATCTTTTGCTTGATCGGTTGCGCTCCAAAAAGAACCTGATCCTGCAAGGGCCACCGGGCACGGGCAAGACCTGGCTGGCCAAGCGGCTCGCATTCGCGCTCATGGGGCAGAAGGACGACGGCAAGGTCCGCGCCGTGCAGTTTCATCCCAACCTGTCCTACGAGGACTTTGTTCGCGGTTGGCGCCCGACGGGCGAAGGAAAATTGTCGCTGGCGGACGGCGTCTTCATGGAAGCCATCAAGGCCGCATCGAAAGATCCTGCGTCGAAGTTTGTCGTGGTGATCGAGGAGATCAACCGGGGAAACCCGGCGCAGATCTTCGGCGAGTTTCTGACTTTGCTGGAGGCCGGTAAGCGGACACCGAACGAGGCGCTGGAACTCTGCTATCCGGATGCTGACGGCAAACGACGTCCCGTCCACATTCCCGAGAATCTCTATTTGATCGGCACCATGAACATCGCCGACCGATCACTTGCCCTGGTCGATCTAGCACTCCGTCGCCGATTTGCTTTCGTTGAACTGGAGCCGAGGTTAGGACCGGTATGGCGGGACTGGGTGGTCAAGGAGTGTGCCGTCGATCCCGCCTTGGTCGCGGATATCGAATGCCGTATCGCCGAGTTGAACGACCAGATTGCGGCGGATGCCCGTCTTGGCAAGCAGTTCCGGATTGGCCACAGCTATGTAACCCCCACGCATCGACTGGAGGTGGGAGACACTAAGAAATGGTTCCAGCAGGTCGTAGAGACGGAAATCGGCCCTCTGCTGGATGAATACTGGTTCGACGCACCCGGCGAAGCACGGAATGCGCTTGCACGGCTGACTCAGGGTTGGTGATGACCGCCATCGCGGAAGGGGTTGAAGGTGCATCAGCCAGCGCCGCAGGGTTCATCGGTCGCATTCCAGTGCGCAACCTCTGGCTTCTGATGCTCTATGCCTCGGATCTGTTCCGCACTCGGGGGATCGGCAATGTCGGTCTGGAAGATAGCCCGGATGATCTGCCCGATCTGGTCGCTGAGATTCTTGCCCATGCGGTTGAGGTGCGACAGCGTCGCCGCTTGAGTCTTGGCTATCGATCGCGTGGCGCCGTGATCAATCGCGTGCGTGGCCGGATCAATGTTCTGGCCACCGAGCGTCATCAGTTGCTTGATCGGGGCTTGGTGGCGTGCCGGTTCGACGAACTCACCCTCGACACCCCACGTAATCGCTTTGTCCGCGCAGCCCTGGAATCCATCTCCCGAATCGTGCGGAGGAGGGACATTGCCCATCGCTGCCGGTTACTGGCAAGTGGCATGAAAGCGATGGGTGTAGCGGGCGACGCACCGACCCGCACCCAAATGAGCACCGATCATTTTGGCCGTAACGATGGGGACGACCGATTCATGCTGGCAGCCGCAAAGCTGGCATTCGATCTGACGCTACCAACGGAGGCATCCGGCGCGAACAAGCTCTCTTTGCCAGATCGAGAGGCAACTTGGGTACGTCGCCTGTTCGAACGAGCGGTGGGCGGCTTCTACAACGTGGTTTTGAGTCCGCGGGGTTGGCGTGTGCTGAGTGGCGGGATAATGGGCTGGCAGGTTGAGCGCAAGACGGCTGGAATCGACAAGATTCTGCCGACGATGCGAACTGATGTGGTGCTCGACCACCCTTCAACTGGCCGGCGGATCGTCATTGACACCAAGTTCACCTCCATCGTGACCAGCGGCTGGTACCGTGAGGAAACTATACGCAACGGCTACCTGTACCAGATTTATGCCTATCTGCATTCTCAGGTCGGGCGCGGTGACGCGCTTGCCGATTGCGCCAGCGGCTTGTTGCTGCATCCAGCGATCGGCCAGATGTTCGACGAGATGGTACTGATCCAGGGGCACCCCATTCGGTTTGCTACCGTGGATCTGACGGCAGCGCCAGCAGACATCCGATGGCAGTTGTTGCGACTTTGCGAGTCAATCGAGCCATTGACCACCACCCAGTCTCCAGCCGCCATTCATCCTGTAACATATTGATAATATAAGGCTTGGCATGGGAAGCCGAGTCACGTCCCAAGTTCCCAAGGAAGTAACCCAGTAAATTCGCTGCGAATCGGAGAAGGGTCATGCCCATCGTCGCCGGCCGGTTATCCCCGCCCGCTGCCTGGCCTGCCTCTCGGGGCCAGGGAGGCCAGCAAGTTGAAGCCCCGTTTCCCGGCGGCCGCCAGGATGAGGACGCCTCTGCCCGGCAGGAGCGTGGACCGGGACGCGGGTAATCAAAGCCCCGTTTGGGCCTGTATGGCGGTGATGACCACGTTGTTGACGATGTCGGCCACCAGGCAGCCGCGGCTCAGGTCGTTGACGGTCGACCTGAGGGGGGCTCAGCGGTGGTGATGCAGATATCCAGTGGGGCGGGCACGCAGTTGGCGCTCTACTTCCCCCACAGCGTCGACAACGGTGCGGCCCAAATGCCATCCCCCAGGGGCATGGTCTCATCGCCGTCGTAGAGCAACACGCCCATCTGGAAACTGCCCCCCGCCAAACCAGCCAACTTTCTTAGGCCGCGTAAGTCTCCCTCCTTGACGGTCGCCGCCGACTTGATTTCAACGCCCACCACCTGGCCGACGGCGTTCTCGATCACCACATCCACCTCGACCTTGTCGGCATCGCGATAATACAGCAGGCGGTAGTCGCTCTCGGCCGTGGTCGTGTGCTTGAGCAATTCTCCGAACACGAATGTTTCCAGAACATTGCCAAACCGCGTCCGGTCTTTCTCCACCTCATCCGGCGTCAAATCCAGCAACGTGGCCAGCAGGCCAGCGTCAATGAATTGCAGCTTGGGGGCCTTGACGACCCGGTTAAGTCGGTTACGCGCCCAAACATCCACACGCTTAAGCATGTACATGTGCTCAAAGACGCTGATGTACTTGGCGGCCGTCTTGCCGTCCAGGCCCACCTGGCCACCCAGTTGGGTGTAGTTGCACATTTGCCCAGCCGTCTGTGACAGGGCACGCAAAAAACGCGGCAACTGATCAAGTTTTTCGATGCCCGCCACGTCGCGCACATCCCGGGTAAGGATGGCATCAAGGTACTGCCGGGCCCAGGCCGTCCGCCGCCTGGCCGTCGAGCGCGATATCGCTTCCGGGTAACCGCCGCGCAGCACCCGTCCGGCCAGGTCATCCGTACGGGCAGATGAGCCCGGCCGCGGCAACTGGCCAGTGAAGACGCTGTCAATCCAGTTCGTTGACTGCCCTGCGATTTCGCTCTGTGACAAAGGTAGGAGCGACAAGGTCTCCATGCGTCCCGCCAGCGAGTCGGTCACGGTAGGTAAGGCCATCAAGTTGGCCGAGCCAGTGAGCAAAAACCGCCCGGGGCGACGGTCTTCGTCCACGCTCTTTTTGATCGCCAGCAGCAAGGCGGGGGCACGTTGAATTTCATCGATGACGGCGCGATCAAGGCTGCGGATCATGCCCACCGGGTCCTCGCGCGCGGAGAGCAGCGTGAGTTCATCATCCAGCGTCAGGTAGCGCAGCCCGTTCTCAGCCACTTGGCGCACGAGCGTGGTCTTGCCTGCCTGGCGCGGACCAGCCAGGAGAACCACGGGCGTGTCGGCCATGGCTTCCGCGATACGTGGCTTAATCCAACGGGGGAACAGAGAGGTGGTGTTCATCGCCGCATGCTATCGTAAAATGCGGGAGGCTTCAGCGTAAATTAAGGAATATGAATGCGTAACTTGCGGAGTTATAAGATCTATATTTATTATATTTCAAGATCTTATTCGGCATTCTAGATGACGACCCGGATCACTCCAGCGAGCGGTCCCTCAAGCGCCTGATCATGCGCCTGCGGCATAAGATCGGCCGGGAGACCATCCTCAGTGGCTACGGCTTGGGCTACCGGCTGTGGACGGAGGCGGAATCGGGTTCGACCTGAGGGGGGCTAACTCGCAACTAAGCGGTGGCGCGGCGGCTTGGGTAGGCATGGGAAGTGCCGTGAAAGCCATAGCGCCTAGGGTTTCCCCGGGGAACGTGCTCACTCCATACCTACCAACTAAACTTAGTCCGCCGACTTAACCAACCCTGGAGGAGTGGGATGACTCTTACAGTGGTATCTATTCAGCTCACCTGGCCTGCCTCAATCCAGGCGCGGCATGGGTGGCTGACCCTGGAAAGTTAAGACCAAGGCTTGGTAGATATCGATGGATTGCTTTTGCAAGGT